>Ga0302314_10018469_pt1 | contig 11627 bp, 8 predicted proteins | sample III_Palsa_N2_3_FD_200533 | JGI IMG/M metagenome (GOLD analysis project Ga0302314, IMG submission 200533) | Peat permafrost microbial communities from Stordalen Mire near Abisko, Sweden - III_Palsa_N2_3 | ecosystem: Environmental > Terrestrial > Soil > Palsa > Peat permafrost | place: Sweden... | reverse complement strand
CGGTGCGCTGCTCGCGGTCGGCCAGCGTGAACGGGACACCGGCCGCCTCCAGGGCCGGGTCCGCGGCGGCGAGCACCACCTGCTCGGCCAGCCGACCGAGGGCGATCTGCTGGTCGGCGCGTTCCAGTACGGCCAGGCACAGGCACACCAGCACGTAGCGGCGGCGGGAGAAGGGCAGCCCGCTGCGCTGGTCCCGGGCCGGGTGGGTCGGGTCGGTGTCCCGACCGGGAACCCGGCGCAGCCGGGCCACCTCGGAGTCGACCAGCAACGCCCATCCGGTGTTGCGGTCGAACCAGGTCCGCAGTTCGGTGGCGTGCTGCCGGACCAGGCGGAAGTCGTCGTTGCCCGCACGCAGCAGGGGTCTGCGGAGCAGCGCCCGCGCCGCCCGGCGGACCTCCTCCGCCCGCTGCACGGCGAGCGCGTCGCCCAGGCGGCTGTCGGCCGTCCTGTCCGTCGTCCTGTCGGTCATCGCGAGCTCCCGGCGCTCTCGCGGTCCGCTGCCAGGTCGGTGATCTCGATCAGGTGCTCCGGCCCGCGCAGCACACCGTCGAGAGTGTGGATCTCGGCGGCGGCGGCGCCCGGCAGCCTGGTGAGTCTGATCTCCATCGTCCCGTCGTTGGTGGTGACGGCGACCGTGTCCGCACCGGGCCGCCACGCGGACAGCGCGTCTCCGAGCAGTCGCAGGAACAGCCTGAAGGCCGCCGGGTCGAGCTCTCCCAGATCGCCCAGCCGCACCTCACCGGCGGTGGCCAGCCGCGCCCTCGCCGCGGCCGTCTGCTCGGCCTGCTTGCGGGCCAGCTCCGCCAGGTACGCCTTGGCCTCGCTGCGGTCCTGGACGGCCCGTGCCCGGCCGCGCCGCTCGTACGAGCCAGTACGGCGCAGCTGTGGACTGATCTGTACGCCCGGCGCGTCGTACCACGAGGCCGAGGCGGGCACCGGGTCGGCTTCACGGACATCCAGTGCCTCCTGGTCGATGGTCAGGTGCCGGGCCGAGTACAACCCGAACGCCGAGCGCCACAACCGGTGCCGGGCCTGGTCGTCGGGCGCTTCGGCGAACCAGCGGGCCAACTCCCGGAAATCCGCCGAGCGGTCCGACCGACCGGACCTCCTCTCGTTCAACGCCTGCACCACACCCAGCAGCTGCGGAACCGCCTGGCGGGCCGCCGAGCGCAGCAGCTTCGCCTGGGAACTCCGGCCCGGCACGCTGAGGAACCACGCCCGCAGCCCCTCCCATCGTCCGAACCAGCGCTGCTCGGCAGCGGTCAGCGCCTCGGCCGCGGCGTCCGGGGCCGTGTCGGACGCCTCGCGTGCGGCGGCCAGCCGCAGCAGCGGGCCGACCGGACCCTCATGCGGTGTCCCCAGGCGCTCCAGCAGCCCCGCGATCTCGGCGCCCCGGGTGACCAGATCCTCGATGAAGCGCTCCAGGTACTCGATCAGCCGCTGCTTGTAGGCGAGGAACACCTCCACCTCGGCGTCGTGCAGGTCCACCGTGCGTTGCAGCGAACTCATGAACGCCCGCGCGTTCTCGGCCAGGCCGGAGAACCGGTCCACCAGGGCGAGCAGGGCGAGGTGGGCCACCCCCGGATCCGGTACGGGCTGCCCGGCCAGCGCGAGCAGCGCCCGCAGCTGTACGGCGATGTCCGCGAGCGCCACCGCCTGAAGTTCGCCGCGCCTGCCCAGCGCCTCGTCGTAGGCCGTCAGCGCCTCCTCGGCGGCCTCACCCTCCCGGGTCAGCTGGTAGATGTAGCGGGACCGGTAGAAGTCCTCCAGCGCGGTGACCCGGCCGGTGTCGGGGTCCGCCCGAAGATTCCCCCACCGGGCGAGCCGCTCCAGCGCCGTCGCCACACTCTCCACCGGCGGTCGGCCCTCGGCCGGCAGAACAAGGTGAACGTCCTCCGGCCGGAGGTGGACGGTGAACTCCTGCTTGGCTCGGACGAACGCACCCATGACCTGGCGGTAGAGGGCCGAGTACTCGGTCGTGAGATGGGCGAAGGGCTGGTAGGAACCGTACCCGCGAGCGGGGTCACCGACCGCCTGGTTCGTGTGCGGGTCGTCGGAGCTTGTCACACCCCCGATTCTGCCGGATCGCGAGAGCGAGGCGTGCCGGTTCACCGAGTAGCGGCCCCATACACGGACAATTCCCAGCCGGAGTGGGTGTCCGTCTGGTATCCGGCCGCCCGGAAATCAGGCGGGCTACGCGGCCGCGGCGAGCACCGTCGTTCCTGCCACGCCGAAGGGTTCTCCCGTTTTTAGGATCACATGCGTTCCCGAGGACGACGTTGGCCGTCTTGCGGCCGACGCCGGGGAGCGCGACCAGCTGCTCCAGGGTCTTGGGGACCTCGCCACCGAAGTTGTCCCGCAGGCCGACGGACAGCCCGAGCAGCGACGGTGGCTGCGGGGCGCAGCGGTCGGTTCGTGGCGCCCCGGCGGGTCAGTGCCCGGCGCCCACCGGGCGGTTGAAGTAGTGACCCTTGTCGAGGTCCTCGACCAGCCCGGGGTGGGTCGGCTGCCAGCCGAGCCGCTCGCGGGTCTGCTCGCTCGACACCGGGCTGTCCATTCCGATGAACCCGGCCAGCCAAGTGAAGTGCTCCGCCGCGTCCTCGGGAGAGACGGAGGCCACCGGGACGCCGAGGTGACGGCCGATCACCTCGGCGACCGTGCGGATCGGCACTCCCTCGTCCCCGACCGCGTGCAGCGTCGAACCGGCCGGGGCCTGCTCCAGCGCCAGCCGGAAGAGCCGCGCGGCGTCGAACCGGTGCACGGCGTTCCAGCGGTTCGACCCGTCGCCGATGTACCCCGAGACGCCCTTGTCGCGGGCGATGTCGATCAGGGTCGCCATGAAGCCGTTGTCCCCCTCACCGTGGACCGTCGGCGAGAGCCGCACGACCGACGAGCGGACGCCGCGCGAGGCCAGCTCGACCGTCGCCCAGGCGTTGGCCCGCCGAAGCGTCGGGCCGGCCGGCAACTGCGCCAGGGCCGGGTCGGTGCGCTGCCCGTCGTCCTCGGTCCCGAGCTGTCCCGGCTTGAGTCCGAGTGTCCCGGAAGCGATGACGAACGGTCGGTCGGAGCCGGCCAGCGCCGCACCGAACGCGTCGATGGCCCGGCGGTCGGCGGTGGCGGCTGCCTCGAAGCCCCCGGTGAAGGCGATGTCGTGCTTGAACGCGAGGTGGATCACCCCGTCGGAGTCGGCGGCCGCCGCGGCCAGGGCGTCGAGGTCGTCGAGGCTGCCGCGGTGCACCTCGGCCCCGGCCGCGTCGAGAGCGGCGGCCGAGGCGTCCGAGCGGGCGAGCCCGACGACCTGGTGGCCGGCTCCGATGAGTTCGGGAACGACGGCGGAGCCGATCCAGCCGGACGCGCCGGTGACGAAAACACGCATGGAAAAACCTCCAGTGATCGGCCGCTCTCGGCACAGTGCGTCCCGAGGCAGCTGATGTCAGTTCCTGTCATCAGCGTACACCTGATGTCAGGAACTGTCATCACCCATCGTCGGACGCATAGAATCGGCAGCATGAGTCGATGGGAACCGAACGCGCGCGGCCGACTACAGCAGGCGGCAATGGAGCTGTACTTCGAGCGCGGGTTCGAGCAGACCACGGTGGCGGAGATCGCCAAGCGGGCTGGGCTCACCGAGCGGACGTTCTTCCGCTACTTCGCCGACAAGCGCGAGGTGCTGTTCTGGGGATCGGGCGCACTCCAGGAACTCCTGGTCAACGCCGTCGCCGACGCTCCAGCCGGCACGAGTCCGATGGGCGCGGTCACCGCGGCGCTGGAGGCCGCCGCCACCGTGTTCTCCCAGGAGCGCCACGAAGGCTCCCGCCAACGTCACTCCATCATCTCCGCGAACGCGGAGTTGCAGGAGCGCGAGCTGATCAAGGCGGTCTCGCTGATCTCGGCGATGGCGGAGGCACTGCGGCTGCGCGGCGTGGCGGAGCTGACCGCCCGGCTGGCCGCCGAGGCCGGGCTCGCCGTCTTCAGGGTCACGTTCGAACGCTGGGTCGCCCCGGCCAACCGACAGGACTTCTCCGAGCTCGTCCAGGAGTCGCTTGCCGAACTCAAGGCCGTGACCGCAGCCGAATAACCCTTCCCGGCGCCGTCCGGGGTGCGGCCGTTGCCTCCGGACACCCTCCGGCGTGGACGGCGCACTGGGGGGCGGGCAGGCCGCGGCGATGGCCCGGTGGGACTCCGCACGCTCTACCGACGCTCGTGGGTCGCCGCAATGATGAGCAGACCGCAAGTGATCCGAGCGACTCCGCACGCCTGCCCCCGGCAGCCCCCGGCAGGTGGACATGCGGTGGAAGGAGTCCACCTTGTTGCTTCTCATCTCCCCGGACAGTGTCGAGGAAGCCCGCGACTGCGCGAAGGCGGCGGAGTACCTCGACATCGTCGACGTCAAGAAGCCCGACGAGGGCTCGCTCGGCGCCAACTACCCGTGGGTCATCAGGGAGATCCGCGACGCGATCCCGGCCGGCAAGCAGGTGTCCGCCACCGTGGGAGACGTCCCGTACAAACCCGGCACGGTGGCCCAGGCGGCGCTGGGCGCGGCTGTCTCCGGCGCCACCTACATCAAGGTCGGCCTCTACGGATGCACGACACCCGAACAGGCCATCGCGGTCATGCGAGGGGTCGTCCGGGCGGTCAAGGACTACCGGCCGGACGCGTTCGTCGTCGCCTCGGGCTACGCCGACGCCCACCGGATTGGCTGCGTCAACCCGCTCGCCCTGCCCGACATCGCCCTCCGCTCCGGCTCCGACGCGGCCATGCTCGACACCGCGATCAAGGACGGGACCCGGCTGTTCGACCACGTTCCGCCGGACGTCTGCGCGGAGTTCGTCCGGCTGGCCCACCGGGCCGACCTGCTCGCGGCGCTCGCGGGCAGCGTCAAGGTGGGAGACCTCGGCGAGCTGACCCGCATCGGCACGGACATCGTGGGGGTGCGCGGCGCGGTCTGCGAGGGCGGCGACCGCAACCTCGGACGGATCCAGCCGGAGCTGGTGGCCGCCTTCCGGGCGGAGATGGACCAGCAGGCCCGGGAATACGCGGCTGCCGTCGCCGCCGCGAGCTGACCGTCGGCATGCCCACACGTCAGCCCCGCCCCGCGCCCGCGACAGCATCCGTCCTCGGGACCGCGCCCGCGCCCACGCCCAGGACCGTGCCCAGGACCCGTGGCGAACGCTTCGCGGTCCTCGATCCGGCGACCGGCGAGGCCTTCGACGAAGCCCCCGACCAGCAGCCTGACGAGTTGGACGCCGTCGTCGACCGGGCCCGCGAGGCCTGGCGCGGCTGGCGGTCCGACCCCGTCGCCCGCACCACCGCCCTGCTCGCGGCGGCCGACGCCGTGGCGGCGGCCGGGGCCCGACTCGCTCCGCTGCTCACCCGTGAACAGGGCAAACCCCTGGCCGAGTCGTACGCCGAGATCGCCCGCACGGCGGCCCGGCTGCGCTACTTCGCCGAGCTGGACCCCGGGGCGCAGCCGATCACCGACGGTCGGCCGGTGCACAGCGAGATCCGCTGGCGACCGCTCGGGCCCGTCGCCGCGATCGTCCCGTGGAACTTCCCGCTCCAGCTCGCGGCGGCGAAGTTCGCGCCCGCGCTCGCCGCCGGCAACACGATGGTGCTCAAGCCCTCCCCGTTCACCCCCCTCGCCACCCGGCTGCTGGGGTCCGTCCTCTCCGCCGCCCTCCCCGAGGGCGTGCTGACGATCGTCACCGGCCGCGAACCGCTGGGCGCGTGCCTCGTGTCCCATCCGGGGATCCGGCATGTGACCTTCACCGGTTCGATCCCCACCGGACGGGCCGTCGCCCAGGGTGCGGCGGCCTCGCTGGCCCGGGTCACCCTGGAGCTGGGCGGAAATGACGCCGCCATCCTGCTGGACGACGTGGATCCGGAGCAGATCGCGGACCGGCTGTTCTGGGCGGCCTTCCGCAACTGTGGGCAGGTCTGCATGGCGGTCAAGCGCGTCTACGCCCCGGCTCGGCTCTACTCCCAGGTGGTCGAGGCCCTCGCGCAGCGGGCGAAGGCCGTCGTCGTCGGAGCCGGGCTCGACCCGGACACCCAACTGGGTCCGCTCAACAACGCCCCGCAACTGGCCCGGATCGAGCGCTACACGGCCCAGGCCCTGGCAGACGGCGCCCGAGCCGTGGCCGGTGGTCACCGGCTGGACCGACCGGGCTACTTCTTCGCTCCGACGATCCTGGCCGATGTCCCGCCGGGCAGCCCGGTGGTGACCGAGGAGCAGTTCGGTCCGGTGCTACCGGTGCTGCCGTACCGGTGCCTCGACGAAGCCGTCGAGGCGGCCAATGACACCGGCTTCGGGCTGGGCGGCTCGGTCTGGGGGGCCGACCTCGACCGGGCCGAGGCGGTGGCCGACCGGCTGGAGTGCGGCACGGCATGGATCAACCACCACGCCGAACTGTCCCTCGCCCAGCCCTTCGCGGGCATCAAGGACAGTGGCGTCGGGGTAGCGGGCGGGCCGTGGGGGCTCTACGGGAACCTCATGCCGTTCGTCGTGCACCGACCCGTCGTGCCCCGACCGGAGGAGGAGCCGGCGGCGGACTCGTCGGTGGAGGCGCGGTCGGCGCAGGCGCGGTCGGAGGAGGCGCGACCATGAGGTTCGACGCGGCCGTACTGCGCTCGTACGAGAGCCGATTCGCCGTCGAGCAGGTGATCCTGGACGGAGGACCGGCCAACGGGGAGATCCTGGTCAGGATCTCCGGTTGCGGGATGTGCCGGACCGATCTCGCGGTCCGGCGTTCGGCTGGACGCTCACCGCTACCGGCGGTGCTCGGCCACGAGGGGTCCGGGGTCGTGGTGGAGACCGGCGGCCCGGACACCGACCTGAGCGTCGGCGACCATGTCGTGCTGAGCTTCGACTCCTGCGGACGCTGCCGCAACTGCCTGGGCGCGGCCCCCGCCTACTGCGATTCCTTCGCCGCACTCAACCTGTTCGGAGGGCGCGAGGAGCACCCAGCGCGGTTCACCGACACGGCCGGGGGCGCACTGGCCCCCCGGTGGTTCGGCCAGTCCTCGTTCGCCGAGTACGCGATGGTTCCGGCCCGCAACGCCGTCCGGGTCGACCCAGCCCTGCCCATCGAACTCCTCGGACCGCTCGGCTGCGGCTTCCTCACCGGAGCCGGAGCGGTCCTGAACTCCTTCGGTGTCGGCCCCGGTGACACCATCGCGGTCTTCGGCGCGGGAGCGGTGGGCCTGGCCGCGGTGATGGCGGCCACCGCCGCCGGGGCGATATCCGTCGCCGTCGACAGGTATCCCGAACGGCTTTCCCTCGCCGAACAGTTCGGCGCGATCCCGCTGCGCGCCGTGTCGGCCGACCGGCCGGACTCGCCCGAGCTGTCCGACTTACCCGACCGCATCCGACGACTGACCGACGGGGGCGCACGGTACGCGCTGGACACCACGGCCTCCGCTCAGCTGATCAACGACGCGCTCCGGGCCCTGCGTCCGACCGGACACCTCGGCCTGGTGGCACGGCTCCACGCCGCGCTGCCACTCGAACCGGGGACACTGGACCGGGGCCGGAGGATCTCCCATATCTGCGAGGGGGACGCGGTGCCGGGACTGCTGATCCCACGGCTGACCGGACTGTGGCAGGCCGGGAGGTTCCCCTTCGACCAGCTGATCCGTACGTACCCGCTCGCCGACATCAACGAGGCCGAACGCGACTGCGAGGCGGGCCGGGTGGTCAAACCCGTGCTGATTCCGTAGCGAGTTGTTCCATGGCACGTTGCTCCATGGCAGTTTGCTCCATGGCGAGTTACGGGCGGGGCTTGTTCGCGAACACCCATCGGTTGCCCTCCAGCGCGTCGTTCTGCTGCTCGGGCAGCGGGCCGCGTCCGTGCTGGCGGGTGAAGTCGAAGGGGGTGTGGACCGAGGTGGACCAGCCCTTGCCCGCCAGCTCACCTGCGGAGTCCGGCCGCGGCTCGCCGTTGAACAGGGTGAGCAGGTCGATGCCGATCTGGTGCTTCGTCGCGGTGTAGAGCGGGCTGTCGCGGTACTCCAACAAGTCCCTTTCTAGCTTGACCTCGAACGCCAAGGCGCTTCCCGCCGCGCTCAACTGGTCGACCATGTCGATGAGATACGTCTCTGCGGCGTTGGGCAGGTAGAAGAGCAGCCCCTCGGCCAGCCAGACGCTCGGTGCGGCCGGGTCGTAGCCGGCATCGGTCAGCGCTCCGACCCAGTCGGCGCGCAGGTCGATCGGGATCGGTATCCGCACCGCCTTCGGGGTGGCCGAAAGCCCGTCGAGCACCTCGTGCTTGAACGCCAGCACGCCTTCCCGGTCGATCTCGAAGATCACGCAGCCGGGCGGCCAATCGAGTCGGAACGCACGCGAATCCAACCCCGCTCCGAGCAGCACGACTTGGCGAGCGCCCGCCTGCACCGACCGGAGCAGGAAGTCGTCGAGGACCCTCGTCCGCAGACCGAAGTAACGCGCGAACCGCCCCCACAACGGGTTGTCGTCCCCGTCCGGAACCTGTTGCATGCGAACCGGCCAGCCCGCCGACGCCGGTGCGGCGAGCACGAAGTGCTCCGCGTAGACGTCCCGCGCCAGGCTGTCGGGGCGGTGGGTTTCGATCGCCCGTGCTGCGGCGACCAGGAGAGCGGTCAGACCGACACCGCCTGCCACGCCCTCCACCCTGGTGTTTAGATGCTCTGTGCCGACCATGTGTCCCCCTTGGGGCGAGTTGAGACCACGACAGCGAGGAATGCGAAACGGCGATCCGAGGATTCGAGGATCCAAGGATTCGAGGGAGCGTCAATGCTCGTGTGCTGGAGGCCGACAGCGCTCACAGCGCTACAAGGAGGGCCCAGCGTTCGGGGATCGGTTCATTCAGGGCTGGAGTCGGCCGCCGCATTCCCGGTCCGAATCCGGAAATCCGGCGGCCTCATCACTATCCATCCTGAAAACGCCCCTGGACGGAAAATCCAACAGGTCTCACACGAACGAGCGAACCCTACCCCTCGCGGCCCCGGGCTGCACCACAGTGTGCTGCACTCCTACCAGCCCCCGGAACCCGGTGCGCGGCACACGGCCGCCCGCCCGCCGGGCACTGGTCGGGCAGCGGCGGGCGGGCGGGCGAATGAGTGCCGCGGTCGGTCAGTTCGCTCGGAGGGCCTGCTTCGGCTGGTGGGCGCGCGGGGGGCGCGGCTTGTGGGCGACCGTGCGGCCGAAGACCAGCGTCTCGAAGGGCTTGGTCGGCAGCGTGGTGCTGCCGTCGTGGGCCGATCCGGCCTCGTTGGACACCGCCGGGACCGCGAAGTACTGCATGGTGATCGTGGTCTCGCCGCGCCGTTGCCCGGGGTCGACGTCGAAGACGGCGTACCCGTAGGCGTCGCTGGGGTTGCGCGCTGCCGACCAGGGCGCGTCCTCGACCGAGTCGGCGCTGTTGCGAGTGAACCCGGTGGCCTGCGAGCCGGTGATGGCGTTGCGCTCGGTGATGACCTTGGCCTGCGGCAGGCCGGTGGTCGCGTCGGTGCCGTAGACGTTGGCGGGGCCGTTGGTACCACCGCCGCCCAGGACCAGGAACACGGTGCCCTGAGCGGTGTTCCAGGCCGGGACGCCGTCCACCGTGGTGGGCTCGGTGGTCACCACGGTGGGCCTGCGGGTGTCGATCGCCTCCCCTGTGGTCTGCCCGGGGTTGGGGGACACCACCGTGCCGTGCGCACCGGCGTCGTAGCCGCGTACCGGGTAGCTGCGCTCGTAGTCGTGCTCGTGGCCCGACAGCACCAGGTCCACCTCGTAGGCGTCGAACAGCGGCAGCCAGGCACGGCGGATGCCCAGGTCCGAGCCGTTGCCCGCGGACGAACTGGACAGGGCGCACTGGTGCATGATCACCACGATCATGTCCACCGAGTCGTCCCGGCGGGCCGCCGCCAGGGTCCGGCGGAGCCACTGGGTCTGCAGGTTCGGGGTCTCGCTGTGCGGGTCGGGCACCGCGGCGTTGTCGGCCTTGGTGAGCGCCAACTCGCCGGTGTATCCGTGGTTGTAGGTGACCGTGCCGTTGGGGATCCGCGCGCCCGAGGAGGTGGCCTCCGGCGCGGCGTTGGCAGCACCGTTCAGGTTCGCGGAGGCGCCGTCCTGGTAGATGACGTCGTCGGCGTCCAGCGAGATGAACTTCACCGTGCCGACCTGGAAGCTGTAGAAGTTGCCGCGCAGGTGGTTCCCGTCCCAGTTGGTCACCTCGTTGTCGGGCAGCAGGAACCGGCTCAGGTAGTGGCCGTAGCCGTACGGACCGTTCCAGTAGTTCCCGGCCGCGCCCTGCGCGCCCACCCCGCCGGGTGCCTGGCCCGGCTTTCCGGCGTGGTCGCAGGTGCCGAACTCGGTCTCGTGGTTACCCAGGGCGGGCATCCACGGGCGGTTCGCCGCCGAGCGCGCCACGTTCACGCCGAAGTCCCGCCACACGCTCGGGGCGTTGTTCACGTCCAGGTTGGCGTAGCACAGGTCCCCGTTGAGCAGGTGGAACAGCGGCGCGCCGGCGCCATCCCCCGGGTTCTCGATGGCGCTCACCGCGTAGTACGCGTTGTCGCACGACTCGTGCCAGACGTTGCCCGAGGCGTTGAGGTCCCATGACGGCGTGGACAGGTCGCCGTAGCTGGAGAATCGGTACTTCGCCCGGCCTGAGGGCGCGGTCTCGAACGAGGACCCAGCGGTGGATGCCTCGGCCGCCCCGTCGCTCACCTGGTAGTAGTACCGGGCATTGGGCTCAAGGTCCGTCAGCTGCACGTGGTAGGCGTACGTGGTCTGCCCGTTCAGGCCGTCGGTGAAGCTCACCGCGGAGGCCTGCTCGTAGCGCCGCGTCAGGTCCAGCGGACGGGGCTCGGGCAGGCGCACCAGCTTGCCCGGGCGCTCGGCGGTGATCGGCTCGCGCGAGTAGGCCAGCACCGGCGCGGGCTGGGCCACGCTGCCGGGAGCGGACCACGACACCGTCACCGCGGTGGCCGGGTCCGCGCCCCAGGTCAGCAGCAGTTGCTCGGGCTCGGTGGTGGTCGGCAGCGGCTCGGTGGTGGTGGGCGGCCCGACCGGAGCGGTGGCCGCCGTCGCGCTCTGCGGCCACAGGCCCTCCTCGGCCACCGAGGTCAGGGCCACTGCCACGCCGATACCGGCCGCTCCGGCCAGGAATCCGCGCCGGGAGACCCCGTCCTCGTCATCAGGAACCGGAAGGGCTGATGCGTCCATGCCTGAATCATTCATTCTTGGGACGCTAGGGACAGCAAGTGAACGCCCTGTGGCCACCTGGCGGCGGATGTCCCGCCGAGTGGGTAATTCATCCCGACTGATTACCGGACCGGGCGCGCCGGCCACCGAGTCAGCACACTCGGTACAGACGGCAGCGCCGCGCGCCGAGCGGACGCAGCAGGCGCACCGCCCTGGCCGCGCGCCGGCGGACGTCGGAGGTGTCCGCGAAGAGCAGCCCGACGAGGGTGCCGCTGTGTGCCACCTGGACACCGAGCGCCCCGCAGCTGCCGGACACCTCCCGGGCGGGTTCCAGCAGCGGGTTCGGCAGGTACCGGCCGTTGATGACAGCGCTGGCCGTGGCCACTTGGCCGACCAGACCGACGTCCCGCCCCTCCAACGCCCGGACCATGTCGCCCAACAGGTCCTCGAACGTCCGCCG
>Ga0302314_10018468_pt1 | contig 11628 bp, 11 predicted proteins | sample III_Palsa_N2_3_FD_200533 | JGI IMG/M metagenome (GOLD analysis project Ga0302314, IMG submission 200533) | Peat permafrost microbial communities from Stordalen Mire near Abisko, Sweden - III_Palsa_N2_3 | ecosystem: Environmental > Terrestrial > Soil > Palsa > Peat permafrost | place: Sweden... | reverse complement strand
CCGCACCGCGTCAGCCAGCGAGACGCGCGGCACGCCGAGCGCTATCGCGGCCGAGTCCGCCCACGTGGTCAGCTGCCGGTAGAGCTCGGGGCTGAGGTCGAGGGTGATCCTGACCGGCTTGGACCGGATCGCGGTCCGTCCGGCCGGCGCCGCGCCCGGCTCGGTCCGCCGGGCCGCGGCCGCCGCCATCTGGGCCTTACGCTGCTCCCGCGAGTTCATGACCGGACCGTGGTCAGCGGCGTGCAGCGCTCGATGAGGTTGCGGGCCACCTGGCGCCACACCTCGCACCCCGTCTGCTTGATCGGCATGCCGAAACTCTGGGCGTATACCTCGAGCCGCGGCACCACCGTTCCGAGCACGTCGTAGCCGAGTCCTTCCAGCGCTTCCCGGGCGTCGGTGGTGGAGTGCGCGCGGGCGATACAGCGGTTCAGCAGCACCGCGGAACGGACCGGCGTGTCACGGATCCCCTGCACCTCGGCGATCTCGTCCCGCACCGGGGAGGTGCGGTTGATCTCGATCGGGCTCGGCGCGCACGGAATCAGGATCTCGTCCGCGTACCGCAGTGCCGACCGGGCGATGGCGGCGTGATCCTCGATCTGCGGCGTGTCGATGATCACCACGTCGTCGTCCCCGGCGATCTCGGGCAGCCGCCGGTGCAGTTCCCGGGATGGCAGCGCCACGATCCGGAACGGGAAGGCCGCTTGCGGCGACGCCAGCCGCGGGTCCATGGCGGCCAGATCAGACCACTCCAGGGCGCTGCCGGAAGGGTCCGCGTCCACTAGGAGCACCCTGTTCCCCGCCTGCGCGAACACGTGCGCCAGCCAGACCGCGGAAGTGGTCTTTCCGGTGCCCGGCTTCAGGTTGGCCAGGGCAAGGCTCAGCCCTGTCATCCAGGCATTATCGCAGCGTCTGCGGCGTTTCGGTAGCTGGTCCCCGACATCGAGGTCAGCCACGCCACCCTGACGAGGCCAAGAACCCCCGCCGTCACCCCTACCGAAAACCTGCCGTAATGCAGTAAACACTGCATTACGGCGATCAGTGCGACACCGAATCCGGCCCGCATCGACGGCGTACATCATTGCGCATCGCTAGCATCTTCACACCGCTTGAGGGTCAGCTGACCGTGGCGCGGCTGGCCGCGAAACGCTGGTGCCGGTCGTGCTCGCGCTGGCCAAGAAACGCCTTGAAGCTGCCCAGCCGGTAGGCCGGTCCGTCGCGGGAATCTGCGATCTCGAGCTCGAAGTCCTGGCCAAGGTGACGAAGGCGGCCAAGCACCGCGGCCAGGCTCAGCCCCGCGCCGGCGACCGTGGCCAGCTCGGCGATCTGCCTGGCGGTCAGGAAGTCCTGCCGGGAGCGGAGCACCCGGAACACCGGATCGTGCGGCGGTCCCGCCGAGGCTCCGGCGGCCTCCGGCGCGCCCGCGTGCTCCAGCGCGCGGCGGATCGCCGCGCCGACCGATTCGGCCACCGGGGGCGGGAAGGCGTTGCCGATCTGCCGGTACCTTGCGGTCTTGCGGCCGCAGAAACGCCAGCCCCACTCGTCCTGCCAGCCTTGCAGCCTGATCACCATCTCGCAGGTCAGCCGGGGCACTAGGGCCAGGTCCGCGTCCGGTCCCGGCGCGGCATCCGCGATGCCGATGCCGTCCACGCCGAGCTCGGCCCAGGCCCGCTTGGCGCGGGTGGGACCCAGGTCGGCGCCGCCGTGTTTCTTCGAGCCGCCGACGATCGTCGGCGCGATCCGGTCGGCTCGCCGGGCCCAGGCGCCAGCTCCGGGCCAGCCCCGCGCCGCCATCAGGTCGGCCAGCGCCTCTCCCACGGTCGCGGGCGGCGCAGCGCACGCCGAGGGCCAGCGGAACCAGGGTGCGTCGGCCGGGCGCAGCGCGACCAGCACGGTACGCGGCCGTAGCTGCGGCACGCCGAAGTCCGAGGCCTGCAGCAGCCGCCAGCCCGGAACGTACCCGAGCTCACGCAGCCGGTCCAGGACATGCTGCCGATAGGCGCTGAACCGGTTGGTGCTCAGCCCCCTGACGTTCTCGAGCAGCAGCGCCCGCGGCCTGATGATCTCGCACAGCTCCACCGCCCAGGCGAACAGGTCGCGCTCGTCGGTCGCGCCCAGCTGCCGGCCCGCCACGGTGAACGGCGGGCAGGGCACTCCGCCGGCCAGCAGCGCCACGTCCCGGTAGTCCCGCGGGCGCCACAGGGCCAGGTCGGCCACGTCGCCCGTGGCGACCTTCCAGCCCGGGCGATTGGCCCGCAGCGTGCCGCAGGCATCGGCGTCGAGCTCGACGGCCAGGGCATGGTCGAAGCCGGCTCGCTCCAGCCCGAGAGCCTGCCCGCCCGCCCCGGCACAGATCTCGACCACGTCAAGATCTGCCACCTAGGCCTCCTTCGCTCCAGCCGCCTGACGCGCAGCCTGACCCATCTTCCCGCAGCCCCGTCGCCGGCGGGCGGAAAGACGCGCGCTGTTACTCACGTGTCGAAAGTTGCCCGATGGCTTATTCGCGGATCCTGTGGCAGGACCCTACCGTCGGCCGCTGACATTATTGAGGCGTTAGCTGATGGCGCGGGCGTGGCGGGGGGAGCGGCCGCGCTTGCGGACCGGGGGCTGGGTGCGCGCCAGTTCCTCGGGCAGCGTCAGCAGCGGGTTGGTGGTGCTGTCCACCACGGTCTCCGCGATCTCGATGACCCGCCGGCCGCCGGACCTGGCCACCTTCCTGAGCAGGTCGAACGCCTGCCGGGGCCGCAGCCGGTGCCGCTCGGCGAGCACCCCGATGGCCTGCTCGACGCGGACCCGCGCGGTCAGGGCGTGCTCAAGCTGGGCGACCGTGACGGCGAGCCGCGCCGCCTCGCCTTCCTCGGTCACCGGCTCGGACCGCGGCGGGCTCGCCGGCGGAGGCGCGGGCGAGCCGAGCTCCGCGGCCAGCAGGTCAGCGAGCACCATGGCGCTGGTCAGGTCGGCGGCCTGCTCGTCTCCGACCTGCCAGCCTTGCTCGCTACGCCGGACCACAAGTCCGCTAGCCTCACTCGGCGTATCCCCGGTCACTGTCTCACCTGTTCTTGTCACTTGCACCACGAACCGTTCGGCTCATAATTTTCCGGAACGATCCTGGTATCAGCCCTAAGTGAGCAGTCTCACCCGGCGCTGGCGGCGAGCTGCGCCTTGACCTGCGCCGCGGACGGGTTGCATAGCGCGGTGCCGTCCGGGAACACCACTGTGGGCACGGTCTGGTTTCCCCCGTTGACCGACATCACGAACTCTGCCGCAGCCGGGTCGCGCTCGATGTCGATTTCGGCGATCTCGATGCCCGACCTGGCCAGCTGGTTCTTCAGGTTTCGGCAGAAACCGCACCAAGTGGTGGTGTACATAGTCAACTGACCGGGCACCCGCCGCCTCCTTAAAGTTGGTGAAATTACCGGTTGGTGTAACACCGGAGGAGACCCCCAGCTTCCCGGTGGCGTTCCCGCGGGCCCGGGCGGGCCCGGACGAGCGGGGGCGGACCCCGCTCGCTGAGCCCGGATGCGACCGGGCCGGGGCCCGGATACGGCAGGATGAGCAGGTGGCGGACGCGATGCTGGGAACCTCCGACGCGCTGCTGGCCGGGCTCGACCCCGAGCAGCGCGAGGTGGCTCTGGCGACCCGCGGGGCGGTGTGCGTGCTGGCGGGCGCGGGTACCGGCAAGACCCGGGCGATCACCTACCGGATCGCGTACGCCGTCTCGGCCGGGCTGGTGAACCCGGCGCACGTGCTGGCGCTGACCTTCACCGTCCGGGCGGCCGGCGAGCTGCGCGGCCGGCTGCGGCAGCTCGGGGCCGGCCTGCTCCCCGAAGGCCAGCAGAGCTTCGGCGAGCTTGGCCTGGGCCTGGTGCGGGCGTCCACGTTCCACGCGGCCGCGCTGCGCCAGCTCAACTACTTCTGGCCCCGGGTGATCGGCGGACGGCCACCGCAGCTGGTCGACTCCAAGGCCGCCCTGGTGCGCGAGGCGGCGAAGCTGGCGCAGGTCCGGCTGGAGGGTCCGGCCGCGAAGGGCGCTGCGGGCAAGGGCAACCGGGGTGCGGGCCTGTCCGACGCGGCCGCCGAGATCGAGTGGGCCAAGGTCACCCAGCTCCGCCCGGACGGTTATGCGCGGGCCGCGGCGGCGGCCGGACGGTCGCCCGTGGCGGGGATCGCCCCGATGGCCTCGGTCTACGCCGCCTACGAGCAGCTGAGGCGAGAACGGCAGCTGATCGACTTCGAGTCCGTGCTCGAGCTGACCGCGGCCATCCTGGGCGAGAACCAGGCCGCGGCGGACCAGGTCCGGCAGACGTTCAGGTACTTCGTGGTGGACGAGTACCAGGACGTGAACCCGCTGCAGAAACTGCTGCTGGACGCCTGGCTCGGCGATCGCGACGAGCTATGCGTGGTCGGTGACCCGAACCAGGTGATCTACTCCTTCACCGGAGCCACGCCGTCGTACCTGACCGGTTTCACCGCGGAGTTCCCGGCGGCGACCGTGGTCCGGCTGGTCCGGGACTACCGGTCGACGCCGCAGGTGGTGGCGGTCGCCAACTCACTTGTCCGGTCCGGGGCGGCGCTGATCGCGCAGCGGCCGCCGGGACCCCGGCCGGTCCTGACCGAGTACTCCGACGACGGCGCCGAGGCCGCCGGGCTGGCCATCGGTATCCAGGCCTTGCTGGCCGGCGGCACTGCGGCCAGGGAAATCGCGGTGCTGGTCCGGATCAACGCCGACACCGAGCGCTTCGAGCTGGCGCTGGCGCAGGCCGGGGTGCCGTACGTGGTGCGGGGCGCCGAGCGGTTCTACGAGCGGCCCGTGGTGCGCCAGGCGCTGGTGCTGCTGCGCGGCGCGGCGCGCGGCGACGCGGCCGGGGTCGGCCTGGACTCCCACGTCGGCGACCCGCTGCCGTCCTCGGTCCGGCATGTGCTCATCGGCATGGGCCTGACGGCCGGGCCGCCCGGCGGCGGCGCGGCGGCGCGCGAACGGTGGGAGTCGCTGGTGGCGATCGCGCAGCTCGCCGACGACATGCACGCCCGGCGGCCGGACGCGACGCTGACCGACTTCTCCGCGGAGCTGGCCCAGCGCGCCGAGCTCGGGCATGCGCCGGCCGTCGACGGCGTGACGCTCACCTCGATGCACGCGGCCAAGGGCCTGGAGTGGGACGCGGTGCTGCTGCCGGGCCTGGTCGAAGGGCTCATGCCGATCGTGCACGCCCGGACGCCGGACGCGATCGAGGAGGAAAGGCGGCTCCTGTACGTGGCGGTGACCAGGGCGCGTGAGCACCTGTACCTGTCCTGGTCCCCGGTCCGCGCCGCGGCCAGCGCCGCGGCACCGGACGGCCGCGATCCCGCTTCCTCGATGAGATCCGGCTGCGCTGATATGAGATTGCGCTGATGCGAGATACTGCGCCGGTGACAGATACCGCGAAGCCGCGCTCCGTGACGAGGTGAGGGCAGATGTCTACCGAGCTTGACCAGCTCCTCGGTCTCCTCGACCTGGAACAGATCGAGGTGAACATCTTCCGCGGCCGCAGCCCCAAGGAGCGAGTGCAGCGGGTATTCGGCGGCCAGGTGGCCGGGCAGGCACTGGTCGCGGCCGGGCGGACTGTGCCGTCCGGCCGTCCGGTGCACTCCCTGCACGCCTATTTCATCAGGCCGGGCGACCCGCTGGTGCCAATCGTGTACACCGTCGACCGGGTCCGGGACGGGCGGTCCTTCACCACCCGCCGGGTGGCCGCGATCCAGCACGGCAAGACGATCTTCACCCTGTCGGCGTCCTTCCACCACCCCGAGCCGGGGCCGGTGCACTCCGACCCGATGCCCGAGGCGCCGCCGCCCGAGACGGTCGAGCGGACGTCAGAACGGCTGCGCCGGGTGGTCGGCGGGGCCCAGGCCCAGCTGTTCGAGCACCCCATCGACCTGCGTTCGGTCGGCCCGCTGTCCGCCGAGGCGGCGCTTGATCCCGCGCTGCGGACCACTGCGAACCTGGTCTGGCTGCGGGTGGACGGCGAGCTCCCCGACGATCCGCTGCTGCATGTGTGCCTGATGACCTACGCCTCGGACATGACGCTGCTCGACTCGGTGCTGACCGGACACGGCCTGTCCTGGTCCGACGGCCGCACCTCGGGCGCCAGCCTGGACCACGCCATGTGGTTCCACCGGCCGTTCCGGGCCGACCGCTGGCTGCTCTACGCGCAGGAGTCACCGGTGGCCTTCGGCGCCCTGGGCCTGGCCCGTGGCCAGGTGTTCACCGAGGCCGGCGAGCTCGTGGTGTCGGTCATGCAAGAGGGCCTGATCCGGTCCGGCCCGCCGGAGTCCTGATCCCGGGCTCCATGATCACAAAATCCCAGGTCAAAAAAGTGTTGCCCCTTTCGGGGGGCAACACTTAGGCTTCTCGCATGTCCGTGGGCTAGTTGTCGACCACTCCGGAGGGAGGTGCCCGACGTGGCAAACATCAATGCATCTGCATCGTCCGAACTGACGGGGCCGTCGCGCCTGGGTGCGTCCAGCCCGCGTGCGGTCAGCTTCCCGGGGATCAGTGTGCCCACTGCCACTCGTGGCACAGGGCCGTGCGCGGTTGCCGCGCACGCCGTTCCGCGTGTTCGGGGCAAGGCCGCTTCCGCTGCCCTGCCGACGCAGGCGGGCGTCGTCGCGACGCTGCTTGGCCAGACGAATATCCACAACTACAAGACTCGCGCCTACGCCGTTGGTGAGGGCGCATCGGGTCCGCCGCCAGAGCCTCCAGACTCTCAACCGGTCTAAGCAAAGACCGGCCAAGTTCCTCTTGAGGCCGCGGACCCGAACACAGGGTCCGCGGTCTTAGCCATTTAAAGGCCTAGGTCCCTCGGACAGGCGAGCAATCGCGTGACGACAACTAGGACCGGCAAGCGAGAGGGGTTGGCACCGATGCAGTGGCGCGATGCCACCGTCAGCAGGACGGACGTAACGGGGTACGGGGCGTCCGGACCTGCGGCGACGCGGCAGGAGCCAGACGTCAGGCAGGTATTCGACCAGGTCGGCTCGTTCGATCAGGTCGGCGTGGCGAGTCAGTTTGTGGTGGCCGGTTCGGCCACCCCGCTCCCGGCAGGCCTGGATCTTCCGTGCACGGAGGACCCGGAGCTGTTCTTCGCCGAGTCTCCCGAGGACGTGGAGACGGCTAAGGCGATGTGCTGGGGCTGCAAGGCCAGGCTGGCCTGCCTGACTGGTGCGCTCGAGCGCAGGGAGCCCTGGGGTGTCTGGGGCGGCGAGTTGTTGATGCGCGGCGCGATCGTGCCGCGTAAGCGCCCACGGGGGCGTCCTCGCAAGACCGAAGTGGCCGCGTAGGCGGTCACCAGAAGGGCCGCGCGGCGAACATGAGCCGCGCGGCCGGCGAAGCACACAATGCGCACAATGGAGTGTTCAGCGATGTATGTCATGGAACAGCTCGCGAGTGAGCGAACGCGCGACAACATAGAACTGGCGGGGCAACTGCGGTACACACGCAGGCTGCGGATGCTCCGCCGGGCCAGTCGAAGGGAACACAAGGCGGAACGCCGCATGATCCAGGCGTGGCGCCGGGCCGCCGAACTCCGCAGCGAAATCGACTACTGATCCTGTGATCGTGGATATGTACTGCCCCTCGCGGGGAGGTGCATATCCACGATCACGTTCGCGGCTAGGGGGCGGGGGTGATCCTTAGCAATCCGCCGTAGCTGATGACCGTGATCGAGCGGTGGGCGGCGGGGTTGGTGGCGATCCTTATCGACTGCGGGCCGCCGTCGCTGTTGGCGGTCAGCGCGTACGGGCCGCCGGGTACGGCCAGCTGCGCGGGGCCGCCGTCGGTGCTCACCGTCACCGACTCCGGGGCCGCGGCGAAGACCATGGACGCGCCGCCGCCGCCGGTGGTGACCATGGCGGTCGCGGACGCGATGCCCTGGGCGGCCAGTGACCCGCCGCCGGTGTCCGCGCTCAGCGGGCCGGTTAGCCCGATGAGCTGCAGTGAGCCGCCGCCGGTGCTGACGGTGACGGCGACGTCCGATGGCACGGTCACCGCGAAGCTGACACTGCAGTCGGCGGTGCCACACTCGGGGTCGCCCAGGCTGAGGCGGCCGCCGGACACCGACTGCAGCACTGCGGGCGCCCCGCTCGGCAGAGCACCTGGCGCCTCCGGCGCTGCCGGCGCTGCCGCGGGCGAAGCGCTGAGGTTGCCGCCGGGTGCCGCCGACGCCCGCGTGGGCGAAGCGCTGAGGTTGCCGCTGGCCGGCGCGTCGTAGATCAGGGTTTCCGTGATCTGGACGTGGCCGACGGGTGCGCCCGTTACCTGGACCGGGGCACCGTAGCTCTGCACGGTCAGGCTGGTCACCGGCTGCGGAACCGTCACCGTACGGGTCGCGGTGGATTGCGGCTGTGCGTACTCGGGCTGCCCGGCTCTGGCGATGGTGTGGAAACCGACCAGGACGAGGACCGCCGTGGTGATCAGGCCGGACAGCCGCCAGATCCACCGGCCGGGGGTGGCTACCGCGTGCATGGCAGGTCCACCGTGAGCAGGGTCGGCCCGCCGGGCGGGCTGGCGATCTCGAAGGTTCCGTCGACCGACGCGGCGCGCTTGGCCAGGCCGGCCAGGCCGGTGCCCCGGGCCGGGTCGGCGCCGCCGACGCCGTCGTCGCTGACGATGATGTGCAGCCGGTCGCTGGCCCGTTGCACGAACACCTCCGCCTGGCTCGCCTGGGCGTGTTTGGCGATGTTGGTGAGGCCTTCTGAGACCACGAAGTAGGCGACCGCCTCGACCGTGGGCGACGGTCGGCGGGGCACGTCCACGGTCAGCCGGACCGGGATCGGCAGCCGCGCCGCCACTCCGGACAGCGCCGCGTCCAGGCCGCGGTCCTCCAGCACGGCCGGGTGCAGGCCGCGGACCAGCTGGCGCAGTTCGAGCAGGGCGGCCTTGGCCTCCTCGTGGGCCTCGGCGATGATCTGGTTCGCCTGCGCCGCGTCGGGGTGTCCGGCGCGGGCCATGCCCAGCCGCATCGCGAGCGAGACCAGACGCTGCTGGGTGCCGTCGTGCAGGTCCCGCTCCAGCCGCCGCCGCTCGGCGTCGGCGGCGTCGACCACTCCGGCCCGGGTCTCGGCCAGGCGTTCCACCCGGTGTTCCAGCTCCTCGGCGCGGCTCGGGCCCAGCAGGGCCCGGGCGGCCGCGACGTCCAGCGTCCCGACCGCGGCGGTGAGCCACGGCGCGGCCGCCAGCAGCGCGATCCCGCCGACGGTCAGGTAGAGGTCTATCGGGAAGTGAGAGATGGGCGTGAAGTGTCTGGCCAGCGACGCCGACTGGTCGCGCCGGAGCAGGTTCCCCGCGGGCAGCGCCCAGGCGTAGACGTACACAAACGCGGACAGGACGCCCGCCAGCCACACCCCGAAGGCGGTGAGGGCGGCTCCGGCCAGCGCCGGGGCGGCCAGCAGGTGGTAACCGAGCTGGCGCCAGGTGGCCTGCGAGCGGGCCGCGGCCACGATCCCCCGTCCGCTCAGCCGGCGCGGTATGACCGGCTGCGCCGGTATCAGCACCCCGGCCGTGGCGCGCAGGCGGTGGCGGTGGATCCCGGTGAGCGCCGGCACCGCGAGAAACATGATCACCAGGAGGAAGAGGAAGACAAGCAGCGTCTCCGGCCGCGGCTTCCCCTCGTTCCCGTGCCACGCCGCCCACCAGGGGACCAGCACGACGAGCAGCGCGACGAGCTGCGCCGGGATGCCCCCGGCCAGGTACAGGGCCTGGCTCCAGGCCTGCGGCGACCACGGGACGCGGTACTGCCGAACAGGCCCGTCACGATGCGGGACGGAGGTGGCCATGGCTCCCACCGTACGCGCGCAGGCCAGGCCCGCCCATACAGCTGGGTTCACGATCGGGGGTGGTGCTAGCTGCACCCCAGATTCGGGATCCTGCGCCCGTGCGCACGGCGGTCCGTCCGTGCCACCGTGGCCCCATGAGACAACAGAGCGTGCCCGCCGCCGGCGGCGACGTGATCCGGCTCGACGGCGTGACCAAGACCTACCAGGCCGGCTCGCCGCCCGCGCTGGCGGACGTCAGCATGAGCGTGGCGGCGGGCGAGGTGGTGGCCGTCATGGGCCCGTCGGGCAGCGGGAAGTCCACGCTGCTCAACCTCATCGCCGGGCTCGACCGGCCCACCGCAGGCACGGTCACCGTGGCGGGGCGGCGGATCGAGGTCATGGGCGAGAGCGCGCTGGCCAGGTTCCGGGCCCGGCACGTCGGGATCGTCTTTCAGTTCTTCAACCTGCTGGACGACCTCACCGTGGCAGACAACGTGCTGCTGCCCGCCCAGCTGGCGGGCGCCTCGCGTAGGCAAGCGCGGGCGCGGGCCGGCGAACTGCTGGCCCGAATGGGCATCGAGCAGCACCAGAACGCCTACCCGGCGCGGCTGTCCGGCGGGCAGCGGCAGCGGGTCGCGATCGCCCGGGCGCTGGTGAACTCCCCGGAGCTGCTGCTGGCCGACGAGCCGACCGGGGCGCTGGACACCGCCAGCGGGCTTCAGATCGGCCGGCTGCTGCGGGAGCTGAACGCGGGCGGGCAGACGCTGGTGCTGGTCACCCACGACCCGGGCCTGGCCGGGCGGTACGCGGCCCGGACGGTACGGCTGGTGGACGGGCAGCTGGCCGGCGCGGGTCTGGAAGTGCCGGCATGAGCTGGCTCACTGTGAGCTGGTTCGGCGCCATCAGGACCGCCACCGGCGGGCTGCTGCGGCACACGATGCAGGCGGTCGTGATCGGTATGGTGCTGCTGGTCTCCACCGCCTCGGCCACGCTCGGCTTCGCGTTGCTCGCGGCGAGCAACACGCCGTTCACCCACGCGTTCGGCGCCCAGCGCGGCGCGGACGTGACCGTCACGGTGAACGCGGCGCGGGCCAGTTCGGCCGAGCTGGCCGCCACCAGGTCTCTCGGCGGGGTGACCGCGGCGGCCGGGCCGTTCGATGAGGCCACGGTCCAGGTGCAGGCCGGCGGCCAGCCGTTCGGGCAGCTCGTGCTGGCCGGACGCGCCTCGCCCGGCGGAGCGGTCGACGACGTGGTGCTGAACGCCGGGCACTGGCCCGACGGCCCGGGCCAGGTGGTTCTGGACGCCAGCCCGGGCCCGGGCCAGGACGGCGGGCCGGGTCAGGACGGCGGGCCAGGCCAGGGCGGCGGGACGCAGTTGGGCAGCACTCTCTCGGTCACAGGGGTACCGGGAGCTCCTGACCTGATCGTCGTCGGTTTCGCCAACTCGATCACGAACACGGCCGACGGCTGGGTCACCCCCGGCGAGGTCGCCCGGCTGCGGGCACCGGGCACGCCGGCCAGCACGCAGATGCTGTACCGGTTCGCTCAGGCCGGCAGCTACGCGCAGGTCCGCGCCGACGTGGCCGAGGTCACCACGGCGCTGCCGCCGGGCGCGGTAGCCGACGCGGGCTCATGGCTCGCCGCGCAGGACGCGGAGACCGGCAACGGGGCGATCATGGAGCCGTTCGTGGTCGCGTTCGCGCTGATCGGCCTGGTGATGGCGGTGCTCATCGTCGGCAACGTGGTCAGCGGCGCCGTCGTGGCCGGGTACCACCGGATCGGCGTGCTAAAGAGCATCGGCCTGACCCCGGCCCAGGTCGTGGTCGCCTACCTGAGCCGGGT
>Ga0302314_10018467_pt1 | contig 11628 bp, 10 predicted proteins | sample III_Palsa_N2_3_FD_200533 | JGI IMG/M metagenome (GOLD analysis project Ga0302314, IMG submission 200533) | Peat permafrost microbial communities from Stordalen Mire near Abisko, Sweden - III_Palsa_N2_3 | ecosystem: Environmental > Terrestrial > Soil > Palsa > Peat permafrost | place: Sweden... | reverse complement strand
CTCGATACGGTCAACCGGGAGGCGTGGCTGAAGAACGACGGCGGTTTGGGCTACTGCAACATCACCAAGTGCTGCACCGAGGTCTGCCCCGAGCACATCCATATCACCGACAATGCCATCATCCCGCTGAAGGAGCGGGTCGCCGACACCTATTACGATCCGGTGATCAAGCTGTGGCGCTGGGCGTTCAAAAAGTTCGAACAAAGCGAACCCAAGACCTGATCAAGCCTCCGCCTCGGCGACGGTGGCTGGGGCGACGGCGGATCTCGTGGCTCAAATGACTCAGGCAAGGTCGATGTGCACGGCACCGTGCGCACGGGCGCGCCGCATGAGCACGTAGGCAGCGATCATCCCCAGGATGAAGCCGCCAAGCGCGTACAGCAGCGGCGCGGCCACGATCATCACCGCGAGATCATCGAAGCGCTCGGAGCCCGAGGCGATGGCATGATCGGCGGCCGCATGTCCACCATCGCCCTTCGCGCCGCCCAGGCCAGGTCCGGCGATCAGCATGAGCGGCATGACCAGGAGGGAGATCGCCAAGCATCCGGCTGCGGCCAAGATCCCGACACGCACCGGGGCGATCCGCCAGCGCCGTGATCCATCCGTGATAGGGAGTTGCGTACTCATGCTTCGATTCTAGCACTGTGCGTTCGGAACCGACAGGGTGGGTTTCCTGACTGTGAACAATGAACATTGAATGAAGAAGTCCGCGCACTGTCAGCGGCAGGAGCGGTGATCCCAGATCCATCCCGTGGCGGCGGCCTGCGAACGTCGCTGGTCACAAGGACCGGAATCGTTGCCGGTGCCAGGATGGCAACCGCGGCGCGGTCCCTGCGGCTGACGGTGTCAGACGCGTCGCGCTGGTGGCATCCGTCCCTGTGGGAGTCGTTTCAGCCGCGAGGCAATCCATGACTGGACATGGCCGTCAGGCCACGCCGGCGGGACAGGGACTCAGGCTCGGGACGGACGGCATGTCCTTCCCGACGGAGTGAGAGCATCGTCCCTCGGACGTGGGGGCCGACGGGCCGCAGGACCGACGAGCCCTGACTGGTCCGTGTCAGCTTCACCCGCATGGCTGCTGGCGTGCGTGAGGCCTGGGGTGCGGTGATGCACGGTGGCCGAGACGTCGCTTCACGGGCTGCAGGTTCCCGGGTCTGATGCCTCTGGAAAAGCCTAGGCACGGGAAACTGTTAGAATACCAGTGGAATAGTTATCATGGCTCATTAGAAAACTAGAGCGACAAGAGAGACTCGAAGCACGGCCCGACCGCCCTACCTGGTCTTGCGTATTTGCCTTTAATCATAGAGTGCGAGGCCTTTTCTGCCCAACCCTGGTCCTTCATGCGTCTGTTCTCCGGCAATGCAAACCGTCCCCTCGCACAGGCGATCGCCGATGCGGTCGGGACGCCGTTATGCGAAATGACCTGCGGACGCTTCCCGGACGGGGAGGTCAAGGTCCACATCCATGAGGACGTGCGCGGCTGCGACGCCTTCGTGGTCCAGCCGACCACCAGCAACGACTTCCTGATGGAGCTGCTGGTCATCGCCGATGCGCTGCGCCGCGCCTCGGCGCACCGCATCACCGCGGTGGTGCCGTACTTCGGCTACGCCCGCCAGGACCGCAAGCACGAGGGCCGGGTGCCGATCACCGCCAAGCTGGTGGCCAACCTCATGACCACCGCGGGCATCAAGCGCCTGCTGACGGTCGATCTGCATGCGCAGCAGATCCAGGGCTTCTTCGACGTGCCGGTCGACCACCTGATGGCGATGCCGGTGCACCTGGCCTACATCCGCGGCCTGCAGCTGAAGGACCCGGTGGTCCTCAGTCCCGACACCGGCTCGATCAAGCTCGCCGACCGCATCGCCCGCAAGCTCGGCGCGAAGCTCGCGATCATCGACAAGCGCCGCGTCGGCGACAGCAAGACCGAGGTCGCGAACATCATCGGCGAGATCGGCCCGCGCGAGGTCATCATCCCGGATGACATGATCACCACCGGCTCCTCGATCACCAATGCGATCAAGACCGCGCGCCAGCACGGCGCGACGCGCGTCATCCCGGTCGTCACCCATGGCGTGCTGTGCGGGGAAGCCTACGAGCGCCTCTCGGAAGCCGGCCTCGATGAGCTGGTGATCACCGACACCATCCCCCTGAAGCGGCGCTACGCGGAACTGCCGATCCGCGTCCTGTCGCTGGCCCCCCTGCTGGGCGACGCGATCCGCCGCATCCACACCAACCAGTCGGTCAGTTCCCTGTTCGATTGAACGCGACCGCGTCCACGCCCCTCCCTCACTTTACTCATTACTCCACTACCTCACTCACCAACGCACTCATTCGCCAGAACACGACCGGAGCCAGACATGTCCGCCACCCTCTCCTATCCCGCCGAGACCCGCACCGCCACCGGCGGCAAGGCCACCAAGAAGCTGCGCGCCGCCGGCAAGGTGCCGTGCACCCTGACCAAGCCGGGCAAGCCCAGCCAGCTGTTCGCGCTCGACGTCAAGTCGGCCAACCACCTCAACAAGCATGTCGTGCACCTCTGCAAGCTCGAGATCCCCGGCGCCCCCGCGGTCACCGCGCTGCGCGCCGAGGTCGTCATCCATTGCCTCAGCGACGAGATCCAGCACATCGACCTGATCGAGGTCGATGAGAAGTCCGAGATCAAGGTCGACGTCGCGGTCGTCCCCGACGCGCGCGACTGCCCGGGCGTCAAGTCCGGCGGCATCGTCGAGCTGCGCCTGCGCAAGGTGAAGGTCTTCTGCAAGGCCAACGCCATCCCCGACTTCCTGCCCCTGGACCTCGGCAAGGTCGAGATCGAACAGACCGTGCTCGCCGCCGAGATCCCGCTGCCCAAGGGCGTGCGCCTCGCGGTCGCGCCCAACCTGCCGGTCCTGACCGTGGTCATCCCGCGCCAGATGCTCAAGGCCGAGGAACTCGCCGCCGCCGCGCCGACCGATGTCGCCGCCGTGGCCGCCGTGCCGGGTGCCCCGGCCGCCGAGGGCGACGCCGCCAAGGCCGACCCGAAGGCCAAGGGCGATGGCAAGGCCGCAGCGCCCGCCACCAAGCCGGCCGGCGACAAGAAGAAGTAAGCCTGCGGGGCGGTCATCCGCCCCGGGCAGCGCTTCCCTCGGCATCACATCCTGCACAGTGGGGGTGTGGATGCCGGGCCGCGGTCAGTGCAGCGTGAAACCGGAACCCTGTGGCATGCCACAGGGTTCGGTCGTGAACGGCATCCGCCCGGTGCGGCCTACTGGTTCGAGAACAGCGTGCGCGACGCGACCACCGTGGTCTTCCAGTACGTGGTCTCGGGGGAGCTGCAGTTTCGCGACGCGAGTCGCGCCCAGCACACGGTCCGCGCCGGCGCGGCGCTGCTCTTCATGCATGGCGAGCCGAGCGCGTATGGCCTGTCACGCCAGGCCACCGAGGCCCTGGTGGTCGAATTCCTGTCCTTCGCCGGGGCCGGGGTGCGCGAGCATTGGGAGCTTTTGCGCACGCACGGCTCGGTGGTGGCCATCGAGGCCGATGGCCCGGTGCTCGGCGCGATGCGCCAGGTGATCAGCCTGGCAGCGCCGGGTGCGGACACCGAGGCGGTGGCCATGGCCGGGGCGCTGCACACCTTCGCGCTGCTCTTGTTCGCCGACCAGCGCCAGGCCCAGGCCCGCGCCCAGAGCCCGGTCGAGCGCGCGGTCGATGACCTGCTGCGCGCGCCGACCAGCCCCTGGTCGCTGAAGCAGCTCGCCGAGCGCCATGGCGTCAGCCGCGAGCACCTGACGCGCACCTTCCAGCAGCGCCTCGGCGAGGCGCCGGGCACCTATCTGGCCAAGATCCGCCGCGAGCGCGCCTTGGCACTGCTGTCGCAGACCGTGCTGCCGGTGGCCGAGGTCGCGCGCCAGGCCGGCTACGCCTCGACCCACACCATGGCGCGCCAGGTGCGGCTGGCGACCGGGCTTTCGCCGCGCACCGTGCGCCGGCGCGCGCAGTAGGCTGCCGTAGGCGGAAAGCCGTCAGCCGTAGACGAACGAACCACCCCCCATGCTCATCGACACCCACTGCCACCTGACCCATGAGCGCCTGCGCGACGACCTGCCGGCGGTCTACGCCACGGCGCGCGCACACGACGTCGGCCACCTCATCAGCATCGGCACCAGCATCAGTGATGGCGAGGCGGTGCGCCGCCTGCACCTGAGCGATCCGGCGATGGTCTCCTGCAGCGTCGGCCTCGACCCCTTCGCCTGCTTCGCGCTCGGCCCGGCCGGCGTCGCGGACGGCCTGGCGGCACTCGAGCGGCTGCTGGTCAGCGGGGACTTCTGCGCCCTGGGTGAGGTCGGACTGGAGTACCACCATGCGCTTTGCCCCCACCCGCTGCAGCGCGAGCACCTCGAGGCCCAGATCAGCCTCGCGCTGCGGCTGGACCTGCCGCTGATCCTGCACGTGCGCGATGCGCATCCGGACATGCTCGCCTGCCTGGCCGGGTGGCCGGGGGCGCGTGGCGTGGTGCACTCCTTCGATGGCACGGCCGATCAGGCCCGGGCCTACCTCGACCTGGGCTGGCACCTGGCCTTCAATGGCATGGTGACCTTCAAGCCCAAGGACTACCTGCGCGAGGCGGCGCGCATCGTACCCAATGACCGCCTGCTGATCGAGACCGACAGCCCCTACCTGGCGCCGGTGCCGCGCCGTGGCCAGCGCTGCGAACCGGCCTACGTGGCCCACACCCTGACCGCGCTGGCGCAGCTGCGCGGCCAGCGCGTCGAGGATCTCGGCGCCTGGACGACCAGGACCGCCCGCCGGCTCTTCGCCGTGCCCGAACCGGCCTGATCCGCGCTCACCCAGCGACGCTGTGGCACGCGCTCCTGGCGTACCTTCGTACACGACGACGCCCGGGGGACGTCAATCCCCCGGGCGCTCGTGGCTAGCGTCGCTGAAACCGTCCCCCGTGCGGGGACGGCGGCTGGCACCGCGGTCAGACCGCGGCTGGCTCGATCGTCACGCACACCATCACGCGATGGGCGTTCTGCTCGATCGAGAGCGATGTACCGAGTCCCGCAGCGTATTTCGCGCGGAGATTCTCCGCAAACGAACGCGCCGCAACCGGATCGGGATTACCGCTCTGGTCATGGAACTCGAATCGGTCGCATCCGCCGCAAGCGGCCAGATAGCCGAGTAGAGTGTCGAGGTGAGCTGTCTCAATCATCGTACGCCTCCTCAATAGTGTTATCATGACTCGGCGGGGCTGAGAGGGCAAGAGCCGTTGCCGGCTCGTGACCAGGTCGTTGATGGAAGCCCGTGCGGGTCATGGACAAGTACGAAAAAGCACTGGCACTTTCGCCATTCGTCGGGACGTCCGCACGCGCCCTGCCGGCCCGCGCGACGCACTTGCGCTGAGGCGTTTGCAGAGCCCGTTGCGGGCCCTGGAAAGGCCTCGCCGGGGTGTGCGCGTGCACTGCCTGGGATATGGGAATGTGCCGGTAAAATCCCGCGTTCGCGACCGACCTGGCAGCCAGGGGATGGGCTCGGGAGCGACGCCGCGGACAGCGGGCGATTATTCGCATCCTCTGCATAATCGCAGCGTCGTGCGCACCCCCGGCAGCGCGTCCTCCCAGATGGGGGACGAGGGGCTTACGTCGTCGCCAAATCGCTGGTTGCCAGAGAGCCATAATGATCCGATCGCATGAGATGTAGAGCAATGAGCATGCCGAGTAGCACTGCTTCCGCGACTAGCTGCCACGCTGCGTGCGCTGCCAAGGCCCGTGCCGGGCCCCCTGGGCGCGGCCCGATTCGGCCAACGCAGGCGGCCCAGCGCGCGGCTGCGCGGCGCGCAATGCGGGACCGGCAGCGCTTTCGAGCCGCCCGTCGTGACGCAAACGGCGTCGCCAAGGCAGGTTGCGGCGAGCGGCGGTGTCATCCCGCGTCCCGTGACGGGGCGAGTCTGAGGTTGTGCCATGGGGTGCCACCAGTAGCCTTTCGCCCCATGAGTGATGCGAAGCCCAAGCTTGCCAATTTTCCTGAACGCGATCTCAAAGTCGAGATCGGCCAGAACATCAATGCGGCGACCACCAAGACCCTGACCCGCATGAGCATCGGCACCTACGAGATGTCGTTCATCCAGCAGGAGAAGGGCACGGCCACGGCCGAGTCCGCTCGCCAGGCCCTCAATGGGCTGGCCCGCGCCCTGGGCATGAAGATGGCCTCCGAGCCGTCGCGCGACTTCATCACCAGCCTCTCGGCCACCAATGCCGAGCACAAATACAACGTCTGGGTGACCACCCCCTTCGAACCGACCCAGGCGAATCACATCGTATGGGCTAAGTACGCTGAGCTCGAAGGCGAGAAGAAGGTCGGTGTCGCCTTCAAGCTGGCCAACACCTTCAGCGCCGACGATGTCGCGAACATCATCCGCGCGGCCCAGAAGAATGCGGTCAAGCTCGCCCCTGGCGATGCCTTCACCCTCAAGGGCAACCCCCCGCCGCGCTTCCAGAAGAAGAAGGTCGAGGGTGAGGCCAAGGTCGAGGGTGAGGCCAAGGTCGAAGGCGACGCCGCCGCCGCTCCGGCCGAGACCGCCGAACCGGCGCCCAAGACCGAAGCCTGAACCGGCCGCCGCGTGCGCGGCGGTGGCGGTGTTCTCAGGAATCTCGAGAACGACACGACCCTGGCAGTGCTGCCAGGGTCGTTCATTTGGCTCGCTGGTCCGAGCCCCGGCGGGCGGGCAGCGGGCCGATACAGCGCCCGGGCCCGTCCCCGGTCCGTGCTCGATCCGCGCTCGGTCAGCGCTCGATGTTGCGCAGGTCGAAGATCTCCGAGATCTCCTCGCCCAGACGCCGGCGCACCTTCTCGCGCTCGCCCTTGTAGGGCAGGCGCTCCTTGGCGGTGCCGCCGAAGACATAATGATCGAGATCGATCTCCTTGCGCATCATCTTGGTGTGGAAGAGCTTCTCCTGGTAGTTGTTCACATCCACGGCCATGTAGTCGTGCAGGATCTCACGTGAGATGAAGCTCTGGATCGAGGTCACCGAGTGGTCGATGTAGTGCTTGGTGCCCTCGACGTCGCGGGTGAAGCCGCGCACGCGGTAGTCGAGGCTGATGACGTCGGCGTCGAAGGAATGGATCAGGTAGTTCAACGCGCGCAAAGGCGAGATCTTGCCGCAGGTCGAGACGTCGATGTCCGCGCGGAACGAGGCGATGCCGTTGTAGGGATGCGCTTCCGGATAGGTGTGGACGCAGATGTGGCTCTTGTCGAGGTGCGCGACGATCGCCTCGGGCACCGGGCCCGGGATCTCGGGGTTCTCGGGCTCCTGCTCGATGGGCATCTCGCTGATCAGCATCGTCACGCTGGCGCCCTGCGGGTCGTAGTCCTGGCGCGCTATGTTCAAGATGTTCGCACCGATGATGCGCGTCACCTCCGAGAGGATGGCGGTCAGGCGCGCGGCGTTGTACTCCTCGTCGATATAGGCGAGGTAGTCCTTGCGCTCGCTGGCATTGCGCGCGTAGCACACGTCGTAGAGGTTGAAGCTCAGCGACTTGGTCAGGTTGTTGAACCCGTCGAGCTTCAGCTTCTTGAAGCGGTTGGGAGCCGGACGCGTGACATCGCCGAACTTCTTCTTCTTCTCGTTCTTCTCGACCTTCATTGTTTTCGTCAGCTTTCTAAAGTGAAGCTGTTGTAGCACCGGGAACCGCTGAGCAACCGCGGTTCCGCACCGTTAACGCGACGGTGAGCGCACTGCCGTGGCGTCGCTCGAAGGCGCGAGCGCGTAGCCGGACCGGCGCCATGCGATGCTTCCCTGGACCTGTGGCGGAAGCCCCGGAGACTGTCGGAGCCATGGCTGCCAACACCTTCGGCCACCTGTTCCGCACCACGACCTTCGGCGAAAGCCACGGCATCGCGGTCGGCTGCGTCGTGGACGGCTGCCCGCCCGGCCACCTGCTCGACCGCGCCGGCCTGCAGGCCGCGATGGCCCGCCGCCGGCCCGGCCAGAGCCAGTTGACCACCCCGCGCCAGGAGGACGACCAGCTCGAGATCCTCTCCGGGCTGGACGAGGAGGGCCGCACGCTCGGCTCGCCCATCTGCCTGCTGGTGCGCAACCACGATGCGCGCTCCTCCTCCTACGAGGACTGGCACCACATCTACCGGCCGAGTCACGCGGATTTCGGCTACGACGCGAAGTACGGCATCCGCGCCTGGGCCGGCGGCGGCCGGGCCTCGGCGCGCGAGACGGTCGGCCGGGTCGCGGCCGGAGCCCTCGCCGAGCAGCTGCTGAAAGCGCGCTTCCCGGCCTTGTCGATCGTCGCCTACGTCGAGCGCGTGCACACCATCCAGGCCCCGCCCCTGGACGAGACGGCCCTGACCCGCGCCCTGGTCGATGCCCATCCGACGCGCTGCCCCGATCCCGCCAGCGCGGCCCTGATGGAGACCGCGATCCTGGCGGCCAAGCGCCAGGGCGACTCCCTGGGCGGCTATGTGCGGCTGCATATCAGCGGCATCCCGCCTGGCCTGGGCGATCCGATCTTCGACAAGCTCGATGCGCTGCTGGCGCAGGCCTTCATCAGCCTGCCGGCCTGCAAGGGTGTCGAGTTCGGCTCCGGCTTCAGCGGCCCCGACCTGACCGGTTTGCAACACAACGACCACTACGCCTGGACCGATCCGGGTCTGGATGAGCCGGCGCAGATGCGCACCACCAGCAACCGTTCCGGCGGCATCCAGGGCGGCATCACCAATGGCATGCCCCTGACCATGCGCCTGGTCTTCAAGCCGACCGCCACCGTGCTCAAGCCGCAGCCGAGCGCGGACGATGCCGGCCACAACCGCGAGTTGCAGGCCAAGGGCCGCCACGATCCCTGCGTGCTGCCGCGCGCGGTGCCGATCGTCGAGGCCATGGCCGCGCTGGTGCTGATCGACGCCTGGCTGCGCCAGCGCGGCCAGGTCGGCGACCCCTGGCCTGGCCTGAAGGGCCCGCTGCGCCAGGAGTAGGCCCCCGGGCCTGCCGCTTGGGGCCCGCAGCCGGTCGCCTCATCGGCTGACCAGCGGTCAGCTTATCAGCTCGCCTGTCTTACCCAGTACAACACGAAATCCCACCGGATCACCGGCGGGATTTCGTGTGCCCCCTCACGGGGCGGGTCCGCGCGCTGGGGCGCGACCCATGGGCTGACCGCCGCTTTAGCTCATGCACTCGCCGGCGCCGATCTCGTCGAGCGAGAACAGCTTCTCCGAGCCGAGGTCGTGCAGGTCGGCTTCGGCCAGCTCACCCTCCTTGTAGGAGAAGATCGGCAGCAGGCGCTCCTTGAGCTTGGCCTTCACCGCCTTGGCGGCCTCCTTCTCCAGCCCGTCGCCGTTGATGCGGCGCAGGTAGTGGACGAAGGACTCGGTGGCACTGCGCTCGGCGACATACCAGGCGGCCAGGGCGAGGATGGTGGTCGCGACCTTGCGCGCCGGGATGCGCGCGACCATCGAGGCGAACTGGATGCGGTTGCCCTCATCGGCGCCGCCGACCATCAGCACGTAGTGCGGCACCAGCTTGTCGCCGATCTTGGAGGCCGCGCCATGCAGCCCGATCGTGCCGATGTGGTGCTGACCGCAGGAGTTCGGGCAGCCGCTGATGTTGATGTGCGCCTGCAGCACGCGCTCGTCATTGAGCGCCGCCAGGCCCTGTTCGAGCTCGCGGCCGAGGTTCTTCGACAGGGTGATGCCGAGCTGGCAGGTGCTGGCACCCGGGCAGCTGACCACGTCGACCAGGGTGTGCGCCTTGCGCGCATAGCCCAGGGCGGTCAGCGCGGTGAAGACCGCGCTGAGGTCGGCGAGCTTCACGCGGCGCAGGACCACGTTCTGGTCGTTGGTGGTGCGCGCGTCGCCTTGCGAATACTGTTCCGTGATGTCGGCCAGCGCGCGCAGCTGGGTCGCCGGCAGGTCGCCGCGCGGCACGCACACCGAGACCACGGCCAGGCCGTTCTCGCGGTGCGGCTTGACGTTCCACTTGCGCCAGCTGCGCTCCTCGGCCGAGCCGACGTCGAGCGGGATGGCCGACGGCTTGGCCGGCGGCAGGGTGTCGGGCAGGATCTGTCCGGTGATGCCGTCCTTGTCGACCTCGGCCAGGCATTCCTCGAAGAGTTTGCGGAAGCCGTCGTCGCCGTGCTTGCGCAGCACGAACTTCAGCCGCGCCTTGGCGCGGTTGGTGCGGTCCCCGTGCTTGTGGAAGAGGCGCAGGATGGCTTCGCAGACCGGGATCAGGCGATCGCGCGGCAGGCACTCGTAGAGCTGGATCGGAGCCTGTGGGCTCGAGCCCAGGCCGCCGGCGGCGAGGATGCGGAAGCCGAGCTTGCCGTCCTTGGCCACACCCATGGCGCCGATGTCCTGCAGATTGACCTGGGCGAGGATGTCCTGGTCGGAGGCGCCGAAGCCGATCTTGAACTTGCGCGGCAGGTTCGAGGAGAAGGGGCCGCGCAGGAAGTGCTGGTAGACCGCTTCGGCGTAGGGCTCGATGGCGAAGGGCTCATCGATGCGCGTCCCGGCGTTCGGGCTGCCGACCACCGCGCGCACCGCGTTGCCGCAGGCCTCGCGCGTGGTCATGCCGACCTCCTCGAGGCGGCGCATCATGCCCGGCACGTCGGAGAGCTGCACGAAGTGGTACTGGATGGCCTGGCGCGTGGTGATGTGCGAGATGCCGTTGGTCAGCTCCTCGGAGAGGTCGGCCAGGACGCGCATCTGCGCCGGCGTGCACACGCCATACTTGAGCTTGATGCGCACCATCTGGTTCTCGCCCTGCTGGCGCTGGCCGTAGATGCCGTGCACGAGGCGGTAGGGCTTGAACACCTTGTCCGCGTCGATCGCGCCCTGGGCGAGCAGATCGAGGGTGTTCTGGAATTTCGCGATCTCCTGCTCCACCACCGGCGTCAGGGCGACGGCCGAGGAGGACGAGGAGGAGGACGGCGTGGCGGAAGCGGTCATGGCAACTCCGAGGGTCGTAACGGCACCGCCCACGATAGCATGGACGGCAGCGCCCGGGCATACGTGGGGGGTCACATGGTCATGCCTCGGATGCATGTGTAAACCGAATCGTTACCTCTGTGACTGCAATGACATATGGCGCGGCCGCACGGCGCGCGGCCAACCCCGGCACGGACCCGCGCGAAGCGGTGGCGGCAGGACGGCGCCGCGGCCTCGGCGCTGCGCATGCAGCAGGAAACGCCTGCGACCCCTCGTTGCATGCGGGCACCACCCTCGCCATCATGCGCCCTCCACCACGAGGACCTCATGACCAGCCCGACTACGCCCAAACCCCCGGCCAAGGGACAGAAGATCACCCTGAATGACGGCAAGCTCACGGTGCCGGACCATCCGATCGTGTGCTACATCGAGGGCGATGGCACCGGACCGGACATCTGGCGCGCCTCGGTGCGCGTGCTCGACGCGGCGGTCGCCAAGGCCTACCAGGGCAAGAAGCAGATCGCCTGGATGGAGGTCTATGCCGGCGAGAAGTCGGTGACGCTCAGCGGCGGCGATCCGACCTCGCCCAACAACAAGAGCGAGTGGTGGCTGCCCGAGGAGACGCTCAAGGCCATCGACGAGCACATCATCGCGATCAAGGGCCCGATGACCACCCCGATCGGCGGCGGCATCCGCTCGATCAATGTCGCCCTGCG
>Ga0302314_10018465_pt1 | contig 11630 bp, 10 predicted proteins | sample III_Palsa_N2_3_FD_200533 | JGI IMG/M metagenome (GOLD analysis project Ga0302314, IMG submission 200533) | Peat permafrost microbial communities from Stordalen Mire near Abisko, Sweden - III_Palsa_N2_3 | ecosystem: Environmental > Terrestrial > Soil > Palsa > Peat permafrost | place: Sweden... | reverse complement strand
GTGGAACCCACCCATGGCCCAGATGTCGCCGCCGTAGACGACGAAGTTCTGGCCGCTGATGTCGGCGGCCTCGTCGGTGGCGAGGAAGGTGACCAGCTGGGCCACGTTCTTCGGGTCGAACTTGTCGAATCCCTCATCGGCCTTGGCCATGTCGCCGAACAGGTTCTCGGTCATCCGGGTGCGGGCCCGGGGCGAGATGGAGTTGCAGGTGATCCCGTAGCGACCCAACTCCCGGGCCAGCACCCAGGTGAGGGAGGCGATCCCGGCTTTGGCCGAGGAGTAGTTGGCCTGGCCGGCGTTGCCGAACAGACCTGCCTCGGACGAGGTGTTGATGATCCGGCCGGTGACGTCCTCGCCGGCCTTGGCCCGACCCCGCCAGTAGACGGCGGCGTGGTGGGAGGGGGCGAAGTGTCCCTTCAGGTGGACGCGGATGACGTCGTCCCAGTCGGACTCCTCCATGTTGAAGCACATCTTGTCCCGCAGGATGCCGGCATTGTTCACCAGGATGTCGAGCTGGCCGAACGTGTCGACGGCCTGGTCGATCATGGCCTTGGCACCCTCCCACGAGCTCACGTCGGACGAGTTGACGGCGGCGTCACTCCCGGCGGACTTGATCAGCTCGACGACCTCCTCGGCCGGATGCTTGTCGCCACCATCGCCCTGCAGCGACCCACCGACGTCGTTGACGATGACCTTGGCGCCCTCGGATGCGAGCAGCAGAGCCTCCTCACGGCCGATTCCGCGGCCTGCGCCGGTGACGATGGCGACTTTGCCGTCGAGCATTCCCATGATGACCTCCTGTGGTGGTTCTGAGTTGTGGTTGATCTGAGTGGCGGATGATCTGAGTGGCGGATGGCCCGTGCGTTCGGCCATCGGAGCTCGATGGGCCAGCCTCGCGCCTCGGTGGTGTGGCGGAACCGGGGAAGCATGGCCGAAAGCCACCCCCTCTGCAAGACGGGACACCCCGGCCGGCCCGTGCCCGACCCTGACTTGCGCACGGGACGGGTGAGCCGGGTGGGTCCCTCGACGGGCGCCCGCCCGGGGCATGAGGGAGGAGCAATCGAATGGCGGTCGAGAGCTGAGGGCGCCCGGAGCCGGTGACCACCGCTGGTAGGTTTCGAGGCACGTACAGCCCGGTGGGCCGGACGCAAGGAGACTGTGTGGGTCCATCAGTAGACGGTTTGGGTGACGACATCCCGACCGACATGCGCTCGAAGGCGGCCCGATTCTGGGCCCGGGGCGACCGGAAGCTGCGCAGGGAGATCACCCACTGGGCCGGGCTGCCCTACTCGCGGTTGATGGCCCACGACACGGTGCGGATGGCATACAACGTCCTGTTGCGACGCGATCCCGACCCGGATGCCTGGGAGAAGTACACCGATGCCCTGGTGGCCAGTCTGGTGTCCCCGGACGAACTGGTCGACCGGATCCGCTGCTCCAGCGAGTTCCGGACCGCGGTCCGCCTCCACGAGTCGTCGCTACACGCCTCATTGCACACCAGTCGCAGTGATTTCATCATCGGACTTCCCCGGGCATCTCGGATCGTCGACCTGGGCGGTGGGCATACCACGGACGCCCGGGGCGCCCTGGTGACGCTGGGCTATCCCTACGCCTTCGACGAGTTGGTCATCGTCGACCTGCCACCCGACGATCGGCACCCGCTCTACCATTCGGAGCGGTTCCTCGTGCAGGAGACCGAAAGTGGCCGGGTCACCTACGAGTATCGGTCGATGGTCGACCTCGCCTTTCTGGAGGACGACTCGGTGGATCTCGTCTACAGCGGTCAGTCCATCGAGCACGTGACCGAGGCCGAAGGCGACGAGGTACTCCACCATGTCCGCAGGATCCTCCGACCGGGCGGCTATCTCGGTCTCGACACCCCGAACGGACGGGTCACCCGATTGCAGCAGGCTGAGTTCATCGACCCGGACCACAAGGTGGAGTACACGCTCGACCAGCTTCGGGCGAAGTTGGTGGCGGCCGGACTGGACGTGGTGTCCGAGCGGGGCCTCAACTGGGGCGGGCCGGCCGTGGACGAAGGACGATACGACTCCGCCGCATGTGCGGCCAATTACGGAATCTTCCACGAGGCCGACGCCTGCTACCTGCTGGCGCTACTCGCTCAAAAGCCGTCCTGATCCACCGCTGGTTCGAGCCGGCGGGCGGTCGATCGGTCGATCGTCGACGACCCCCTGTCAACCGTCGGAGCGCTCGACCACCAGGACGGGGATGACCCGTTCGGTCCGCTCCTGGTATTCGGCGTAGGGCGGGTAGGCCGCCACCGCCCGCTCCCACCATTGCGTCCGCTCGTCCCCTTCGACCTGGCGGACCACGGCGTCCCACCGGTCGGGCCCGTCCTGGATCTCGATGTGCGGGTCGGCCCGTAGGTTGGCGTACCAGTGCGGGTGGGTGGGCGCGCCGCCTTGTGATGCCACCAGGGCGTAGACCCCGTCGTGCTCCACTCTCATGAGCGGCGTCTTCCGAATGTTTCCCGAGCTGACGCCGCGACTGGTGATGATCACGACAGGCAACCCGGTGTCGAGGAGCGTCGTGCCCTCGGTTCCCCCGGACGACTCGTAGAGCTCCACCTGGTCCCGTACCCACTCGCTCGAACTCGGTTCGTATTTCCCGGTGATCGGCATGCGACCAGTGAACACCTGTCGTCGCCCGCCCGCCACCGCGACGTCGTCGCCGACCCCGGCGACCGGGGGCATCTGTCGGTGGTCGGTCGAAGCTAATGGGTGCGGGCGAGAGGATTCGAACCTCCACCCCCGAAGGGACCGGGACCTAAACCCGGCGCGTCTGCCGATTCCGCCACGCCCGCGTGCACGCAGCCTACCGAGGCCCGAGGTGGCCCCGAGGTTGTCCACGATCGAGGACCGGACTCACAGGGGCCCTGGGTGCCCCTGGCTATAGTCACCGTGTGCCGACCTCGCCCTCCACTCCGTCTCCCGTGACGCCTGACGCTCCGGGCCCGGCCGAAGGGGCAGAGGCCGAATCGAACGCCGACGTGGCCGGACGGATCCGCTACCTGGACGAGGTGATGGCGGAGATCGACGCCGAGGTACGCCGCCGCCGGGCCTCGGGGGACCTGCCCGCCGGCCTCGAGGCCGAACTCGACGAACTCTTCCTGGAGTTTTCGCCAGTGGGACTCCAGGGGCGGGCCCGTCTGCGCGAGACACTCTCCCTGGTGGACGGGTCGGCCTACGTCGACATCGCCGTGCCCACCGAGTCGAACAAGATGGTGGGGAGCTACATCAAAGGGTCCATCCGCAAGGGCCTCGGCTGGTACATGAACTTCATCGTCGCCCAGATCGTGAAGTTTGCCTGGTCGGTGTCGCGGATGTTCCACGTGGTGGTGGACCACATCGAGGTCCTGGAGGCCTCGATGGAGACCCACCGGTCGCCCGACCTGCCGGCCGACGTGGTGCCGGCCGCCGACCCCGGGTCGGCGTGGTGGGCCAAGAGTGCGGTCGAGGCACTGACCGGGGTGACCGACCGGGTGCTGGTCGGGGACTGCGGCGACGGCTCGCTGGTGGCCGCCCTGGTCGCCGTCGGCGTCGACGCCTACGGGGTGGATCCCTCCGACCTGGTCCTGGAGCCGGCCCTCGACCGCGGACTCGATGTGCGGGCGGAGGGGATCCTCGACCACCTGGGTGTCGTGGCCGCAGAGGCCCTCGGCGCGATGGTCCTCACCGGTTCCCTGCAGTGGCTGCGGCCGAACGAGCGCGAGCACCTGGTCGACCTGGTCTCCTCGCGTCTGGTGGTCGGCGGTGTGCTGGTCCTGCACTCGACGACACCGGAAGGGTGGGCGTCCTCGGCGTCGACCGTCGTGCGGGATCTGGCACCCGGACGCCCGCTGCACGCCGAGACCTGGGCCCACCTACTCGCCGCCCGGGGGTTCGCCGTGTCCGCCCCGGAATGGGGCGGCGCCGACCGTCGACTGGCCCGGGTGGGGAACGGATCGGCCGACGCCGACTCGGTGAACGCGGCGATCGACACCATCAACGATCTGCTCCTCGGGCCGACGGAGTACCTCGTGGTGGCCACGCGGGAGCGGTGACCGCCGTCCATCAGTTCGTGCCGGCGCTGTTGCCGCGCGACGCCACCGGGGACCACACACTGGCCCTGCGCGACACCTTCCGTGCCGCCGGGTGGGAGTCGGACATCTATGTCGAGGCCGCCCACGACGAGCTGCAGCACGAGGCGACCTACTTCGAGAAGTACCCCGGTCGGGCCCGGCCGGGAGACATCCTGCTCTACCAGCTGGGGACGTCGTCACCGGTGGCCGAGTTCCTCCTCGACCGGTCCGAGCCACTGGTGCTCGACTACCACAACGTGACGCCTGCTTCGTTCTACGTCGGGTGGGAGGACCACACCACCGCCAAGGTCACCCTCGCCCATGAGCAGGTGGTGTCCCTCGCTCCCCGTGCCGTCCTCGGGATCGCCGACTCCGCGTTCAACGCCCGTGAGCTGGCGGCATTGGGATGTCCGGCCACCGAGGTGGTGCCGATTCTGGTGGATCTCGAGTCCGAGGGAGGATCGGCCGACCCCCGGGAGCTGGCCCGGCTGGCAGCCCGGCACGGGGAGGCCACCGTGCTCCTCTTCGTCGGCCGCATCTCGCCCAACAAGGGGCACGAGCGCCTGATCGAGACATTGTGGGTCTACCGCCACCTGTACGACCCCGACGCCCGCCTCCACCTGGTCGGTCCGGCTGTCACCCCCGACTATGCCGCCGCCGTGTTCGACTTCGCCGACGAACTGGGTCTGGCCGGAGCGGTGCACCACGGCGAGGGTCTGAGCGCCGGCCAGCTCACCGCCTGGTACGAGGACGCCGACATCTTCGTGTGCCTGTCGCGGCACGAAGGATTCTGCATTCCCCTGCTGGAGGCGATGCAGGCCGGTACTCCGATCGTGGCGTTCGACGCAGGAGCGGTGGGGGAGACCCTGGGCGATGCCGGGATCCTGCTCCCCACGACCCGGCCGGCAACCGTGGCCGCGGCGGTGGACCGGGTGCGCCGCGACAGTGATCTGGCCCGGAACCTGGAGAGGTGGGGGCGGCGACGCTTGGACGACTTCTCGCCCGAGCTCACCCGCCAACGTTTCGTCGAAGTTCTGGGTCGGGTCGCCGACCAGGTGCGGGTGGTGGCGTGAAGCTGGCCTTCGTCACCCCTCGCTACGGGACCGAGGTGATCGGTGGAGCCGAGGCGGCCGCCCGGATGCTGGCCGAGCGACTCTGCCTACGGCACGATTGGGAGGTCGAGGTCCTGACCAGCTGCGCCCTCGATCACCTCACCTGGGAGAACACCGAGCCCGCCGGCACCTCGGTGCTCAACGGGGTGACCGTGCGGCGGTTCCCGACCGCCTCCAGGCGGACCCTCGACTACTTCGAGCTCGACGCCAAGCTGCGGGTGGCCCCGGAGACGGCATCACTGGCCGAGTCGCGGAGGTGGGTGGCGTTGAACGGCCCGATGTGCCCCGGTCTGGTCGATGCCGTGGCCGGGTCCGACGCCGATGTGATCGCCTGCTACCCGTACCTGTTCGCCACGACCGTCGACGCCATCGCCGTCGCCCGCGCTCCGGTGGTGCTGCACCCGGCGGCGCACGACGAGCCGGCCCTCTACCTGTCGGCGTTCCGTCGCGCCTTCCGGCACATCGACGGCCTCGTGTACCACACTCGGGCCGAGCGGGATCTGATGGAAGACGTCTTCCGGATCGGTGCCCGGCCGCAGGTGGTCCTCGGATTGGGGGTCGATGCTCCGGCGGGAGCGGGGCGCCCGGGCGGCGGGATCCTGGGCATCGGCGACCGCCCCTATCTCTGTTATCTCGGCCGGGTGGACGAGCACAAGGGTTGCGGCATGCTGGCCGAGTACTTCGCCGAGTACAAGGCACGCCACCTCGGCGATCTGGCCCTGGCCTTCGTCGGACCGGTGTCGGCCAAGGCCCCCGACCACCCCGACATCGTCGTGACCGGAACGGTGTCGGAGGCCGACAAGTGGGACATCCTCTCCGGCGCCCAGGTGATGGTCAACCCGTCGGCCTACGAGTCGTTCTCACTGGTGGTCCTGGAGGCGTGGACACTCGGCGTGCCGGTTCTGGTCAACGCGGCGTGTGCTGCCACCATGGAGCACTGCACTCTTTCGGGCGGTGGGCTGTGGTTCGACTCGTACCGGAGCTTCGAGGCCACCGTCGACCGGTTGGTCGACGGTGCCGGGCTACGGGCCGAACTCGGGGATGCCGGGCGCCGGTACACGGCAAGGCACTACCTGTGGCCGGCCATCATCGACCGGTACACCAGGTTCCTCACCGAAGTGGTAGCCAGAGGGCGCCAGGCGCCGCTCCGCACGGAGCGCCTGGCCGTACCCGCCGGGGGGACGGCCTACGTTCGAGAGGGAGGCGGAAATGCCTGAGCGGAACGGAGACGGGAATGCGGGCAAGACGGAGGAGGAGCCCGAGGATCCGGGTGTCGAGCGCACCGGAGAACGGCCGGGATTGCCCGAAGACGAGCGCCAACTGCTCGAAGCGTTCTACCGGCTCGCACCGGAGGACACCGTCCACTGGGCCTTCGAGGACACGATGCGCCGGCTGTCGAACCCCGACGAGCGCGCCACCTGGATCGAACCGTGGGACGGTCTCCCTCCCGACCTGTGGGACCGGGGCCGATTGGCGAGGGCCGGCGAACGTGCCTTCGGGGACGTCATCAAGCGGGTGGCACAGGAGCTGACCGAGTACACCCAGCGAATCGTGGATGATGTCCGCCGGACGACGCCTGAGGAGACGACGGTGTCGGCTGCGTTGCGGCTCCTGGCCGCCCGGGTCGAGCGACTCGAGTCGCTGGCCGACCCGACCGGGATCAGGCCGGCCGAGCTGGACCTCCCGGCACCGGATGCCGGCGAATGGGTGGCGGACGTTCCCATCTGGCTCGGTCCACCCACCGGGCTCCCTGTGATGATCGGCGAGGCCGGCGTCCGTAACGTCCTCGATGCCGTCGTGGCCACCGGCGCGCCGGTCGACGTCGTCGACCCTCGCGGTGTGGTTGCCTGGTCCCTCGGGGAAGCACCTCCCGGCAGCGCGGGGCAGGTCAAGGTGGCCATGGCCGAAGTAGCGGACCATCTGAGCGACCTGCCCGCCGACAGCCGATCCGGAGTGGTCCTGTCCGGGTGCGTCGACCGGATCGCACTGGCCGGCAAGGTCGATCTGTTGGACGCCGCCCTGCGGGCGCTCGCCCCGGGTGGGACCCTGGTCGTACTGACCGTCGACCAGGTGGCCTGGGACGCCGACCTGGCCACCAGCGTGCGCGACCTGCTGCCCGGTCGACCATTCCATCCGGATACCTGGGCGTTGATCCTGGAACACCGGGGGCTCCCGGACCCCGAGGTGCATCTGGCGGCGCACGGTACGATGCACGCCGTCGTGGCGCGGACGACGAGGTAGGGGACCGATGGCCGGCATCCACCTGTTCGTTCCGATGCTCCACCGCCGCGACGCGGTGGGTGAGCACACCCGGACCCTGCACGCGCTGCTGTCCGCGGCCGGCGTTCCCTCCACGATCTATACCGAGCACGCCGATCCGGAGACCGCGGACGAGACCAGCCCCTACCTCGAGTACGAAGTCGACGCCGCCCCCGGCGACCTCCTCGTCTATCAGGTCGCCACCCGTTCGGACATGGTCGCCTGGCTCGGGGGACGCCCCGAACGGGTCGTGCTGAACTATCACAGCATCACCCCGGCGGCGTACTTCATTCCGTGGAACAACGGGATCGCCCGGATGCAGGAACGGGCCCTGGTCGAGTTGGCCGGTCTGGCGCCCCGGTCCGTCCTCGGGATCGGGGTGTCCGAGTTCGATGCCGCCGAGCTTCGTGACCTCGGATGCCGCGCCACTCGGGTCGTGCCGGTGGCCAACGTGCCCGCCTCACCGGTCGAGCCCGACCCCACAGCGTCAGAGGTGCTGGCCCGACGGAGGGCGGGAACCGGACCGTGGTGGCTGTCGGTCGGGCGACTGGCCCCGAACAAGGCCCACGAAGACACCATCGCCGCGCTGTTCCTGGCCCGCTCGGGCGACTGGCCCGATGCTCGCCTGACCATCGTCGGCGGACCGATCGAGCAGAACTACTCCGGCGCCCTCCGGCGCTACGCGGCCGATCTCGGCCTGGCCGGCGCGGTCGAGTTCGTGACCCGGCTCACCCCGGGTGAGCTGGCATCCCGCTACGAGGCCGCGGACGTACTGGTGATGCTGTCCGAGCACGAGGGGTTCGGGGTGCCGCTGGTCGAGGCGATGTCCTATGGGGTCCCGATCGTGGCCTACGACTCGGGGGCGGTAGCCGAGACGCTCGGGGGAGCCGGGGTCCTGTTGACGGAGAAGGGACCACGGCGGGTTGCTCACGCGGTGGGGGCCCTGCTCGCCGACGACGGTGGACGTGCGGCCCTGACGGCGGCGGGACGGACCCGGATCGCCGAGCTTGGCCTCGGCCACGCGGGGTCCGACCTGGTGAGGGTCTTGCGCGAGGTCGCCGACCAGGACCCGACGTCGCTGGTCCGGCCCGTCGCGGGTGGTCCTGTGCGTCCCGGCAGACCCTCCAGCCACTAGGCTCATCGCTCATGGAATCCCCTTTCTCCACGTCGACTGCCGCCCTGTCCGCCGTTTCCCACGGTGACGTCGAGATGAAGTCCGGTGCCGATGTCGGGCCGGGGTCCGACATCTTTCAGCGCCTGCTGAAAGAGCGGATCGTCTTCATCGGTTCGGCCATCGACCAGGACACGGCGAACCTGGTCTGCTCGCAGCTGATCCTGCTCGAGGCCGAGAACCAGGAGCGCGACATCTCGGTGTACATCAACTCGCCCGGCGGCTCGGTCACCGACGGCCTGGCCATCTACGACACGATGCAGTACGTGAGGTGCGACGTGCGGACCATCTGCGTCGGACTGGCCGCGTCGATGGGCCAGTTCCTGCTGTGCGCCGGCACGCCGGGGAAGCGGTTCGCCCTGCCCCACAGCCGCATCCTGATGCACCAGCCGTCCGGCGGCATGCAGGGGCAGGCCTCGGACATCGCCATCCAGGCCGAGCAGATCATCTACCTGAAGCGCATGCTGGCCGAGCGGATCGCCTTCCACACCGGCCAGCCGGTGGAGCGGATCGAGGCCGACTCGGACCGTGACCGCTGGTTTACCGCCGAGGAGGCTCGCGAGTACGGGTTCATCGACGAGGTGATCCAGAAGGACGTCGTCCAGTCCCCGGCAGCGGGCTCGGGTTCCGCCACCTGATGAGCTTAGGAATCGAGAGGCCCGCATCTTCGGAGCCCGAACAGGGCTCGTCGATCGGTGGCAGCACCCGCTTCGTGCCGGGGCAGAGCCATGACCGGATCACCGTCGTCAACGGCAAGGTCCAACTCGGTCAGCGGCTGAAGGACCTGTGGATCAACCGCGACCTGCTGATGTTGCTGGTCCGGACCGAGTTGAAGGTCAAGTACAAGGACTCCGCTCTCGGGTACGCCTGGTCGATGTTGAACCCGGCCCTGGTGCTGTCCATTTATTACGTGGTGTTCAAGATCATCGCCCGGAACCACCAACCCAACTTCGCCATCTGGCTGTTCGCCGGCCTGCTGGTGTGGAACCTGTTCAACGGGTCGTCCCTGGGTGCCACATCGGTCGTTGTCGGCAAAGCCGGCATCGTCAAGAAGGTGGCCTTCCCCCGGGAACTGCTCGCCCTGTCGGTGGTAGGCGTGAACATCGTGCTCTTCGCCATCCAGGTGGTGGTGCTGGTCCTGGCCATGCTGCTGTTCGGGATCACCCCGTCATGGCAGTTCGTCGCCATCCTCCCCCTGGCCATGGTGGCGCTGTTGATGTTCACCGGAGCGCTGTCCATCTTCCTGTCGGCGGTCAACGTCTATCTGCGCGACACGCAGCACCTGACCGAGGTACTGCTCATGGCCTGGTTCTGGGGGACGTCGATCGTCTACACCTACGGTCAGATCTTCTTGTCGGGGGACGACAAGCACCACCCGTCGCTGGACTGGATCCAGTACGTGTACCTGGTCAACCCGATCACCCCGATCGTGATGACGTTCCAGCGTGCGATCTATGGAAAGACGCAGTACAGCTACCTCTCGCCCGGGCAACCAGCGGGCACGAAACCGACCATCTACCACGTCCTTCCCACCTGGGGGGTGGGTGCCTATGCCGGCCTGCTCGGAATGGTGTTGATCGTCAGCCTCGGACTGTTCATGCTCGCCCTCATCGTCTTCGGACGACTCGAGGGCAACTTCGCCGAGGAGCTCTAGACCGTGGCCGTCGCCATCGAAGTCACCGACATCTCCAAGCAGTTCCGCCTCTACAACGAGAAGCACACCTCGCTGAAGGAGCGGGTGATCCACGGCGGAAAGATGCCGTTCACCCCGTTCTGGGCGCTGCGCGACGTGAACGTCGAGATCAACCAGGGGGAGACGTTCGGGATCCTCGGGCGCAACGGCTGCGGCAAATCGACGCTGCTCAAGTGCGTGGCCGGCATCCTCAAGCCGACCACCGGGGAGATCAAGGTGCGCGGGACCCTGGCTGCCATGCTGGAGCTCGGTGCCGGGTTCCAGCCCGACCTGTCCGGCCGGGACAACATCTACCTGAACGGTTCGTTGCTCGGACTGTCCCGAGCCGACATCACCAAGCGGTTCGACGACATCGTGGCTTTCGCCGAGCTCGAGGACTTCATCGACAACCAGGTCAAGTTCTACTCGTCGGGCATGTATGTCCGCCTCGGCTTCGCCGTGGCCGTCAACGTCGAGCCGGACGTGCTCCTGGTCGACGAGGTGCTGGCTGTGGGGGACGCCGCCTTCCAGCGCAAGTGCCTCGACCACGTGAAGAAATTCCAGCGTGAGGGCCGAACCATCGTGGTGGTCAGCCATGGTGCCGACACCATCCGCCAGAACTGTGCGCGGGCCATGGTCATGAACCACGGCCAGGTCATCACCGTCGACGAACCCGGTGAGGCCATACGGGTCTATCTGGCCGACCTGCTGGGAGTGGGCACCCTCGAGGGTTCGGAGTCCGGTGGCATCGCCGGCAATGTGCTGCACATCGGTGCGGTGATGGTCGACCACAGCGGCAGCGGGATCCGCGGTCACATGAACTCGGGCGAGGCACTGACCATCACCGCCGAAGTGGACAGCCTGGCCCCCGTTCCCAACGGCATGGCCACCATCGCCATCCATGACGATGAGAACGAACTGGTCTTCGCCTCCGACCCGGACGACCCGGCCTGTGCCATCGAGGTTCCCGAAGGTGGCGGAATCGTGAAATTCTTCTTTCCGGATGTCCCGCTGCTCGACGGCACCTACTCGGTCAGCGTGGGCGTCCGTAGCGATACCGAGACGGCCATCTACGACTGGAAGGACCAGGTGACCAAGTTCGAGGTGGCCAACCCCGGTCGGGCCACCGGTCGGGTCCGCCTGCCTCTCGACGTGAGCTTCCAACTGCGCTCGACCGGGACGACCGGTGAGGTACCGGCTGTCGGAGCCGAGTTCGCGCCACTGGCCCTGCCCGGCTGGGAGGGCTCGCCGGCTTGAGCGTGACCAGGATCGACCAGGTCATTCCGACTCTGGCCAGCCGGGACGCCATCGGTGGACATGTGATGCAGCTCCGGG
>Ga0302314_10018464_pt1 | contig 11630 bp, 8 predicted proteins | sample III_Palsa_N2_3_FD_200533 | JGI IMG/M metagenome (GOLD analysis project Ga0302314, IMG submission 200533) | Peat permafrost microbial communities from Stordalen Mire near Abisko, Sweden - III_Palsa_N2_3 | ecosystem: Environmental > Terrestrial > Soil > Palsa > Peat permafrost | place: Sweden... | reverse complement strand
GTCTCGTTCATGGGTGCCGCGCGCTCGACCCCGGTCCCGTTGGCGTAGAACTTTTGCGCGCTCACCGTCAGGGCGACGTCATAGCGGCCGTCCGGGCGGCGGCGCGCTGACGCATCGGTCGCCTTCAGGTCATAGAGCGTGATGTTCTCGAACAAGTCGGTGATCAGCTGCTGCTTGTCGGCCGGCGCCTGGGCGCGCAACGCCGCCACCAGATCGAGCGCGGTGGGATAGGGCGCGCCCTTGAAGGCGAATTTGGTCAGCAGTGAGCGCAGGGCGCGGTTGACCGCGTCCTCGCCGATCTCGTCGGCCAGACGGTACATGACCAGTGAGCCTTTGCGGTAGTGGATGTAGCCCTGGTCCTCCTCGACCTTCTCCAGCGGCTGCTCCTCGGCCGCCTCGCCACCGCGCGCGCGCAGATAGGAATCCAACTCGTATTTCAGGAACTTGCGGATGTGATCGGGTCCGTACATCTGGCGCATCACGCGAAGCGCTGAATACTGGGCCAGTGTCTCCGAGAGCGCGGTCGCGCCCTGCTGATCGGCGCCGACGATCTGATGCGCCCACCACTGATGGGCGAATTCGTGGGCGGCGATGTAGGTCACCATGTCGATCCGGGTCGGATCGCGATAGTCGGCGATGAAGCCCAGGCCTTCGGACCAGGGGAAGGTGCCGGCGAATGACTGGGCGAACTGGGCGTAGTCGGGAAACTCGACGATGCGCGCCTGGCGGAACTGGTAGGGGCTGAAATTGGCCTGGTGGTAGTCCAGCGACACCTTCAGCGCCCGCAGCATCCGATCGACGTTCGCGCCGTGGCGCGGGTCGTAATAAACTGAGAACGTCACGCCCTTGTAAGTCTCGCTCTTCACCGCATAGCGGGCAGACTGGATCGAGAAAAACTGCAGGATCGGCTTGTCGGTGACAAAGCGGGCGGTGCGCGTCGCGCCATGGACGACGTCGGAGACCTCATAGCCGGGGGCGAGCGGCGTCTGGTCGGCGGCGGTGGTGACGGTGATGTCGCTGGTCACCCAGCCCGCGTGGCCGATGTAGTTGTAGGCGCGCGAGGCCTGGTCGCCGAGCGGGGCGGAATGCAGGGCCTGGGGCAAGCCGTATTTACGGCGCTTGGCGCGGTCGGTGAGCAGGAAGTCGCGGTCCATGCCGATGATCGGCGCGATCTCCGCCGAATTCACGAAGGTGCCGTTGTCGACCACCGAGTAGAGATCGCGGGTCTTGTGCTGGGCGTCGCGGAAGCCGCGTTCCGCGAGACGCGTGTCGAACGACAGGGTGCGCGTTTCGCCCGGCGCCATGGGGGTGTCGAAGGCGAAGATGCGGTAGTTGAACCGATCGTAGGTCCTTTTGGGCCAGGCGCCCTGGACGCTCAGGCCGCGCACCTCCAGCCCACGCGTGAAGCGGACGTGAACCTCGCGCAGGGGCGCGTTGGTCTTGTTCTGCAGGACATAGACGCCGCGGGTCTCCAGCGAAGGTCCATCAGGATCAATGACCACATCAAGCTTCACGGCCGTGACTGTCGGCTGGGGAACCTTCTCGAACGGCAGCAAGGTCTTTTCGTAGTCGGCCAGCCATTTGTCGTCGCTAGGGCCGGTCCGATAATCGTTGAGAACATGGGTGTTGCGATAGATGAACGCCCCGGCGGAGCCGAAGGCCAGCAGCGCCGCCAGACCGATCCATAGCGGGGCGCCGCGCAGGCGGCGTGGCGCGACCCGCGCCCGCGCGGCGAGCGAGTCCGTGGCGCCGCGACGCCAAAGAGCGAAGGCGGCGAGGAGCAGCAACAGGGCGAAGGCGCCCCAGTAGAGCCTGAACCACCAGGCCCCGATCCAGAACCGGCCCTGGCCATTCATGTCCGACAAGGGGACCGGCGGGGTCCCGCCAAAGATGTAGAGGTTGTTCTCCAGACCGTTGGCCGGCAGGGCGAAGCTGGCGATGATATACAGGACGATCACGCCCCAGCCGGCGAACTTGTTGGGTGCGATCACTTGACCGAACACAGCCAGCGCCGAGAGGATGGTGAGGTCCACGGCGTTGGGAATGAGGTACCAGCCCAGATATTCACCGAGCTGGTAGTCGTAATAGCCCTTGAACGTCTGGACGATGACCGCGGCCAGAACGCCGACCAGAAGGACGGCGATCAGCACCAGGCTGACGGCGAGCGTCTTCGGCGCGATGAACGTCCAGTCGGGGGCCGGAGTGGCGTCGATGATTTCATGCATGCGCCGGTCGCGGTCGCGCCACACCAGCTCGCCCGCGAAATAAGCGGCCATGATCGTCACAAAGGCGGTGAACGAGCCATCCAGCTCCGGGATGAGCGTGCGGGTGACCGGGAAGACGGCCGCGCCGTAGCGGCCGTCGTCGGTGATGGTCCACAGACTGATGACGGCGTTGCCCAACCCCAGAGCCAGGATGATCCACAGCACCGGACTGCGGAACACCAATGCCATGTCGAAGCGCGTGCGCTCGATGAGCTGGGCGGTGAGACTCGCCCGATCGAACTTGCGCCTGGACCGCGCCACGGCCAAGGCGGGCGCGGGCGCCGCGGCGGGTTCGGGCGGCGCGGCCGGCGCCGATCCGCCGGGCCGGCCGCTATGGCGATATATTGGAAAGGCGACGGCCAGGGCGGCGAGCCCGAGGGCGGTCACGAACAACCGGTTGAACAGCAGGGCGCCCGTCAGGGGCGGCAGCAAGGTGTTGCGATCGTTAGCCGTCCAGTAGCGGGTGACGACACCGAAGGTGGAGAGGCCGAGCGGGTCCCAGCGGCCGGCGATCGACTCCAGGTCCGGATTGCCGAGCGCAATTCGAAAGACGATGTAAGTGATCACGAAGACGATCACGGCCACGAACACCCAGGCCATTGACCGTGTCGCCGTGGCGATGGCGAAGAACAGGGCCGAGGTGAGGAACAGGGTCGGCCCGGCCATGACGAACAAGGCGAAGGCGTAGGCGTCCGGGCGGAACGGGCCGAAGGTTTCCGGATCGAGGCCCGGCAGCAACGAGCCGGCGATCAGGCCGGCCGTCACCGCGGCGAAGGCCAGCAGGGCGGCGGCGAAGGCCCCGGCGAACCGGCCATAGAGATAGTCGATCTTACTGAGCGGCGCGGCGTGCAGGATGGGGCCAAACCCGGTCTCGTCGTCGCGGAGCACCGCCCCGGCCACGAAAGCGGTCGAGGCGAACATGAAGAACAGGCCCATGACCAGATCGACCTGGATGATCGCGAAGGGCGAGTTCTTGTGGACGTTGGCCGTGTCGCCGATGTGGATGTGATCGCTGGCCGCATAGCCAAACGGCAGCAGGAAGAAGATGCCGGCCATCGCCCAGAACAGCGGCGAGCGCACGATCTGGCGAAATTCGAAGATGGCGACCCTGGCCAGCATGAGGCGGTTCCGAAACGCTTCAGGCCGCGCGGGAGTGAGCTTGGGCGAGGGTCGAGAAATAGACATCGTCGAGGCCGCCGGGCGTCGGCATAAAGCCCTCGCCGGGCGCATCGTCGCTCAGCACATGCACCACCGTGCGGCCGGCGATCAGACGCGAGGAAATGACCTCGCGGTGGCCGCGCAGCTGGGCCAGCTCGTCCTTGTCAACGCTCTTCATCCAGATTCGTCCGGCCAGTGAAGCAGTGAGCTCGGCCGGCGCGCCTTGGCGCACGATGCGTCCGTCGCAGATGATCGCCATCGCCGGGCAGAGGTCGGACACGTCGGCGACGATGTGGGTGGAGAGCAGCACGACCACGTTCTCGCCGATCTCGGCCAGAAGGTTCAGGAAGCGGTTGCGCTCTTCGGGGTCCAGACCCGCCGTCGGTTCATCGACGATGATCAGGCGCGGTTCGCCGATCAGCGCCTGGGCGATGCCAAAACGCTGACGCATGCCGCCGGAATAGCCGGCCAGCGCCCGCTTGCGGTGCTCCCAGAGGTTCACCTGTCGCAACAATCCTTCGACGACTTCACGGCGTCCCCGGGGCTCAGTCAGGCCCTTGAGCACCGCCAGGTGGTCGAGCATCTCGAGCGCCGAGACGCGGGGATAGACGCCGAAGTCCTGCGGCAGATAGCCGAGGGTGCGCCGCAGCGCGTCGGGATTGGCCAGCACATCGATATCGTCGAAGCGCACGAAGCCCGACGTCGGCGTCTGCAGGGTGGCGACAATGCGCATCAGGGTCGACTTGCCGGCGCCGTTGGGGCCCAGAAGGCCGAACATGCCATTGGGGATCGTGAGGCTCACCTCGTCGAGGGCGCGCACGCCGCCCCCGTAAACATGGCTCAAAGCCTCGATGATCAGCATGTGGCGCGGCCTCCGGCGCGGCGGTGCAAGGAATTTCAGCCCCAGGGCCGCAATGCCCGCGCGGGCTCTGGGCGGCAAGTGAAAGAACGGTTAGAAAGCCGCCGCCATGAGCCTCGCCGTCCCCGACGCTCCGTCCTTCGCCACCGTCGCCGTGACCGGCGGCGAGGCCCGGTTTCCCGTTCGTCGTATCCTGTGCGTGGGCCGCAACTACGCCGCCCACCGTCGCGAGATGGGCGGAGACGACCGCGATCCGCCCTTCTTTTTCTCCAAGCCCGCCGACGCCGTGGTCCCCTCGGGCGCCGACATCCCCTACCCCTTGGCCACAGCCGATCTGCACCATGAGGTGGAGCTGGTGGCGGCGCTAGGCGCCGGCGGCGCCGACGTCGCCGTGGCGGACGCGCTGTCGCTGGTGTTCGGCTATGCGGTCGGCGTCGACCTGACCCGCCGCGATCTGCAGGCCGCGGCCCGCGCCAAGGGCCAGCCGTGGGACGCCGCCAAGGGATTCGACAACTCCGCCCCCATCGGCGCCATCCGACCGGCCGCCGGCCCGCCGCCGCAGGGCCGCATCCGCCTGCGGGTCAACGGCGACACGAGACAGGACGCCCTTGTCGCCGACATGATCTGGAACGTCGCCGAGGTGATTTCCCAAGCTTCGCGCCTGTGGCGGCTGGCGCCAGGCGACTTGATCTTCACCGGCACACCCGAAGGCGTCGGACCACTCGTGCGCGGCGAATGTCACATCGATGGTGTAGGCGATCTCGACTTCCGCATCATCTGAGGACGCGATGATCGACGATCTCAAAGCCCGCAACCGCGCCTGGTCCGAGGGCAAGCGCCGCGCCGATCCCGAATTCTTCCGCCGGCTCGAGGGTCAGCAGCGCCCGGCCTATCTGTGGATCGGCTGCTCGGACAGCCGCGTGCCAGCCAATGAGATCGTCGGCCTGGATCCGGGCGAGATGTTCGTGCACCGCAACATCGCCAACCTCGCCCCGCCGCAGGACTCCAACTACCTCTCCGTCCTGCAGTTCGCCGTCGAGATGCTCAAGGTGCGCCACATCCTGGTCGTGGGTCATTACGGCTGTGGGGGGGTACGGGCGGCGATGGAGGATCGGCGCCATGGTTTCATCGACCATTGGTTGCAGCCAATCCGCAACACCGCGGAGGCGCACCATGCCGAACTGGCGGTGTTGTCGCACGACCACGCGCGCGAAAACCGGCTGGTCGAACTCAATGTCATCCAGCAGGTGCACAATGTCGCCGCCGACGTATTCGTGCGCGACGCCTGGAAACGCGGACAGCTCCTCAGCGTTCACGGCTGGGTCTATGCGCTGAGCGACGGCCTGGTCCGCGACCTCGATGTAACCATCGCCTGCCTGACCGATTACGAGGCCACCATCGCGCGGAATTAAAGCGCGCCTTAACCCTCTTCCGCGCACGCTCGACGCTGTATTCTCAACAGCGCGAATCTCTTTTCGGAGCGGATGATGGCCAGGAGCTCCCGGCGACGGCGCGACGTGCGGACATGGCGGCGGTGGGTCCGCGAGCTGTGGACGCCGATCCTGCGCGCCCGCCTCTCCGGCGTCGCCGCCGCGGTCTTGGGCGTGGTCATCCTGGCGATCCTCGCCACCTATCACCCGTCGGACCCCAGCTTCGACGCCGCCAGCCCCGGGCCCGCGGCCAATCTGCTGGGTCCGGTCGGGGCCGACATCGCCGACATCGGTTTTCAGACCCTGGGTCTCGGCGCCTGGGCGATCGGCGCCTTGCTCATTCTGGCCGGCGCCTGGCGAGCGATTGACGGCGCGCCGCCACGGCGGCGTCTGGCTCCGCGCATCATCCTGCTGACCGTGGCTGTCGTCGCCTTGACTGGGGTCGCCGCCGCGCCGCCGCCGCCAGCGACCTGGCCGCTCGCCGCGGGCCTCGGCGGCATGATGGGCGACGGCCTCATGAACCTCGTCTCCCAGCCCCTGAGCGCCGCCAATGCGCCGGCGCCTCGCGTCATCACGCTCGCGATCCTGGCCCTGTCGAGCCTGGCCGCCATGTCGGTCTCCCTGCTCCTCGGCCGCCCGACGGTGCTGGCGAGGGCGGCGGGCGCCGCCAAGCCCGCTCCAGCCACGTCGCCGGCGCCGCGCGCCGCCGTGGCGGCGGTGGAGCTCGAAGACGACGAGGACGACGACGACCAAGAGGACGACCGCGACGAGACCGGGCTCTCCGACGCTCCGGCCGCCGGCGGCGCCCTGGCCATCAAGCGTCCCAAGGCCGGCGCGCGAGCCTCGGAGCGCGAGGCCCGCGAGACCCAACCCGCGCTGCCGTTCGGCGAAGGCGGCGAACAGCGCCTGCCGGAACTGGCGATGCTCGCCAAGTCCAAGCCCCGCGCCGAGACCTGCGACGAGGACGCCCTGCGCCAGAACGCCCAGCTGCTGGAGAACGTCCTGGCCGAGTTCGGCGTCCGCGGTCAGGTCGACCACATCCGGCCGGGCCCTGTCGTCACGCTCTATGAGCTGGTTCCGGCGGCCGGCGTTAAATCCGCGCGGGTGGTGGCCCTGTCGGACGACATCGCCCGGTCGATGAGTGTCGCGGCCTGCCGCGTGAGCGTCGTCCAGGGGCGCAACGCCATCGGCATCGAGCTGCCCAACGCCCATCGCGAGACAGTCTATCTGCGCGACCTGCTGTCCAGCGCCGAATATGAAAAGACCGGCACGATCCTGCCGCTGGCGCTGGGCGAGACGATCGGCGGTGAGCCCTACGTCGTCGACCTGGCCAAGATGCCCCACCTGCTGATCGCCGGCACCACCGGCTCCGGCAAATCGGTGGGCGTGAACGCGATGATCCTGTCGATCCTTTATCGGCTCACCGCCGACAAGGTGCGGTTCATCATGATCGACCCCAAGATGCTGGAGCTGTCGGCCTATGACGGCATTCCGCATCTGCTGGCGCCGGTGGTCACCGATCCCAAGCGCGCCATCGTCGCACTGAAATGGACCGTGCGCGAGATGGAGGACCGCTATCGGCGGATGTCCAAGATCGGCGTGCGCAACATCGCCGGCTATAACGAGCGGGCTTACGAAGCCCTGGCCCGCAAGGAGCATTTCGTCCGCACCATCCAGACCGGCTTCGATGAGCGCGGGCGGCCGATCTTCGAGGAAGAACAGCTGCGTCCCGATCCCATGCCCTATCTGGTGGTGGTGATCGACGAGGTCGCCGACCTGATGATGGTGGCCGGCAAGGATATCGAAGGCGCGGTCCAGCGCCTCGCGCAGATGGCGCGGGCGGCGGGCATCCACTTGATCATGGCCACCCAGCGCCCGTCGGTCGACGTCATCACCGGCACCATCAAGGCCAATTTCCCCACCCGGATCGGCTTCCAGGTCACCTCCAAGATCGACTCGCGCACGATCATGGGCGAGCAGGGCGCCGAGCAGCTGCTGGGCATGGGCGACATGCTCTACATGGCTGGCGGCGGTCGCATCACCCGCTTGCACGGGCCGTTCGTCTCCGACGGCGAGGTCGACGCGGTGACCAAGTTCCTGCGCGCTCAGGGCAAGCCCGACTACGTCGCCGACGTCACGGCCATGCCGGAAGAGGACGAAGACGACGGTGGCGCCAGCTTCGGCGGCGACGGCGAAAGCAACGATCTCTACGACCAGGCGGTGGCCGTGGTCACCCGCGACCGCAAGGCGTCGACGAGCTACATTCAGCGGCGCCTGCAGATCGGCTACAACCGCGCCGCCTCGCTGATCGAGCGCATGGAAAAGGAAGGCGTGGTCAGCCTCGCCAACCACGCCGGCAAGCGCGAGGTGCTGGTCTCACCACCGCCGTGAGGGTGTAGGGGTGGCTTCCACCGCTGGATGGGGACGAGCTAGACGCCGGCGGGCCGAAACCGTCTGACCACCTGGCTGCCCATGACCGCGAAGAACACCAGGGTAAGTCCCTGGGCGGCCAGGAAGGCCGGCCCAGACGGCGGCGTTGTCGGCGCCAGAGCGTGCAGCGCCGGCAGTTTGGCGAAGGCCTGCACAATGAGCACGAAAACGTTGAGATAGAGCGCCATCACCGATGCCAACGCATAGATCCAGCGCCACGGGCCGACGAGACGAAACACATACCGCCCGGCGACGGCGGCGGCCAAGACAATCAGCGACAGAACGCCCAGCACGATCGCCGGCGTCACCCCGTGAAAGGGAAATAGGAAGCCGGTGATGCTGGTCGCCGCCGTTGTGACGAGAAAGGTCGACGTCCAACCCGTCGAGAGATTGGACGCCAGCAGTCCACGCAGAACGATGAGGCCCGACGCGATGCCGACCAGGCTCAGCACCACATGGATGAAGGTGAATGTGGTCATGCCGAATATCATGATGACGCCTCCCTTTGAGTTCACACGAATTTTTCTACCGCCGCGGTCTCCGCACGGCGCCAGATCCAATTCTGACAGGTGTCGTTCGGCCGTTCATCGGACGCCGGGCCTCGATGCGCCGCCGGGCGCCAGACAGGCGCTAACGGCGGCGGCGATGGAGATGACCGCGCCGGAGATGGCCGCCACGCGGAAGGCGTGGACGAGGGCCGCGCCGTGCGCCGCCAATACCGCGCCCAGGAGAGCGATGGCGACGACACCGCCCACGCGGGCGACGGCGCTGTTCAGTCCCGAAGCCGAACCGGTGTGCCGCGCATCGACCGAGCTCAGCACCGCCGTGGTCAGTGGTGCGGCCGCGCAGGCCATGCCCAGGCCGACAGTCAGCACGCAAGGCAGCACCCCGATCCAATAGTCGGCGTCCGCGTTGATCAACATGGCGGCGAGCAAGCCCGCGGCGACCAGTACGCATCCGGCGACAAGCGGGATCCTGGGCCCGATCCGGCCGGCGACCATGCCCGCCACCGGCGAGATCAGGCTCAGCACGATGGGAAAGGGCAGCAAGGCCGCGCCGGCCGACAGCGCCGAGTAGTGCAAGGCCTCGATCAGGACGTAGGGCAGCAACAGCAGGTATCCAGAGAGCGCGCCATAGAGCAGGAATGTCATCAGGTTGAGCGCCGCCACCGGGCGCGAGCCGAATAACGCCAGGGGCGTCATGGCCCGATCGCCGAGGCGCTTCTCGGTCCAGACGAAGGCGACGCCGAGGATCAGGCCAGCCGACACCGCGGCCACCGCGCCAGGGCTCCAATCCCCCGCGCCCGACCCGGCCGTGAGCCCCCAGGTAAGGGCCGCCAGCGCCGTCGTCGCGATCACGGCCCCGGCGATGTCAAGCCGCGCACCCGGCGCATCGGCGCTGTCGTCGCGCACCGCGTAGAGGGCAAGGGCGACGGCCGCCGCCGCCAACGGCAGATTGATGAGGAAGATCGCCGGCCAGCCGACCCTGTCGATCAGCCAGCCGCCCAACACCGGGCCGAAGGCGCTGGCCGCGGCGCCGGTCGCCGACCAGACGCCGACGGCGCGGCCCCGCGCCGCGCCCTCGAAGCTTGCCCCGAGAATCGCCAGGCTGTTGGGCAGCAGCAGCGCCGCGCCGATCCCCTGGAGAGCGCGCATCACGCAGAGCCACTCCAGCGTCGGCGCCAGAGCGCAAGCGGCCGAGCCAGCGGCGAACAGGGAGACGCCGAAATTGAGGAGACGCCGCCGTCCAAACCGGTCGCCCAGCGCGCCACCGAACAGGATCAGAGCGCTGAGCGGCAGCAGATAGGCGTTGATCACCCAGGCGAGGCCTTCGGCCGAGCCCCTCAGGCTGTGGCCAATGGCGGGCAGCCCGACGTTGACCACCGAGCCATCGATGAAGGCGAGACTGGAGGCCAGGATGGTCGTCGCCAGCACGAGCCGCGGATGATCTGGCGCCCGCGCCTCGCGGGCGAGCGCAATCCCCCGGTCGCAAAGCGTATGAGCGGTCATGCTTCGCCCTCGGTCAGACGCGGCCGCAGTCTAGACCGGAAAGCGGCTAGGTCCGCGCCCTGCAGACGCACCGGGCTCTAGCTTGGCCACGCTGCATCCGGCGCCGGCCCTAGATCCGTGACGCCGATCACCTTCATGGATAGCTCCCCCGCGACCCTGACCCGTTTTATCGCCTCGCCCCGAGCGGGCTGGATTGATCACTCTGCGCACAAACTCGCGCGCGGTTTTGTTCCAAGAACGGTGAATTCCATCAAGCTTCACACTTGCCAAGCTCGTACGCCTGACTCCCTCGCGATCCTGGTCTTACGAGGCGTATGTCATGGCGGTGAACGCGCGGGCCCAGCCCGGACGGACTCTTCTGAACGCGGACGATCACGTCCTCATCCTGATCGACTATCAATCCCAGATGGCGTTCGCCACCAAGTCGATCGACGCCACCCTCCTGCGCAACAACGCCGCACTCATCGCCGAGACAGCCAGCGGTTTTGGCGTCGACACCATCCTGACCACCGTCGCCGAGAAGACCTTTTCCGGACCGATGTTCCACGAGGTCACGGATCCCTTCCCCGGCCGTCCGATGATCGACCGCACGACCATGAACTGCTGGGAGGACGCACGCGTCGTCGAACGCTTCAACGCCATCGGCAAGAGACGGCTTGTTCTCGCCGGCCTGTGGACAGGCGTCTGTATCGTGGGGCCCGCCCTTTCCGCCATCGACCAAGGCTTCGAGGTCTATGTCATCGCTGACGCCAGCGGCGATGTGTCCGGCGAGGCGCATGACCGGGCCATGATCGCATGGTCCAGGCCGGCGCGCGGCCGATGACTTCGGTGCAGTACCTGCTGGAGTTGCAACGCGATTGGGCGCGTTCGGCGACCTATGGGCTCACCAGGGGCATCGCGGCCGAACGCGGCGGCGCCTATGGACTTGGCCTCATCTATGCCGGCGCGGTGGTGGCGGGTCATACTGAAGCCGACGCGGCGGCGTGAAAACCATGCTGGCCTTTCTGATCTCCCTGGCCGTCGGCCTTCTCGTCGGCGTCCTCTACGGACTTATAGGCGTGCGTTCGCCGGCTCCCCCTTTGATCGCCCTGGCCGGCCTGCTCGGCATGGTGCTCGGCGAACAGGCGGTTCCGTTCGCCAAACACATGATTGTCGGCCATCCGCCGGCGGTCGCCTGGCAGAAAGCCGGCGCCGCCAAGGCCCGGGGACGCCGACCCGACGACGCATCAATCAGATCGACGGAGACCTCCGATGACTGAGGCGCCGGACCTCATCCTTCGGGGCGGACGCTTCACCACCCTCGACCGCGCCAATCCGGCGGCGTCGGCCGTGGCCATCAAGGACGGATTGTTTATGGCCGTCGGCGCTGACGAGGAGGTCGCGCCGCTTGCTGCGGAGGAGACCAGGGTTGTCGATCTCAAAGGTCGGCGCGTGCTGCCGGGCCTGATCGACAACCACCTTCACATCATTCGCGGCGGGC
>Ga0302314_10018463_pt1 | contig 11630 bp, 8 predicted proteins | sample III_Palsa_N2_3_FD_200533 | JGI IMG/M metagenome (GOLD analysis project Ga0302314, IMG submission 200533) | Peat permafrost microbial communities from Stordalen Mire near Abisko, Sweden - III_Palsa_N2_3 | ecosystem: Environmental > Terrestrial > Soil > Palsa > Peat permafrost | place: Sweden... | reverse complement strand
TCAAAGCCGGCAACACCGCCGCCGCCGAAAAACACTGGCGCACCCACATGGAAAACGCCGCACAATACCTGCTCAAAGACGACCTCAAAACCAAACCCGTCGTCGACCTCTTCGCCTGACACCACGAGACCGGACGCCCCGCCCGCTAGCCCGCGCTGGCGTCCGCCAGTTGCGAGAGCAGCAGCGAGCGGGCGCCCACCAGAGACGGTCCGTACCAGGTCAGGCCGCGGCCTTCGACCAGCGCGACCCGTCGGCCTGTGAACATCTCCGGGCCGTCAGCGGCGGTGAAGCGGTACGGCTCGTCGGGCAGGACGACGATCTCCGGGTCGCGTGCGTTCAGGTCTTCAAGGCCGACCTTCGGGTACCGCTCCGGGTGGTTCCCGTACACGTTGCGCAGTCCGAGGCGTCCCGCGACATCCCCGGTGAAGGTGTCGGACCCGACGACCATCCACGGGTCCCGCCAGATCGGAATGACCGCGCGGAGCGGCGGGCCAGGCGCGGGCTCCCGCCACACCCGTTCCACCTCGCCGAGCCAGGCGGGCTCCGGCCAGCCGAGCGCCTCGCGGAACATCCTGCGCAGCGACGCGACCGCCTGATCGAGCGTCTTGATCACCGTCACCCAGACCGGGATGCCGACCGCGCGGAGGCGTTCCACGTCAACCCGCCGGTTCTCTTCCTGGTTGGCCAGCACGATGTCGGGTGACAGGCGGGCGATGGCCGCCAGGTCGGGGTTCTTCGTGCCGCGCACCCGCGGCACGTCAAGCTCCGCAGGATGGGTGCACCAGATGGTGGCACCGGCTAGGGCCTGCGCGCGGGTGGCGGCAACCGACTCGGTGAGCGACGGCACAAGCGACACAACGCGCTCCACCGGGCGGGTCACCCTGACCGGGTAGCCGAGGTCATCGCGTGGCAGCTCGTCGTTGTTGACATCCTCCCCGGCCTGAAGGCCGGGGATTCCCGGTTGGCGGTTCATCCCGCGCTCCGAGTGGTTCCCGCTGCCAGTTGCCTGGTCTTGCGCGGGCGTGGTGCCCTCTGCCCTCGGGCGTGCGCGGGGACTGCCTGTGCGGCGAGCCCCCGGGCGAGTATGTTCCTCGCTGCGTTCGTGTCGGCGTGGTCGTAGTAGCCGCACTTGAGGCAGGTGAAGACCGCTTGGCTGTCGCGGTTCCCCTTCTCCGTGTGGCCGCACGCGTGGCACTGCTGCGAGGTGAAGCGGGGATCGACGTAGACGACCGCGACGCCGGACGCCTCCGCTTTCTCCTGGGTCCGGCCGGCGAGGACGCCCCACGCGGACGCGAGGATGCCCTTGCTCAGCCCGGCTTTCTGCCTGCGCCGGTTCGGAAGGAACCGGCCCGGCTGCTCCGGGTCGGGCTTCGGCTTCGGCTTGCGGATCATGTTCGGCGTGCTTAGCTTCTCGAACACGATGAGGTCGTGGTCGCGGACGAGGCGGGTGGAGGCCTTCTCCGCCCAGTCCTTGCGCCGGTCGGTGACCCGCGCCGTGATCCGGGCCATCTTGAGGCGCGTCTGCTCCCGCCGCTTCGATCCCCTGGCCTGACGGCTGAACCGCTGCTGGAGCGCGAGGTAGCGTTCCGCGTCCCGGTCCGAGATGCGGGGCGCGCGGAAGTGCTGCCCGTCCGATGTGACCAGTGCCGTCGCCACGCCCCGGTCGATGCCCGCGGTGGCGCCTGCCGGCGCGCGGTCGACAGGTGACTGGAGGGCGGGGAACGACACGTGCCACCGGCCGGCCGCGTCCAGCGTGACGCGTCCCATGCCGAGTTCGGCAGGGAGGTCCCGGGACCAGCGGAACCGGACCCACCCGCACTTTGGCACGTGGATCTCGCCGACGTTCCGCGACACCCTGCGGGCGCTGGTGTCGCGGATCACGAACCCCTGCCCGCCGCGCTTGGTGCGCGGCGCGGGATGCCGCGCGGGGTTGCCCGGGTCGTAGAACGCGGACATGGCCCGGTCGAAGTCGCGCAAAGCCTGGTCCTGGACCGACCGGCTGCCCTCGCGGAGCCACTCGTACTCGGCACGCGCCTCGGTGAGCATCCGGCACTGCGCGGCGAAACCGGGGCGAGGCCGGACGGGGCGGCGCTTCTGGCGGGCGTACTCGGTTCCGTCGGCCCGCTTGCGGCGCGTCGCCTCCCCGTAGGTTTCCAGCGTGCCCCACTGTGAAAGCTCGAACGCGAGGTTCCAGACGAACCGGGCGTGCGCGCAGTGCTCCCGCAAGACCACTTCCTGATCACTGGCCGGAGTAAGCCGGTAGCGGTGCGCCATGACCTCAGCATCTCACCGGCCTACGACATTCGACGGCGACCATGAGTACAGGCTGCCTGGAGCAAAGCTGGTGACTACGGTTGCGGAAAATCGCTGGTGAGCCGACGGTACTACGATTTGCCAAGCGAGAATGTTGTGCAGTTCAGGTTGGTGATGACACCGGTGAAAAGGCGCCCATGGTCGGCTGGCGGCGCCCCGGTCATGCCTACCATGCCGTATCCGCTGGGTTCCTCAATCCAGTGGCCCGGCCTGAGATATATCCTGTCAGCCGAGTACGTGCCGGTCATCGTGAAGCTCCCCGGCGGGATATGTGGGTTGCCCCGTAGGGGGTAGAAGCTGAAGGTCGCGTCAAGAGTGCGATCCGGGCCGCTCGTCACGACCAGCCGGAGGCCGGTCTCCACCCCGCAGAAATACGAACCATGCCAGGTACCTGTCATCGCCGAGGAGCCGGGAGCCAGCAGACGGGCAGACGGGGCACGGCCTTCCGGCGTCGCCGCTGCGGCGGGGACCAGGGTGCTGGGCGCGCGACTGAGGGCATCCATCGCGGCGGCCAGGGCAGCGTCGGCCGCGTCCTTGTCGGGTGGCGGCACGGTGTGCGGTGCGAAGGTGTCCTGGGTGATGAAAACGAGGTTGTGCCCGATGGTGACCGCGGTCCAGGTGACTACCAAGCCCGGTTGCCGGTGAGTGCCGGTGAAGTCAGCTCTCCAGGCAGATCCGCCAGCCGCCGGAGCCGGGACGCCGTTCGCCGAATGAGACTTCTTGCCCGTGAACGCGCCGGTCACGGTGAAGAGACGACTGCACTGTCCGAGGTCCTGACTGGGTACAGCGCGCAGCGAGGAGGGGATGAGCCGGGAGAAGGACGCGACCTGCACGGTGAGGCTCACATTCCCGGCGGGGGGGAGACCGCCCAGGTAGGCGCCTGATGCCTGCGCCACAGGTGAGGGCGAGACGCCAAGAACCTTCTCGAGCCACACGTGCCCGCAGTCGATGGCATAGTTATTCGCGCGAGTCACGGCGGCGTCGTCCGCCACCCATGCGGGGCCGGGTGCCACAAGGGCGGTGCCCACCGCGCCGACAACCATCTGGGCGGCGGCGTAAGTCAGGACCCGGCCAGGGTCGGCGGCGGGGAGGGACGCCAGCGCCGCCAGATCGGGCTGCGGCTGGCCAGGAACAGTGACTGGCGGGGAGGAAAATGCCTGCGCGGCTGCGCTGAGGTTGACGGGGGTGAGCAGGACCGGGATGCCCGTGGCGGCAACCAGGACGGCCGCCGCCGCCGCGGCGGCGCTGGCGGCGGCGGGCACTGGCCACCACCGTCTTGCGGCCTCCTGCGGACCGGTCCGCAGCAAGGCCAGGCATGAGGTCGGCACGGCCAGGTAGAGCAGCCATTCGCTAGACGCCGTGATCAGGAAAGACAGGTCTACGGAGCTGTGCGGGTGGCCGGCGAGGGCTGCGTAGATGAAGAACTCTGCGTCGGCCAGGAAGGCCGCCAGCCAGGCGGCGGCGTAGGCCTGCGCCAGCCCCGCGACGCCCTGGGCAAGTATCAGGACGAGCAGGACCGTCCATCCGGCGAGGGCGCAGACCCACGCCTGTTCCTCGATCGCGCGCGGGAGCAGGCCAACGGGCGAGCCGGCGGCCGGATAGCTGCCGGGGAGGAAGATCGTTGCGCCGGCGACGGCCGCGCAGGCCGGGGTGAGCGCGGGCGCCGCCGCCATCCGCGCGCTCCGGCCCCAGTCCCGCACCCCCGCCGCCACAGCCCGCCATCTGGCAGTGGCTGTGCCTGCGGGGGCGCGAACGCCGGCCAGCCGGACCCGCAGCGTCAGCAGGAGGACAGCCGCGGGATACGACAAGGCCAGCCAGAGCCACTGATCGGCCGGCGTGGCGAAGATCGTCCAGATCTGAACATCAGTGGGAGCGGTCCCCCACGAGCCTGCGATATAGGCGATCGGGGACAGTACGGCGGCGGCACTGCAAGAGACGACCAGTGCCACCCCGGCCGTTCCCGAGCGTTTCCATCGGTCTGGGCACCGGCGGGCGGCTTGACTGGCCAGGCCCGCGGCGAGCGCGGTCAGCCCCGCCCCGGCGCATGCCGTCAGGAGCACCGCAACTGCCACATGCGCGGTAAGGGCCAATTCAGGGGCATAGCCAGAATACGAGGCGGCCGGCTGAAGCTGGACTAGTGATCCGAGCAGCATCCCGGCGGCCGTTCCGGCCACCGGCTGCCACCACGCACACGGCGTACCCTCGCGGCGAGCACGCACGGCCATGTGCATCAGAAGAGGGGTCAGGCCGAACCCGAGCAGGATGCTTCCCGCAGCCGCCGACAACTGCTCCCACAGCAGCGCCGAGCCCCCCATGTCGAACACGGTTGCGAGATAGGACGAGGTGGTCATGCCCATGACCGCGACGACGCCGACGGCCAGGGCATACCAGAAGCCGCCGTCACGCAGGCCGAGCGGATCTCCCAGTGCTCTGATCCGCGCCGTTATCGACGGATGGCGCGCCAGCGGCCGCAGGCACCACCGCAACGTCCCGCGCAGGCCGCCGCGGGCCGTCGGGCGGCCGCCGGTGTCCAGTAGCCGGCGGAGCGCCTCCGGCGAGCCCAGCCATTGAACGGCCAGGCGGTCAGCCTCGATCTCACGACGGCGGAGCAGCCCCGCGGCGATCACTACCGTCGCGGCGACTGGTGCGGCGGCCTGCAGGACGGCCCACCCGGTCTCCGAGCGCGAGGTGTATCCGGCGATGAAGCCCAGGAACTGCGCCAGCGCGATGACAGGGATCGTTATCCAGGCGATCCACCGCACTGCGGACACCCAGGCGACATCCCGCGACCGGACGTGCGCGAGCTCGTGGAGAACGACCGGATCGAACCGGCTGGGGTCACTGTGCGCCACGGCCACCGCGGCCGGGATCACGATCAGCGGGCGCCCTCCCGGAAGGGCCGCCGTGAAGGCCTGCCGTACCTCTGGCCCGGCGATCAGCAGGCGCGGGGGGCGCCGCCCCGTGAGCCCGACCTCACGGCACAGCGACTCGAACCTCGTCGTCGCCCCCGGGATGTCCGGGACGTGACCCGCGTGGGCCACCCGCCACCGGTCCACCCACGGCACGATCACGCTCAGCACTGCCGCCAAGGCCAAGACCGCCACGATGGCGCCTATGGCCAGAAAACCCTGAAGCCTACCCCACTGTGCGAGGCAATGAGAATATTCCTGCGACCCCGCTGCGGATGGCGGGTACCCCGGAAACTGTATTTCGCACAGGCTCATCTTCGTGTAAGCGGCGGCAAAAACGATAGGAGCAGCGAAGGAAAGATCATCCCCTGCGGCGACGCCGACGCACGCGAGCACGGTGAACACCAGGACGTACATCCCGGCCAATGGCCATGTCGATGACGGCCGGCGAACGGCGGCGGGAGGCGCCTTGCGTGTTACCGAAGTGACATCCATTCTCACGGGCCTTCAGGTCCGGAGTGCAAGGCGCCCACGACGGCATCTGCCAGCAGTACCGCCGTGTCGGGCGGCAGCCCCAGGGCCAGCCATGGCGTCAAACACCACTAGTTCTTCCGGGGCCAGCTGGCGGATCACCTTACGCGCCACCTCGGCAAACCAAACCCTGGATACCGGCGGCTCACCGGCACCGGCCGCAGCGTTCCGCGTGCCCCCGGCCGGCCGGCTTCCGGCTCCCTTGCGCCCGCCCGCTCCAACTGGACATCCCCCATGTCAACAGCCTTATCCTCAGCCGGAAACGCTGCACAGCGCCGCCGGACCCGATCACTCCCCCGAGATCTCGCAGAATGTCGCAGGCTATTCCGCGACGTCCAGCCGAGATACGGCCCGTCCTCTGCCGGGCATTGGCGATTGTATTCATTTACGCTGTCCGTATCGGGTGATTTCCGGAGATTGCCCGCAGAGCGCGCCACGCGGACCGAATTGGTTTTGGACCCCATAGCGTCCAGAATGTCTGTTATCTGAAGATCTGCGTTGCCGCGAGGCCAGCAGCACCTGGGAATCCATCTGCAACACCCGCACTCAGACGCTGCACGTCGGAGAAGGCCGTCTGAGTGTCTGCCACATGCAGACGACGGGCACGTCCATCGGCCGCGTTGCTGCACTATAAGGCGGCCACCGATGCCGAATGCCCCGTAACCAGCGCCGATACAGCGACTTATCCATGCGGCCACGATCTGAGTGTTGCACTACATCTAAGAACTCGGCTCTGACCAGCCATGATCCAAAACGACCTACATTTTTGACGCACACCCGAGTACAGGGGCCGGGTGAACCGGTCGCGGATGATCTGGCCCCCGTCCTACCTCGCCGCTTCCTGCACCGGCGCGCCCCCTGTCGATCATCAAGCAGTACATCGAGCAGCAGCAGCGCCCGGCCTGACGGCCGGGCCCGGGCTTACCCCGCCCTGAAGGACGGGGCCTGCGCCCCGACGCCGGCCATCGCTTTCTCGGCCAAGCCGGTCGCCGGGATCAGCCAAGCTTCCATGGATCGATGAGCTCGATCCCCGTTTCCTCGAAGTCGGCCGAGTTGCGGGTCGCCAAGGTGGCGCCCGAGTCGCGGCAGATGGCCGCGATCTGGGCGTCGGCGACGCCGATAGGCCGACCGATCTTCTCGCGGCCGGTCACGACATCCGCATACCGGATCGAGGCGCGTTCATCGAGCGGAAGAACCCGCCCGTAGAAGTCTTCGGCCAGGATCTGGCGGATCACCACCGTCAGCTCGCGCTTGCGGTGGCCATCGGGAAGCCGGGCAACGCCATATCGCAGCTCGGCGGCAGTGACCGCAGTAGTGGCCACTTCAGAGATCTCCAGGGAGTCAAGCCAGGCAAGCACTCCGGTGTCTGGTATCTGGCGGGCCAGCTCGGAGATGACATTGGTGTCGAGGATGATCACAGGTCGAACTCCGCCGCGCGGGGCAGTTCGGCGCTGCGGTCGGGAAGCTCCAGATCGCCTTCGAGGCCCTGGAAGCGGGCCCGGATACGGCTTCCGAGGCCATGTTCGGCGGAGTTCAACGTTAGCCGTTCCTGGAGGATCGCCCGGACTTCGGCTTCCATGGACCGCCCGTGCCGCGCGGCCTCGACACGAAGCCGCGCATGCGTTACCGGATCAAGCCCGCGGATCGTCAGCGTCGCCATCATGCCTCCCCTATCCTGATGAATGCAATGCTAGCAATGCTTACAGTGCCTGGCAACACTCGCAGATCACCTGCGCGGGCCGGGCCAAGGCTGCGCTAAGTTATGCGGACAGCCGACCGCGCCGGCTGCGGGGCAATGCTGCCATTCTCGCCTGTGCACTTTCTGCTGACACCACCTGGACGAAGAAGGCACGCTCGATGTTCTGGACCGGTTCACCGTGCCGCCTCACCCCGACACGCCGATCGCTGCTGGCGGTGCGGTGGGCGCCCCCGCCGCGGACGGCTCAGCCCACCGCGACTCGCGGGCCCCGGGTTGTGCTGCTGCGAGCTTCGGCGGCGCTGCTTGCCGCATCCGCCTTCTTGCTTCCCGCTGCGCCTGCCTTTGCGGCCGGGAGCACGGATGTCACCAGCCAGGTGCTCGCCAACGCCAACGTCAGGCTGTCCGGGGCCGCGGTCATCGATCTGCCCGCCGGCACGACCACGCTCAGCGGATCGGGCCTGGTCTCCCAGCCAAGGTTCACCTGGGGCACCCCGGACCTGGCCGACGATCTGCCCTTCACCGGCACGATCGGCAACGGCACGGGAATGAACTTCGGCAGTGCCGCCTTCCGCCTCTCCCTGCCCGGCGCCCGGGCGGTGGACAACGACGGCTCGGCCATCATCAGTGCCCGCGACTACACGCTGCGGTTGCCCGAGAACTTCTACGAGGACGCCTACGGCAGCGACATCAACTTCCACACCTGGCAGGCCGGGCTGATCGTCATGACGGGGGTCGACGATTACGCCACCCCCTCCCTGGACACCGCCGCTCTGCCGCACGCCGTGAACTTCCGCGGTATCAACATCGAAGGGGCGAACGTCCAGTGGGGCGACGGCGCGACCGGCCAGTTCTTCCTGCCCGCCACACCGTCGGATTCCTACCTCAACATCCACGACGACGGCTCCCTGGCCTTCGACTACGACGGTCCAGTCACCCTCGACACGCCCATCTCGGGGGGCGTCTACCATCAGTCGCTGAGCACGCCGGCCGACGCCTCGGTCACGATCAGCCCCACGCCGGGCAACGCGGTCACCTTCGCCACCCCAATGAACTACCACGGAACCACCACGATCGGACGCGGCGCCGAACTGCTGCTTGGCACCGGCACACCGGGCGGGGACAGCAGCCTGCTGTACGGCGCGCCGGGCGACGAGATCACCGATGACGGCACGCTCGTCGTGCGCGACATCTCAACGGCGGTGACGCTGCGGAACATCAGCGGCTCGGGTTCGCTGACCCAGTCCGGCCCGGCGACCACCACACTGGCCGGCAGCACGGCGTACACCGGCAAGACGACCATCTCCTCGGGCACGCTCGCGCTCGCTCCCGGAGCCGCGGGCATCGCCGCCAGCAGCGGCGTCACCCTGCCGTCCGCCGGGGCGGTGCTCGACGTCTCGCGCGCGGGGGAGCAGTCGGTCAGGCAGCTTTCCGGTGCCGCGGGGAGCATTGTCAGGCTCGGTGCCGGTACGCTCACCGTCTCGACCACCGTTCCGGCAACCTTCGCCGGATCGTTTTCCGGTACCGGCGGCGGACTGACCACGAGCGGCGGTGGCACCTTGACGCTGACCGGCAGGTCCGCCGCACCGGGCGGAACCTGGCACCTGGGCCCGGGCACGCTGGCGCTCAGCCCAGGAGCGCGGATCAGCGTCGGGTCGCTGCTCCAGAGCGCGGGCAGCACCCTGTCCCTGAACCTCGGCGCAGCCAGGACGAGCACACCGGGTTCAGGAGGCGCCGCCACGCTAGCCGAAGCGCCGGTGGAGGCCGGCGGCACGGTCCGGCTCGACGGCACCCTGGCGATCACTTCCGCGCCGCGGCTCGCCAAGGGCGCCCAGGTCACCCTGATCCGCGATTCCGCGAAAGCCGCGATCAGCGGCACCTTCAGCGGAATGCCCCAGGGCGGAAAGATAACCGTCGACGGGCGCGCCTACCGGATTGATTACGCGGCGGACGGCGGCCACGACGTGGTCCTTGCCAGCGCCGTGGCAAGCGTGGGCGGCCCCCGATCCGCCCGGTCGCACGTGACTGCGGCGACAGGCGAGAAGCAGGGCGGCGGCTCATCCATGATCCGCGTTGCCCTGGCCTGTGCCGCCGCGCTGACCCTGACGCTCCTGCTCGGAACGGCTTTCCTGGTGTCCGGACGCAGGCGCAGGAGCCGTCGCCGCAGTGGCCGCGGAGCCTCGCCCGCCAGGCCGCGACGGCCGGCAAGCCGTTCCCCTGGACGGTCACCGCTTGACGTCACTCACCAAAACGAAAATTTACGCTTGCGGCTGTCTTGAAGCCGGTGGAACACAAGCGCAAGCTACCGGTAGCGCACTGCCGTATCGCGGAGGAATGCCAATGTCGGCTCGCTCTCGCCCACGCCGTCTCATCGTCGCGCTCGTTGCCGGGGCCACCCTGCTTCTCGGATCGCTCGCCGTCTGGTCCGGGTCGGCCCGGGCCGCCGGCCCGGATGTCAGCCTCAGCGGCTGCGTCACCACGTCAAGTACCGTGGTCCCCGGTGTTCAGATCGCCGACCCGGCGTGTGAGTTCAACGGTGTGGCCTACACCGCGCCGTTCAGCCCGATCGCCAACGGCAGCGGCCAGCTGTCCCGGGTCTGGACCGGCATCGCCCGCGATGGGGCCGCCTACCGGGTCGAGGTTCCGCCCAACTGGAACGGGACCCTCGTGATGTTCGCCCACGGTTACCGTGGTACCGGCACCGTGGTGTGGGTCGATGACCCCCAGCTACGCCAGTACTTCGTCGACAAGGGATTCGCCTGGGCCGCGTCGAGCTACGCGGTTAACGGCTACGATCCCGGCGACGGCGTCGTGGACACCCACGATCTGCTCCAGGCGTTCCCGTCGATCACCGGACTGCACGCCCGGCAGGTGATCATGAGCGGTCTTTCGATGGGCGGCGAGGTCACGGCGGCCGAGATCGAGGCGTACAAGGGCGAATTCGCCGGCGCCATGCCCTACTGCGGTGTGCTTGCAGGCAACAACCTGTTCGACTACTACCTGGGCGCCAACGTCACGGCAGCGGGCCTTACCGGGGCGACGATCAGCTACCCGACGACGCTGGCGGCCGGCCAGGCGTACGCGCCCGCGTACCAGGCCACGGTGCAGTCCGAACTGCCCGCCCTCGGGATCACCCCCAACCCGGCCACCGGCGGCCAGACGTTCACCACCAACCTGACCAAGACCGGGAGGTTGTGGGCCGACACCGTCGAGCAGTTGTCCGGCGGTACCCGGCCTGGTTTCGCCAGCGCTGTCGACTACTGGGACAGTTTCGGGTTCGCTCCGCTCACCCAGGTCCCGTTCCTGTTCGGCGTTTACCCCGGGCTCAACGGCGGCACCCTCGGCTTCGCCAACGGTAGCGTGGCCGGCAACGAGCACACCTTCTACACATTCAGCGACCAGCCGCTGAGCCACCTGCGGCAGGAGATCGCCCTCAACCGCGCCGTCCTGCGGGTGCCGGTCACGGCCGCCTCCTCGGCCGACGCCCTGTCGCCGGCGGAGCTGCCGGCGATCCACGGCGACCCAGGCATCCCGGTGCTGTCGGTCCACGGGATCGGCGACCTTTTCGTTCCGCTCTCCATGGATCAGCAGTATGACGCCATGATGGTGGCGCACGGCCAGGGCGACCTGTTCGTGGACCGGGCCATCCGCGAGGTCACCCACTGCGGTTACACGACCAGCGAGCTGTCGTCCGCGTTCTCCGCCCTCGTGTCGTGGATCGACACAGGAAAGCGCCCGGCAGGCGACGATATCCTCAACCCGAAGGCGGTAGCGTCACCGCTGTTCGGCTGCCGGTTCACCGACCCGACTCCCGGCGCCCACCCGGAGTTCAAGGCACGGGTCTCCTGCCCGCCAAGCAGCCAGACTTGATATAGCAAACGTCACGCGCGCGGCCGAGGCCGGTGCCCTGCGCGGCCGGGTGAACGGTGTGCCTGCTTGCGGCGTTCTTGCACAGTTGAAGTCAAGTCCGCGATTACGTAGCAGCAGCCAGGGATCTGACCTGAGCGATGAATTGGGCGTCCAGAAGCGAGGCCGAGGCGAGCCAGGGCAGATCGCAACACCACGTACTTAAGAAGTGCTGGTCCGCATAATGCTGTGACCTGGGATTTTGTGCTGGTTTGAGACAGGGAGGGACTCCTGGTAGGCGTTGGGTGTCGAATCCACGTCTGTCACAGGAGTCC
>Ga0302314_10018461_pt1 | contig 11631 bp, 10 predicted proteins | sample III_Palsa_N2_3_FD_200533 | JGI IMG/M metagenome (GOLD analysis project Ga0302314, IMG submission 200533) | Peat permafrost microbial communities from Stordalen Mire near Abisko, Sweden - III_Palsa_N2_3 | ecosystem: Environmental > Terrestrial > Soil > Palsa > Peat permafrost | place: Sweden... | reverse complement strand
ACGCCGAAGTCGATGCCTTGGTGCATGCGGGTGTAGCCCAGCAGCGGGTGCATCCGCATGCCGAAGCCGGATGTGATCCGGGCGCCATCCACCGGGGTGCGCAGCAGCATGCCTTTGATGTTCTTGCCGGTCTCGTCGAAGTACTCGGCCTGGCCGCCCGACGCCTGATAGCGATAGAAGCGGGTCACCTGACCCTTGGCGCCGATCTCGGCATAGAGCAGGTCGCCGCTGTCGACCGTGCGGCCGCTGTCGGTGACCTTGCGGTCGAACACCATGCGGAATTCATCGCCGGGGTGGATATCGCGGCTGAAGTCCAGCTTGTGGGAGAACAGCTTGACCACGTCGGCGGTGATCGCCGGCGTCGCGCCGGCGGCCTCGGCGCTCTCGTACAGGGAGCCCTTCATCGAGCCTTCGGCGACGTGGGTGTCGTCGTGAATCTTCTCTTCCATCTCACGCAGGCGCAGGGCGCCGTCGAAGGTGTGGGAGAGGGTGATGGTGGTGGCCGGGCCGGTGGTCATCGACAGGCCGATGAGGCGAACCGCGCCCCGTTGATTGTTCGGGCGCGCGATCGCCGCGTTGAAGGCCATGCCGGCCTTGATGTTCACCGTGTCCATGGCCTGGGCAAGGGTCGCAACCACCTGATGCGCCTCGGCGGGGGCCACGCCGACGCGGCGGACGGCCGCCTCGAAGGTTTCGCCCGGCAGGATCTTCACCGGCACGGTGATCGGCGCGGCGAAGCCGGGCTGCACCTGCGCCTGGGCAAAGGCCTCGACCTGCAGGGCGGCGACGGCGGCGGCGTCCAGGGGTTTGGCGGGATTGACGTGGGTGCGGCCGAGTTCGCCCGCCACCATGCGCCAGCCCAGGCCGAGGGCGGCGAGGCCGATGGCGCCGACCAGAAGGTGAGGCGCGACATAACGAATGCGCGTGCGCGGATCGAAAGTGGGCATCTTACCCCCGTTACAAAAGCGTACGGCGCAGCCGCTGCTGCGCGGGTTACTAGCAAGAAGGCGGCCAACTGGGACGCCCCCGCGACGCCGAAGGGGCGCGGGCCGGACCATGCCAACACCGTTCCACAAGGCGCAAGCAATTATTGGTTTAGTGTTTATTTTGTCACAACGGATTCAATTGCGACGCTAGATCGTCCCGCGGCGCCCGTATTTCACTCAGAAAAACAGGGGCTCCCCTTGACTTTGCGGTCGCGAACCACGAGTTAGCCGCCAGCGTGTTCCGCCTAGGGACTCGACTTCGAGCGCTTCTAGTCGCGTGAGCGGGACTATCTTAAGTCCCTGCCAGCTTTAGCGCCGCACACTATCCATTGATCGCCCAGGTCACGCGGGGCGCTTGCCAAGACCCCGCGTTGTTCCGCGGGCCGCATGGTGCGGCCTCGCGTGCGATTGCATATGAAAGAGTCCGCTCCCTTGACCGATTTCGCTTCCCTCGGCCTTTCCGCGCCGATCCTGAAGGCCCTCGTCCGCGAAGGCTACACCACCCCGACGCCGATCCAGGCCAAGGCCATTCCGTCTGTCATGCTCGGCCGCGACCTGCTGGGCATCGCCCAGACCGGCACCGGCAAGACGGCGGCTTTCGCCCTGCCCATCCTGCATCGCCTGGTCCTCGACAAGAAGCCCGCCCCCCGCAAGGGCGCCCGCTGCGTCGTGCTGGCCCCGACTCGCGAACTGGCCAGCCAGATCGCCGAAAGCTTCCGCACCTATGGCTCCGGCCTGGGCATGACCGTCGCCGTCATCTTCGGCGGCGCCAAGTACGGCCCGCAGATCAAGGCCCTGGCCGCGGGCGTCGACATCCTGGTGGCCACCCCCGGCCGCCTGATCGACCACATGGGCGAGCGCACCGCCGACCTGTCCTCCACCGAGATCCTGGTGTTGGATGAGGCCGACCAGATGCTCGACCTGGGCTTCCTGCAGCCGATCCGCCGGATCGTCTCCTCCATGAGCAAGAAGCGCCAGAACCTGTTCTTCTCCGCCACCATGCCCACCGAGATCGGCAAGCTGGCCGGCGAGCTGCTCACCGACCCGGTGAAGGTCGAGGTCACCCCCTCCGCCACCACCGTCGAGCGGATCGACCAGCAGCTGCTGTTCATCGAGGCGCCGCGCAAACGGGCCCTGCTGGTGGAGCTGTTCGAAGATCCCAAGATGAGCCGCGCCCTGGTCTTCACGCGCACCAAGCGCGGCGCCGACCGGGTGGCCAAATATCTTGAGGCCGCCCAGATCAACGCCGCCGCCATCCATGGCGACAAGAGCCAAAGTCAGCGTGAGCGGGCTCTCGCCGCCTTCAAGGCCGGCAAGGTTCGCGCCCTGATCGCCACCGACATTGCCGCTCGCGGCATCGATGTCGACGGCGTCAGCCACGTGATCCAGTACGAACTGCCGCAGGTGCCGGAATCCTACGTCCACCGCATCGGCCGCACCGCCCGCGCCGGCGCCGGCGGCATCGCCATCAGCTTCTGCGCCGACGACGAACGGGGCCTGCTGAAGGACATTCAGAAGACCACGCGCCAGACCATCCCCACCTTCGATCGCCGCAACGACCGCCAGCTGGCGGTGCTCACCGCCAATGCCCCGTCGATCCCGGCGGCCGAACAGGCTCTGCCCCAAGCGAAGGAACGCGGTCCGCGTCCGCAAAACCGTGGCGGGAACAACGGCGGCAACAACCGTCGTGGCCGTCCCGGCGGCGGCGGTGGCGCTCCGCAGGGCCAAGGCCGTGACCGCAAGCCCGGCGGCGGTCAGAGCCGCGACAACAATCGCGATAACAACCGCAGTGGCGTGACCACGGTCCCCACCCGCTGGGATCCAATGAAGGCCTAGTTTCCACCGCTCGTTCTCGCGAAGGCGGGGACGAGCGGGTCTCTTTCTATTCTTCCTCCACCACCTGCCACGCCGACGCGGTGTCATAGACGAACCGCTCCTCGGCGATGCGGTCGCCGGCCCAGGTCTGCAGCGCCAGCTCGTTCAGGCGTCGGGTGACGCCGTCGGTGGTGGTGGCGTCGAAGGTCCAGCCCACCACCACATGGTCGCCGTCGATCAAGACGACGGGGTCGGGGTGGGTGTGCATGCTGACCCGCTTGAGCACATTGGTCTCGTGCGCCATCAAGGCGTCGCGGCCACGGCGCGGCTCCATCAGATTCTCCTGCATGGAAGCGTCTTCGTGGTAGAAGTCGGCGATGGCCCCCACGTGATCGCCGCCCACTACGGCGTCGATGAAGGCCTTCACCCGGGCGCGGTCCGGCATCGTATTTTCCCAGAATCCTAGACGTTCACAGCCATCCCTTTGGGAGGCCGCATGAGGCGCTTCATTCTGACCGGCGCGCCGGGCGCCGGCAAGACAACCTTGATCGAGGCGCTCGCCGCCAGGGGCCACGCCGTGGTCCCGGAGGCGGCGACGGACGTAAACGCCGAGTTGCTCGCCGAGGGGGTCGCCGATCCCAGCGCGGCGCCGGATTTCATCGACCGGATCGCCGCCTGTCAGCGGGCGCGCCGGCTCGCGCCGGGCGCCCCCCTGCAATTCCACGACCGCTCGGCCATCTGCACCCTGGCGCTTTGCCGCTATCTGGGCCTGCCACAGCCGGCATCGCTGATCGCCGAACTGGCGGAGATCGAACGTGGGGCCTTCTACGAGCGACGGGTGCTGTTCGTGGAGCCCTTGGGCTTCATGACCCCAACACCGGTGCGGCGGATCAGTTTCGAGGAGTCGCTGCGCTTCGAGACGATCCACGAAGAGGTGTATCGGGCGTTGGGTTATGAGCTGGTCAGAATTCCGCGAGTGTCAGTGGAAGAGCGGATCGAGACAATCGAGCGGATGATCTAAGACTGCGACGGCGCGTCCGAAATCGGGGTTTTGCGGACCCGCGACGGCGTGGCCTTCGGCTTGGTCGCCCGGGGCTTGGGCGGGGCCTTGGGCGCCCGCTCCACCGCGACCTGATGCGGGTAAGGGACCACGAACCCGGCCGCATCCATGGCCAGCTTGGCGCGCCGGATCATCTCGAACCGCACGTCCCAATAGACATTCACCGGCGCCCAGGCGTGCAGGGCCAGCGTCACCGCGCTCTCGCCCAGGGCGGTGACCCGCGCGTCCGGCTCGGGCTTGGCCAGCACCCGCTTGTCGGCCCTGGCGCAGTCCAGCAGCATCGCCAGCGCCTGGTCCAGGTCGTCGCTGTAGTCGATGCGGAAGAGCAGCTCCATCCGCCGGTTGGCCGGGGTCGAATAGTTGATGATGACGTCACCGAACACCTTGCCGTTGGGTACGAAGACATCGAGGTTGTCGGCGTCCGACAACAGGGTCCCGAACAGCTCCAGCGCCTTCACCGTGCCGGCGCGGCCATTGATCTCCACAACGTCACCGACCCGGTAGGGGCGCAGGATCAGGATCATCACCCCCGCCGCGACATTGCTTAGCGCGCCTTGCAGCGCCAGGCCCACCGCCAGGGACGCCGCGCCCAGCACCGCCAGGATCGAGGTCTCGCGCACGCCCAGCTGCTGCAGCACGGCGGTGACGCCGATGACGATCACCCCCCAACGGGTCAGGGAGGCGACGAAGGACTGCAGGGTGGTGTCCGCGCCGCTGCTCCTGGTCAGCCGCGCGATGGTCCGCCGCACCGTCCGCGCCGCCCAGCCAGAGGCCCACAGAGTCAGGACCAGGATCACTCCGGCGATCAGCAGGTTGACCGCAAAAGCGCCGGCCGAATTCAGCAGGTGGCGCCACAGTTCGGTGTCGCCGGACAGCAGATCGGTCAGCCGCACCCGCGCCACCGCTATCGTCGGTGGCGGCAGGGTTCTGACAGCGGCGGCGAGATAGGGAATCGGCACGTCTTTCTTTTAGCGCACATCAGCAGGTCCGAAATCCTTGGGCTTCGACAAGCTCAGTCTGAGGATTTCTATTCGGGCTGCCCTTTGAAGCGCTGACATTGAAGTCGCCCTCATGCTGAGCTTGTCGAAGCACGAGGGCGCAGCCGTCATTTCGAGATTCTGTCGCCCTTGCCCTCCGCCGCCTCCAGCATCCGCACCAGGGTGGCCAGCTCATCCGCCTCCCGCGCCGGCTTGTCCCAGCGCAGGCGGTTGATGCGCGGAAACCGCATGGCGACGCCGGACTTGTGGCGGGTGGAGCGTTGCAGGCCCTCGAACGCCACCTCCAGCACCAGGCCGAAGTCCTTGTCGGCGCGCACTGACCGGACCGGGCCAAACCGGTCGACGGTGTTGTCGCGGACGAACTTGTCGATCTGCTTCAGCTCCTCGTCGGTGAAGCCGAAATAGGCCTTGCCGACCGGGGTCAGGACGCCGTCGCTCCAGACCCCGAAGGTGTAGTCGGAATAGAAGCTCGACCGCTTGCCATGGCCGCGCTGGGCGTACATCAGCACCGCGTCGATCAGATAGGGGTCGCGTTTCCACTTGAACCACGGACCCTTCGGCCGCCCGGCTTCATAGATCGAATCCCAACGCTTCAGCATCAGCCCTTCCGCCGCGCGCGGATCGCCCTCCGGCGGATTGGCGCGCAGGGCGGCCAGGACTTCCCAGGTCTCGAAGGGCTGCGTCGGCGACAGGTCGATCCGGCCGCCGTCGATCATGGCGACGAAGGCCTCCAGCCGCTGGCGGCGGTCGCTGAACGACAGGTGGCGCACGTCCTCGCCGTGTTCGACCAACAGGTCATAGGCGCGGATTCCGGCCGGATGGGCGGCCATCAGCTTGGCGTCGACGGTCTTGCGGTTCAGCCGTTGCTGCAGATCGCCGAACGAGGCTGCCTTGCCGTCCCGCAGAACCAGCAGTTCCCCGTCCAGCACCCCGTCGAAATCCATCGCCTCCAGCAGGTCGGGAAAGGCGCCGGAAACGTCGTCGCCGGTGCGGGTGTAGAGCCGCCGCACGCCGCCCTCGCTGACGGCCTGGACGCGGATGCCGTCCCATTTCCATTCGGCGGCATAGTCGGCGGGATCCAGCCTGGCGAAATCCACGGCCTCGTCGATGGCCTGGGCCAGCATCACAGGGCGGAAACGGCCAAAGGCGTCCGGCGTTGGCCGCTCGCCGTGGCCTTCCAGCCAGGCGAATAGATCGTCGTAGGGCGGCGCCAGCGCGTGCCACACCTCTTCGATCTCGCCGATGGCGACGCCGCCCATCTCCGCGCACGCCTGCTTGGCCAGCCGGGCCGAAACGCCCACCCGCAGGCCGCCGGTGAGCAGCTTCAGCAGGGCCCAGCGGCCGTCGACGTCCAGTGCATCCAGCCAGCCCTCGATCAGCCGCTGCACCTCGGCGCGGGTGGCGCCGCGCAGGGCGTCGATCACCTCGGGCAGTTCGGGCTCGCGGTTGGGGCCGGGGGCGGCGGGCCAGACCAGGGCGACGGTCTCGGCCAGGTCGCCGACGTAGTCGTAGGACAGGGCGAACAGCTGCCCATCCATCCGCGCCTCCACCGCCTTGCGGATGAAGGCCGGCTTGGCGGCGTCGAACTTCAGGTCCCCGGTCAGCGACGCCAAGGCCCAGCCCCGCTCCGGATCGGGCGTCGCACGCAGATAGTCGCGAAGCAAGACCAGCTTGGCGTTGCGCGAAGGCGTGTAGCTCAGACGGTCGAGAAGATCGGCGAAGGCGCGCATGGGTGTTCACATAACGCCCATGCGCGGATCCGGTCTAATCCTGGCCGCCAAGAACCGGCGCCGGCCCTGGCGTCAGCGCGGCCCGCTTGCGATTCAGCCTCAGGCCCACCCAGACCGCGAAGGCGGCGACCAGCGCCAGAGGCCAGAGGTAGGAGACCAGGGTGATCACCGCAGCCAGCGCCTTCAGGGTATGGCCGATGAAGCCCCCAGCGGCGCCGCTGACGGCCTGGGCCGCGTCGGCGGGAACCAGCCCCTCGATAGGTTGATAGGTCAGGCTGAGGGTGGAGGTCTCCACCTTGGCCAGGTCTTGCCGCAAGGTCGCCCGCGCCGAATCCAGATCCGTCTGCGCGGCCCTGACCGCGTCTTCACCCGAGACCGCATCGGTGAGCTTGGCCTTGTGGGTATTGATGTTCTTGGTCAGCCGGTCGCGGGCGGCGGCGGCCGCGGGAATGACGGCGGCGTTGGAGGCGATGTCGCCGGTCAAGTCGTCGCTTGAGGTCGTGGCCCGGTCGATGTGGCCACCGGCCGCCCGGGTGTCGTGATCAAGTCCCTCGCGGAACTGCTCGGCCCAGGCGGCGGTGGCGCGCATCTGCAACTGCCCCATCACCACCCGTTCGCCGGAATGCTCCAGGCTCGCGCTCAGCACCTGACAGGTGGCGGCCCCGGCCAGCAGGCAGGCGCGTTCGTGGGCGTTGAACAGCCCCTCGACGTTCGCCGCCGGCGCCGCCAGTCGGTATTCAAACTGGTAGGCCAGCTGCGCTAACGGCGCGGAGGACGAGGGGGACGATTGGTCAGCCGCCGGCGCGGCGACATCGGCGCTCGCGTCCGCTTTCGGTTTGCATCCAGCCAAAGCCACTAAAGCCAACAGGACTACCCAGCGCCGCATGGTGATCTCCCTTTTGCTCGTCATCACGAATTCGTGATTTCCAAGCTTGGCGCTGGGTTCATGTCGCAAATACGGCCGGTTTCGGAGCGCGATTGAGGCGACGGATTTGGGCTTCGTGCATCCTTCGACACGGCCCTCCGGGCCGGCTCAGGATACGTGCTTGGGTTGGGCCTAAAATTCTACGTCATGCTGAGCCGCGCCTAACAGGCGCGTGTCGAAGCACGCAGACACGCTTAGACGTCCTCGTCCTCATAGCCCACCAGCGACAGCGGCCGGGCAGCGATGCCGCGCAGCTCGGCCCACCGCGCCAGGGCTTCCTCGCGGCCGTGGGTGATCCAGAGTTCGGCCGGGTTCAGCTCGGCCACCGTGCTGGTCAGTTCGTCCCAGTCGGCGTGGTCGGAGATGATCAGCGGCAGCTCCACTGCCCGTTGCCTGGCCCGCGCCCGCACCCGCATCCAGCCCGACGCGAACGCCGACACCGGGTCGGCGAACCGACGCGACCAGCGGTCGGCGATGGCGCCCGGCGGCGCGATCACCACCTGGCCGGCGAAGTCTCCGCGGGTGGTCGAGGTGGCCGGCTCAAGGGGCCCGAGATCGACCCCATGGCTTTGGTAGAGGCCGTTCAGCTGCTCCAGCGCGCCATGGACGAAGATGGTGCGGTCCCAGCCCGCTTCGCGCATCAGCATGATCAGCCGCTGTGCCTTGCCGAGGGCGTAAGCGCCGACCAGATGGGTCCGCTCCGGGAACTGGTCGACGGACTTGAGCAGCTTGGCCACCTCTTCGTGGTCCGGCGGATGCCGGAACACTGGCAGGCCGAAGGTGGCTTCGGAGACGAACACGTCGCAGGGTACGGGCTCGAACGCCGCGCAGGTGGGATCGCGGCGGCGTTTGTAGTCGCCGGAAACGACGATGGTCATGCCCTTCCAGGTCACCACCGCCTGGGCCGAGCCCAGCACGTGTCCGGCGGGCGCCAGGCTGAGGCTGACGCCGTCCCGCTGCACCACCTCGCCATAGGCTAGGGCCTGGGACGACCCGGCGAAGTCCGCGCCATAGCGAACCCGCATGATCTCCAGCGTCGCCGCCGTCGCCAGCACCAGGCCGTGGCCGGCGCGGGCGTGGTCAGCGTGGCCGTGGGTGATCACCGCCCGGTCCACCGGCCGGGTCGGGTCGATGAAGAAATCCCCCGGCGCGCAGTATAGCCCCTCGGGCCTTGGATAGAGCAGGGATTGGGGTTTCAGCACCGTGCGAGCCCTTGGTTGGACGAGATCATATAGGTCTTGTGAAACGAGACGAGCGACACGACTTGCGAAGCGGCCGTCTCGCCGCTAGGTTCCGCGCCCTCGCTCAGGGGGCGCGCCCAGCACGCCCCGATCGACACTTCTGGAGAGGTGGCTGAGTGGTCGAAAGCACCGCACTCGAAATGCGGCGTGCTCGCGAGGGCACCGTGGGTTCGAATCCCACCCTCTCCGCCACGCATAATGGGCGAACCAGGGCTTTCCTGGACCGCCCTCATAAAATATATAAATTCCCGTAGGTTAGGGGTAAGTCAGTCCTTAGCTTGGCGTTCTCCGGCGGCCTTATCTCGCAAAATTTGGCCGGAAACGGCCGCCATTCTCCGGGCCGAAGTTGCGCAGTGCCCAATGTGGGGCGGCCATGCGGCGGAGAAGAGTTCGCGACGCACTGGCTGCCTTCATCATCGCGCAAACCGTCGCGACGCACTGCCTGCTACCCCGTGCATACACAGAATGGCCGAGCCAGGGTCATTACAAGTCTTGATAAGATCGGGCTTTAGCCGAAGCGGATGACGGGACTTCGCCTTTTCCGGTCATAAGCGGAGCGCCCCTAATGCTGCGCTTGTTTCCTCATAGCCGACATTGTGCGCGGAGATTTTTGACTTATCTCTTCCGTTGGGAACGTCCGCTCCCGGGCGAAGGGCATGGACCTCCCAACGCAGGCGGTCAGCCGAGAACCACTTCTTCGAGCTTGAAGTATCGGCCACCCGCCTTGAGTGCAGGATAGGCCAGGCACACGGCGTATGGGTCGCTGTACTGCGTGCTGGGACCTTGTACGTTGAAAACGATCGCCCCGGGATTATTCGGGACGTGGTGGGCCCAGTGCACCTGCTGCATCGCTCTCAGACTGGCGCGCTGTTCTCCGTGTTCCTCGGCGTAGGTCTCGACCAGCTCGCGGAGCGTTTCGACTGTCCCATCACGAACTTCGACGATCTTGGCGACAGGCTGGCGTCCGCCAAAGCCGCCGTGGCCCGAGGCCGATCCTGGTCGGTTGAGCTGCACGTGGGCGAGGGTGACGATCTCCATGGGAACCTCCGATTTCAGCCAGTTAGCGCGCGGTGGGCAGTTCGAACGGAATGGCCAGGCATTCCCAGGTTTCGACCGTCATCGGTGCCGACGCGGCGATCGGGATGCCACGCTCAAGCCGTTCTGACGCGTATTGGCCGGCGATGTGGCCAAGGTCGGCGAGCAGCCGTTCCCTCGACAGGGCGTATTGCTCGGGAAGATCGCTCCACCCCGCGACAAGCCCCTTCCACCAGCCGTTCGGCATCTCCTGGACCATGGCATAAATGGCGCGAGATGGGACCGGATCAATCGACCACATGTCCGCCGCGACCTGGCCCAAGTTCCGGCCTGGGCGCCGCCCGTCTGCTCGCGCCATCGCCTCAGAGTCAAAAGTCTGCAGCTGTTCGGCGCGCCCAATCCTGTCCAGAGCGTAGGTAACCCAACGATCGGGCCAAAGATTGCTCGATCGTTCGGGCGCGATATCGCCCAGCTCGACATGGCCGTCCGCAGTCAGGTCTTCGGGATCGTATTGCGCCAAGAGCGCTTCGTTTTGAGCGATCAGGCGCTCCAGCTGACGCGCTTGGTCCGCCGAGGTGTCCACGTGGTTGGTGAACAGGCGCATATGACCCTCGTCGAACGCGGCGATGGAGCGGCGCCATTCGCGGATATGGCGGCGGGCATCGCTCAGCAATTGCGCTTGGATCGGCGACATGACGCCACGCGCCGCGAGCTGTTTAATCCGTTCGCGGTAGCGGGCCTGGCGCTCTGCATTGGTCAGTGGCATGATCGTTACGTAACGTACCGGCGGCGCAAAAGCAACGCCGTTACGTAACGAGTCCGCTCAAAAAATCCGCATACTTCAAGGTCAAGCTACGCGGTGTGGTTGCGGCGCCCGACTCGGGCTTAAAGTCGCAATTCAGAATCGGCGGGGAAGGCAACCCTGATCTTGGCGCCAGCAAGGGTCACGAAGACAAGCCGGACAATCCCGAAGCCAACCGTCTCGGGGCGGGAGGTTCGGATTTTTGTCTCCTATTCCCATGTCGACTCCGCCGTCCGGGACAAACTTGAAGTCCATCTCGCGCCGCTCAAGCGCGACGGGGTGGTTACCTGGTATGACGGAGACATGCAGGCCGGAGACGCCCTGGATACAGAGATCGCGCGCGCCCTAAGGCAATCGCATCTGTTCGTCGCGCTGCTCAGCCCAGACTATCTCGCCAGCCATTATTGCTGGAAACTGGAGTACCAGCGCGCGATGGGGCGCCGCGCGAGAGGAACCCTGCGCGTGGTCGCGGTCGTGGTGCGGCCGTGCGACTGGAAAGCCACGACAGCCGCCGGATTCAAACTGCTGCCGACAGACGGCAAGCCCGTCAGCCGTTGGCGCAGCCAGGACCAGGCCCTGCTCGACGTCGCTCAAGGTATCCGGAAGGTTGTCCAGGCGATCCGAAAAGAGGCGTCCGCGCAAGAGGCGCTCGTCCCACGCGCCAGAGCGGTTAAGGTCGGCGGCCCAGCCGGAGCGCCGGCGCGCGCCAAACGCGGGTCGGCGCCCGCGCGGAAGCGCACGGTGCGGATCCCCACCAAAACCAAACGGTAGTTGAGCCGCAAGCCGTTCTGCGGCACCGGTCGGCGGTCAAGCCGACTGGAATGCCCGCAACCTGGAGCGATGCCAACGGCGGCTCATGGCGCATCTTCAACTTTGCCCTGGAGATGGACTCGCCATGCCTGCCGTCGCCACGGGGGCAGCGCAGTGCAAGTATCTCGTAACCGGTTCATCCTCAGCGCCGAAAGCGCTGCTGCCCTCGATGCGCCAAAGATGCAACCTACGCGTCGATCTGCTCGGCGATCACCAGGGCGTCATCAAC
>Ga0302314_10018460_pt1 | contig 11631 bp, 11 predicted proteins | sample III_Palsa_N2_3_FD_200533 | JGI IMG/M metagenome (GOLD analysis project Ga0302314, IMG submission 200533) | Peat permafrost microbial communities from Stordalen Mire near Abisko, Sweden - III_Palsa_N2_3 | ecosystem: Environmental > Terrestrial > Soil > Palsa > Peat permafrost | place: Sweden... | reverse complement strand
GCCGAGGTGCTGCACATCCCCCAGGACGCGATCCCGGCGCTGTTGGGGGGCGCCGCGGCAATGGCCAAGCTTCGCGCCAAGGCCCAGGAGCTTGGCGTCGTGATCGAAGACAGCGGGATCCAGAAGGCGAACGAGTTCACTACCTCGCTGAACCTACTCAAGGTCGCAGCCGAGGGGGCCGGGAACAGCCTCGGGTCGAAGTTCCTTCCGCCGATGGCGCAAGTGATCGACTACACCACCAAGATGCTGACGCGATCCGGAAAGGCACCCGTCTCGACTGCCGCCACCGGCATCTCCGATTTCATCCTCGCGGGGCCCCGCACGCTCGGCTGGCTGGGCAGCACGTTGCTGCACGGGAACATCCCGACGACGCCGGCGCAGCGCTCGGTCAGCGGCACGATCGGCGGCCCGGCGTGGCCATCCTCGGCGCCGGCGCCGGCGGGCGTCACGCGCTCGGCCAGCGACATGCAGATGGCCGGCCAAATGTCGTTCACGCCCGCCGAGCTGGCGCGCCAGCAGGCCGACGAGGACAGCGCGGCGAACCGGCGAGAGCTGGTGCGCGAGATCCAGCGGACGCGCGATCCCGCGGCGCGCGGCGTGCTGCAGAACGAGCTGAACAAGCTCGACCAGCGGGTGCACGTCGAGGTCACCCTCAAGAACGCCCCTGCGGGCACGACGGCCACTGCTCGCGTGGTCTCGAATGACGGGCCCAACGCGACCGCCCGTGTTCAGTTCGCGATGCCCAGCGGGGACATGCCGTGAGCCGACGACAGCGCGGCGACGCCGCGGCCAGCTCAGGTCGAACGTCGAGGATCAGTGCCAGCTGCATGCCGACACCCTCGCGCAATGCCTCCGCAATGCCTCCGCAATGCGATCGCTGGCGCCTACCTCCAAATGGCGACGGTCGTCGAGCAGCAACTCGGTCTCTCGACAACATGTCGAAGTCTGATCGTCATGACGGCGCGCCGGCGCGGCGCGTGCGGCGCCGCACCATAGAAATCGAGCGGCTCCCTCCCGGAGGGTCAAGCTCAAGGGGCAGTTGCGCGCCCCGATGTTTCTCCAGCTGAGGGGGTAAAAAGGTGTCCGCAGTGTCCGAAGTGTCCGCAGTGTCCGCAGTGTCCGCAGTGTCCGCAGTGCGCATCTCCATTCGCGAATTCGCACGACGCGATGGCTGCGATGAAAAGCTCGTTCGCCGCGCCATCAAAAGGGGACGTCTCCCTCGTGGAATCGATGGAAAACTCGATGCTGCGCTCGTTGCCACTGCGTGGCGTGCGGGCAATGCTGGATCGGATGAAACAGGTGCGGACACTAGAGGTGGAATCCGCTTTCTGTCCGCACGTCGAGCCGCTACAGCGCGCGAACTGTCCGCAGCCGGATTTGCGGACACAGACGACTCTCGGCTTGCTCGGGCCTTCCTCGTTCAGGTGTCGCAGGCCGTCCGGGACGCCTGGCACGATTGGTCGATCAAGCAGACTGGCATCGTCGCCGCGGAACTCGGACTGCCGCTCGAGTGCGTCGCTGCCGCACTCGCCGTCCACGTGTCCGAACAGCTGCGCGACTTGTCCGAACGGGGTGTCCGACCCGTGTTCGCGCTCAGCACGGTCCAGCTTCGCAGCCTCGCCGCAGCGCGCGCCGCGGGGAATCTTCACCCAAAACTTGGAAACCGCGATGAAAAGCCCGTTCGCGAACATCACAGGCCTGATCTCTCTCGCGCACCTGACGTCTCTGGTGCAGCGCAAGCCCGTCGACGCCGAGGCGAGTAGCGGCGTTCCCGCTCGAGCACGCCGCGCGACCGTCGCCGGGCCGGCGCAGCCCACACGGGACGCGCCGGCGCTGCCAGGCCTGCCGTCGATAGCCCCGGCACCCCGCAGCCCCTTCGACGACGATCCCGACGAGGAGATGCACGGCAACACACCGGTGGCCGCTGCAAGGCACCGGGAGCGCGCGCGCTGCGCGGCGATCGTCATGAGCTCGGCCGGGCTCAAGCACCCGCAGGTAGCGTACGCATTGGCCTTTCAGAGCTCGCTGTCTGTCGCTGAGGCGGTCGCCGCCCTGGAGGGCATGCAAGCGGGCGAATGGGCGCATCTGACGGCGCGCCGCGCGGCAGCAGGTGTCTCGAGGTACCGGTCGCCTAGCACGCACTAAGCGATGGGACGGGTCGCATCGCGCAGTCGACCACGCGCGACCTGTCCGACTTGATGGTCGACACCCGCTTCTCGCTCGGTGCCATCGACGTGAAGCACGCGCACGTGGGACGCCGAGAGGCTGCGGCGTGCGCTCCAGTTTTCACCACAGCCGCGGGCGACGATGCATGACCGAAAGGCGATCGAGGACTCAAGCGGTGGGCTTCCTTTGGGAAGGCTCGACCGGTGCTCGGGCGGTTCAGCTGTTCCGGGAGATGCCACACGGCACCATGCTGGACACGACGACCCTGGCCGAGATGCTTGGCGTCAAGGGCGGTGCGCTGCACCAGCTGGTGGCCAGAGCCGTCGACCTGCGCCTCGTCAAGAAGATCCGCGGGAAGGGCCCGCGCAGCCTCTGGGCGCTGGGCGCCGGCAACGACAGCGCGACGATCGAGCGACACCGCGTGCCGCCAGCGCCTCCGACGCCTGACCAGCTCGAGCGCCGGCGCCTGGCGGCCGAGCGGCGCCGGCAGCGCGCCGCGATGGAGCCCGCGAAGCCCGTCTACTGCTTCGCGCCGACCTGGCCGCCAGGCTTCGTTTCGGCAACGCCTGAAGGCCTCGAGCGCGCACTGCTGTGCGATGCCGCCGCCCTCGGCGTCGAGACCGACCCGAACGCCGCCGTCCAGCTTCCAACCTGGTTGCGCGGGCTGAGCCAGGCCGCGGGCCGATCGGAGGCCCTGTTGTCGCGGCCAATCGCTCCACGGCCCATCCAATACCTCGCGCGCTGGCACGTGCGGTACGTGGACGCCCAAGGGCAGATCAATGGCGTGCTGCAGGTGCAATGCGTTCGCCCCGACCTGCGCGGCGTAGACGCCTGGTGCGAGGCGCGAGGCGGTATCAGCATGTTCGATCTCGACGGGTTCACACGCATCGCGGACGCCGAGTCGGGCAAGCCCGTTGACCTGGCGGCGTGGCTGAAGGCTGCGGCGAAGAAGCGGCCTCCGCAGAAGAAACGAGCGAACGGGCCGAACGGGCCGAGGAAGAAACGGCATGCATTGCGATCCAGGCCTGCGGCGCAGCCCGTGTCCACCGAGCCGGGCCTCTGCGCCTGCGCGTAGGCGGCGCCGGCCACCAGGCGGCACCCGGTGCCGCGCAGGGTGGTCGAACTGAGCCTCATGCCCGCCAAGGTCTATGCGTGGCCAGGATCCCGATGGCGAGGTCAACGCCGCGATTTCGCCGCGATTCGACCCCTTGGTCATCGGAGTCTCCAAGCCGCGCTGGCCGCTTCTCAGGTGCGGTAGTTCAGCGGGGTGCCCGGCGTGATCGTGAAAACCTGGTCCTCTCCACGCAGTTGCAGTGACCAGCAGAAGCCCGTCTCGCGGCGCGTTCCGAGAACGTCTTCGTACTCGATGCAACCGAAGCAATAGATCGTCTTCTCGCGGCGCTCAATTGCTTTCAACTCATCGGGCGAGACTGTCAATCGGACGGGAATGCTGTCGGACGACTGGGGCCCGAGGCCAATGCCACTCGCAACGTCATCGTCCATCGTGTCGGGTAGCCGGGTTGGCGCTGACGTAAGCGCAAGTGCTACCGCCCGAATTCTCATCAATTGCGCCGGCGTCGAGCCATGGTTTGCGAAGCGAACAGAGACGGATGTCTGTTCATTTCCCGAGGCCGTCCACAGTACCCCTTGCTTGATGCTTACATTCACGAAGACGTACGACCGGAGCTGCTTTTCTGCAGTGGCCTCGGCGCCCTTGACTAGGCGCCTCGTCGCCCACCACAGCGCGACGGTGCCGCTGGCGAGCAGCAGTGTCGCAACCCCAAGGATCCTGGTCCACCGGACCAGTGCCTGGTCCGACGCTGCCTTTTGAGCCCGATCTGCCTCGATTGCGTGGCGCTCATCTTCGGGAATCGGAGGCTGCGAGACAATCGATACCGGCACAGGCTCTATAGGGCGCCGATCCGCTGCCACGCTCAGTGGCGCAGGGGACGCGGAAGCCGCAGGGGCCGGTGCTGCTGAAGTGCAATCGGCACGCACGATGGTGCTCTGATCCACTTCGGTACCATCGCCCACGTCGAGCTCCGCTCGAGCCAAGAGCACCGATCCAACCGGCGCCACCTCGGTTTGCAGCTCGTCATATTCGACGCCAGGCTCGATGAGGTACCCCCCCGTCCGCCACGCAGCGATGACGTCGACAGGCGCATGCCTGAGCTTGAGCTCATTCGGATTCACTGCTCCAGGTGGAAGCGAGGGCGGCAGTTCCTGCAACGTCACCGAGAGTCCGTTGCGCCCGGCAGAGATCGGGACACGACCGACGTTTTTCGGCTTCGCGTGGATCACCACCAGACACAGTCCCTGTCGATACGGGAACACCTCGGCGGAGGTCGAGATTTGCGCGCCGGTTTCGGCAGCGTCTGTCACTCGCCATTGGAAATAGGCCCAAACGCCACCGGCCGCGATCGCAAGCGTCGACATGATCTTCAACACCAGATCCGCCCAATCGCGAGTCGCGTCGAGGTTGAATCGCATCCCCATTGGTCTTCCCTTCGCATGTCGTCAGCCAGCGTCGCGACCACGCTCGCAACTCGACCATAGTACCGGGAGGAATCGAGCTGGCGCACATGGTGAGCGAGCTTCTTGCCATCATGCGGCCATGATCAACGCTGACCGCGGCCCCGCCGTCCCACCACGAACCGACCGGCCTTGCTGGTACTGCGTGCATTGGGCCGGCCCTTGCTGGGGCGATCCCTACATGGCCGACTGCCGCCGCGGTGGCAGCAAGACTTGCAAGCCCGACGCCGCGCATGGATGCGTTCACTGGGTGCGCGAGACGGGCGTCGACGACGACGGCTGGTCGCCAGCACCGCTCGTACGGCCTAAGACGCCCGGCAAGCGGCCTTTCGAGATGACGCCCGAGCTGTACGCGACGGTCAACCGGATACAGGCGGCTCTCGATCGCCGGTGAGTGCGTCCAGGTCGATCGTGGCGCCGAACTTGCTGGCGACGTAGGCGCGCATGGCGGCGACGAGCGCGGTCTGGCCCCTGCCGTCACCCCCGTCGGCTCTCTGCGGGCCTGGTGCCCACGCACACCACTCACCGTCCAGGAATTCCAGCGCGATGCGCTCGCGCTCGATGATTGGGCCGCCGTGCTCCCACGCTGTGGACGGCCGGCGGATCCACTCCCAGTTGCCGCCAGGCCACCGCTCGTGAATGCCCGGCGCAAGCTCGATCTTGCTGCGGCGCACGGAGTGTCCGTCGGCAAGCGCGACAGCAATGTTGAGGTTGTCGCCGATGAGGTCGGCCACCGCGACGAGGGTCATGCTTGCATCCTAGCGCTGAGCTGGGGCACCGTGGGCCATGCCCAAGGGTAGCGCGCCACCTCGATGCCGCGGTGCGCGGAATGACTCGTTTCCGGCCGTTTGGCGCCCCGCGGGAGCCGCAGGCTAGAACAAGTCGCCTTGCGCTGGAGGCGCCGGCGGGGGAGGGGGCGGCTTGACCGGCTTCGGCGGCAGCAATTCGTCCTTCGCGTTCGGCTCCTTGGCGACCTTCGGCGCGCGCGCGAGCGGCGCGGCCTCGCCGAGGAACGGGCCCGGGTGCTGCTTGAAGAACCGCGGCGCGTCGACCAGGCCGCACTGCAGCCACGGCCCGTACTGCTCCTTGTCCAGAAAGATCGGCATGCGCTTCTCCTCGCCGGGCTTGTGGAACTGCTTGTAGAACGGGTGCGCGTCCGCGTTCACGGTGAGCATCGCGAAGGTGAACAGCGCGTGGCCGCCTTGCGGATCCTTCCATCGGCGATAGAGGCCCGCAATGCCGAACGGCACGTCGCCCTCCTGGAAGATGCGCCAGCGCACGGCGTTGCCAGAGGCGTAGTTCGGCTCGAACACCGCCTCGGTCGGGATGATGCATCGCTGCCCGGCCTCCCATGCGGGTTTGAAGCTCGGGAGCTTGTGCACCGTCTCTGAACGGGCGTTGTACGTGCGCCGGCCGTACTGGCGCTCGGCTGCGAAGTGCGGCAGCAGGCCGAACATCCCATCCTCGGCGACCAGCGCCGGCTTGCCGCCTTCCTGGCCCTCGACGGTCAGCCGGATGAACGGCGCCATGCCGAGCGGGAACACCTCACGCTGCAGCAACTCCTCCTTGGAGTACTCGACGCCGAAGAACGTCATCAGACGATCCGCGCGCGTGACTGGGAGGTAGTTCGAGCACATCGCTCGATGGTAGCGCCGCGGCTGGCGCCGACCGACGAGGCCGGCCGCCTACATCTGGCCGGCCCTCCTGCCGAAGTAGGATCCGCGCCATGACGAAGGAATCGGAAGGCTACGAAGGCGTGGCACGCAAGGTCGTCGCCGACCTGGGTAGTCGCTTCGGCGTTTGCCGCGTCGAAGGGAAGCAGCATCTGGCCGGTGAGCACTCCGGTACCGCTTGGGAGGTTGACGGAGTCGCCTGGCTCGAAGACGGCGAGGGATTCTTGTTGATCGAAGCGCGCCGGCTCACAACCTCCCGGCTTTCGCAAGAGGACACCGCAGGGGTCGCGTATCGGATTTTGGACACTGAAGCGGCAGGGGGCATCGTTGTGTCTCCTGATCGTCTGCAGGCTGGCGCGCGCAGAGTGGCTGCAGCGAATCAGATTCTGCAAATCGAGGTCGACGCCGAAAGTTCACTCGAGTCGTATCTCGCTACCTATCTCGGTCAGCGCTTCCTTGGGGCCTCATTGTCGGAAGTGGCCACGCTCGACGACGAGACAACCGCAAGTCTTGTGCACCCAATGTCCATTGCAGAGCAGGGCGATGCGCAAGACGAATGTGATGCCGAGGTGGTGAGGGCGACGCCGCCGTCCGAATAGCTGCCCCGGCGCGCGACTGGTGATGGGGGTCTGCGGATCGACGGACTTCACGGGCGTCAGAGCCAGCAGGGCGCGCACGGACGATCGATGGGCGCGAGGACGTGGCCGCATGGTGGCAAACGGCAGGTTCGGGGCGTGCGCCCTTCGGTCTGCCCGACAATGGGGCATGGACAATCTCTACCTTCGTGCGAGACCGTGGATAACGGCTGCGGTCGCATCTGGCGCGGTGGCCGGCGTGACGTTCCTCGGGTACGAGGACAAGCTCCAGGCCGCCTGGTCGGCGGCGCTCACCGGAGCAATCGCTGTCTTCGCCCTGAATCTGGATCGCTTCAAGAATTTCGCCTTTGGCTGGACCGGGCTGAAGGCCGAGATGAACAGCGTGATAGAGCATGCGACGGCGACGATGGACCAACTGCGCGCGCTTGCGACGTCGACTGCGCGATCGAGCCTCACCCAGTCTATGGCAAGCATGCTGGGCCCTCGAACGATGCAGACCTCGGAACAGCTGCGCCTTGACCTGAAGGTCATCGACGTGGACGGCGTCAATCAGGATGGCCGGTAAAACGACATTCATCTTGGCCGGTTGGACGGGGATGAATGTCGCTGGTTATTGGGTCATGGATGCGGTTCCTCGAGGTGGTTGTCGTTGACGTCGGGTGATTGACGTTTGCGCTGAGCCTTGTCGTTGTCGCGCTGGACCTTCTGCTCGCGGGCGGCGACCTTGCCCCTGTAGCTCTCGACCTTGTGCAGCTCGAAGATCGTCGAGTGGTGAACCAGGCGGTCGATCGCAGCCACCGTCATGCCGGCGTCGGGGAAGACGTTGCTCCAGCCAGAGAACGGTTGGTTGGCCGTGATGAGGATGCTGCGGCGCTCATAACGTTCGGCGATGAGTTCGAACAGCACGCTGGTCTCGGCCTGGTCTTTGCGGACGTACGAGATGTCGTCGAGGATGAGCAGGTCGTAGCGGTCCAGCTTGGCCAGCGCCTGGGGCAACTGAAGGCTCTGGCGAGCGGCCTGCAGACGCTGCACCAGCTCGCTGGTGCGCATGTACAGCACCCGGTATCCGGCATCGATCAACGCGTGGCCGATGCCGCAACCGACATGGCTCTTGCCTACACCGGGCGGCCCGAAGATCAGTACCGTGGCGCCCTTGTCGAGCCACGCATCGCCGCTGGCCAACGCCATGACGTGGGCCTTGGACAGCATCGGCACTTCGGCAAAGTCGAAGCTGGCCAGCGTCTTGGTCGCGTCGAGCTGCGACTCGGTTCGGTGGCGCTCGATGCGCCGCTTGCCGCGCTCGGCCAATTCGTGCTCGAGCAGGCTGCCCAGGAAGCGGCCCGCTGGCCAGCCTTCCTTGTCCGAGCGCTCCGCCAGCGCCGACCACAGTCGTCCGATCGTGGGCAGGCGCAACTCGGTGAGCATCAACGCATTGCGCCCGGGCTCATAGATCGGGGCGGTCATGCTGCAACCCCTTCGAGTTCAACGCCCTGCGCACTCGGCAGCAAGGCGTCGTAGCGGCTCGCCGGGGGCATCTCGACCGTCACCTGTGGCACCTCGGTCACGCGTGGCGCGAACTCCTCACGCAGCCGCTTCACGTCGGGCAGTTCGCCGGCCAACAACAGCACTTCGAGTCGCAGGGCCAGCGCGCCTTCCACGCCGTCGCGGGCAGCCATCTCCAGCAGGGCAACGATGGTCTGGCAGGCCTGTCGCTGCGTGAGCCTGGCATCGAGCTGTTCCCAGGTGCGGCGGTACGCTTCGCGTGGGAACAGCGCGTCTCGGAACACCAGGCCCTTGAACGCCTGGGGCTTGCGCTTGAGCTCCTCGATGAAGTGCCGGTAGTCGATCACGCGCCCGCGCCCGTTGATGTGCGAACGCGTGCCGCGCGCCAGCGTCAGCACCAGCGTTCCGGACAGGTAGCAATCCAGTCGGTCGCTGTACAGCCGCACCTTCAGGCGGTGGCCGATCAATCGTGAGGGGGCGCTGTAGAGGATGGCGCGTACGGTGAAGGTGCCGCAGCGCGTGACGTGCGCCTCCTCCTCGACGAAGTCGGTGGTGCGCCGCACGGGCAGATCCTGCAACTGCTCGCGCTCGATGCGGAAGGCCGCTGCGTTGCGCCGGTTGCGGCGCATCACGACCTCGCGCACGAAGCCTTCGTAGGCGGCTCGGTCGTCGAAGTCGCGGTGACCGCGCAGAAGCAGTGCTTGCTCGATCGCCTCCTTGAGGTAGCGGTGTGAAGATTCGACGCTGCCGTTCTCGTTGCTCACGCCGCGGTTGTTGCGCGTGCCGGCCATGTCGTAGTGATCGAGCAGCGCCGTGTAGCGCAGGGTGAAGTCCTGTTCCTCGGCCAGGTTCTTGAACGCGGCCGACAGGCTGTCGGTGCGGTGCTCCTGCGGCGCGCCGCCGGCCTGCCACAAGGCGTTCTGCAGCCCCTTGGACAGCGCCTCGAAGCTCTCCCCGCCCTCGACCACCTCGACGTGCTCCCAGCGCGAGAAGGCGAGCACGAAGTGGTACAGGATGTGAACGAACATCGCGCCAGCAACGGTGACGCACAACTTGCCCATTGCGGTGAAGTCCGACAGGCCTCGATGGCCGGGCGTGTGGTCTTGAGGGAAGAACACTTCCTTGGACGGGCCTTCCAACGCGCGCCACTGGCGCACGTGACGCTGCAGGGTGCGCAGCATTGCGTCGGGGAAGCGGTCGGGGTGATCGTCCTGCAGCTTGCGCAGCAGCGTCACCGCCATCAGCTTGGGTGCGCCGCGCAGCAGCGGCACGACCTCCGTGTCCCAGACGTCGATGAACGGATCGGCGCGGGAGCGCCAATAGCGCCGAGGGGTTTGCGAGGGCAGCGCGGTTGCGCCGTCGATACGGCGCGCGCTGCGCTCGCTGATGCCGGCCTTGGCGGCGGCCAGTTCCTGTGTCTTGCTCTTGCGATTGTTCATGTAGAGGCGAACCTGCTGATCGGTGATTCGGGTGCCTGGCACTGGGCCGACCTCTTCTTGAGACCTGAGCCCGCCATGCTGAACCCAACCGAACCGGCGCCGCCGGTGGCTCGTCGTCTTCGGCGGCTACGCCGCCTCCGACTCCTCACCACCGGCCATCATGGTTGTCGTTCGACCGGACAAGATGAGTGTCGCGCCCCACAAGGCCATCGAGCGACGTCTTGCACAGCGCCTACGCGCCGATGAGGCCATGAAGCGGGTGGCAAAGATCCCCGGGGTGGGCCTTCTGACTGCGGCACGCAGCCAATCTTAGGCGCGATCGATTCGACCGCCAGCCACAGCGACGGGTACGTGTCGCCGCGCTTGGAAATGCCGAGCAGCTTCACCTTTCCACCGCTGCCGCGCTGCCTTGGAACCAACCCCAACCAGGCGCAAAACTCACGGCCAGACTTGAATGATCCAGCATCGCCCATCGTTGCGATTGCTGCTGTGGCAGACGTTGCTGACGTGGGTCAAGCGCCACGAGATCGACACCGGGACGCGCGAAGGCGTCACGACGGCCGATGCTCAGCGGATGAAGGAACTCGAGCGCGAGAACAAGGAACTGCGGCGGGCCAACGAGATCCTGAAGGTGGCCAGCGCGTTTTTCGCCCAGGCGGAGCTCGACCGCCGATTCAAGTCCTGAGGGATCTCATCGACGAGCATCGCGATACGTTCGGGGTCGAGCCGATCTGCAAGGTTCTGCAGATTTCCCCGTCCGGGTATCGGCGGCATGCAGCGCTTCGGCGCGAGCCGCAACGGCGCTGCGCGCGCGCCCAGAGCGACGACGTCCTGGCACCCGAGATCGAGCGAGTCTGGCAGACCAACATGCAGGTCTATGGCGCCGAGAAGGTTTGGCGGCAACTGGCTCGTGAGGGGACGGCGGCGGCGCGGTGCACGGTCGAACGGCTGATGAAACGCCTCGGACTGCGCGGGGTCATGCGAGGCAAAGTGGTGCGAACGACGAATAGCGATCGCAAGGCGCCGTGTCCGTTGGACAAGGTCAACCGGCAGTTCAAGGCCGAGCGACCGAACCAGCTCTGGGTCTCGGATTTCACGTACGTCTCGACCTGGCAGGGCTGGCAGTACGTGGCCTTCGTCATCGACGTCTACGCCAGGCGGATCGTGGGCTGGCGTGTCAGTAGTTCGATGACGACGGACTTCGTCCTAGACGCTCTTGAGCAGGCCCTGTACGCACGGCAGCCGGAGCGCGATCGCAGTCTCGTGATTCACTCGGATCGCGGGTCGCAATACGTCAGCATCCGCTACAGCGAGCGGTTAGCAGAAGCAGGCGTCGAGCCGTCGGTTGGCAGCAAGGGCGACAGCTACGACAACGCTCTGGCCGAGACCATCAACGGCCTCTACAAAGCCGAATTGATCCATCGCCGGGCGCCCTGGAAGACCAAAGAGTCCTTGGAACTCGCGACGCTCGAATGGGTGTCCTGGTTCAACCACCACCGACTGCTGGAGCCCATCGGCTACATCCCGCCTGCCGAGGCTGAGGCAAACTACTACCGGCATCTCGCCGAGCAGGCCGTCGTACCGGCCTGACTTAAACCAACTGGCCTCCACGGAACCCGGGCCGATTCACACAGTCGGCTGGCGGCTATGCGTGGCGCCGTCGCAGACAGTTGCCGCCAGCGGATCGGCCGATCATATGGAAAAGCGCAGTCAATCGGCGAT
>Ga0302314_10018459_pt1 | contig 11632 bp, 9 predicted proteins | sample III_Palsa_N2_3_FD_200533 | JGI IMG/M metagenome (GOLD analysis project Ga0302314, IMG submission 200533) | Peat permafrost microbial communities from Stordalen Mire near Abisko, Sweden - III_Palsa_N2_3 | ecosystem: Environmental > Terrestrial > Soil > Palsa > Peat permafrost | place: Sweden... | reverse complement strand
GGCCCACCGACGTTGGCGAGGTTGAAATCGACCGCGAACGGCGCCCACGGCGCGTCCGTCACCGAGACGCCTACGAAGCCGTACTTACGGTCCTTGTTGCTGCCCAACGTGATCTGCGCGACCCCGGGGGGTGCGTTCTTGCGGTGGAAGTCGATCGAGACCGGCTGACCGGGTTGGGTGCTCTTCAGATACGAGGTGAACTCTTCCACGGTGGCCACCGGCTTACCGTTGACGGCTTGCACGGAGTCACCGGCCTGCAGCTTGCCCACCGAGGGGCCCGGATCGGCAACTGTCACGACAGTGACCGCCTGCGGGTACTTCAGGTATCCGAGCGCCGCGAACTCGGCGTTGTGTTCGGACTGCTTGAAATCGGCGTCGTTGGCCTTGTCCACGTCGTCCCGCGACGTGCCCGGCGGGTATACCAGGTCACGCGGCATCAGCTGTTCCTGTCCGGACAGCCACAACGTCAGCGCCTCCGCCAGGCTGAGGTCGTCACGCTGCGACACCGTTGTCATGTCCAGATGACCCGTGGTCGGATGGGTCTGGGTGCCTTTGATGTCGACCACCTGCTTGCCGTCGATTTCGCCGAGCGTGTCGAACGTCGGACCCGGGCCCAGTGACACGTAGGGCACCGTCACCACCGCCAGCAGCACACCGAAGGCCAAGATCGGGACCAGCGCCACAATCAGCGTCAGAATCCGCCTGTTCACGTCGACAACACTAGACGGAGGACTCACAGGGGCGGGTTCACTCAGAGCGTGACGGAGGGTCGCGCGTCCCGCTCCGCCAATGAGTACCGTTGTGGGCATGGCTGATGTGCCTTTCGGGTTCTCTGCCGGAGACGATCCGGACCGCGACAAGCCCCGGGACCACAATCCCGAGTCCGGCTCGGGCCCTGCTGACCCGTTCGGCCTGGGCGGCCTCGGCGGCGATTTCAACATGGCCGACCTGGGCCAGATCTTCACCCAGCTCGGCCAGATGTTCAGCGGCACCGGGTCGACAGCCGCCGGCGGCAACGCCGCCGGGCCGGTGAACTACGAGCTGGCCCGCCAACTGGCGTCGAACTCGATCGGGTTCGTGGCTCCGATCCCGGCCGCCACCCGCGACGCGATCAGCGACGCCGTCCACCTCGCCGAAACCTGGCTGGACGGCGTGACCTCGCTGCCAGCGGGCACCAGCAAGGCTGTCGCCTGGACTCCCAGCGACTGGGTGGACCACACGCTGGAGACCTGGAAGCGACTCTGCGACCCGATGGCGCAGCAGATCGCCACGGTGTGGGCGTCGGCGCTACCGGATGAGGCCAAGACCATGGCCGGTCCACTGCTGTCGATGATGTCGCAGATGGGCGGCATGGCATTCGGCTCGCAGCTCGGTCAGGCGCTGGCCCGGTTGGCCCGCGAGGTACTGACGTCGACCGACATCGGTTTACCGTTGGGCCCCAAGGGAATAGCCGCATTGCTGCCGGATGCCATCGAGTCGTTCGCCGACGGCCTCGAGCAGTCCCGCAGCGAGATCGTCACCTTCCTGGCGGCCCGGGAGGCTGCTCATCACCGCTTGTTCAGCCACGTCCCGTGGCTGTCCAGTCAGCTGCTCGGCACCGTCGAGGCCTACGCCCGGGGCATGAAGATCGACATGCACGGCATCGAGGAGTTGGCCCGCGACTTCAACCCGGCGTCGCTGAATGATCCGGCCGCCGTCGAGCAGTTGTTGACCCAAGGGGTGTTCGAGCCCCAGGCCACGCCCGAGCAGACCCAGGCGCTGGAACGGCTCGAGATACTCCTGGCGTTGATCGAGGGTTGGGTGCAGGCCGTGGTGAACGCCGCGTTGGGCGATCGTCTCCCCGGCGCGGGCGCCCTCGGCGAGACGCTGCGCCGGCGCCGGGCCACCGGCGGGCCGGCCGAGCAGACCTTCGCGACGCTGGTGGGCCTGGAACTGCGCCCACGCAAGCTGCGGGAGGCCGCGGCATTCTGGGAGCGGCTGACCCAGGCCGCCGGTGTCGACGCCCGCGATGCGCTCTGGCAGCACCCCGATTTACTGCCCGATTCGGAGGATCTCGATGACCCGGCCGGTTTCATCGACCGGGTGATCGGCGGCGACACCAGCGGGATCGACGACGCGATCGCCGAATTCGAGCGGGACACCGATGCCGGTCGCGACGACGGTCCTGTGGATAGCTGAGCCGACCGGCCTGACGGGCGTGTCACAGTGCCCTGATGGCGCAGCCCCCGCCGTCGCTGTATGCGCTGGACCCAGCGCTGCCGGTGCTGCTGCGTCCCGACGGCGCTGTGCAAGTGGGCTGGAGCCCGGGCCGCGCCGTGCTGATCCGGCCGCCGCGCGGCCTGTCCCCCGCCGGGCTGGCCACCCTGCTGCGGACGATGCATTCGCCGGTACCGATGAGCGAGCTGCAACGTCAGGCTCAAGGGCTGAGCGACGGTGAAGTGGACGGTCTAGTCGCGCAACTGGTGACAGCGGGGGTCGCCACCCGCGGTCGACGCCAGCAGCCCGCCCGGTCGGCGTCGATCCGGGTGCACGGACGAGGGCCGCTATCAGAACTGCTGATCGAGGGTCTGCGCTGCTCGGGTGCCAGGGTCAAGCAGAGCAACCAACCGCACGCCGCGGTGACCGCCGCCGAAGCCGACCTGGTGGTGTTGTCGGACAACCTGATCGCCGACCCACACATGCTGCGCGACCTGCACAGTCAGGGCGTCGCGCATCTCGCGGTCCGGGTGCGCGACGGCGTCGGCCTGGTCGGCCCGCTGGTCATCCCCGGGGTGACCAGCTGTCTGGGGTGCGCCGACCTGCACCGCAGGGACCGCGATGCGGCGTGGCCCGCCGTCGCTGCACAGCTGCGCGACACCGTTGGCGTCGCCGATCGCCCGACCCTGCTGGCCACGGCGGCGCTGGCGCTCAGCCAGGTCAACCGGGTGATCGGGGCCGTCCGCGGGCCGGACGCCGAGCGTCATCAAGGGCCTGATCCCGGACCGCCGCAGGCGCTGAACGCCACACTGGAGTTCGACGTCCATGCCGGCTCGATCGTGGCGCGGCAATGGCCGAAGCATCCCCTGTGTTCCTGCTGACAGTTCCTGTTGCCAGATCGGTGCTGGCCGAAGGCTGCCCGTCATGGATGATGGAGATGTGGCAGACATCAAACGCGGTAGCGCTGCGCGCAACGCGAAGCTGGCCAGCATCCCGGTCGGGTTCGCGGGCCGGGCAGCGCTCGGGTTCGGCAAGCGGCTGACCGGCAAGTCGAAAGACGAGGTCAACGCCGAGCTGATGGAGAAGGCAGCCAACCAGCTGTTCACGGTTCTCGGCGAGCTCAAGGGCGGCGCGATGAAGGTCGGCCAGGCGCTGTCGGTGATGGAGGCCGCGATCCCCGAAGAGTTCGGCGAGCCGTACCGGGAAGCCCTGACGAAACTGCAGAAAGACGCCCCGCCGCTGCCCGCCGAGAAAGTTCACCGGGTGCTCGACGCCCAGCTCGGCACCAAGTGGCGCCAACGCTTTTCCGACTTCAACGACAAGCCCGTCGCGTCGGCCAGCATCGGGCAGGTACATAAGGCGGTGTGGTCGGATGGCCGCGAAGTCGCCGTGAAAATCCAGTACCCGGGCGCGGACGAGGCGCTGCGAGCTGACCTCAAGACCCTGCAGCGGATGATCGGAGTGGTCAAACAACTCGCGCCGGGCGCCGACGTGCAGGGTGTGGTCGATGAGCTGATCGAGCGCGCCGAGATGGAACTCGACTATCGGCTGGAGGCCAACAACCAGCGTGCGTTCGCCAAGGCGTATGAGGGCAACCCGCACTTCCTGGTCCCGCACATCGTGGCGAGCGCCCCCAAAGTCGTGATTCAGGAGTGGATCGACGGCACGCCGATGGCAGAGATCGTCCGCAACGGCACCGTCGAGCAGCGCGACCTGATGGGCGCTCGTCTGCTCGAGCTCACTTTCGACGCGCCGCGCCGGCTGGACATGATGCACGGCGATGCCCACCCGGGCAACTTCATGCTGCTGGCCGACGGCCGGATGGGTGTCATCGACTTCGGCGCTGTGGCACCACTTCCCGGCGGCTTCCCGATCGAGCTCGGAATGACGATCCGGCTGGCCCGCGAGAAGAACTACGACCTGCTACTGCCGACCATGGAAAAAGTCGGCTTCATCCAGAAGGGTCAGGACGTGTCGGTGCGCGACCTCGACGAAATGCTGCGCCAGTACGTCGAACCCGTCGAGGTCGAGGTCTTCCACTACACCCGCAAGTGGCTGCAAAAGATGACGGTGGGTCAGATCGACCGGTCGGTGTCACAGATCAAAACGGCCCGGCAGATGGACCTGCCGCCCAAGCTGGCGATCCCGATGCGGGTGATCGCGTCGGTCGCCGCGATCCTGTGTCAGTTGGACGCCCACGTGCCGATCAAGGCGCTGTCGGAGGATCTGATTCCCGGCTTCGCCGAACCCGATGCCGCAGTTGTCTAAAGCCACCGGGACAACCCCGCGGCACCCGGCCTAGGCAGCGACCGAGTCCTTGCGCGGCCGCCCGCGCGGTCGCTTGTGGTTCACGACGAACCCACGCTCGAGGATCTCACCGCCCCACACTCCCCACGGCTCTGAGCGTTCCAGCGCATCGGCCAGGCACGCACGTCGAATCGGGCAGTCGGCGCACAACGCCTTTGCGCGTTCCAGATCGGACGGACTGTCAGCGAACCACAGGTCGGGATCGCTGACATGACAAGGCAACTCCGGTTGCTGCTCGTCGGGGACTGTCGGTTCCGACATGTCCTGTTCACCTGCTTCCTGGTCTGACGGCGGTATTGCGGGGATCCGGACCAGTGGCGGGCTGTCGACCCAAAAACTGTGGCCACGGATCCTGGTGACTTCGGGTCCGTGGCCATGTGGCGAGATAGTGGGCTGATTACCTAGGTAGAGCCCCGATTCACGGACGCGTCGGTCGCAGCGGCGATGCGCTTGTGCGACGCCGCCGAGGCGGCCGCCGCGGCATGGGCAGCATGGCGGGAGCCGGCCGTGCGTACACCGAACGCGTTCATGATGATCATCGTGGCTCCCCCCTCTCGTCTAGAGACTGCCGCCGAGCGTGAAAATTGCGGTTCGAGCCTAAATCTTAGCAGCGCGAGCGGGCAAGCGATTTTCTGACCTGCGTGTTTAGTGGCGACCCGCGCGTTAGCTTCGGCTGCGGACCAGGTCCAGCACGTCCGGGCCGAACTGCTCAAGCTTGCGGGCACCGATGCCGGGGATAGCGACCAGCGCGGCGTCGTCGGTGGGCAGCAGCTCGGCGATCGCGATCAGCGTGTTGTCGGTGAACACGACGTAGGCCGGAACGCTCATCTCCTTGGCGGTGCGCAGCCGCCAATCCTTGAGCTGGAGCAGCAGCTCGTCGTCGATATCGGCCGCGCACGTCTCGCAGCGGCGAAGCATGATCGCCGCCGGCGTGGTCAGCGGGTTGTTACAGATCCGGCAGCGCGACGCGGGCCCGCGATTGCGCCGTGACCGGCTCGGGGCCGGGTCGGGCTGCGTCTGCGGGGACAGGCCGTTGAGAAAACGGGACGACTTGCGGCTCTGCCGTCCACCCGGGTTTCGGGACAGCGACCAGCTGAGCGCCAAATGCATTCGGGCCCTGGTGATTCCGACGTAGAGCAGCCGACGCTCCTCTTCGACCGCCTCGCTCTCGGCGCCGTGAGTCAGGGCATGCGAAATCGGCAGCGTGCCGTCGGTGAGGCCGACCAGGAACACCGCATCCCACTCCAGCCCCTTGGCGGCGTGCAGCGAGGCCAGCGTGACGCCCTGCACCACCGGCGGGTGGCGCGAATCAGCGCGGGTCCGCAGCTCGGCCAGCAGATCGGGCAACTCCAGCTGCGGCCGGTGCGCCACCTCTTCGTCGACCAGTTCGGCCAATGCGACCAAGGCCTCCCAGCGCTCCCGGGCCCGAGTTCCCGTTGGCGGTTCGGCAGTCAGACCCAGCGGTTCGAGCAGCCCCCGCACCACTTCGGGCAGCGGCGAGTCGCCGTCGGTGCCGCGGTTGGCCGCCCGCTGCAGCGCCAGCAGGGCTTGCCGGATCTCCTGGCGACTGAAAAAGCCCTCACCGCCGCGGACCTGGTAGGCAATGCCCGCCTCGGTCAACGCCTCTTCGTAAACCTCGGACTGCGCGTTGATCCGGTACAGCACCGCGATCTCCGACGCCGGTGTGCCGGCTTCGACGAGCCGCGAGATCGACGCTGCCACCGCGGCGGCTTCGGCAACCTCGTCAGGATGTTCACCAAACGACGGTTCCGGTCCGGGATCACGCTGGCCGATTAGGTGCAGCTTGCTGCCGGCCACCCGTCCGCGGGCGGCGGCGATCACCCGGTTGGCCAGCGACACCACCTGCGGTGTGGACCGGTAGTCGCGTTCCAGTCGCACGACGGTGGCGTCCGGGAACCGCCGCGAGAAGTCCAGCAGGAAGCGCGGCGAGGCGCCGGTGAACGAGTAGATGGTCTGGTTGGCATCCCCGACGACAGTCAGGTCGTCGCGGTCACCGAGCCACGCCGACAGCACACGCTGCTGCAGCGGCGTCACGTCCTGATACTCGTCGACGACAAAGCAGCGGTATCGGTTCCGGAACTCCTCGGCGACCGCGGCGTCGTCCTCGATCGCGGCTGCGGTGTGCAGTAACAGGTCGTCGAAGTCGAGCAAGGCAACGCCGTCATCGCGGGATTTGAGCGACTCATAGGCCGCGTAGACGGTCGCCACCTTCTCGGCGTCGAGTGGGACGTCGCGGGCGACGGCCGCGACCGCGTCGGGATATTGCTCCGGGGTGATCAACGAGGCCTTGGCCCACTCGATTTCACCGGCCACGTCGCGGACGTCGTCGGTGCTCAGCTGCAGGCCGGAGCGGTTTGCGCCCCGCGCGACGACAGCGAACTTGGTGTCCAGCAACTGCCAGCCGGTGTCGCCGACCACCCGCGGCCAGAAGTACCGCAGTTGGCGGTGCGCGGCGGCGTGAAACGTCATCGCCTGCACCGCGCCGACGCCGGAACCGGGCTCCGCGGCGGCCCCCAACGCCCGCAACCGAGCCCGCATCTCACCGGCCGCGCGCTGGGTGAATGTCACCGCCAACACCTGGCCCGCGGCGACATGGCCGGTGGCGACAAGTTGGGCGATGCGGTGGGTGATCGTGCGGGTCTTACCCGTTCCCGCGCCGGCCAGCACGCAGACCGGGCCGCGGGGAGCCAGCACGGCCTCGCGCTGCTCGTCGTCGAGGTCGGCAATCAAAGAGTCCGCGATCACCGGCATGGCGTCCATCTTGGCAGTGATCGCCGACAATCGTCGGGCAGCGCCACGCCGCGGCATACCGAGGACACCCGTTATGTTGAACGAACTATGACTGCTTCTGTGACCATGTACACCACGCAATGGTGTGGCTACTGCCATCGGCTCAAGACGGTGCTGAAGTCCGCCGGAATCAGCTATGACGAGGTCGACATCGAGCTGGACCCCGCGGCGGCCGAGTTCGTCGGCTCTGTCAACGGCGGCAACCACGTGGTTCCGACGCTGAAGTTCGCCGACGGGTCAACGCTGACCAATCCCGCCGCCAACGAGATCAAGGCGAAGCTGGCCCAGCTGACCGGCTGACGGCTTAGTCAGCCCGCCTCTGCCCACGATTCGATGATGACGCGGGCGATCGAGACCGAGCCGGGCAGCAGCAGTTTGGATTCCGAGTCGCTGCTCCAGTCACCGATAGCCAGCGCGGCACGAACCTCGTCGCGGGTGAACCATTCGGCCTCGGCGATCTCCCCGTCATTGAACGAGAACGGCTCGTCGGGATCGCCGATCGCGTGGAAGCCGATCATCAGCGAGCGCGGGAACGGCCACGGCTGGCTGCCCAGGTAGCGGATGTCGCGCACGGTCAGACCGATTTCCTCGCGGATCTCCCGGACGACACAGGTCTCGAACGATTCCCCGGCTTCGACGAAGCCGGCCAGCAACGAGAACAGCCGCTGCGGCCACACTGTCTGACGAGCGAGCACCGCACGGTCGCCGCCGTCGTGCACCAGGCAGATCACCGCGGGATCGATGCGTGGGAATTCCTCGTGACCGTTGACCGGGTTGACCCGGGCCCAGCCCGCCCTGATCGATTTCGTCGGCGAGCCGTCCACCGAGCTGAACCGGGCGCTGGCGTGCCAATTCAGCAGCGCCGCGGCCGCCGACACCAGCTGCGCGCCGACGTCGTCGAAAAGCTGCCCCGCCCCGCGCAAGTCGGCTACTTCGGCTTTGAGTTCGGGATCCTCGGGCGCTTCGAGCGGACCACGCACCGCCCACACATGTCGACCGTCCTCGATGCGGCCCAAAAACACCGCATCCGGCGGCGGCTTGTCGGCCAATGTTTTCGCCTTGCCGAGCAGAACTCGGCCGTCAGCGACCAACACCTGATTGCGCGAGTCGAGCCGTAGCAGCGCCGCGTCGGCCCAGCCGGCGGTGGCCGCCTCGACGTCGGTGCGCACCTGATCGGCCCGGTCGGCGCCGATCCGCGACAACAGCGGCACGCTTCGTAATTGGAAAACCATGTTCGCTAAACCTCCTGGTGGCGATCCGCCGCAGTGCGATCGCGAGTCGTCGCCAAATCGCGCGGACCGGGCCGACTTGCGCCTCGGGGATCCGCAGCACGTCGACCAGTGCATAGCCGGGTTTCGCGGTCAGCGGCTCTTCGAGATCGCTTCCCCGACGGCTAACTTTGACCACAATGGATCGGCTCGGCCCGGCGCACGACACAATGTAACCATGACCGCCATCACACCCAGACCTCACCAGGACGCCAGCCAGACTGGCGCATACCGAATCGCCGCGCTGTTGTTCGGCATCGGCACCGTCCACTTTCTGGCGCCCAAGCCGTTCGACGACATCATCCCCGCCGAGTTGCCCGGGAGTCCGCGGTTCTACACCTATGCGTCCGGCGTCGCCGAGCTCGGCATCGGTGCACTGCTGCTGCCGCGACGCACCCGGCGGTTGGCCGCGTTGGCGGCCGTCGCGCTGTTCGTCGGCGTCTTCCCGGCAAACCTCAACATGGTCCGGCTGTGGCGGGACAAGCCGTTGCCGCTGCGCATCATCGCGTTGGCCCGGCTGCCGTTGCAGATTCCGATGATCACTGCGGCGTTCAAGGTCAGCCGCAACGCCTAGCGGGTTTGCTCGGCTCGGCGAGTAGCGCGGCCAACTCTGGTAGCCCCGGCAGCACCTCCGGGACGACGGTGACCCCGCTGCGCACATAGTGGAACGCGGTGCGCACCAACGATTCCTGGCCACCGCTGAGTGCGGCCCAAGCGAGCCGGTAGACCCCGAGCTGGATAGCGGCATGGCGGGCAGCCTCCGAGCCGTGTGGCGGCTCGCCGGTCTTCCAGTCCACGACGGTCGCGCCACCGTCGGCCTCGGCGAAAACCGCGTCGATGCGGCCCCGCACCACAGTGCTGCCGACGGCCATCTCGAAGGGCACCTCGACGGCCACCGGCGTACGCGCGGCCCACGGCGAGGCGAGGAAGGCCTCCTGCAACGCGGCCAGCTCCTCGGCGTCGCGCTGCGCGATGTGGGTGTCCGCGGCGCCAGGCAGGTCGGCGAGGTCGAAAAGCCGCTCGGTGCCATAGAAGCGCTCAACCCAGTCATGGAATGCGTTGCCCAGCAACGCATGCGGTTCCGGACGCGTCGGCAGCCGACGCATCAGCCGCTGCGCGGCGTGCTCAGGATCACGGGCCAGCTCGACCAGGCTGCTGACGGACAATCCGCTGGGCAGCGTCGGTGCCGGCGGGTGCGCGGCGCGGGCACGCTCGCTGAGCAGCGCGTCGACATCGGCCGCCCACTCTTCGCTATCGACGTCGGCCGTCGCTGTCGGGGCGTCCGTAGACATCGCAGCGACGACGAGTTCCGCTCCGCGCTGCACGTCGGCGCGACGGCCACCCAGCGGGTCGATGGGCCAGCTCGCCTCGTGAACGCTGTCCCGCAACGGGTTTCGGTCACCGCCCGCCGGTGCGGGTGCCCAGTGCTCGATCACACCGCAGGGCTGGCCGACCGCGGCTGACTGGTCGATGATGTCCTTGAGCTCGCACAGGAAATCCGACGGGCCGCGCGGCTTGATACCGGTGGCTCCCCAATGGTGACCGGACAGCAGCAGGGTGTCCTCAGACCGGGTGATGGCCACATAAAGCAGTCTGCGCTCCTCGTCGACGCGACGTTGCTCCAGCTGGCGACGATGCGTGGAAATCTTGTCCGATAACAGCTTTCGATCGGTCACGTCCGACGTGTCCAGAACCGGAACGCCGTGCACACCCAGTGTGGAGCGATCGCCACGCAGCAGCGGAGGAAGGTCGGCGGCGTCGGTGAGCCAGGTGCGAGCCGCTGCGGTCGACGGGAACAATCCGCCCGACAAGTGCGGCACGGCAACCACCTCCCATTCCAGACCCTTGGCGGCGTGCACGGTCAGCACCTGCACCCGATTCGTCGCGACAACAATCTGAGCGGGCGGCAAGCCATTCTCGACGACCGCAGCCGCATCCAGGTAGGCCAGCAGACCGACTACTGAGGTCAACGAGTCGGTCGCGGCGGCGGCTCGCTCGGCGTAGCTGCTGACCACATCGGCGAAGGCGTCGAGCTGCTCGGTACCCGTCCAGCCGACTGGCGGCAGGGCCGCCCGGACCTCACAGTCGACGCCCAGCAGCCGGCGTACCTCGGCAACCAGGTCAGGCAGCGGATGGCCGAGGTGGCTGCGCAGCACGGTCAACTCGTCGGCAAGCGCTGCGATGCGCCGATACCCTTCGGGCGAATAGCCGCCGGCCGGGCCCGGATCGGCGAGCGCGTCGGCCAGGCCGGCGGTATCGGCCTGCGGCCCGGCCGCTTCGGCGATCCGCTCGGCGGTTTCACCGGCGCGTGCTGCCTGCCCGCCGTCGAGGGCCACTGCGCGCTGCCACAGTGCCGCGACGTCGCGGGCGCCCAGCCGCCACCGAGGACCGGTGAGCACCCGCATCGCGGCCGCACCGGCGGTCGGATCAGCGACCAGCCGCAGCATCGCGACCACGTCGGCGACCTCGGACACCGAGAGCAGCCCGGCCAGCCCGACCACCTCTACCGGGACGCCGCGGGCGCGCAGCGCGGCGGCGATCGGTGCGGCATCGGCGTTGCGCCGCACCAGGACCGCGGCGGTCGGCGGCGCGACACCGTCGTCGGCGGCTTGCTGGTAGCGCCGCTGCAGATGATCGGCGACCCACCCCCGTTCGGCCTCCACGTCGGTCAACAGCGCGCAGCGCACGGTGCCGGGCGCGGCGTCGGGCCGCGAGCGGAGGGCGTGCACCGCCACCGATCGTCGTCGCGCTTCGGCCGAGACGGCGTTGGCCACGTGCAGGGCGGCCGGCGGGTTGCGCCAGCTGGTGCTCAGTTCCAGAACCGGCGCCGGGCTGCCGCCGGGCTGCGGGAAGTCGGTGGTGAACCGGGGCAGGTTGGTCGCCGCGGCGCCGCGCCAGCCATAGATGGACTGGATCGGATCACCGACGGCGGTCAGCGCCAGTTGCTCGTCGACTCCGCCCCCGAAAAGCGACGACAACAGGATGCGCTGGGCATACCCGGTGTCTTGATATTCATCGAGCAGCACCACCCGGTAGCGGCTGCGCACCTG
>Ga0302314_10018455_pt1 | contig 11634 bp, 9 predicted proteins | sample III_Palsa_N2_3_FD_200533 | JGI IMG/M metagenome (GOLD analysis project Ga0302314, IMG submission 200533) | Peat permafrost microbial communities from Stordalen Mire near Abisko, Sweden - III_Palsa_N2_3 | ecosystem: Environmental > Terrestrial > Soil > Palsa > Peat permafrost | place: Sweden... | reverse complement strand
CACGCGCTCGCGGAGGCGCTCGCGCGCGAGTTCGGCTTGCGCTGCGGCGTCGTCGACGAGTACTTGCGCCACTGGTGCGACGAACACGGGCGCACGCCGCGCGCCGACGAGCAGATGGGCATCGCGCATGAGCACGCGCGCCGCATCGACGCGGCCGCGACGGAACCCGGCATCGACCTGCTGCTGTGCGATACGACGCCGCTGATGGTGGCGGTCTACAGCGACCTACTGTTCGACGACCGTTCGATCGACGCCGTGGCGCGCGATGCCCAGCGGCGAATGGACCTCACGCTGGTGACCGCACTCGACTTGCCCTGGGTGGCCGACGGACTGATGCGTGACGGTCCTCACGTGCGAGCCCCCGTGGACGCGCGCGTACGCGCACGCTTGGGTGAGTGGGGCTCGGCATGGTGCCTGATCAGCGGGTCGGGGTCGGCGCGCGTGGCTTGCGCGCTCGATGCGCTGCGGCCAGTGCTGCGCGAACGTGCGCGCAAGCGCCCGTCATCCGGTCTGTTCAGCCGCCTCGAATGCAGCCTCGCGGGCCCGCCGGGGCGGCGATGGGTGTGCGAGCGTTGCGATAACCCGGACTGCGAGCGTTCGATGCACGCTGTCACTTGACATCCGCGACGTCCAGCTCGATGTCGCGATAGGCATCGACGTCCGCCCCCGCGCGTCGCGCCGGGAGGAAGTGCGTGGCCAGGAACATCTGGCGCAGGCGCTCCAGCGTGCCGGCGTCCTCGCTGGCGCGCAGGAACTGCACGTCGACGCAGCGGCCGCTGGCGTCGACGAACAGACGCAGGCGTATCGGGAGGCCGGACCAGCTCAGACCCGAGAGGCTGCTGATGTCGGGCGACGGGAAGGCGATGGCGATGCTGTCGACCTGGGTGGACGACAGGAAATCGTGCGCCGGCGCGATCGTCGGCGCCTGGGGTGACGGTGGCGCCGACGCCTGGCGCTCTGGAGCCAGCGCGGATCGGGTCTTCACCGCCAACGGTTCGGGCGTGGCGTCCACACGGGCCTCCGGCGGCGCGGACGGCGCATGGGACGGCGCCATGGCGCTTTCCGTCGTCGTTGGTGGGCGCTGTGGCGTTGTAGCCTGGGGTTCGACAACCGGCCCCGCCACCAGCAAGCGCACCGCCGCCGTCTGGTGCGGCACTGAGCGCCGAGCACCGGAGGGCGGTGCACGAAGCAGCGCCGCCATCAGTCCCGCATGAACCAGCAGGACGATGGCGACGCAGGCCAGCCACCGCCCGCGTGCACGCATGCCGCGCAGGATCAGTTGGCCAACGGAACGTCGCGCCAGTTCAGCTGCTTCGGCCCGGAAGTGGTGATGACCTGGGTCTGGTTCGGGGTGACGTTGCCCGCGCTGTCCCCGGAATTGAGACGGATCGTGCCGTTCTCGTTGAGCAGACTCAGTTCCGTGATGATGCCGGCCGAATCCGTGCTCGAGGGGATGAGGGTGCCCGAGCTGTTGATGAGTACCGTCTTGCCGGTAGAGAACGCGGTCGCGTAGGTCGTTCCCGTGCCGGACGGACTGCACGCGGAACCGTTGGGCAGATTGCCGGCCCAGGCGATGACGCCCTGCGTCGCGATCGGATCCGTGCTCACGCGCTGCGCGATGTAGGTCGTGATCCCGCTGCTGTCGGTCGTGCTCGTCACCGGCATGTCGTAGTACCAGCCGATCTTGCCGGCAGTCGAGCCCGAGATGCCCGCGGTCAGGTCGGTCACCGGGTTGAGCTCGCCGCGCACGATCGGGAAGGTCACGCTGCTAGGCAGGGTGGACGTGGTGTAGAACCCGCCGCTGTTCGCCGTCCCGTCGACGATCGCGTAGAAGGTCTGCGGGTTGGATGTGGTGCTGGAGATGTCGCTGTTGCCCAGAAGGCGGCCGGTGCCCACCATCAGGTAGCGCGCCGAGGAACTGGTGTCCGGCTGGATCAGCGGGCGCGTGGTGATGGGTTGCGCATTGCCGTTCGAATCCGTGAGCGTGGCGATCAGCGTCGGCGCGGAATAGGCCACGCTCGGGTTCGTCCCCGTCACGTCCACGCGCCAGACATCGCCCTGCAGGTCGACGCCATAGATCGCATCGGCCGTGCCGTCGGTGTAATCGACCACGTAGGCGGTGTGCTGGCCCATGTTGATCGGCGATGCGGTCGATCCAGTGGTCGTCGCGACTTTTTCCAGCAGCGCCCCCGTGAGCGGATTCACGAAGTAGAAATAGCCCTTGCCATCGCTGTTGCTGTAGCCCGAGGTCATCACCACGACCCAGCCGTACTTCGCGGTCTTGACCACGCTGGGCGTCCCGTAGGTGTAGCCCATGGTCGAGTCGGTGAACTCCCACAGCACCTTGGTCGCGACCGTGGCCTCGCTGGTCCACGTCGTGGGATTGGTGACGTCGAGCGCGTAATAGCCAGTGCCGCCCTTGCCCAGACCACCGATCAGCAGGGTGCGCCAGGCCGGCGTTGCGCTGGCCGCCTGGTAGGTCGAGCTCGCGCTGCTGCTCAGGGTGTTGTTCAGGTCGATATCGAACTGGCCGGGCGTGGCATCGACCAGGAAGCGGTGGGTGAAGGTGGGGTTGCCCAGCAACGCGAGCCCGGTGGTGGCGAGGGTGGTAGCCGTCGACGTGGTACCGGAGGTCGTCGACGCACCGTTGCCGTAGACGAAGCTCGGCACATAGGCGAAGAGTTCCTGGCCCGAGGTGCTGGCGCCGGTGCTGCCGGCGAAGGCATGCAGCATGCCGTCATTGGCTCCGACATAGACCACCGTCGCGCGCGACGCATAGGTCGACTTGAAGGTGCTGTAGCCCGGGTTCTTGGAGTTGGAGTACGTCGCGCTGGGCACGCTGACGGCGACCGGCTTGGAATCGACGATGTCACCCAGCTTGAAGCTCCGGTCGCGGTAGACGCCCGTGCCGTTGGGAGCCAGTTCCTGGGTCGGGTCGCCACGCAGGTAGGCCAGGAAGTTGGCCCGCGACTGGGACGAGACGCCCGGCACCGCGCCGAAGGACGCATAGTTGGTGCGCGAGTTCACCGTACCTTTCAACGCAGTATCGTTGAACTGCAGGCCCTGCGGCGGCGAACCCGTCGTGCAACAGGTGACGACATAGCGTGCGGCGGCCGCGGCGCTCGAGAGGGTCGGGGTGCTCAAGACCAGCCTGGCGGTGAGCAAGGCCCGCGCGTCCCAATTCAGTGACGTGCTCGCCACGCTGCCATCCGGATTGAAGGTGATGGTCGAGGCCGTGACCTTGCCCGTCCAGCTGTTCGGATCGTAGTTCGCCCCGTAGCTCACCGAGGTCGAACCGGCGGAGACCGTGGTGGTGTTGGGCGTCGATGTCGCGAGCACCGTGGTGTTGGCCGCATTGGCCTCGCCCGCGATCTTCGCGAAGGCGGCCGTCAGCCCCGTCTGCATCGCGATGGCGTTGTTGGCGGTGAAGTAGTTGTCGGGACGGTAGTTGCCGCTCGTGTTGCTGCTGCTGCAGAGGCTGGTGGAGTAGCACAAATCCGTGTTGGTATGCCACAGCGTGTTTGTCACCGGACTGGAGGTGCTGACAGCCAGCGGGACAGTGGTGCCGCTGACGCTGGTGGCGATCGTGTTCTGGGCATTGCTCGACGAGTAGGGCTGGATCGTCGTGACCGGGTTCGTCACGTTGACCGTCCCATAGGGATAGACCTGATCCGGGAATGAGAAGCCGCCGTACTTGGCGGCGTAGTAGTACTGGTTCGTGGCCGCGTAGGTCTGGCCTTCCAGCACGTCCAGCCAGTAGGTATTGACCGTGGACACCGTCACGTTGCCGCTGCTGTCGGTATAGGTGCGGACTCCTTTGGTATGGGCGTCGTAGGCGAGCCCCCCGATGTAGTAGGTACCGTTGGAGATATGGGTCGATGCCAGCCCCGTCGACCCGGTCTCCAGCAGGTTGATCATGTTGGTGGACGTGGTGACGTTGACCGTCGTATCGGCTGTCACTTGCGCGGGTACCGTAGGCTCCGTACTGGTGCTCCACAACGAGCTTCCCGGCAAGTCGGCGTCGTAGTTCGTGTTGCTGTCGCCTATGCCCAGTATGAAGTTCTTCTGGCACGAATAGAGGATGGGATCGTCCGACGCCGTCGTGGGCGACGTGATGATCACCGGGAACCCGTCCAGCAAGATCGACGCGGTGGAATCGGTGGTCAGGCTGCTGTAGGTCGTGATGGGCGCCTGGTTCTTCAAATAACGGATGGCCGCGTAGTAGAGCTCGCTGACCGGATCGTAGGTCTTGTACAGTTTGCCGGCGTAGCCGAACTTGTTCAGGTAGTTCATCACGCCGCTCTGCGCGATGGCGGCGGCTCCGCCCGTCGCCGTGTTGGTCGCGTCCGTCGGGTCCGGATTCACGGCAACGACTCCGGTGCTGCCGCTCCACTCGGCCAGCGAGTTGGTGATCGCCGTCGCTCCCGGCACCGGCTGGGTCGGGCCGACGTAGTTCATGCGCGCTCGCAGCACGCCACCGTCGCGCTTGATGTTCGGGGTGTCCGGATAGGACGGATCGCTGAGATAGCCCATGGCCGCATAGCGGAGCTGGCCGGAATACGACTGCATCAGGCCTTCCGGCTTGTAGGTGGTGCCGTACAGGACGCAGTTGCTTTCCTTGAGCGCCGCGCTGGCGCACACCTGCACGTTCATGTAGAGCGCATAGACCGTGGAATTATTGAAAGCTCCCGACCCGGTGTAGACGGTGTAGCCGGTCGCAGCCGGCGTATAGGTCGCCGGTGCTGTCGCCGGCGACGTCGCAGTACCGATATTCATCGCCGCGGCGCTACCACTGTTCGAGATGAGCATCATGATGCCCGTGCCCGCGGTGCGCGAAGTCACCGAACTCCAATTGGAACTGGAAGGAGTCCCCGAAATCTGAAGCGGTGTCGCCCCGGTGATGAACGTGCTGGAGATTGATTTGTTCTGCGCGGTGTTGCCACTGCTCGACTGGCCCGAATGGTAGGTCTTGGTCAGGACGGTCAGGCTCGATGTGTCCTGCGTCCGGTTGCCCCCGGTCAGCACCCAGCGGAATTCGTCCAGACCCTGCATGCTGGCCCAGTTGAGCCAATTGCCGCTCCACATGGAGACGCAGCTATGACTGCTGGCCGCACTGTTCGGCACGAAGTAACTCGCCGAGGGCGTCGCGCTGTTGTAGCTGTACGTGTAGCACTTGTTCGGATCGAAATAGCCCACGAACTCGGTGGTGGTCGCGTAGGCGCTGGTGGAGGGATAGGCCGCCGTGCTGGCGGTCGGGAACTCCACCGACAACGCCAGCAGGAGGTTGCCCGGCACGGACACCGACGAGAACAGCGGCGAGTCGGCCAGGTCGATACCGGCTTGGGCAGGCGAGGCCGCGGCCAGCAGGAAAGTCGTCGTCGCCAGGGCGGCCAGGGCACGACGAGCTCGCGAGATGCGAATCATGGGGTCACCTCAGTTGACGTAGGTAGTCTGGAAATACGCCACGCTGTTGCGCGGACCGGCGACTCGCACGCTGATACGGTAGATGGCGCAATTGCTGCCGTTGCAGTTGGCCGCACCGCCGGAGCCGGCGAACACGCCGCCGACCTGCCTTTGCGAATACTGCGACGAGCCCCCGCCGCCGCTGGTGCCGTTGCTGCTCGTGTTGTAGGCAATGTATTCGCAGGTGGCCGTGGAAAACGCCCCCGTACCGCTGTTGCACTGGCGGTCGATCACGTAGCGATAACTGATCGAGGCATCGCCGGAGACGCTGGCGTCCGTGATGTCCGCGCTGTAGGTGGACTTGTAGCTGCTGGCGTTGTCCAGGATGGCAGGCACGCCGGTATTGCCATTGGCGAGCTTGCTGGCCGAATAGTAGGAACCGGTGGCGTCCGTGGTGGGGTCGAACGCGGACGCCGCCAGCGTCGCCTTGGCCGTGGCGATGGCCTCCTCGGCGCGATTGGTGAGGTCGCGCCGGAACGCCAGGTTGCCCACCATGACGCCGGCGGTGTCGACGCTGCGGATCAGCGCGGCCACGCCGATCAGCAGCACCACCAGCGCCAGCAGCACGACGATGAGTATCACGCCGCGTTGCGCCGTGCGGGCCCGCGCCACGAGCGGGCGCGGGAAAGAGCGACCCGGGAAAGACATCGAAGGCGTTCTCATGTCGGTCAGTGGAGGTAGGCGTAGGAACCGTTGCGCACGGGAATCGTCGCCTCGACCGTGCGATAGCGGTAGTGGGTCTCGGCGCCGGTGAACGACCGGGTGTAGAGCAGCGACGAGGCGGCGCCGGCGTCGATCAGCGGCTGGAACAGCGACACCGAAGCTGAACTGGACGCGGTCACGGGATTCTTCTCGGGCAGGTCGGTGCGCAGGATCAGGCCGATGCGCAGGGCCTTGATCTGCCGGATGGTCTTTGCCGCTGCCACCGTGCCGGCGGTCAGGTCGGCCACCCTGTAGCCGGTGGTCGTCGGCGACACCCAGGTATCGACGACGTCGTCGCCATCGGTGTCGACGCCGTAGAGCGCGTGCAATTCGAACACGTTCTCGCCGCGCGATTGCAGTTGCGGCGTCTTCACGGCCAGCAGGTCATAGCTGTAGAGCGTGTCGTTGTCGCCGACGCCGACCACCTGGAACGACGGTGGTTGCGTCGACGTGCTGGACGGATCGCCCATGTCCAGCACCACGCCGGCCGACGCATAGGTGCTGACCGACTGGGTGCCGACGGTGGCGCTGTACCAGGAGCCGCCCAGCGGCATGGCGGTGGCGGTGCCGTCGGTGGTGGTCAACGCGGCCTGCGTGACCATGCAGTTCGCGATGCCGCTGCTGGTGTCGGTCTGGGCGAGCAGAGCCATGTCGTTGGCATTGGCGCCCGAGAAGGCCGCCGTGTTGGGCAAGGTCAGTTGCGCCGTGGTTGCCGCGGAGATCGGCGACGGCCCCTGACCGTAGCCATTGCCGGAAGACATCAGCACCAGCGCGTCCGAGGTATGGGGCGAACCCACGATCATGTTGGTCATGTTGGGGCTGGTCGCGCCCGGGACGATCAGCGCCGGCAGCAGGCGCAGGACGCCGGCCGTGCCGCTGGGCGTGAAGGTGGCGCCGGTGCCGAACGGCCCCAGGCTCGTGCCGCTCGGCAGCGGCAGCAACTGGGTACCGCTGCTCGTGGCCGCGAAAAGCTGGCAGCCATAGGCATAGGAGTAGATGCCGGCGATCACGGTACTGGGGCAGGTGCCGCTTCTGACGCAAATGGGCAACTGCACCGTCGATGCGAAGCCGCTGCCGGCACTGCGCACCCACTTGTCGAGCTGGAACATCGCGATAGCCGCGGACTGGTCCAGATCGGAGGCCGATCCCTGCGTGCGCCGCGTGCTCTCGGCCCCTGGCTGGTTGCTGGCCTGTCCGGCAAGGACGATCAACGTCGCGATGACGAGCAGCGAACCGACCAGCAGCGCCACCATCATCTCGATGAGCGTCAGGCCCCTTTGGCCAAGGCGATGGATGCGGTTCATGGGATCACCACCGAGGTCACGAAGGAATGGGAGCTGGTCTGGTTGGTGGGCGTCCAGGTGATCGTGATCGTGGAAATCTTCGTGCTGGTCGCGTACGAGACCACGCCACCGCCCTGGGGCAGGCCGGAAGTGGCCGGCGTCGCCACGCGGGTCTTCCAGGCCGTGTAGAACGCGGAATCGGCGTTGGCGATGTCGGCCGAGCGCTTGAGCCACATCTGGGACGCCACCTCGTCGGCCAGCATCGACGCGCGCGCCCGGTCGCCGTTCTGCACCGTGGCCTGGGCCAGGCGCACCTGCATGCCCAGGGTGCCCAGGATGCCGACGCTGAAGATGAGGACGGCGATCAGCACCTCGATCAGCGTGAAGCCGCGCGCGGCGCGCCGTCGCAAGGATGAATGCGCGCACGCGTTCATGGGCAACCGTCCGGGTTGGTGGTGGACAGGGTCTTGGTCGCATCGCACATGCGCACGCGACCGCCTGGGTAGACCAGCACGTGGTACACGCGGGAGGAGGGGGGACGAGACAGCACGAACGTGGTCGGCGCGGTATCGACGCCCGACGATCCGCCCGGCGTCGCGCACGAACTCGCCGGCAGGCTGGTCTGGGTGGTCGTCAGGTTGGAGGTCTGCTGGCCGAAGGAGTTGAAGCACACCATGCTGCTGGTGTTCGAGTTCACGGAGACGTTGTGCTGGCGCGCCTCGGTTGAACTCTGGATCAGGTAGGTGCTGTCCATGGTCTCGCTGCTGCTGAGCGGATCGACAAGCACCATCCAGTTGGTGCCGTTGGCCGCCGGCACCGCGTTGTAGGCCGGCGTGGCGCCGGTCACCGCGAACACCGTCACGTGGTTGCGCGCGACGGCCGTCGCCTGCGCCAGCCGCAGGCCGTTGGTGAACGACTCCGCCACGCTGCGCAGGTGCGCGTCGCCTGTCCAACTGGTGACGGCTGGTACGCCCAGGCCGAGCAGCACGCCGATGAGCGTGAGCACCACCAGCAGTTCGATGAGCGAGAAGCCGCGCGCCGGGCGCGCATCGATCAGCACGAGTCGCCCTTCTTCATCAGCCAGCAGCCGGCGTTGCTGGGCAGGTTGGCGGTGCCGCCCCAGGTTGTCGGGAAGGAGGTCGTCGCCATGTTGTTGGCCTGGTCCACCGTGTAGGCCGTGCCGTTGATCGCGCCCGAGGTGCCGGTGGCGGTCAACAAGTAGTTCGGATTGGTGTTCGTCGTCGAGATGGAACACGCCAGCGTGAAATTGCCCGTGCTGCTGCTGCCCCAGCTCTTGGCCCAGTTGGTGGTATCCGTGCACGGACTGGTGATCGAGTTGACGGTCGAATAGGAGCGGTTGTCCTGGTAGTACTGCTCCATCGCCGTGCGGTAGGCCGTCAACTGGTTGGTCATCGCCACCAGCTTGCCGCGCGTCACATAGTTCATGTATGCCGGCAGCGCGATGGCCGCCAGGATCCCGACGATGGCCACGGTGATCATCAGCTCGATCAGGGTGAAGCCCGCCAGGCGGCTTCGGGCAGGATTCGCTCGGGAAGTACAGGCGTGGTTCATCAGTGTGGCCGGAAGTTGGATGCGACGTGGCCTCCGCCCCTGGCGCGCGGGATCGACGGCAATGTAAGAGTACCCGCTGCGGTCGGGCAGGCCGGCCCGCAAAGGCGCGAACGGCGGCATTCAACCGATCAGCGGCACGCCTCCCCCCGGGCAGCCCCGTTCATGGACTCCGGCGGCGCCGGGGCTTCAGTGCACGTTCGTACTGGCGTCCGCCGGGTTGGTCGGCGCCGCGAACAGCGCGCCGACATCCACCGCATCGAAGTGATACTGCGTGCCGCAGAAGTCGCAGCCGATCTCGATGTCCTTGCGTTCGGACAGGATGGCTTCGGCCTCGTCGCGACCGAGGTTCTTCAGCATGTTGCGCACGCGATCGGCCGAGCAACTGCAGGCGAAGGTCGGCGTCTGCGGCTCGAACAGGCGCAGCGGCTCTTCCCAGAACAGCCGGTGCAGGATGGTGGGCGTGTCCAGCGTCAGCAGCTCGGTGGCGGTGAGCGTCGAGGCGAAGTGGGCGATGCGCGTGTAGGCGTCCTCGTCGATCTCCGCTTGTGCGGCGCCCGCGAGATTGCCGGCACCCTCGATCGGCAGGCGCTGGATCAGCAGGCCGCAGGCGGCCTCGCCGTTGGCGGCCAGAACGATGCGCGTCTCGAGCTGCTCGGACTGGCGCATGTAGTGCTCCAGCATCGTCGCCACGTCGCCCACCGGGCCGCCGTCCGGCGCGTCCAGCGGCACCACGCCCTGGTACGGCTGCTGGCCGGGCTGGCGATCGAGCGGGTCGAGCGTGATCGCGCAGCGCCCGTCGCCATAGCGGTTGACCAGGTCGTCGAAGCGCGCGTCCGGCGCGACGTCGCCGGTCACCTTCGCGGTGACGCGAAAGCGCAGGTCGGACATCGCCTCGGCCACGGCCAGCTTCACCGGCCCGTCGCCGTGCACCTGCAGGATCAGCGCGCCGTTGAACTTGAGGTTGGCCTGCATCAGCGTGGCGGCCGCGGCCATCTCGCCGAGCATGTCGCGCACCGCGGGCGTCCAGTCGCCGCTGGCGGAACGGCGCCGCAGCACCTCCTGCCAGCTGTCGGTCAGGCGCACGATCATGCCGCGCACCGGCAGGCCTTCGAAGATGAATTTCTGGAGATCGCTCATGGTGTTCAGGCGCCCTTTCCGGCGCTGCCGGCGGTCGTTGCGCCGGCGGGTTCGTCGATACGCACGACCGTATCGCGGTGGCGCGCCGCGTTGGCCACGTAGTGGGCCGCGCTCATGCGCAGCTTGGCGGCCTGTTCGTCGGTGAGCGTGCGAACGACCTTGGCCGGGCTGCCGACGATCAGCGAGTTGTCCGGGAATTCCTTGCCCTCGGTCACCAGCGAGCCGGCGCCGACGATGGAGTTGCGGCCGATCTTCGCGCCGTTCATCACCACGGCCTGGATGCCGATCAGCGAGTTGTCGCCCACCGTGCAGCCGTGCAGCATCACCTGGTGGCCGACCGTGACGTCGGCGCCCAGCGTGAGCGGCGAGCCCATGTCGGTGTGCAGCACGCTGCCGTCCTGGATGTTGGTGCGCTCGCCGATGGTGATCCACTCGTTGTCGCCGCGCAGCACCGCGCCGTACCAGACGTTGGCGCCCGCAGCGAGCGCCACGCGCCCGACGACGGTGGCGGATTCGGCCACCCAGGCGTCGGCCGCCACGCGCGGGGCGTCGTCGCCGATTCGGTACAGGGCCATGGGGTTCTCCGGAGATGGAATGGGCCGGACGGCGAGATATCGCCGCCCATGCAAGGCATGATTTTACGGATCGGGGCGCGCGCAGCGCGGCCCACGGGCTTTGCGGCGCCACGAACGCATTCGCAGCACCGATTCGAGCAGATGGGGGCGATCAGCCCAGTCTCAACAGCTCTTCCTCGCTGAAGCCCGCTGCGCGCCGCGCGGCGAGGTTGAACGGGCCGCGCAGCTTCGGCGCCCCATGCTCCTCGGCCAGCGCCGCGTAGGTGGCGATCGGATCGAGCCCGCGCTGGGCGCACAGCACGCCGTACCAGTGGTTGCCGATCGCCACGTGCCCGATCTCGTCGCGCAGGATGATGTCCAGGATCTCGGCGCCACGCCTGTCGCCCACGCTGACGAGCTTGTTGCGGATCGCCGGCGACGCGTCGAGGCCGCGCGCCTCCAGCGTGCGCGGCACCAGCGCGATGCGCGCCAGCATGTCGTGGCGGGTCTTCTCGGCCATGCTCCAGAGCGCGTTGTGGGCCGGGAAGTCGCCGTAGGCGAAGCCAAGTTCCACCAGGCGATCGCTCAGCAGCCCGAAGTGGTAGGCCTCCTCGCGCGCCACCTTCATCCAGTCGAGGTAGAACGCGTCGGGCATGCCCGCGAAGCGCCAGGTGAGATCGGCGGCGAGATTGATCGCGTTGAACTCGATGTGGGCGAGCGCGTGCATCAGCGCCGCGAGACCCTCGGGCGACTTCAACGACCGCTGCTTCACCTCGGTGTGGCCGACCATCTCCGGCCGCGCCGGCCGGCCCGGGATGCCCGCTGGCTCGGCGATCGCCTCGCCGGCGCCGACGCCGTCGAATGAGTCGAGCTCGCGCGCCAGCGCGGCCTTGTGCCATGGGTCGGCGGCCAGCAGGACGGCC
>Ga0302314_10018453_pt1 | contig 11636 bp, 8 predicted proteins | sample III_Palsa_N2_3_FD_200533 | JGI IMG/M metagenome (GOLD analysis project Ga0302314, IMG submission 200533) | Peat permafrost microbial communities from Stordalen Mire near Abisko, Sweden - III_Palsa_N2_3 | ecosystem: Environmental > Terrestrial > Soil > Palsa > Peat permafrost | place: Sweden... | reverse complement strand
GTCGTTCCTGACGCGCTCCTGGAACAGGCGGAGAAGTACGGCGCCGGCGAGGACAAGGGCCGAGCTTTCTTCGTGGACCTGGCCTCCAAGCACGTCGCCGTAGCACGTGGCCTCGGATTCAGCGGCGCCTACATCGGCGGTCACATGCCGATCGAGCGGTACGGCGAGATCCTTGATGGAGCCGACCAGTACAAGGGCGACGATTGGCTGCAGGCCGCTAAGGACCTGCATTACGACCGACCGGGAGAGTTCTACCTGTTCGGCCGTGACGAGCAGACGGGGCTGTCCAGCGGGACAGCCCGCCCGGAGTATCTGGAGAGCAGGGCCAAGCGGCGCACGGATCTGCCGGTCCCGGCTCGGTACCGCGTCAGCCGGGTCATGCACAAGGCCGTGTTCGCGCACGATGCGCCGCTGTTCAACCTCGGCACAAAGTTCTACGGCCGCCTTGAGGAGTCACCCAAGTCTGTCCAGCGTGCCGCTCACCTCGTGGAGCAGGCCGCCAAGGTGCCGATGTTCAACTGCCAAGACTGCGGTGATTGCTCGTTGCCTGACATCGCGTATGTATGTCCCGAAGGGCCTTGCGCCAAAAATCAGCGCAATGGCCCGTGCGGCGGGACCCGCGACGGGATCTGCGAGGTGTATGACACGGAGTGCATCTGGGCGCAGGCGTACGAGCGCCTGAAGGCGTATGGGGAGGAGGAGCAGATGCTCGACGGCCCCGTGGTTGTCAAGGACAACGCCCTTCGTGGCACGAGCGCCTGGGCGAACACGTTCCTAGGTAGAGACCACAGCGCGAAGAATGAAGCCCATGAAACCGCGTCCAGCCACCCCAAGGATCACTGAATGAGCCGTTCTAACACCGCACGACTGCTTGTGTCGTGCCCCGACCGCCACGGCATCGTCGCCGCGCTCTCGACCGCGCTTGCGCAAGCGGGAGCCAACATCATCAGCTCGGACCAGTTCTCGAGCGATCCGCAGGGCGGCATGTTCTCGTTGCGCATGGAGTTCTACGTGTCGGACCCCGACGACGCGTTCCCTGCGCTCGAACAGCGGATCAGCGAGATCGGCAAGGAGCTCGAGCTCGACTACCGGCTGGTGGATTCGCGCGAACGCAAGCGCGTGGCGCTGTTCGTCTCCAAGTACGACCACTGCCTGCTTGACCTGCTCTGGCGCTGGCACCACGGCGATCTGGAGATGGACATCGCGATGGTCGTCTCAAACCACCCTGACCTGGCGGTCGAGGTGGCTCGCTTCGGGGTTCCGTACCACCATATCCCTGTGACGAGGGAGTCCAAGCACCAGGCGGAGGCGGCGCAGCTCGAGCTGATCCGCGACCAGGGCGGCGTCGATCTGGTCGTGATGGCCCGGTACATGCAGGTGCTGAGCGCGGACTTCCTGCACAAGGTCGGGGCCCCGGTGATCAACATCCACCACTCGTTCCTGCCGGCGTTCGCGGGAGCCAACCCCTACCAGCGTGCCTACCACCGCGGCGTCAAGCTGATCGGTGCGACGGCGCATTACGCCACAGAGGATCTGGACGAGGGTCCGATCATCGAACAGGACGTGGTGCGCGTCACGCACCGTGACGACGCCGCCGCGCTCGAACGGATCGGCGCTGACGTCGAGCGGCTGGTGCTGGCCCGCGCGGTTGAGCGTCACATCCAGGACCGGGTGCTGCTGCAGGGGCACCGGACCATCGTCTTCTAGGCCGAGCACGGCAGGTTGGGAGACAGCGAACATGGCTGAGTTGATCGACGGCAGGCTGGTCGCGAACGAGATCCGCGAGCAGGTGCGTAGCGACGTTCAGGCAATGGCCGTCAAGCCAGGGCTGGCAACGATCCTGGTCGGCGACGACCCCGCGTCGCACGTGTATGTCGGCTCCAAGCGGCGCGTCTGCGTCGAACTTGGCATGCGCGACCTGCACCGCGCCCTCCCCGCTGACGTCACGCACGAGGAGCTGGCCGCGCTGATCATCGAGCTGAACGAGGATCCGAGCGTCACCGGGATCCTCTTGCAGCTGCCGCTACCGGCGCATCTGGACCCCCATCCGCTGGTCGAGCTGATCGATCCGGATAAGGACGTGGACGGGCTCACGCAGTACAACGCCGGACGCCTGGCTCGCGGTACCGCCGGCCTACGCCCATGCACGCCGCTCGGCGTGATCGCGCTGCTCGACCACTACCACGTCCAGATCCCCGGTACTGACACGGTCGTGGTCGGGCGCTCTGATCTGGTCGGTTGGCCGCTCGCCCAGATGCTGCTGCAGCGCGACGCGACCGTGACCAGCTGCCACAAGGGCACGCGCAACCTCGTGCGTGTCTGCCGGCACGCGGACATCCTGATCGTCGCCACCGGCGTCCAGGGACTTGTTGACGCCGATTTCGTGCGCCCCGGGGCGACCGTGATCGACGTGGGCATACATCGGACCCCTGAGGGACTCAAGGGGGACGTCGACTACGAGAGCGTCGCGCCGCTCGTTGACCTGATCACGCCCGTGCCGGGCGGGGTCGGTCCGATGACGATCGCGATGTTGATGCAGAACACCGTGCGGGCCTCGCGCCTGCAGAGCTATGACAAACAAACTGTCTGAGCCAGACAGAGAAGGAGAGAAAATGGCACCGTCCAATCTCCAGCAGGTGCTGGATTCCGCGGGAAACACCGTGGAGCTGCTGCGCAACTCGCAGATCGGCACCTACATCTATCCGGTCGTCCCGGCCGAGTTCAGCAATTGGCGCCGTGAGCAGAAGGCCTGGCGCGAGACCGCCGTGCTGTTCGACCAGACGCACCACATGGTGAACGTCTTCCTCGAAGGGCCGGATGCGCTCAAGGTGATCGAGCGCACGGCGATCAACTCGGTTGCCAACTTCCCGGTCAACCTTGCCAAGCAGTACGTCCCGACAGCCTCCAACGGCGGCGTCATCGGCGACGGCATCCTCTTCCACGAGGCTGACGAGAAGTACGTGTTCGTCGGCCGCGCTCCGGCCGCGACCTGGCTTCAGTACCACGCGCAGACCGGCGATTACAAGGTAGACGTGGTCTACGACGACCGCTCGCCGTCGCGTCCTTACGGCAACGCCGTCACGCGCAAGTATTGGCGCTTCCAGATCCAGGGACCCGCGGCCTGGGACGTGATTGAGAAGCTCAATGGCGGCACCGTGGACAAGGTGAAGTTCTTCCACATGGGCACGATGAACATCGGCGGCGCGACCGTCGCAACGCTCCGTCACGGCATGGCCGGTGCCCCCGGTCTGGAGATCTGGGGTCCGTTCGAGACGTACGAGAAAGTCCGCAACACGATCCTCGAGACCGGCGCTGAGTTCGGTCTCCTGCCCGTTGGCTCGCGCGCCTACTCATCCAACACGCTTGAGTCCGGCTGGATCCCCTCGCCGCTGCCGGCGATCTACAGCAGCGAGGCCGAGCGCGGCTACCGCGAGTGGCTGCCGGCCAACAGCTACGAGGCGACGCAGGCGCTTTCCGGCAGCTTCGTTTCGGACAACATCGAGGACTACTACACCAACCCCTGGGACCTCGGCTACGGGCACATGCTGAAGTTCGACCACGACTTCATCGGCCGTGAGGCGCTTGAGGGTCTCGACGGCGAGGCGCAGCGCAAGAAGGTCACGCTGGCCTGGAACGCGGAGGACGTCGCCGACATCTTCGCGTCGCTGCTGGATACCGAGAGCGAGGGCTACCAGGTCTTCGACCTGCCGAACGCCAACTACGGCTCGTCGAACTTCGACTCCGTGCTCGACGCGGACGGCAACGTCATCGGCGTCTCGATGTTCACGGGTTACAGCGCCAACGAGCGCCGGGCGCTCTCGCTGGCCACGATCAGCCCCGAGGTGCCGGAAGGAACCGAGCTGCACGTGGTCTGGGGCGAGCCGAACGGCGGCACCAAGAAGTCCAACGTGGAGCCGCACAAGCAGAAGACGGTGCGCGTGATCGTCTCGCCGGTCCCGTACGCGGTAACGGCTCGGCTCGAGTACGCCGAGGGTTGGCGTACCGCCAAGTAGTCAGGCAGCGCGAGCAGTACGAGCGAGGGTGGCCGCGGGTGCGGTCACCCTCGCTCGCGTTCGCGAGCGGCGGCGAGTGCCGTGCGGTAGTTCGCCATCGCCAGATCCCGCTCGCCGCGCTCGTCGTGCAGCGTGCGATCGTCGCTGCCGAGCATCCGCATGAATAGGTAGGCCAGCGTGATGCCCATGATCACCGACTGCTCGAGCGTCATCACGACGCCCGCCAGGCTCTGATCGGTCCGCGCCGTCAGTCCCCAGTACTCCTGGTGATCCTGGTACCACGGGTAGAGCGAGTGGGGCGCGAAGATCAGGATGATCCCGAGCATGCCGACGAAGAACTTCGTGACCGACATGTAGACCACCGTCTGCATGCCACCGAGGTGCTTGCGGCCGCGGATCGGTGAGAGCAGGTGCCACCAGTACAGGAAGCCGGCAATGCTGAAACAGAGGTGCTCGAGCAGGTGGACATCGGTGTGCGCCAGCGCGTCGTCATACATCGTCGGTATGTGCCAGAAGCCCATCACCGCGATGTAGAGCAAGACGGCAAAGGCCGGTTGCGCGATCACACCGGCGCGCTTCTCGATCACGATCACCCGGCGTGTGATCGGACGCATCAGACCCTTGGTGAGGCTGAGGATCAGGAGGACCGGCATCAGGTCGAGCAGCAGGATGTGCTGGACCATGTGGATCACCATCATGTCGCGTGCGAGGTTGTCCACCGGCGAAACCAGCGCGACCAGGACGCAGAGCATGCTGAGCGTGAACAGCGCCAGCCGCCCGAAGCCGGGTGGATGCGGCATCCGCGGCTGTCGTGCCCGCCGCCAGGCCCACCCGTACGCGACGCTGAGCACGGCGACGCCCACAAGCACACTCGGCTCGAATGTCCAAATCAGAGGTGGCGCCACAAGCCCATTCTTTCAACTATGAGCTTGCGGATCTTCCAGCTAAGAGCTTCCGAATCCGTGCTCGACAAACGCCGCCGATGGGATTAGTGTGAAACGACCACATACACCCTCTGGAGCGCAAGGAGGTCGGTCGATGAAGATCGAGGTCAAAGGGCGCAACCTGCCAGTTTCGGACGATCTGAAGGAACGGATCACCCGCAGGTTCCGCGTGATCGAGAAACAGGTGTCAGAGCTGGCGCAGCTCGAGGTGGAGATCTACGAGCAGCACAACCCGTCGATCTCTGAGTCCCACGTGGTCGAAGCGACCCTGTATCTCAAGGGCGTGACGCTGCGAGCCTGCAGCGCCGACCGAGACCTGCGCCACGCCGTCATCCGCGTCAGCGAGGAACTGAACGTGCAGGTCAAGCGTCATCGCGACAAGCGGCGCAAGCGGCGCGAGTCCCGCGTGGCCGGGACCACCGAGGAAATGGCGCCGGCTTCCGGCCTGGCGCTGCCGGGCATCGGCTGAGCAGCGCTTACAGCTTCCAGATCGAGGGGTGGTCCCGCAGGACCACCCCTTTCTGTTGGCGCTTCGTTAGGTCCGCCTGATCCCGTCGGTAGACGCGGCCGATGGTCACCTCGCAGCCCCGTCGACGGCTGCTGCTCAGCTAACCTTGACGGCATGTCCTTCCTCGATCGGGCGCTTCGCATGGGCGAGGCCAAGAAGTTCAAGAGTTACGAGCAGCGTGTCGGCCGGATCAACGCCTATGAGCCGGAGATGGAGGCCTCGACCGACGAGGAGTTGCGGGAGATCGCCGAGGAGCTGCGCGAGCGCGCACGCGGAGGCGAGCCGCTCGAGGACCTCATGTATGAGACTTTCGCTTTGGTGCGCGAAGCCGGCAAGCGTGCGATGGGCATGCGCCACTTTGACGTGCAGCTGATCGGCGGCATGGTCCTGCACGACGGCTGCATCGCCGAGATGAAGACCGGCGAGGGTAAGACGCTGACCGCCACCACCGCGGTGGTGCTGAACTCGCTGGGTGGCCGCGGCGTCCACATCGTCACCGTCAACGACTACCTGGCTCGCCGTGACGCGCTCTGGATGAAGCCGCTGTACGACATGCTCGGCGTGACCGTCGGGATCCTGCAGAACATGCAGCCCTACGAGGAGAAGCGGCTGGCCTACGCCGCCGACGTCACCTACGGGACCAACAGCGAGTTCGGCTTTGACTACCTGCGCGACAACATGGCCACCACGCTGGAGGAGAAGGTCCAGCACGGCGGCCGCGAGAAGCCAGGCGAGGGTATGTCGGCGTACCACGCGTTCGCGATCGTCGACGAGGTTGACAACATCCTGATCGACGAGGCGCGCACGCCGCTGATCATCTCCGGCGCGCCCGAGCAGGCCGCTGACCTCTACGTCCGCTTCGCGAAGCTGGCGCCGCAGATGGTGATCGGCAAGACCCCGGATGGCCTGCTGCCGCCGGAGCGCAAGGCTTACGTGGCCGACTTCGACTACGAGATCGACGAGAAGACCGAGAGCGTCTCCGTCACTGAGCTCGGTGTTGACAAGGCCGAGCGTTTCCTCGGTATCGACCACCTCTATCGCGCCGAGAACGGCCACCTGGTCAACCACCTCTACCAGTCGCTGAAGGCCGAGGCACTGAAGAAGAAGAACGTCGATTACGCCGTGATCGACGGCGAGGTCAAGATCATCGACGAGCACACCGGCCGCATCCTCGAGGGTCGCCGCTGGTCTGAGGGTCTTCACCAGGCGGTGGAGGCCAAGGAGGGCGTGCGCGTCCAGGAGGAGAACCAGACACTGGCGTCGGTCACCCTCCAGAACTACTTCCGCAAGTACGACAAGCTCAGCGGCATGACCGGCACGGCACTCACCGAGGCCACCGAGTTCATGAAGATCTACGAGCTGCCCGTGGTGCAGATCCCGACCAACGCGCCGATGCTGCGCAAGGATCAGAACGATCAGGTCTACAAGACCAAGGACGGCAAGTGGTCCGCCGTCGTCCGTGAGATCGCCGCGCGCCACGAGCTCAAGCAACCGGTGCTGGTGGGCACGATCTCGGTTGAGGTTTCGGAGTTGCTCTCGGAGCAGCTCAAGAAGAAGGGGATCCCGCACACGGTCCTCAACGCCAAGCCCGAATACGCCGAACGGGAAGGCGAGATCGTCGCTGAGGCCGGAGCGCCGGGCGCGGTCACGATCGCGACCAACATGGCCGGTCGTGGCGTTGACATCAAGCTCGGTGGCAACGCCGAGCACCTGGCCGAACTGGAGATGCGCAAGCTTGGCCTCGCTCCCGGCGCGCCGGATTACGAAGAGCACTACGAGCGTGTGCTGGCTGAGTTCGATCGCCGGGTCGAGGCAGCTCGCGTTGAGGTGATGGAGGCCGGTGGTCTCTTCATCCTTGGCACCGAGCGCCACGAATCGCGCCGGATCGACAACCAGCTGCGCGGCCGTGCCGGCCGCCAGGGTGACCCGGGCGAATCGCGCTTCTTCCTCTCGGCTGAGGACGACCTTGTGCGTCTATTCGCCGGCGACCGCATCTACCGCATCCTCGACCGGCTCGGTTCTACCGATGAAGAGGGCAACGAGGAGCCGATCGAAGCTGGAATGCTCTCCAAGCAGATCGAGAAGGCCCAGCGCAAGGTCGAGGAGCAGTACTTCCTGATGCGCAAGCGGACGCTCGAGTTCGACGATGTCCTCAACCAGCAGCGCGAGGTGATCTACACCTATCGCGATGAGGTGCTCGAGGGCCGTGACATGGCCGCCGCCGGCCGCCAGGAGATCGCGAATCTGATTGACCGCGTGGTTGGCGAGCACCTGTTCGGTGACTTCGTCGAGGACTGGGACGTGCCGGCTCTGCTCATCCAGATGCGTGAGATCTTCCAGCCGAGCGATGAGATCATGTCTGTCGACCCGAACCGGGTCGACCGGGAGGAGCTGATCGAGGCCCTCCAGGAGGAGGCGCAGGAGCAGTACGACCGCCGCGAACAGGAACTCGGCGAGGAGCTCATGCGAGCACTTGAGCGCTTCCTGCTGCTGCAGATCATCGACGACCGCTGGCGTGAGCACCTGCATGACATGGACTACCTGCAGCAGGGCATCTACCTACGCGGCGTGGCTCAGATTGATCCGCTCGTGGCCTACAAGAACGAGGCGTACGACCTGTTCGGCGACCTGATGAACCTCGTCTGGTCCGACTTTGCCCGGATGATCTATCGCGTTCAGGTTCAGGTTCAGGAGAACCCGGATGCACCGCAGTCGATCCCGCAGCGGGCGACGAGCCCGGCGGCCAGTTCGCCCACCGGCGGTGGGCGTGTGAGCTACTCCGGTGGTGCTTCGGTGCCGGTGGGCGCACAGGCGCTCGCCGCTGCGGCGACTCCGACTCCAGGGATCCCTGCCGCCAACCCCGGCTTTGCCGCCGCTGACCCCGCAGGTTTCCCGGCCTCAGGCCAGCCCCAGCCGGCCCCGGACGCTGGCCAAGCCACGGCTGTGGAGCAGCGCCACGTCGACGAGAACGAGCCCGGTCGTAACGACCCGTGCTGGTGCGGCTCTGGCAAGAAGTACAAGAAGTGTCACGGCGCCTAGCGTTCAGCCGGGGCTAATTGCGGAGCGCCGCTCGCAGCGGCGCTCGCGCCCTTAGCCGCGCCTACTGCTTGACGTAGCGAACCTTCTCCGGCGTGATCACGAACTTCTTGCGCTGCTCGCCCGGCCCGAGCCACGGATAGTCCTTGCCGATGTACTTCCGTGAGAGTGCGTCGATGTGCTCGCGAGCGCCCTCGGTGTCGCCGGCCGCGGTCCCTCGGATCTCGGTGAAGTGGTACGGGTTCGCCTGGTCGAGCACGACGACGGTGACGCGGGGATCGCGATCGAGATTGGTGGGCCACTGGCGGCCGACCGCGCTATTGACGGCGAGCACGCCGTCCACGTAGTCGATCCAGACGACGGTCGAGAGGATCGTCCCATCAGAGTTGAAGCTGGACAGCACGGCGTGGTTGGGGGCGGCCAACAGCTCCTGCACGCCCGCATCGGTGATTTCGCTCATACGACGGACTTTAAGGCGTTCTCAGCGGCTTTTACACCGGTATGAGATGTAAGAGCCGCGCAAAACGAGTCGGGGCGGCCGGGCTGCTAGCGTTGCCCGCCGATGTCGACCGCACCCTCAGAGCCGCTACCGCAGCGCCTCGCAGCCATCCGTGAGCAGCTAAAACTGCTCTCGGACTATCTTTGACCCAGCTGCTCTGAGCGAGCGCACGACCGCGCTCGAAGCCGAGATGGGAGCGCCCGGCTTCTGGGACAACCAGGAGCAGGCCGCAAAGATCAGCGCCGAGCACGCACGCGCCTCGCGCAAGCTCGACGTTTTCCGTTCGCTTGAGGGCGATATCGACGATCTGGGTGCCCTGGCTGAGATGGCCGAGGAGGACTCCTCGCTGGACCGCGAACTCGAGGAGCAGGTGGCCGGTGTTGAGACGCGCCTGGCGGCGCTGGAAGAGCAGCGGCTGTTCTCCGGCCGCTATGACGCCGGCGATGCGTTCGTGACGGTCAATGCCGGCGCCGGCGGCACCGACGCCCAGGACTGGGCCGAGATGGTGCTGCGGATGGAGATGCGATGGGCTGAGAAGCGCGGCTTTCAGGTCGAGCTGCTTGAAGCGTCACCGGGTGAGGAGGCCGGCATCAAGTCCGCCACCTTCCTGGTCAAGGGTGAGAACGCTTACGGTCTCTATGGCAGCGAGAAGGGCGTGCACCGGCTCGTGCGGCTGTCGCCGTTCGACTCCGCCAACCGGCGTCAGACGAGCTTTGCGGGTGTTGAGGTCTCGCCCGTCGTCGAGGACGTCGGCGACGTCGAGATCGACGAGGACGACCTTCAGGTCGATACGTACCGCGCCAGCGGCGCCGGCGGCCAGCACGTCAACAAGACCGACTCCGCTGTGCGGATCACCCACAGGCCGACGGGAATTGTCGTGCAGTGCCAGAACGAGCGCTCGCAGTCATCCAATCGCGCCGAGGCGATGGCGATGCTGCGCTCCAAGATTGCCGAGCGCGCTGAACGCGAGCGGCGCGAGGAGATCGCGCGGGAGAAGGGCGAGGCGCAGGACGTGAACTTCGGCTCGCAGATCCGCTCGTATGTGCTGCACCCTTACACGATGGTCAAGGACCATCGCACCGACTTTGAGATGGGCGACATCAACCGCGTGCTCGACGGCGACCTTGATGGTTTTGTTCGCGCCTACCTCTTGAAGTCCGCCAATGCCAACTGATCCGCACGACGATCACCGGCGCGCAGAGCAGCCGAGTGCCCCATACCTGGAGGCGGTAACCGCCTACGGTCTGCGGGGCTCGACGCGCTTCCACGTGCCCGGCCATAAGGGCGGTGCCGGCGCTGACCCGGGTTTGCGAAGCGCGATCGGCGAGAGCGCGCTGCTCTTGGACATTCCCCAGGACATCGAGGGCGTCGACCTGGGACCGTCGCCAACCCCATACGAGCGCGCCGAGTCGCTGGCGGCCGAGGCTTACGGGGCGCAGCGCTGCTGGTTCCTGACCAACGGCGCCAGCCAGGGCAACCACGCACTCTGCCTGGCGCTGGCCGGTCCGGCCGTGCGGGTTCTGATCCAGCGGAACTCGCACGCGAGCGTGATCGACGGGCTGGTCCTCTCAGGCGGGCTACCGAGCTTCGTGGCGCCCGAGTACGACCCTGAGTTGGGCATGGCGCATGGGGTGGAGCCGTCCAAGCTGGAGGAGGCGCTGAAGCGCGGAGAAGGCCAGATCCAGGCGATCTTCATGGTTTCGCCGACGTATTACGGGATGGCGGCTGACGTTGCCGGTTGTGCCGAGGTGGCGCATCGCGCCGGCGTGCCACTGATCGTCGACTGCGCCTGGGGGGCGCACTTCGGTTTCCACGCGGCACTGCCCGAGTCACCACTGGCGCTGGGCGCCGATGCGATGCTCGCCTCGACCCACAAGATCGTCGGCAGCCTCACGCAGTCGGCGATGCTCCTGGTCTCAGGCACCGGCCGGGTTGACGTGGCCGCGGTCTCGCGCGCGGTCCGTCTATTGCGTTCCACCAGCCCCAGCGCGTTGCTGATGGCTTCCCTCGACGCGGCCCGCCGCCAGTTGGCGGTCCATGGCGAGTTGCTGCTCGACCGCACGATCAACGCCGCCGCCCAGGCTCGTGCCGCGATCGACGCGATCCCAGGCTGTGCGGTCGTCGGCGAGCAGTTCGTGGGACGGCCCGGAATCGCTGCGTGGGACCCGCTGCGAGTCGTGATCGACGTCCGCGGCACCGGCCTCAGCGGATACCAGGTAGCGACCGCCCTGCGCCTCTCCTACGACATCCACGTAGAGCTCGCCACCGAGGCCACGGTCGTCCTTGTGCTTGGCATCGGCCAGCCGGTGGAGGCGCTCGAACGCTTCGCGCACGACCTCGCGGAAGCCGTCAAGCGGGTGGCCGCAACGGGCCCCTCTGAAATTGATCCCACCATCCACCCCCAACACCCAAGAGCAGAGTCAGGCCAGAGCGTGCTGACCGAGCCGCCGGTGGCGCTCGGCCATGAGACCGCGGTCTCACCACGCGACGCCTTCCTGGGACGCAGCGAGGCGGTTCCGGTCGACCAGGCGGTGGGCCGGATCTCGACGGAGGCGATCGCGGGCTACCCGCCGGGCGTACCGACGCTGCTGCCCGGGGAGCGGGTGACTGCTGAGGTCGTGGCTTATCTGCGAGCG
>Ga0302314_10018452_pt1 | contig 11636 bp, 7 predicted proteins | sample III_Palsa_N2_3_FD_200533 | JGI IMG/M metagenome (GOLD analysis project Ga0302314, IMG submission 200533) | Peat permafrost microbial communities from Stordalen Mire near Abisko, Sweden - III_Palsa_N2_3 | ecosystem: Environmental > Terrestrial > Soil > Palsa > Peat permafrost | place: Sweden... | reverse complement strand
CACGGTGGCCGGCGGGCCCGCGCGGCCGACCGGCGGCGGGGACGGGTGACCCCTGCGCCGCTGGCCAGCCGGGGTCAGCCCTGGGCCGCTTGCTTTGCCTTGTCCAGCGCCCCCTTCACCTTGGCGATGTCGCGGCCGTAGGCACCGAGGTCGCCGCTCTTGAGCGCCGCCTGCGCCTGGCCGTAGAAGGTCTCCGCCTGCTGGAGGAACTTCAGCACCGTCGCGTTGGCCTTCCCGGTGACGGGCTTCGTGGTGGTCGGGTGGCTGGCTCCGGTGGTCGGGTGGCTCGGAATTCCGGCGAACACCTGGGCCAGGGCACCCTGCAGGGTCTTCGCGTACCCGATGCTGCCGTTGTAGTACACGAGCACCCGCTGCAGGGTCGGGTAGGACCCGGAGCTCGTGCTTGCCGACTGGGAGACGTAGACCGGCTCGAAATACACCAGGCCGCCGCCCACCGGAAGGGTGATCAGGTTGCCCTGGGTCACCTTGGATCCGCCTTGGCGGAGCAAGGTGAGCGAGGACGCGACCGTGGTGTTGGACTCGAAGGCGTTCTGCACCTGCTCGGGCCCCAGGATGGCGGTGTCCTGCGGCAACTGCAGCAGCCGGATCGTGCCGTAGCCGGGTCCCGGGGCGCTGTCCACCGCCATGAACGCGGATATGTTGGCCCGGCCGCGCGGCGTGAACGACGTGGTCAGCGAGAACTCCGGCTTCCGGTACCCCGGCATGGTCATCGTCATGTAGTACGGCGGCTGGCTGAACTGCTTCGGCGTTATCCCGCTCGGGTCGGTGGGCACGGCCCAGAAGTTCTGGCCGCCGTAGAACTCCTGGGCCAGCGTGACGTGGTACTGGGCGAGGATCTGCCGCTGCGCCTCGAACAGCACCTCGGGGTAGCGCAGGTGCGCCATCAGGGCGGCCGGGATGTCCTTGCGCGGCTGGATGAGGCCGGGGCCGAACGCCTTCATCCAGGTGTCGAGAATGGGGTCGTCGCCGCTCCACTGGTACAGGTGGACCGCGCCGGTGTAGGCGTTCACCGTGGCCTTGACCGAGTTGCGGATGTAGTTGATCTGTCCCGCCGCCGCCCCGCCAGGACTGTAGCTGTCGGTAGTGACCGCCGACAGGCTCAGCCGCTGCGAGTAGGGGTAGTCGTCGGTCGTGGTGTAGCCGTCCACCACCCACAGGATCTGCCCGTTGACGATCACCGGGTAAGGGTCGCCGTCCAGGGTGAGGAACGGCGCGACCTTGGCCACACGGTCCAGCGGGTCCCTGATGTACATGATCTTCGACTTACCGTCGATGGCGCCCGACAGCAGGATGTTGAGCTGGCGGTACTTGATCGCGTACAGCAGCCGGTTCAGCGCGGAGCCGATCGGCACGCCGCCACTTCCGGTGTAGGTCGTGTTCTGCTGGCCGCCGGTGCTCTCGTTCGGGTAGTCGAGTTCCTGCTGGTGGCCGCCGACGATCGCGTAACTCGTCTCCTGCTCGCCGAAGTACACCCGCGGCTGACTCAGCTTGAGCGTGCCGGTGGGCGGGATGTCCTCCTCGCTGAACGCCGGATCGCCGTCGGCCTGGGCCGTGCTGGCCGGCGCGGCGACGATGCCGAACCCGTGGGTGTAGACGAGGTGCGAGTTGATCCAGTTGGCCTGGCCGACCGGCGGGCCGTTCATGTCGCGGACGCCGATCAGGGTGTCCTGCGGCGCCGTGCTGCCGGGTAGCACGTACCGGTCCACGGACAGCACGTTGGGGAACTTGTAGTAGCCCTTTACCTGCTGGAGCTGCTGGAACGACTGAGATACCACGGCCGGGTCCATCAGCCTGACGTCAGGGAGCGCGGTCACCTGCTTGGACAACTCCGCCGGCGTCTCGGCCGAGGTGGCCGAATAGGGCATGACCTTCACCCCGGAGACGCCGTAGGCGCGCCGCGTGCTGTGGATCTCGCGGGTGAGGTACGGGGTCTCCTTCACCAGCTCGTTCGGCTTGACCACGAACTGCTGGATGATGGCCGGGTACACGCCGCCGATGATCACTGCGGAGAGCACCAGCAGCCCGAACCCCACCGCGGGCAGCAGGGTGTTCCTGCGCAGCGCGCCGGCGAAGAAGAGCGCAGCGCAGATCACCGCGATGACGGCGAGCACCGTCTTGGCCGGCAGGATGGCGTTCACGTCCGTGTAGGACGCGCCCGTCTGCACGATTCCCCGCTGCGAGAAGTCGATCCCGTACCGGTCCACCCAGTACGCGGCGGCCTTGAGCAGCATGAAGGCGCCCACCAGGACGAACAGGTGTGCCCTGGCCGACGGAGTTGCCCGCTGGCCCTTCACCTGCGGCCGCAGCGAACCGTAGAGGTAGTGCACGAGGACGGACACCGCGAGGGACAGCAGCACGGCCGCGAAGAGATACGTCAGGACCATCCGCAGGAACGGATAGACGAACACGAAGAACGAGATGTCCAGGTGAAACTGTGGATCGGCGGTGTGAAACGACGTGCGGTTCGCGAAGAGCAGCCAGGTCTGCCAGGAGCCGGCCGCGGTCAGCCCGGCGATGAGCCCGATAAGCCCGAGGAGCAGCCCGAGCGCGAGCCGCCGGTGCGGGTCGATCAGGGTCCGGTAGCCCTCCAGGCTCTGCTGGTCCGGTGCGGCCGGGCGAAATGCGGGCCTCATCCGGTACGCCAGCCACGCGTTGAGGCCGACCACCGCCGCCATGAAGAGCCCGGTGACGATGAACAGCAGCCACTTGACGCCATAGGTCGTGTCGAATACGGAGGTATACCCGACCGAGTGGAACCACAGGTAGTCGGTCCACACCCCGGCCACGACCGACACCACCACGATCAGGGCGATCACCCCGGCCACGACCGGGACGAGGAGCTTCGGCCAGCGCGGCAGCACGATCGGACGGCCAGCTGGCGGCCGTGGCCGGCCAGGAGATCGGAAGGTCATGCCTTCCCCCTTAGATCACCTCGGGGTGCGGCTCCGCTGACATTTCCGCGGAGGGGCGCGCGTACGGCTGTGCCGGCGCGCCGGTACATGCTCCCAGATGGCAACTTACCGGCAGCAGGCAAGGTTCCCTTGCTTAGCCACGCACGATGGTGGCACGCTCTCGCGCTGGCCGCGTCACGCACGCCCGGGCGACGGCCGAGGTGGCAAGTGACGCTGGCCGCCGAGGCGGACGGGGAGGCGCCGCGGAAGACGAAATGACCAGTTTCAGCAGGACGGAACTGGCCTGCCCGCCTTCAGCGCCTGCAGGACGCCAATGGCGCCGCTGAGGCTGCTGACCTTGACCAGGCGCAGCCCGGCCGGGACGGCGCCGACGGTGTCCGAGCAGTTGGCGGCAGGAGTGAGGAAGATCGTGGCGCCAGCGGCGCGCGCTCCCGCCATCTTCTGCTGTATCCCGCCGATCGGCTGCACCGTGCCGTTCACCTCGATTTCCCCGGTTCCGGCGATGAATTTCCCGGCAGTCAGGTTCATCGGAGTGAGCTTGTCGATGATGCCTAGCGCGAACATCAGCCCGGCGCTCGGTCCGCCGATGTTGGTGATGTTGATCTGCACCGAGAACGGGAACACGAAACTCTCCTGCACGTGCACCCCGATCATGGCCTGACCCTTCACGTCCTTGGTCACCAGCCGGACGGTGCGCGGCTTGCCCTTCCTGACGATGGTGAGCTCCAGGGCAGTCCCCGGCCGGTGGGCCCTGATCAGCACGCCGGCATCCGCCGTGTAGGTCACCGGCTTGCCGTCGACCGCGGAGATGATGTCGCCTGGCCGCAGCACGCCGCTGGCTGGCATCCCGGCCTCCGTCGCCACGACCGTGTCGACTGTCTTGTACTTGATCTTCAGCTGGCGTAGCGCGGCCGCCGCCGCGGTCTGCTGGGAGCTGACCATCTCCTCGGTGTCCTGCTTGCTCACCTGCTGCTCGCTCTGGCCGGGCGTGAAGATCTCCTGCTCCGGAACCACGGCGTCCTGCGGACTGAGCCAAGCCCGCAGCGCGGCAAAGACGTTGAACTGGCTTCCCGGCCCGCCGATGAAGGACACCGTCACCATGTTGAGGTGCCCAACGGTCGGGTAGGTGCGATGCCCCTTGATCACGATCATGGGGCTGCCGCCCGACTTGCCGAGGGTGTTCAGCGTGGGGCCAGGGGTCAGCGCCACATAGGGAACGGAGGCGACGGACGCGATCACCAGCGCGACGACGACGCCGGCCGCGGCGACGATCAGCGTCGCGAAGCGACGGGACCCGGTGGGCAGGCTACGCACTGTTGACCCACTCACTACCGCCGTCGTCGAATTCCTGGTGCTTCCATATCGGCACTGTCGCCTTGAGCTCGTCGATCAGAGCACGGCAGGCGTCAAATGCCTTGCCGCGGTGCGCACAGGACACCGCGACGACCACCGCGAGCTCCCCGACGTCCAGTTCGCCAAGCCGGTGCATCGCGGCCAGCGCGCGGACGTCGAAGCTGGCGGCGACCCTTTCCGCCGTCCGCCGCAGCTCGGCCTCGGCGGACGGGTGGGCGCTGTAGCAGAGCCGCACGACCCCCCGGTCGTGATCGTGATCCCGGACGACGCCGGTGAACAGGGCAATGCCGCCGGCGGCCGGGTCCTGGACGGCGCTCAGTACCTCGTCGACTGACAGCGCCCCGTGCCTCAGCTCGGCGAGCCTGATCACATTCACCTTGCAAAGCTACCTTCCACCGTGCACAGCTACCTTCACCGATGGCGGTCCTTACCTTCCGGAGGTGGTGGTCCGGTCGCCCGGAGGTGGTGGTCATGCCGCCCGGGGGGGTGGTGGTCATGTCGTCCGGGGGTGGTGGTCATGTCGCCCGGCGGCGGCGCCTGGCCCGGCGCACGATCGCGGCGGTACCGATGACCGCGACGGTAGCTCCGGCCGCGCCGGCCGCCACGGTGGCGTCCTTCCTGGCGAGGCGCCGTCCGGCGACGGCGAGACGTCCCGCTCGCTGCTCCAGCAGGACGGCGAAGGCGGCCGTGTTGTCGAATGCCGGCGACCATCCCGCATCTCTCAGGGTCCGGCAGTCGACCACCCACGGATAGACGACGTAGTGCAGGTCGGTGACCGGCGCGCGGGTGATCCCAGCCCGGTGCAGTCGCTGCGCGGTGCCGAAGGTGAGGCCGGCAGGCAGCTCGATCCCGCGCATCCCGGAGAGCTCCGCTACCTGCTCCTGCTCCAGCCACCCGTCACAGCCGACCGCGAACTCACCGCGCACCTCGCCTGCCGCGGCCAGCTCGAGCGCGGACACCAGGTCGTCGGTGTGGCAGAACTGCCACCGCGGCGCGCAGCCCTTGACCGTCAGCAGGCGCGGCGCCTCGAAATGCCTGGTCACCACCGTGTCCACGCCCTCGCCGACCAGCGCTGCTGGCCGCACGACCGTAATGGCCATGCCCAGGTGCGTTCGCGCCGAGCGATGCGCAAGATGCTCGATCTCCAGCATGTCCCCGACCACGCTGCCGTCGGAATCGGCACCGAGCGGCGCTGTCTCCTCCAGCGGGACCGGGTTGTCCGGCCGTGCGCCGTAGACCATGGCACTGGTGACAAGGACCACCCGCCCGACCCGCCCGGCCGCCGCAGCGGTGAGCACGGTCTGCGCACCGCGGACGTTGAAAGCCCGCCGCGAGCGGTAGTCGGAATCCGGTGCCAGGTCGAGGTCCGTGTGCACGACCACGTCCACGCCGGCCAGGCGGCCGGCCAGCGCGGGATCCCGGACGTCGACGACGCGCCAGGTCACACCGGTCACGTCACCGCGGTGACCGTCGATGGCGACCACCTTGCCGATCCGCGCCGACGACGCGAGCCGGACCGTGAGGGCATGGCCGAGGCCCCTTGCGGCACCGGTGACCGCGACGACGGGCCCGTGGCCGCGCGGCGCCGGGACCGCTTCCCCGACCGCGTCCGGGACCGCTTCCCCGACCGCGTCCGGGACCGCTTCCCGGACCGCTTCCGGGCCGCCGGACCCAGCGGCCGGTGCGGCGGCATGGCTCAGCCGTCGGCGAACCTGGCCCTCTCCTTTGCTCAACGTGCGGCGCTCCCGGATAACGTGGGCGGACGTGACCCTTCCATCCTGCCTGAGAGGCAGCAGTGATGACTGATCCTCCCTTCGGCTTCGGCCCGCCCGGCGACCGCGGCGGCTCCGGCGACCAGGGAAGCACCCCTGGCAGCGGGCCGCTAGGGCCCCTAGGCGACCCTCAGCAGTTCGCGGACGCCCTGCGGCAGTTCGCCGACCTGATGTCCTGGCAAGGCGGTCCGGTCAACTGGGACCTCGCAAAGAACGTGGCGCGGCAGACGGTCGCGGCCAAGGGCGATCCCAGCGTTCTCGACGTCGAGCGGCAGCAGATCGTAGACGCCATCCGGGTCGCCGACCTCTGGCTGGAGGATGTCACCAGCTTCCCCACCGGAATCCGTGCGGCACAGGCGTGGAGCCGTTCGGAGTGGGTAGAGGCCACCCTTCCGGTCTGGTCTAAGCTCTGCGATCCCATCGCGGCCAGGGCAGTCGACGCCATGGGCGGATTGCTCACCGAAGACCCGGACGAGCTCGGCGGCGAGCTCCCGCCCGAGATGCGCTCGGCGATAACGGCGATGACCGGCGGCATGGGCGGGCTTGGCGCACTGGGCGGGCTCGGCCAGATGATGCGCAGGATCGGCGGAATGATGGTCGGCGGGCAGACTGGCGCGGCCATCGGCGCGCTCGCCCGCGAGGTCGTCAGCTCGACCGACATCGGCCTGCCGCTCGGCCCGGAAGGCACAGCGGCGCTACTGCCTGCCGGAGTCACCGCGTTCGGCGAGGGGCTATCGGTCAACACGGACGAGGTCCGGCTGTTCCTGGCCATGCGAGAGGCGGCGCACCACCGGCTGTTCGCGCACGTCCCCTGGCTGCGCGCCCGGCTGCTCGGCGCCGTCGACGAGTACGCCAGGGGAATCACCGTTGACACCTCCGCACTGCGTGAGGCGATGCCCGCGATCGACCCGGCCAACCCCGAAGCGCTGAACGAAGCCCTGGCCGGGGCCGCCCTCTTCCAGCCAGAGGATTCAGAGCAGCAGAAAGCCGCGCTGGCCAGGCTGGAAACCGTACTCGCTCTCGTCGAAGGCTGGGTGGCCACCGTGGTCGACACCGTGGCCGCCGATCGGCTGCCCCAGGCCAGTTCGCTCGCCGAGGCGATCAGGCGGCGCCGGGCCACTGGCGGTCCGGCGGAACGGACGTTCGCCACGCTGGTCGGGCTCGAGCTCAGGCCGCGCAGGCTCAGGGAGGCTGCGGCCATCTGGCGCGGTCTCACCGACGCGCGCGGTGTCAGCGGCAGGGACGCCCTGTGGGCGCATCCGGACCTGCTGCCGACCGCTGACGACTTCGACGACCCCGAAGGATTCGTGCGCGGCAGGCCAGAACTGGACATCTCGGATCTGGATCCGGACCAGCCCGGCGCCTCCGGTGGCACCGCCGGCGGGCCGGCCGGGCCGACTGGGCCTGCCGGGCCGACTGGGCCTGCCTGGCCGACTGGGCCGGCCGGGCCGGAACCGCCGCCCCGGGGTTAGGCGACCGCTGGAACTGTCGGCCCCGCCTGGCACGCTGAGCCGCGTGAGGCCAGCGCTCAAACCAGGTTTGCTTCCCGTCTGGCGGGATCGCGACACCCTGCAGATCGGCATCGATCCGCGCCGCGCCGTCGCGCTTACCGGCATGGCAGGCGCAGCCTGGGTGATCAGCTTGCTGGACGGAAGCCGCGACCGCGCGCAGGTGATAGCGGCGGCGGGTGATCGCGGAATGCCAGCGCAGCTGGCCGACCGGGTACTCACCCTGCTGGCTGCAGGCGGCGCACTGGACGACTTCCCCGCTGGCACGTACCGGGTGCTGCCCCGGCAGTTGCGTGCGCGACTCGCCCCGGAGCTGGCTGCCGCGTCCCTGGCGAACGGCTACTGCGACGGCGGTGCGCGCGCCCTTGCCCGGCGGCGCGCAGCGCACGTCCGCATCCTGGGCGGCGGCCGGCTGGGGCCAGGCATAGCGTGCATCCTGGCCACATCCGGGGTAGGCCAGGTAGACAGCGCCGAGGCCGCAGCGCAGGGACCCGCGGCGCAGGGACCGGCAGGCACGCCGTCCGGCCGGGCGCAGGGACCCGCGGGCACGCCGTCCGCCCGGGCGCAGGCACCAGCGGGCACGCCGTCCGGCTCGGCGCGGTCACGGGCACGAGCGGCGCAGGCGCAGCTACCGGACCTGGCCGTGCTGGTCGGAATCACGGACCCGGAACTGGCCGCCAGGCTGATGCACGAGCGGATACCGCACCTGTCCGCCTCGGCGAGCGAGGCGATCGGCATCGTCGGCCCGCTGGTGGTTCCCGGCCAGTCGGCGTGTTTGCGCTGCCTTGACCTCCTCCGCACCGACCGGGACCCGGCCTGGCCGCTCATCCTCGCCCAGCTGGCCGGGCGGCAGCCGGACCCGCTGGCGTGCGACGCGCCGCTGGCGGCATCGGTCGCCGCTCAGTGCGCCGCACAAGCCCTTGCCTTCATCGACCGCCCGGCCGGAGCAGGAGCGGTGCTGAACGGCACGCTGGAACTCGTGCTGCCAGCCTGGCAGTGGCGCCGCCGGACATGGCAGCAGCATCCCGATTGCGGTTGTGGCAGCGACCGGCTCCGGACTACGGGATCCTGAGCGAGCGGTCCGGGGATCCTGAGCGAGCCGCCCGCGCCGTGCTGGGCACGGCGCGGGCCCTACCAACCGGCTCGCTACGGGCGGGTACCACCCGCCACGGGCGGTACTACCCGCTGTACACCTGCAGGCCGCGATACTCGGTCGGCACGAAGATCCTGGGGCCGGCGAAGACCGGCTGGCCGAATTCCGGGCCGATGTTGATCGTGTTGAGCACCGTCCCTGTCGCAGAATCGATGAGCGTGAGGGGATAGGTCTTGGACGCCGAGCCGATGCCGTACTGCGTCACGGCGATGACGCCTGCTCCGTCCATGGTCGGTGATCCGATGGGCGGACCGGACAGGCCCACCTGCCAGATATAGTCACCGGTCGCCGGATCGACCTCCTGGATGTCCCCGAGGTAGGAGACGCCGTTGATCATTTCACCGTTGCCGGCGATGAAGAGATCCGTGCCGTTCCAGATCGCCGCCGCGTCGCACTCCGTGACGCCGTGGTTGTAAACCGTCCCCACCGTGTCCTGCCAGACCGGCCCGGCGGCCAGGTCATCCTGCATCCAGGCGTAGTAGACCCCGTTCTTGTTGCATGCGCCGACCATCGGGGTGACGACTCCGTCGAGCGTCGCCGTGAACAGCGTCGGGGAGCCCCCGAAGTCCGAGTCCGGGGCCTGCTCTGGTTTCGGAATTGCCCAGGAATCCTCCGGGGCCAGCGTGTCAGGATCCAGCCGCACCACGGACACCTCGTAACCGCCGGGCCCGTTGCCGGTCGTGACGAAGACCCCGGCCGAGTCGTACGCCGCGCTGCTCCAGATGCTCGGCTGGACCTGGTGCCCCGGGTAGGTCTGGAAGAAGTTCTCCAGGGCGCCGGTAGCCTGGTTGTACTCCTTTTCGCCGCCGTTGATCAGGGGGTCATCGCACTGCGAGGACTGCCCGATGTAGATGTTCCCGTTGACGACGAGGGGCGAGGACCAGTCGAAATAGTTGTTCTCCGTCGTGGACGGCAGGGCGATGACCGACTGCCAGTCGATGTCGCCGGTGGCCGCGTCGAGCGCGTACAGGTAACCGTCCCCGCCGGCCACGTAGACCGTGAGCGGGCCGCCGTCCGGGGCATCTTCGACCGTCGCCGTGGAGACGACGCCCTGCGGCCCGCAGGTCTCGCCCGTGACGTAACCGATCGGCTGGCTCCACAGGACCTTGCCGTTGCCCGAGTTGAGCGCGTAGAAGTTGCCGTTATTGGCCCCGATGTAGACCACGCCGTCCAGCACCGTAGGGCTGGCCAGCAGCCCATTCGGCTGGCCGGGCTGGGTGGCCGCGGCAGGCGACCAGGTCCAGTCGTGAGTGAGGGTCGCGGCGTTAGCCGGGGTGATCGAAGTCGCGAGGGAGTTGTACGAAGAGTGCGCCGGGCCGTCGAGGTAGCTGGTCCAGGAAGCGGGCAGCGTAGCCCAGGCCGGAAGCATCGCAGCGACGAGTACCGCCACCACCGTGACCGTCACAACGCCGATTCGTCTCATTTTTCGTATCATTTTCGCTCTCTTCTAGGTCTCGAGGAGACGTCGGCCGCGAGGTCGGGCGACCCGCGGACAATGGACGAAGCGGGTGTGCAATGGACCAAACGGGTGCTGCAACCAGCAGACCGCGATGAATCGGGGGGTCAGCGTGGCAGGTGTTCACGCGCCATCCATGACCGTGTGCCAGGTAGCGCCGTCACCGCGACCCCTGCCCATGTTCATCCGAGCGCCTGACCTTCCATGTCTTACATCATCTGCTATAACAAGATCGAAAAGAGATCGTTCGTCATAAAATTCCTCATTTGCCCCGGGTGTATTCCTGGGTTGCCCCAGCTGGGGCGGCCCACGGCAGGCCCGCAGCGAAATGGTGCGGTGGGGAGATAAGGTCCGCCGGCGCCGCAGGGCCTGCCCGCGCCGCCCGGCACTGCGCAGGTGGCAGGCGCCCCCCGGTATAGCGGAGAATGGAGATCATGAACGATCTGCCCCGCCGCGCCGTCACGCGCACAGCGAAGCTGGCCACGCTGCCGGTCGGGCTGGCAGGCCGTACCGCGCTAGGGCTTGGCAAGCGGCTCGGCGGACGGCCTGCTGAGATGGTGGCCCAAGAGATACAGCAGCGCACGGCCGAGCAGATCTTCAGGGTTCTTGGTGAGCTCAAGGGCGGCGCCATGAAGCTTGGCCAGGCGCTATCGATCTTCGAAGCCGCGCTGCCGCCGGAGATCGCCGGACCATACCGGGCTACCCTTGCCAGGCTGCAGGAATCCGCGCCGCCGCTGCCGGTGCGGGCCGTCCACAAGGTCATCGCCGCCGACATGGGCGAGGACTGGCGGGCCAGCTTCGCCGAGTTCGACGACAAGCCCGCAGCCGCTGCGTCCATCGGTCAGGTGCACCGCGCTGTCTGGCAGGACGGACGGCAGGTCGCTGTCAAGATCCAGTACCCGGGGGCGGGCAAGGCACTCATCAGCGACTTCAACCAGCTGAGCCGCGTAGGCAGGCTTTTCAGCGTCTTCATGCCCGGGCTCGATGTCAAGCCACTCCTCGACGAGTTGCGGAGCAGGGTGGCCGAAGAACTCGACTACCGGCTGGAAGCTGCCTCCCAGGAGGCCTTCGCCGACGCCTACGACGGCGACCCGGACGTCTATGTACCGCATGTGGTCGCGGCGGCAGACCACGTGCTCATCAGCGAATGGATGGACGGAACCCCGCTCTCGCGGATCATCGCCGACGGCACCACCGAGGAGCGGGACCGGGCCGGAATCCTGATCGTCCGCTTCCTCTTCTCGGGCCCCGCCCGGGTCGGCCTGCTGCACGCGGACCCGCACCCGGGCAATTTCCGCCTGCTCGCCGACGGCCGGCTCGGCGTACTCGACTTCGGTGCAGTGGACCGGCTGCCGGACGGCTTCCCGCCGTTCTTCGGCAAGCTGCTGCGGCTCATGCACACCGATGGCGACATCGAGGAGGTACAGAACGAGCTTCGGGCGCACGGCTTCCTTAGGGAGG
>Ga0302314_10018451_pt1 | contig 11637 bp, 8 predicted proteins | sample III_Palsa_N2_3_FD_200533 | JGI IMG/M metagenome (GOLD analysis project Ga0302314, IMG submission 200533) | Peat permafrost microbial communities from Stordalen Mire near Abisko, Sweden - III_Palsa_N2_3 | ecosystem: Environmental > Terrestrial > Soil > Palsa > Peat permafrost | place: Sweden... | reverse complement strand
TGATAGCTGCCCGAGACGAAATAGTTGAATTTCCCGGAACTGCCCCGATAGGTGAAGCTGGGCTCGATCTCGCCGTGGCTGCCGCCATAGACCGACACCTCGCCTCCATTTTGGGCGGACCCGCTCTTTGTCGTGATGTCGACGATGCCGGCGGTGCGCAGGCCGTATTGAGCAGGCAGGGCGCCGGTGATCAGCTCGACATTGTCGGCCAGCCGCGGGCTGAGCGCCTGGCTGAACACGCTGAGGCCCTCGGGCAGAATGACTCCGTTCAGACGGAACTGCAGGCCGTTGTGTTCGCCGCGGATGTGAAGTTGTCCGAACGAGTCCTGCGCCACCCCGGGAGCCTGCAACACGACCTGGTTCAAGGCTGCGTTGTCGCCCAGGGGCATGGCCTCGATGGCCTGGGCGCTGATCGCATAGGTCGAGGCGCCGATCTGCGGCTGGATCGTCGCGCGCGCGGCGTCCAGGCGTTTGGCGGTCACAACGACCTCACCGACCGAAACGCCCCCCGACGCGGCCATATCCGCGGCTGCGTCCGCGAACGCCTGGCCCGCGGCGAGGCTGAGGCAGACCGAGCTGGCGGCTATCAACAGCCGGCGCTTTAATGGCATATTCAAACGACTAACTTTCACGCGTCACGCTCGGTTTCCTTGGGTGATCGGGGATTAGGCGTTGGCGCGAGGTCCGACCAGGGCCGATCTTCCCGATCAGTTCGGGAAAACTTCCCGAACTGTGGCGACAGGATGTCCGCGCCGCGTCCGGGCGAACTGGGAGCCGGCAAAATGTCGCTTCGCGCGCGCGTGGTCCTGTCCATAGCCCTGGTCTTTGTGATCGGCATGAGCGGCGGCGCGGGGCTGGCTGGATGGCATGCCCGGCGTTCCATCGACCAGGAGTTGCGAGCCGGTCTGGTGGGCGGCCAACAGACCCTGCACCGCGCGTTCGAGGGGCTGTCGCGGTCGGATCATCCGGCCCGCGAGCTCACCCAGCTGGTCGCCACCTTCGACGGCGACCGGCATGTGCGGGCCGTCCTGCTGTCGGACCAAGGCCGCGTGGTCGCCGCCTCGCAGCCGTTCGGATCGACCCGCGCGGCGCCGGCCTGGTTCGACCGGTTCATGCGCTCCGATCTGGCGCCCGTCCGCGTGGCGACGCCCGCGGCCGTTCGCGGCTTCAGCGCCATCGCGCTGCAATCGGTGCCGGCCAACGATGTCGGCGACGTCTGGCTGGAGTTTTCCGACGTGGCCGGCTCGCTGGCGGTGGTCTGTGCGCTGGGTTTCGCGCTGATCTATCTGACCATCGGCCGGGCGCTGCGGCCGCTGCAGGATCTGTCGGAATCCTTCGTGCTGATCGGATCGGGCGATTATCGCGCCCGGGTCCGCGAGCGCGGACCGCCGGAGCTGTCCCACCTGACGCGGGGCTTTAACAGCATGGCCGGGCGTCTGGCGGCCATGGAGACGCGCAACCGGGCGCTGGAGGAACAGCTGCTGACCCTGCAGGACGAGGAGCGCGCCGATCTGGCCCGCGATCTGCACGACGAGATCGGGCCCTATCTGTTCGCCGTCAATGTCGACGCCGCCATGGTCGGCCAGCTGGCCCAGGGTCAGCGCCTGAGCGAAATTCCCGACCGCCTGGCCTCGATCCAGGCGGCCGTCGGCCACATGCAAAGCCACGTGCGCGACATCCTCGGCCGGCTGCGCCCGACCCGCGCGGTGGAGTTGGGCCTGAACGCCGCCATCCAGGACATGATCGACTTCTGGCGCGCGCGTCACGGCGACATCACCTTCGACGTCCGCCTGCTGGACGATGAAGCGGTCGTCGATGAAGCCCAGAAGGAAACCATCTACCGCGTGGTGCAGGAAAGCCTGAACAACGCGGTCCGCCACGGACGGCCAAATCGGATCGAAGTGGCGATCTCGTCCGGCGCTGGCGGCGAAATCATCACGCGGATCAGCGACAACGGCGCCAAGACCGACGCCCCCCAAATCAATCGGGCCGAACAGAGCGGGTTCGGCCTGATCGGCATGCGCGAGCGGGTCGCCGCGTCGGGCGGTTCGCTGTCGATCGGCCAAGGCGGCGAGGCCGGCTGGACCGTGATCGCCCGGCTGCCCGCGGCGGCGCGGGATCACGGCCGGCCTCGCGAGGTGCTGGCGTGAAAATCCTGCTGGTCGACGATCACGCCATCGTTCGCTCGGGCCTGCGCCGACTGCTGGCGACCTTGGCGCACGCGGAGATTCTGGAGGCCGCCAACGGGCGCGACGCGCTGGCGCTGGCCCGCGCCGAGCGGCCGGACCTGGTGATCCTCGACCTCAACCTGCCGGGTCTTGGCGGCCTGGAGCTGATTCGCCGCCTGATGCAGGAGGAAAAGGCCGCCCGGATCCTCGTCTTCAGCATGCACGCCGAACCGCTTTACGCCGTGCGGGCGCTGGAAGCCGGGGCGACCGGCTATCTGAGCAAGAACGTCTCGCCGGACGAGCTCTTGACCGCCGTGAAACGCGTCGGCGCCGGCGGGCGCTATGTCGAGAGCGAGATCGCCCAGGCGATGGCGGTCCAGGTCACCGGGCCCGGACAGCCCCTCGACCGGCTGACCGCGCGCGATCTGGAGATCATGCGCCTCCTGGCCGACGGCCGCAGCCTGGCCGAAATCGCCGACGCCCTGGGCATCGGCTACAAGACCGTCGCCAACACCCTGAGCCAGATCAAGGCCAAGCTGGGGGTTTCGCGGACGGCCGATCTGGTGCGGGTGGCGATTGAGTCGGGGGTTTCCTAAAGCGTTACAGCTTTGAGTGGACGCCGGTTTGGGGGGCTGTCACGTTCCATGATCAAAGAGTCCTCGCCGTTGAACGGGACATGGCGGGCAGGAGTTTCTAGCCAAGGGCGTCAATATGGTCTTTCAACGGCTCGGACGCTCCGAGCGCATCGACATCACTATCGGACGCCGCAAGCGCGTATGACGGAGCAGGGGGCGCCGGTACGGCCGCCGTGGGTCAAGCCGCGCATCACGGCCGCCCCGAAGATTCGGCAAATCGATTGGTGCGATTTTTGGGCCGACGCGCGGTTGCCGGAAATGTAGAAGACGCGGCCGGTGGTCGTGGTGTCCTACAAGAACACCCTTCATGGCCCTTGCCTTGTCGTACCCATCTCGACTGTACCGCAGGACGACAATCCTTGGGCGCATAAAATCGCCGCGCCGATCGGCGGCCAGCAAGGGTGGGCGATCTGCAATCAACCCTCGACCGTGTCGCCTAGTCGCTTCGGGCATATGGCGCACAAAATTCCGATCTTGCCCGAGCCCGACTTTAACCAGGTGCTCGCGCGGCTCCACAAATGGCTCCCCCAGCCTTTCGCCATCGGGCCATAGCGTAGCGGACAGGGGGTAGAAAAAGAAAGAAAGTGGGCCTATATAGACATCATTCGCGGCCCCGAAAGGGTGTCCGTTGCCCGCAAGGGCCACGTCCGCCGGGGCGGCTCGCAAGAGCCGCCCTCGGTTTATCTGGCGAACCACGACTCGTCGTGACGCTAGCGTGCGCCGATCAACGCTAGATCGGAAACCCCAATGACACCCGCTGAATTGATCGACAAAGCCCATAGCCTCATTGCGCGGGGCCGCAACAAGGCCGAGCCGCCGTTGAGCGAGCCGGATTTCAACTGCTGCTTCAAGCTTGCCGTCCAGTTACAGGACATATTGCAAACTCACTCCGAGGCGGCCGAGATCGGCGCTGCGCTTATCGTCCTTGGCCACAGCCGTCGAGCTGTTGGGACGGGTACGACAAACTAAGTGTTCGACGACGCGGAGGGCGAGCTCGCCGACATGTAGCGGCCGCTCAGCACCTTGAGGTAGTCACTCCGGCTGCTTCTGGTGCGGATGCTTCGGATCGTCAGGCCGGCCCGGTTTGTCGCTCGCCGCGGCTGGCTTGGGTTTGGCCGCGGGCGGCGCCTTTTGCGGCTCCGCACGCTGCTGGGCCTGCTGTTGAGCGTGAGCCTGTCGCTGAGCAACCCCTTGCTCAGCACGGGCGCGCGCCTGTTGCTGCGCCGCCGCCTGTTGAGCGGCCTGGGCGCGCGCCGCGCCGAGCGCCTGTTGCCGCTGCGCTGCTTGTTGCCGCGCCGCCTGTTGCTGCATCTGCGCGCGGGCCTGCTGCTGAGCGGCCGCCTGCTGGGTGACGCGGGCGCGGGCCTGGGCGTCGAGCGCTTGCTGCTGCTGGGCGGACCGCTGCTCCATCTGGGTCCGAGCCTGTTGCTGGGCCGCCGCCTGTTGGGCGACGCGCGCCTGCGCCGCCGCATCTAGTGAATGTTGATGCTGCGCGGCCTGTTGCTGGGCCTGAGCACGTCCCTGCTGTTGAGCTTCGGCTTGCTGCTGCGCCTGGGCGCGCGCCTGCTGCTGAGCGGCGGCCTGCTGAGCCGCCCGGTCGCCAGCCCCCCGTTCAACCGGCGGCTGAGCCGGGTTGGCCGGGCTGGGCGCCAATCCACCGGTGCGGGCCTGTCCCTGTCCTGGGCCAAACTGCTGCGCGGGCCCTTGCGGCCGCGGGCCAAAGCCAGCGGAGCTAGGTCCGCCTTGAGGCGCGTTCGGGGGCGGGCCTTGGCGGTGGCTCTGGCTGAGCTGCAGCGCCAGCGCCGCGGCCTGGGCGAAACGCGCGGCGGCCTGGATGTCGTTGGCCTGGGTGGCATAGCGCGCCGCCTCCGCCTGGCGACGATAGCGCTCGGCGTCCCACTGGGCCTGTTCGTCCTGATCATGCTCAGCGTGATAGGCACGCCAGCCGTCATCCTGGCTTTGCTCGGTCGTCCACTGATTTTGTTCACTGTCCAGGTAAGCGCGACGCGCGCGCCAGTTGGCCGCCGCCACCGCCTGGTGTTGCTGGCTCTGGGCCGCGGCGTAGATCGCCAAGGCCCGCGCCAGGTAGCGACCCGCCATGTCCGCGCGCTGTTCGACATATTGGTCGGGCAGCGGGTTTCCGTTGCGGTCATAGATGACCACCAACTCGCCGCCTTCGTAGCCGTAGCTGTAGTCCGGATCGCGGATCAGGAAGGGCTGATCGTCGCCCGGCCGATAATAGTAATAGCGATCACCGCCATCGATCGGCTCGACCACCTGCTCGGACTGGTCGTCGGCGCGCCAGACCCAGGGACGCACGCCGCCATAGTCGAAGGTATAGTCGGGCGGCGCGTCGGCGAAGGCGTGGCTCATGGCGTAGCCGCTATCGGCGAAGGCGTAGCCGTCGCTGGGGCGTTGCAGCCGTCCGATACGCGCCCGCGGCGCCGGCGGCAGGGCGCTGACGGGCGGCGCGTCCACCAGGGGCGGCGCGGACGCATCCGTAAGCGCCAGCGCGGCGGTGGGCGGCGGCGCCTGCTGGACATTCGCTGGCGGGCCGGCGGGATTGCAGGCGGCGAGGGTGAGGCCGGCCACGACGAGGGCCGAGGTCAGGCTGGAGGTTCGCATCAAGCGCTTGATATGTTTCATAGCTGCAAAATCCCTGACCGCCGCGCTTGTTCCAAAAGAACCGCCGCGCTTGTTCCAAAAGAAGTGCGACATGTCCAGGCTGTGTGACGGCCTGGACATGAACGGCAGCGGAACGGCGACCCCACGGAGACGTTCAGGCGAAGTTCGGATAGTAATTCGCCATCATCCTGTCGCGGAAGGCGATCAGGTTCGTGTTGGCCTGCGCCGCCTCGCGCACCTGAGAGTCGAACAGCGGGCAAAGCGCGCTGGCCAGCAGGCCAAAGGCGGTGGCGTCCACGCCGCTGGGCTGCTCGCCGAACAGATAGGGCTTGCCGTCCAACTGCACGGACAGCGCATCGAAGGAACGGCGCGCCAACCCGGCGACCTCTTCGCGGGCGTGCCGGCCGAACCCCTGGCCCTGCAAGGTCGTCATCACGTTCTGCCGGCCCTGGTCGCGGATCGCGCCTCGCATCGCCTCGGGCGCGGCGTCGAAGAACTGGGCCGGACCTTTCTTGAAATTCTCGTCGTCGCTCCAGCGGGCATGCACCACCGCCCAATAGAGATGGTCCTCCAGCATCCGCTCGATCGCCCAGGCCTGCGCCTTCTGCTGCGCGCTCAAATGCCGATCGAGATCGACGGCGTAGGTTTTCTCGATGTAGGCCCGGATGAAGGTTGAATCCGCCACAAGGGTTCCGTCGTCGTCGATGAACGGCAGCTTGTGTTTCGGCGCGCGATCCAACCCGCCGTGCTCGCTGGCGTAGGCCAGGCCGGCCATCTTCAGCTGGACCTCGGTCTTCATCGTGAAGGGGCTGGGTTCGGGCAGACCGAAAAAGGGGCCGAAACTGTAGAGGGTGATCATCGCGCTTTCTCCGTTCGAGGTTGGCGCTTGCATATTCCGACGCTACTGCCAACGTGCTGTCAGCATAGAAGGACAAGGCATCATGCGGCGCGCGGAGCGACTGTTTCAGATCATCCAGATCCTGCGCCGCGCCAAGGCCCCGGCGACCGCCGCGAGCATCGCCGCGGAGCTGGAAACCTCGCTGCGCACCGTCTATCGCGATGTCGCCGAGCTGCTGGCGCAGCGGGTGCCGATCCGCGGCGAGGCGGGCGTCGGCTATGCCCTCGAGCGCGGCTTCGACATGCCGCCCTTGATGCTGACGCCGGACGAGATCGAGGCGGCCGTGTTGGGCGCCCAATGGGTCATGGCGCGCGGCGATCCTCAGCTCGGTCGCGCCGCCGCGGACCTGATCGCCAAAATTGACGCGGTGATCCCGCAGCATTTGCGGCCGTTCCTGGCCGACGCGGCCCTGTCGGCCTACCGCGCTCCGGGTCTCGCGGTGGACGTGATCGATGTGGCGCGCCTGCGAGCCTGGATTCACACGCGCGGCAAGATCGCGATCCTCTATCGCGATGAAGAGGGCCGCGAGACCGGGCGGATCGTGTGGCCCATCGCCATCGGCTATTTCGAAACGGTCCGCCTGGTCGCGGCCTGGTGCGAGCTTCGCCAGGACTTTCGCCACTTCCGCACCGATCGGATCGTGCAAGCGGAATTTCTGGAAGATCGCTACCCGGCCGCGCGCCGCGCGCTGCATGCGGCCTGGAAGAAGCAGCTGCGGCGGCCGATGCGCGAGCGCCAGGACGCCGCGATGGTCGTCTGAGCGTCAAACCCCAGGCCCGTCCGGCCGGCTCATCTCGAACATCGCCTCGGGACGGATCTCCGCATAGTCGCCCATACGGCCCGCCCGCAGGATGGGGCGGGCGGCCGCGGTGTCGTAGACGCCGTCCTTCAGCAGGTCCCGATCGATATGCACGGCGACCACTTCACCCAGCACCAGCCAGGATTTCACCGGCTCGCCGGCCGCCGATTGCAGCTGGATCAACTGACTGAGCCGGCACTCGAAGTTGACCGGGCTCTCCAGAACCCTCGGCGGCGCGACCAGGCGGCTGGGCGACGGGGTCAGGCCGGAGAGTTCGAATTCATCCACCTCGGGCGGCGCATGGGCCGAGGTCGCATTCATCCGCGGCGCCAGCGCCATGGTGGCGAGGTTCCAGACGAACTCTCCGGTCGCCTGGATATTGGCCACGGTGTCCTTCCAGCCGATCGTCGAGAATCCGATGATCGGCGGGCGATAATTGAACGCATTGAAGAAGCTGTAGGGCGCCAGGTTGCGACCCCCGTCAGCGCGCACTGACGAGATCCAGCCGATCGGCCGGGGCCCGACGATGGCGTTGAAGGGATCGTGGACCAGGCCGTGGCCGTTCGACGGCTGGTAATAGTGAGCGGTGTCATCGGCCATGGCCTTAGTTTGGCCCAGCCTGGAGAGCTTGACCATCAGCCGTGGCACGCGGCGGATTGGCTTGGTGAAATCAGCGCGGTCGGCCAAGATGCCGCCTCCATTTCAGGTCCTGTTCGCCGCGATGCGAGGATCGCCCCGGGGAATCGTTTGGTGGGATCGGGATTGAGCTTGCCGCCGCGAACCTGGATCGGCGCCTTGTCGGCGCTCTGCTTGCTGGCCGCGAGCGGACCCGCGCTGGCCGCGCCGGCTCCGGTCGCCGACTGGCCGCAGGCGCACAGCGACGTGCCGGCCGATCCGGCTGTGCGTTTCGGCGTTCTGCCCAACGGCATGCGCTATGCGATCATGAAGAACGCCACGCCCAAGGGCGAGGTCGCCATTCGGTTTCGTATCGCCGCCGGTTCGCTGGATGAAACCGACGCCCAGCAGGGCCTGGCCCACTTCACCGAGCACATGGCGTTCAGGGGCTCGACCCACGTGCCCGAGAGCGAGGTCTGGACCGGCCTGCAACGGCTGGGCATGGCGATCGGCGCCGATACCAGCGCCTATACCACCGAAACACAGACCTTCTACCTGCTGAACCTGCCCAACGCCGAGGCGGCGACCGTCGACTTCGGTCTGATGCGAATCCGCGAGATCGCCAGCGAACTGACCCTCAGCCAGAGCGCCATGGACGCCGAGCGCGGCACGGTGCTGGGAGAGGAGCGTCTGCGCGACACGCCGGACTATCGCACCACCAAGGCCCAGCGGGATTTCTTTCTCAAGGGCCAGTGGGCGATCAATCGCTACCCGATCGGCAAGGTCGAGGTCATTAAAAACGCGCCGGTCGCGCTGATCCGCGACTTCTACCACGCCTATTACCGCCCAGAACGCGCCACGCTGATCGTGGTTGGCGATGTCGATCCGCAGGCGATCGAAGCCAAGATCAAGGCGCGATTCTCCGATTGGAAAGGCGTCGGGCCGGCGGGGCAGGACCCCCCGTTGGGCTCTCCGTTGCAGCGCGGACTGGAGAGCCGACTGGTCGTCGATCCCAACCTGGCGCGGTCCACCATGATCGCCTGGGTCGCGCCCTATCAGGCTCCCCCCGCCACCGTGGCGGTCGCGCGACAGGACCTGCTCGAGGGGCTGGCGCTGAATATCGTCAACCGTCGGCTGCAAGCGCTGGCCAACAGCCCCGAGCGCCCATTCCAGGACGCCTTGCTGTCGAGACGCAATCTGCTGCGCTCGGCGAACGTCACATTCCTTGGCGTCAGCAGCGACCCACAGCATTGGCGGGACGCCTTGGACGCGGCCGAGACCACCCGTCGCCAGGCGGTTCAATATGGCCTCACCCAGCCAGAGGTCGATCGCGAGGCGGCCGGGATGCGGGTCCGCTACCAGGCCGCCGTCGCCGCCGCCTCGACCCGCCAGACGTCCGGATTGGCCGGCGCTCTTTTGGCCTCCTCCGAATCCGGCGACGTCTTTTCCAGTCCCGCCCAAAACCTGGCCATCGTCGAGCAGGCGCTGAAGGGCGTCACCGCCGATCAGGTCACTGCCGCGTTGCGCGCCGCCTTTGAAGGATCCGGGCCGCTGATCTTCGTCGCCCATCCCGTCGCGCTTGACGGGGGCGAGGCCGGCGTGACGCGCGCCTTCGCGGAGATCGAGGCCAAACCGGTCGCGGTCCGCGCGAACGCCGCGGCGCTGGTCTGGCCCTACGCCTCGTTCGGCGCGCCCGGGCAGGTCGTCGACCAGCGCTTCATCGACGACCTCGACACCCATTTCATCCGCTTCGCCAACGGCGTCCGGCTGACCGTCAAACAGACCAAGTTCAGCGCCGACCAAGTGCTGGTCAGCGTCAAGGTGGGCGACGGCCTGCTCGACCTGCCGAAGGACCGCAAGACCGCGCGATGGGCCGTCGACAGCGGTGGGTTCGTGCTGGGCGGCCTGAAGGCGATCAGTTTCGAGGACATCCAGACCGTTCTCAACGCCAAGGCCTATGGCGTGACCTTCGCCACCCGCGACGACGGCTTCTACCTCACCGGCGCGACCCGGCCGGTGGATCTGGACACCCAGATGCAGCTGCTGGCCGCCTATGTCTCCGATCCGGGCTGGCGGCCCGAAGCCTTCGAGCGCGCCCGAGCATCGGCGGGCCCGGAGATCAACCGGCTGATCGCCTCGCCGACCGGGGTCATGCAGCTGGAACTGCCCCTGTTGCTGCACGACAATGACCCCCGCTGGGCCCAGCCCAACTTCATCGACCTGGCCCAGGCCAAGCCGGACGACATGAAGTCCGTCATCCAAGGCCCGCTGAGCACGGGGCCGATCGAGGTGACCGTGGTCGGCGATATCACTCCGGAGCGCGCCGTCCAGGCCGTGGCGGCCACCTTTGGCGCTCTGCCGCTCCGGCCGCCGGCCGCTTCGCCGGATCCCAAGGCCCGGGCGGTCCATTTTCCCCCATTCAGCGCCAAGCCCTATTTGCTGCACCATCGCGGGCGGCCGGACCAGGCGCTGGCCCTGATCGCCTGGCCGACCATGGATAATCTCGTCGACCCCCAAAAGGTGCGCGATATCCGGGTGTTGGAGCAGATCATCCAGCTGCGGCTGTTCGCTCAGCTGCGCGTCGTCGACGGCGCGGCCTATGAGGCCCAGACCGGCCTGGAGTCCTCCGAAATCTTTCCCGGCTACGGCGACGTCTACGCCTTCGCCGAGGTGCCGCCCGACAAGACGGATCTGTTCTTCGACGTCGTAGCCAAGATCATCGCCGACCTTCGCGCGCATGAGGTGTCAGCCGACGAGCTCGAGCGAGCCCGACGCCCGCGCGTCGAGCTGTTCACCCAGAACCAGCAGAACAACGGATATTGGCTGGGCTCGCTATCCAACGCCCAGTCCGAGCCGGCCAAGCTGGACCTGATCCGCTCGACCATCCCGGACCTGAAGCGGGTCACCGCCGCAGCGGTGCACCGCGCGGCGATGGACTTCTTCACCGACGACCACGCGCTCAAGATGGTGGTCCTGCCCGTACCCCCGGCTCCGGCGGCGCCCATCGCCGCGCCGGTCGCGATCCCGACGAGCGCGCATCCGTAGGCGTGTTCCTGGCCGTGGTCTTCGTGAAGGCGTGGGGTCAGACGGGACGGCGCCCTTCGCAGGTGAGTCGGTTACGGAACGCTGTCGCGCAGCGCGTTGACGAAATTCAGACCGACAACCGCCCGTCTATCCTGCACAGCGAGCAGAGGGACTCCGTTCCGCGTTGGAGCGGCTGTCATTGCGAATACCCCTTCAACCATTTCGTCACGTCGCCGGCCCGCGTCGCCCTTGGCAGTAACCGCCTCGTCGATACCAGGGACCAAAATCGTGCGCATGATCTGCACCTTCGCAAGCGCCAGCGACTCCCCATCAATAGCGATTTGCGGAACCACCCTCAACCGGGCTGAAATTGGGAGGCGAGCTCGATTTTCACACTCACGCTTAACCTATCGCCAAGGTTGAACTGCGCTTAGTTTACCGGCTGCGCCGCCGGCCTGATCGCCAAGGCGGTTTGCTGCCCGGCATGCCCACGGAGGCCCACATCGAAACTGTCCGCCGCGACGCGCTTAGCGACTTCCTCAAACCGCTGACCGACCAGATGTCGCGCAGCTTCAGGGAGGGGGTGAGGTGTTCATAAGAAAGTTCATAAAAAATAGACTGCCCGCCATTATCGCCGTCGCAGTTGTAGCGGTCGTGCTAGTTGGAATGACGAGGTTTTTCCAATGGAACGAATATTATAGTTCTGGCGGCAGAATTGTTGGTCATCGTTACTACGACATTGCAATTGACTTCGACTACGGCGGCCACGTCTATCACAAGATGTGGGTGTACCAGTGTGATCTGCACGAATTTCGTTCGCTCCAGGGCGGTGGGGGTTTCAACTCGGTCTCCAGGCGCAACGGCATCGCCACC
>Ga0302314_10018450_pt1 | contig 11637 bp, 13 predicted proteins | sample III_Palsa_N2_3_FD_200533 | JGI IMG/M metagenome (GOLD analysis project Ga0302314, IMG submission 200533) | Peat permafrost microbial communities from Stordalen Mire near Abisko, Sweden - III_Palsa_N2_3 | ecosystem: Environmental > Terrestrial > Soil > Palsa > Peat permafrost | place: Sweden... | reverse complement strand
TACGGCCGCCCCGGCGGCCGCGACTGCTCAGGCGCCGGCCGCTTCGGCGGCGGCGAAGCCGATGCTCGACATCAAGTCGAGCGGTCAGGCCGCATCACCGAACGGATCGCAGAGTGCGACAAGCTCCGCGTCGCCCAGCGCCGCGCAAGCGACGCCGAGCTCCGGCGGCGGCCACACGGGCACCGGTTCGGACACACAGCACGGAGGCAACTCGGCAGCCCAGACCACTAACGCGCCGGCAACGGCGCCGACTGGCGGCCAGACAACGGACTCGCAGCCGACCGCAACATTCTCCGTAAACACGGCCGGCCAGCCAACCACGACGACGAGCCAGACGGCGGCGTCAGCCAATCTGAACCTCCCGCGCACAGCGGTGACGCTCCAGCAGGCGACCGACGCCGTCCGAGCAACGTTCACCGCCGCGAACCAGGCCGGTGTCTCATCGGCACGGATCACGCTCTCACCGGCTGCGCTCGGAGGGATCAAGATCTCGCTCCAACAGACCCCGAATGGGCTTGTGGCACGGGTCGTGGCGGATCATCCCGACGCGACCCAGACGCTGCAGCAGAATGCCGGTGATCTCAAGCGATCGCTTGAAGCCAGCGGGATGACGTTGCTGAGGTTGGACATCTCCTCGACCGGCGATCAGTCGCTGGGCAGCTTCCAGGGCTCCGAGCAGGACGGCTCGAGCACTGGCGATGCTGCGTACCGCAGCAACGGTGAGGTGGCCGAGGACGACGGCGACGTAGCGGACTCCACGACCGGGTTGACGGTGACGTTGGCAAGCGGATCGCTTGTCGACGTGCTCGCCTAAGGCAGAAAGGAAACGATGGGCACTTCAGTACCGCAGGTGGGCACCAACACGACCGGACAGGCCGAACAGGGAACCTCCGGCACCTCGATCAACAACAACAGCTCGACGACGATCAGCACCAACGAGTTCCTGGATCTGATGCTGGACTCGCTACAGGATCAGGATCCGCTGAATCCGAGCTCCAGCGACCCGACTCAGTATCTGACTGAGCTGGCGCAGATGACCGGCGTCGAGCAGGAGACCGACACCGCCCAAAACACTTCGTCTGCAGCCCAGGAGGAGTCGGTCAGCCAGGCCGTCGGCCTGATCGGTGACTCGGTCACCTACCAGAACCAGACCACCGGCGCCTCAATCACCGGCACCGTCAACAGCGTCCAGATCACCAGCACGGGCCCAACACTCACGGTCGACGGTGTGGCCGGTATCTCCATGGGCACGATCAGCAACGTCACAGCAGCTGGTAGCGGCGACTCGTCGGGCGACAGCGCGACGAGCGGCAGCGACTCCGGCAGCACTTCCGGAAGCGGGTCGTGAGCGACCTGATCAACAACCCGGCGCTACTACCGCCCGGAGGGGCGGTTGGCGCACCGGCGCCCACACAGCGTCCGCAGACACCTGCCCAGGGAACTCCCGGTCAGACGTCTTCGGTCGCCGACGGTCCGTCGTTCGCCTCGGTCCTGGCCGATCAGACCAGCACGACCAACGCACCGACGTTCTCCAAGCACGCGCTCGAACGTCTGGCGCGGCGTGGAATTGACATGAACGGCCAAACCCTCGGTCGTCTGACCGATGGGATTCAGCGCGCAGCCGACAAGGGCTCGCGTAACTCAGTCGTGTTCGTGGACGGGACAGCCTATGTCGCCTCCGTGCAGAACAACACCGTAATCACGGCGGTAACGCCCGAAGCCATGAACTCGCATGTCTTCACAAACATCGACAGTGCCGTGATCGCATGACGCTCACGGCTCATAACACCAAGACACAGACACACGAAGGCGGCCGGACCTCTCCGAGGGAGCCGCGGAAGGAACTGATGCAACCATGATGCCAGCGATGTACGCCGCGATCAGCGGCCTCGAAGCACACCAGACGATGCTCAACGTGACCGCCAATAACCTGGCGAACGTCGACACGATCGGATACTCCGCACAGCGGACGACATTCGTGTCAGAGCTATCGCAGCTTCTCTCGGGAGGCTCAGACCAGACCGCGTCCAACGGCGGCACGAACCCCGAGCAGGTCGGACTCGGCGTCCAGGTCGGTTCGATCGACAACATCATGGGCGGCGGCTCGCAGCAGAGCACCGGCAACGCGCTCGACGTATCGATCCAGGGAACGGGTTTCCTGGTGGTCGGTAACAGCCCAGGCAATGACGGGGCTGTTTCGGCCGCCCCGGCGGTCCCGGCAACCGGCTACGTCGCCGGGGACTACACGCCTGTGCTTGCTTCGGCTGGCACCGCCGCGCCGGCGATCAACGGCACCGCGACCAACACCTCAGCGACGGCTCAGGCGATGCCGGCTTCATTTGAGTACACCGAGGCCGGCAACCTCACAACCAACGCCGAGGGCTTCCTGACCACGGCGAGCGGTCAGTACGTGGTCGGTTACACGACGCCGCAGACCACCTCGCCAACCACGACGCCGTCAACCGACACCGCGGCCACGTACCTCTACATCCCGCCGGGATCGACCAACGTCTCAATCGGTCAGAACGGCGCCGTTACGTACACCGACAACAACCCCAACGACAACGGCACCGGCGGCGCCCCGAACACGTACGGGCAGACCTGCATCGCCGGCTACCTGGCCCTCGCCTCGTTCCCGAACCAGGCCGGGCTAACCCGCCAGGCAGGTTCAGATTGGACCACCTCCCCCAACTCCGGCCCGGCCTCCTATGGCACGGCCGACACCGGCCCATTTGCCAACACGCAGACCATCTCAGGCGAGCTGACGCAGTCGAACGTTGACATGGCCACGGAGTTCACGAACATGATCGAGGCCGAGCGCGGTTATCAGGCCAACTCGAGCGTGATCACCACCGCCGACACGATGATGCAGACGCTCATCCAGATGGCCCAGGCCTAATCACCGCTAACCGGTAAAGCAGTGCCCAGTTCCATTCAAGTGGGGCGATGCCGAGAGGCATCGCCCCACGTTCGTAGACGACCTCGGCAGTTGTCATCATTCGCCGCGCTACCGAGCAAACAAGAGGCCGACACACATGATCTCGCTGCACCGTCTCGGCCATCAGGCCGAAGAGTTTCAACTCAATCCAGATCTGATCGTGACCGTCGAGGCGAACCCCGACACGGTCGTGACGCTGACCACTGGCACGAAGATCGTGGTCGCCGAGACGCCTGAGAAGGTGGTCGAGGAGATCAAGCAATACCGAGTGGACGTCCTCTCCGGTGCGCTCAGCCGCCGGCGCGAGATGTCCAGGCCCGAACCGCACGGCCTGCATGCACGTCGTGCGGCCCAGGGCATGCTGCTGTCGCTGGACCGAGAGAAGGACAACGAGGGCGAAGACGACCCCGAAGATCCGGAAGAGCGGCCTTGATTGCAACTGGCGCTTGGTCGCCTGAGCGGCCACATTTCGCCCAGGTATTGAAGGTTTCCTACCGAAAGCCGATCACAGACTTATGAAGCCATCCACCGGCATCGGGATCGGTCTTGCCTTCTTTGGCATTCTGCTGGGCGCCCTCATGGGTGGCACCAGCCCTGCCGCGTTCATCGCCATCCCGGCGATCCTGATCATTTTCTGCGGCACCGGCGGCGCGACGATGGCCAGCGTCGGGATCGATCAGATGAAGCGCATCCCGGCTCTCTACAAGCTGGTACTGCGCGCGCAGCCGCCCGATGTACCCGGGCGAGTGTCGCTTCTGGTCTCTTTAGCTGAACAGGCACGCCGCGAAGGTCTGCTCGCACTCGATCAGCGTGTCGCCGAGATCGATGACGACTTCACCAGGAAGGGTCTCCAGCTCGTCGTGGACGGCATCGACCCGGACCTGGTCCGCGAGGTCCTGGAGGCTGAGATCGACGGCATGATCGCGCGCCACCACCAGGGCGCCGCGATGTTTGAGAAGGCCGGAGGCTTCGCACCGACGATGGGCATCATCGGCACCGTGATGGGCCTGGTGCACGTTCTCCAGAATCTCTCGGCGCCGTCCACGCTCGGCCCCGCAATCTCCACCGCGTTCGTCGCCACGTTGCTAGGTATCGGTTCGGCGAACGTGATCTACCTGCCGGTGGCGAACCGCCTGAAAGGGCTTTCCGCCGCCGAGGTGGAACTGCGCACCCTGACCCTGGACGGCATCCTCGCCGTGCAGGCCGGCGACAACCCACGCGTGGTCGCTGAGAAGCTCAACTCTTACATCGCGCCGGTCGACCGTGTCGGCGAGAACGGTGAGCCGGCCGCGGCCGCTGGGCAGGAAGACGACGCTCAGGCGGCCTAGAGATGGCGCGCCGGAGCAAGCCACCCGAAGACCATGATGGCGGGGAGCGTTGGCTCCTGACCTACTCGGACATGATCACGCTGCTGCTCGCGCTGTTCGTCGTCCTGTTCTCAATCTCGTCGGTCAACATCTCGAAATACATCACCTTGCAGCAATCTCTACGCGCAGCTTTCTCCGGCGGCATCCTCACCGGCGGCAGCTCGATCCTGCAGTCCGGCTCAGACTCGACCGCCACCCATTCGCCGAACAACACCGAGATTCCGTCGCTCGTGCCGCTGACGCCGACCATCCCCAAGCCGGTCGACCAGGGCGCCGCCCAGGGCTCTGTCTCGCAGGCACAGCTCAACGCGCTGCTGAGTGAGGCTCAGAATTCCTCGCAGGAGACAACGGACTTCGTGCAACTCGAGCACATTCTGAACGCCTACTCCAAGGCGCACGGCTGGTCCAACCAGGTACGCGCTCAGATCCAGCAGCGGGGCCTCGTGGTCACCGTCCTGACCGACAACCTGCTGTTCGCTTCCGGTCAGGACACCCTGCAGCCCGCCGGCCTGCCTCTGCTGAATGAGATCGCGACGCTGATCGGCATCGACCCCGAGAAGCATCCAGTGGTCGTGGAGGGTTACACCGACAACGTCCCCATCAGCACCGCCCAGTTCCCAAACAACTTCGCGCTCTCGTCGGGACGCGCCGACACGGTGCTCGAGTACTTACTCAGCCGCGATGTCGATCCGACCCGCATGAGCGTTGCCGGATTCGCCTACGAGGACCCGATTGCCTCCAACGCAACGCCCCAGGGCCGCGCGCAGAACCGTCGTGTCGAGATCGTGTTCGAACGTAAATACCCAGCCCCAAGTCCAGGTGCCTGACCGAGAGCCATGTCAAGAAGACTCATCATCATCATCGTGCTCGTCGTCCTCGTGGCTGCGGGCGCAGCCTATAAGGTGGCCAAGCCGAAGCACACAGTCAAGGAAAACGTCAACGGCACGATCTACATTCTGCCGAAGGGTTTCACGATCAATCTCAACGGCGGTCAGTACGCGACGCTCACCGCCGCGGTCCTGTTGCCGCCGGGCGAGAGCATCGGCATCACCACGCCCGACAACCCGCCGCCCACAGGTTTCGGCCCGCTGACGGACGAAGCTATCGTCCGTGCGATCATCACTGATGACGTGACCGACCAGCCAGAGAGCGCGCTGCTCACGCAGAAGGGCCGGGCGAAGCTTGAATCCAAGATCCTCTCCGATATCAACGCTCAGACTGATATCAAGGTGAAGGCGATCTATTTCACGGACATTGCGGTCCAGTAAAACTTGATGTCAGACCAAGTCGAACTAGAACAACTCAACGCCAGCGAAGCTTCGGACCACGTTCCGGGCATGACGGATCTCCGCCGGCTCAGCGATGTGCCGATCGATCTCACGGTCGAGATCGGCCGAACCCGGCTGACCGTGGGCGAAACGCTGGAGCTGCGCCAGGGCTCGATCCTGACGCTCAACCGGATGGCCGGCGAGCCGGTTGACCTGCTGGTCAACGGCACCCCGATCGCGCGCGGCGAGGTTGTCGTGATCGACGAGCAATTCGGCGTTCGGATCACGGACGTCCTCGGTGCCACATCGGCTCCCGCCGCGGGCGCAGCACCAGCTGCCGCGGCTCCTGGCGCGCAGCCTGCGCCACCAGTTGTCGCTCCTGAATAGTACGGAACGACGATCCGCAAGCGTACGTGCCTAAGTGCCGTTCGCTAAAGCTCCGCCTGGAAACGCCGAAGATTGGAGTACAGGTTCAGACCGCCTACCGGTCTGCGCGTGTCTGGGCCGCATAACACGTCAGGAAGGAAGCCATGTCAGACGAAACTGGAGCACGGCAGCTGGTGGTATTCACCCTCGGCTCCGAGCAATATGCCCTGCCGATTGAGCAGGTTCACGAGATCATCCGCTACGACGAGCCGCGCTCGGTCGCCTCTCCGATCGCCTGGGTGCGCGGCGTCATCAGCTTGCGCGGGCGCATCGTTCCCGTCTACGACTTGGCTGCGCGCCTGGGCCTGAGCTCAGAGCTGAGCGACCAGACGAAGATCGTGATTGTCGAGGCCGGCAGCGAGACCGCGGGCGTCATCGTCGACGAAGTCGACGAGGTACTGACGGTCGAGGACAGCGACTTTGAGGAAGTTCCCGGCGCCGACTCCGAGCTGATCGAAGCGATCGCCAAGCTCGGTGACCGCCTTGTCGTGCTGCTCAAGCCGAGCACGATCTTCGCTGGCGTGGAAGAGCTGGTCGCCGCCTAAGCGGCACCAGCACCGACGAAGCGACAGATGTCAACTGCAGCCCCCATGAGGGTCGTCGTGGCCGACGACAGCGCGATGATGCGCCAGATCGTGTCGTCATCATTGACACGCGCCGGCATACACGTCGTCGGTAGCGCCGCCAACGGTGATGAGGCACTGGCCGTCTGCGAGCGGGAGCGACCTGACGCCCTCATGCTTGACCTGACGATGCCTGGCCTCGACGGGATCGGGGTGCTGCGGACGCTGCGCCAGCGCGGACGCTCGGGCATGCCGGTGATTGTCGTCTCCGCCTTTTCGCCCGAACACGGCGCACGCGCGGTGGACGCGCTCGCGGAGGGCGCCTTCGACCTTGTGGCCAAGCCCAAGGTCGGAGACGGCCTCGATGGCTTCGCGGCCGAACTCGTCGAAAAGGTTCGTGCCGCCACCAGCCGCTCAAAGCCGGTGCCGTGGCGTTCGCTGTCGGCCAGCCGCACCTCGGCGACCGGCGTCGTGCGTCCGCCGGCACCGCGGACGAGGGCCCGGACCCGTGTTGCCAAGGCAGTGCTGATAGCCACCTCGACAGGCGGTCCCAAAGCGCTCGCAGACCTCATGCCGAAGCTTCCGTCACCGCTCGGCCTCGGCACCCTGATCGTGCAGCACATGCCCCCTGGCTTCACCCGCTCGCTGTCATCGCGCCTGGATCAGTCTTCTCAGCTAACTGTCCGCGAAGCAGAAGGTGGCGAGCGACTTGATCCCAAGGTGGCGCTGGTCGCCCCCGGTGGCCTGCATATGCGCCTCACCGCCGACGGCCGCATCAAGCTCACTGACGAGCCAGAGATCGGCGCTCTACGCCCGCGCGCGGATCTGATGATCGAAGACGCAGCCAAGGTCTTCGGCAACCGCACCGTTCTGGTCGTGATGACCGGCATGGGCAACGACGGGCTCGTAGGCGCACGTGAGGTCAGGCGCCAGGGCGGACGCATCCTTGTTGAGGCCGAGTCGACCTGCACGGTTTACGGGATGCCGCGCGCTATCAACGAGGCAAAGCTCGCCGACGAGGTGCTGCCGCTTCACGAACTCGCCCAGGCGATCGCGGAGGAGGCATCGTGACGACGACGGCCGTTGACGACTACGTCGAGTTCTGCGCGTTCCTGCGCAAGCTCACGGGGATTGATCTTTCGCAGTACAAGCGTCCGCAGATGGAGCGGCGCCTGCGCTCGTTCTACGCCAACAAGGGCGTCAACTCGTTGACCGAGTCCTTTGATCGGCTCCGGACCGACCCCGCGCACCTCGAAGAGCTACTCGACCGGATCACGATCAACGTCTCGCAGCTCTGGCGCAACCCGGAACAGTGGGAAGTCATCCAGAAGACGCTGCTGCCGGAGCTGGCACAGGCGGGGCAGATCCGCTGCTGGAGCGCCGGCTCTTCGTACGGCGCCGAGGCGTACACGCTCGCGACGCTCTGCCACGTTGTCTGCCCGACCAAGCGCGTCACGATTCAGGGGACGGACATCGACAAGCGCATGGTTGCCAGGGCCCGCCTGGGCCTGTTCAGCGAGGACGACGCCCGCACCGCTCCCCGTGACCTGCTGAAGGTCGGGTTCGAATCGATCGATGGCGGCTGGCGAGCGAAACTCGAGCTGCGGAAGATGACACGCTTCGACGTCGGCGACCTGCTGCAGATGCAGCTTCGTCCCGAGTCCTACGACCTGATCCTCTGCCGCAACACGGTCATCTACTTCTCCGAGCCCATCCGGGACGAGCTGCACACGCGCTTGGCCGACGCGCTCAGGCCCGGCGGTTACCTCGTGATCGGGTCAACCGAGCGGGTTTCACAACCCACGGCCTTGCGTCTGACGTCGAAACAACCATTCATCTACCGGAAGAGCTAATGGATACCTCCGAATACATGCCGATGTTCCTGGCTGAGGCCCAGGAGCATCTCCAGGAACTGAACGTCCTCATCGTGCAGCTTGAGGAAACCCCGTCAAATCAGGAAACGCTCGACGGGATCTTCCGTTGCGCGCACTCGCTCAAGGGGATGAGCGCGACGATGGGCTTCGCCCACATCGCCGAACTTACGCATGTGATGGAGGACGTCTTCGAGCTGCTGCGCAAGCGCACCGGCGGCGTTCAGCCCGAAGCGATCACGCTGGTGCTCGGCTGCCTGGATGCACTTGAGGGCGCCGTCGGCTCGATCGAGAGCACTGGCCAGGAGAACTTCGATCCGGCGCCATTGATCGAGCAACTGCGTGCGCTGATCCGTGACCGGACGCCGGAGCAGGCACTCGAGCGTGCTGGGGGCGCCGAGCTGCCGAACCAGACGGTGCTGAACGCAGCGCGCGATGCGGGTGCACGTGTGCTCCACATCGTGGTCAAGCTTGACGAGGATGTGATGATGCCTGCCGTCCGCGCCCATATGGTGCTGGCGGCGCTCAACGATCACGGCGAGGCGCTCGGCAGCATTCCGGCTCCCGACGTCATCGACAACTTCCAGGGTCACGTGATCGAAGCGTGGATCGCCTCCGAACACGAGGAGTCAGCTGTCGCCGCTGCAGCCACTCGTGTGTCGGATGTGGCCAGCGTCGAGGTGATCGAGCTCGAGCCGGGCTCGGCACCGCCAAGCGGGCCGATCGAGGCCGATGAGGACGGTCAGCCCCGGATCGAGGACATCCCGGCGGCCGCCGCGGCCCCCGTGGCTGCCGCCGCTGCTGGCGGCGGAGCCGGTCACGCGGCAGCGCGCACAGTCCGTGTCGACGCCGAGCGCCTTGACGTCCTCATGCACCTGATGGGCGAGCTCGTGATCCACCGCACCGCGGTTGAGGCGTACACGGCCAACATCAACTCACCCGAGCTGCAGCACGCCGTGCAGAACCTGACTCGCAGCTCTCAGTCGCTGCAGTCGATGGTGATGCAGGTGCGGATGATCCCGGTGGACGTCGTCTTCATGCGCTTCCCGCGTCTTGTTCGTGACCTTTCAACCAAGCTCGGCAAGGACATCGAGCTGGATCTGGTCGGACGCGATACCGAGCTCGACCGGACCGTGGTTGATTCGCTCGGCGACCCGCTTGTGCATCTGGTCCGCAACTCGCTGGACCACGGCATCGAGCCGCCGGACGTACGTCTTGCAGCGGGCAAGCCCCGCACGGGCACGCTGACGATCGGCGCTCGCCACGCGGGCGGCAGCGTCGTCATCGAGGTGCGCGACGACGGTCGCGGCGTCGATCCTGCCGCAGTCGGCCGCAAGGCCGTACAGCGAGGGCTGATCGACGAGGACCAGGCAGCCCATCTGGACATGAAGGGCGCGATCGAACTGCTTTTTGCGGCTGGCTTCTCAACCGCTGAGACGACCAGCGACATCTCCGGCCGCGGTGTCGGTATGGACGCGGTGCGAAACAAGATTCGCGAGCTCGGCGGTGAGGTGATCATGGAGTCGGTCCTGGGCCAGTACACCAGCGCCCAGATCCGCCTGCCGCTGACACTCGCGATCGTTTCCGCACTCCAGGTGGACATCGCCGGTGCGCCGTTCGCGCTGCCGATCGACCGTGTTGAGCGCACGCTGCGACTCAGCGATCACCCCGTCCGCTCGATCGCCGGCCGACGCGTACTCTCGCTCGAGGACGGCGTCCTGCCGCTGCTCGAGGGCGCTCAGACATTCGGACGCAAGCCGACAGGCGAACACGACCTGATCGTGATCGTGCGTGGTCACGACAAGCGCATCGGCCTCACCGTTGACGAGCTCGTCGGCCAGCGCGAGTTGGTTACGCGGCCGCTGCCGCCGATCGTCTCGGACGGTCAGCCGGTCTCTGGCGGTGCTGTCCTGGCCGACGGACAGATCGCGCTGATCGTCGACTGTGATGCGCTGGCGACCGACATGAGCCGCGCTCAGCATCCGGTTCACCGCAACGACGAACCACCGCAGGGCGATTCTTCTGACCCCGCGCTCGTCGCTGCGTGAGAATGAACTCAGCAGAGCCATCAACCACCGACTTAGGAGTACCCGTTGACCCCCCGCTATAACGACATGCAGCTCGACGCCCTGCGTGAGCTGGCGAACATCGCTTCAGGCACAGCGGCCACGTCGCTGTCACAGATGCTGGGGCGCGACGTCGACCTCAACGTGCCGAAGGCGTTCTCGCTGCCGCTTGCCGACGCGGTCGAGGCCACGGGGGATCCCGAGGAAACGGTCACCGGCGTCGCACTTCCGCTGGACGGCGACATCGACGGCATCGTCCTGCTCCTGATCAAGTCGCATGGCGCCGCCACACTCTGCTCGCTGCTCGGCGTCGATCCGGATAGCGAGGTCGGCGAGTCCGCCCTCGGTGAGATCGGCAACATCCTTGGTGCCTCCTATCTGATGGCGCTCAGCTCGATGACCGGACTCTCTCTGCTGCCCTCGACCCCGCACGTTGTCACCGACATGCTGGGCTCGATCGTTGCATCAGTCCTGGCCCAGACCGTCGGCCACGGCGAAATGGCGTTGGTGTTGGACTCTTCACTGGACATCACCGGGGAGCCCTGCGAGATCTCGTTCCTGCTGCTCCCGAACGCCGACGCCGCAACCGATCTGCTGGCTCCCCTGGGACTTGCCGAGTCTGCCGCCTAGCCCTGATGGAGAATGTCCGTATGGGAGAACTTGCAGTTTCCAGCCGAACCGGCGATGAGCTGGTCGCAATCGGCCTTGGTTCCTGCATCGGCTTGGCGATGATCGATCGCGATGCCGGCGTGGCCGGCCTGGCTCACGTAGTTCTTCCCGAGTCCCAGGGCAAGCCGGGCCCGGCCGCGAAGTTCGCCGACCTGGCCGTCCCGGAACTGCTCTCCAAAGTCGTCGCGGCCGGTGCCGCAAAACGTCGCATCGAGGCGATCATGATCGGCGGTGCGCGGATGTTCTCGGTGGGCGCGAGCATGGACATCGGCGCGCGCAACGCTGAGGCGGTTCGCGGCGCCCTGAAGGAGGCCGGGATCAAGATCAAGGCTGAAGAGACTGGCGGCAATCGCGGCCGCACCGCCCGCATCATCATGGGCTCGGACATCAGCTCTCAGCTCGCCGGTGGCGAGCGCACGTCGCTGATGTCACTCGGCTCAAGCGTGACGAACGGACGGGCTACGACTAG
>Ga0302314_10018449_pt1 | contig 11637 bp, 12 predicted proteins | sample III_Palsa_N2_3_FD_200533 | JGI IMG/M metagenome (GOLD analysis project Ga0302314, IMG submission 200533) | Peat permafrost microbial communities from Stordalen Mire near Abisko, Sweden - III_Palsa_N2_3 | ecosystem: Environmental > Terrestrial > Soil > Palsa > Peat permafrost | place: Sweden... | reverse complement strand
GCGAGCATCGGCTCCTTCAGCATCATCGCCGACCGCACCGACAAGCAAGTCGCCGGCATCATCGCCGACGCCGCCAAGGCCAATGCCGCAGAGGACACCGACACCCGCCGCATCGCTGATCTCTACGCCTCGTTTATGGATACCGCTACCATCGACGGTCGTGGACTCGCACCCATCAAGCCTGAGCTTGATCACATCGCGGCGATCAAGACGCAGCGTGACCTGGCCCGCGTTCTTGGTCTCACCCTGCGCGCCGATGTGGATGCGCTGAACGCCACCAACTACCACACGGCCAACCTCTTCGGCCTGTGGGTCGCGCCGGGTTTCAACGATCCCGACCACTATGCACCGTATCTATTGCAGGGCGGCGATGTGCTGCCCAGCCGCGACTACTATCTCTCCACCACGCCGCACATGCAGGACGTACTGGCCAAGTACACGACGCACGTCGCAACGATGTTCAAGCTCGCGGGCTTCGACCATCCCGAGGAGCGCGCGGCGCATGTTCTGGAACTGGAAAAGGCCATCGCCGCGCAGCAGATCTCGCTGGCCGACGACGAGGACATCCACCGCGCCAATAATCTCTGGACCGCCGCTGACTTCGCAGCCAAGGCCCCGGGACTCGATTGGGCAGAGTACTTCCGCGCCGCCGGTCTTGGTGCGCAGAAGACCTTCTACGTGTGGCAGCCTACGGCCTTCAAGGGTGAGTCGGCGCTGGTCGTCTCCATGCCGTTCGATGCCTGGAAGGATTACCTCGCCTATCACGCACTGGAAGCCCATGCTGGCGCTTTACCCAAGCCTCTTGCGGACGAGGATTTCGCGTTCTTCGGCACCACGCTCTCCGGCACGCAGCAGCAGCGGCCAAGGGACAGGCGCGCTATCGGACTCGTCAACGGCGTGCTGGGTGATGCCGTGGGCAAGCTCTACGTCCAGCAATACTTCTCGCCCGAAGCCAAGGCACAGGCGCAGGCCATGGTTGCGAACCTGCTTGCGGCCTTCCACCAAAGGCTCGAAAACATTACCTGGATGGCCCCCGCCACCAAGGCCGAGGCGCTGCGCAAGCTGGGCACACTACGGGTTTCGGTGGGCTATCCGGACAACTGGCGCAGCTACAAGGGCCTGGTGATCCATGCCGACGACCTCTACGGCAACGTGGAGAGCGCCGGGCTATTTCAACTCCACTACTCCCTCTCGCGCATCGGCAAGCCCGTGGACCGCGGCGAGTGGTGCATGGTTCCGCAGGAGGTCAACGCGGTGAATTTGCCGCTGGATAACGGCCTGAACTTCCCCGCCGCGATCCTGCAGGCTCCGTTCTTTGACCCCAAGGCTCCTGCAGCCTCCAACTATGGCGCAATCGGCGCGATTATGGGCCACGAGATCTCGCATACCTTCGACAGCGAAGGCGCTGCGTTCGACTCGCAGGGGCGCGTGCGCGACTGGTGGACGCCGGAGGACCTCGCCCACTTCAACGCCGCTACCGCTGCGCTGGCCGCACAGTACGATGCCTACGAGCCCTTTCCCGGCGTCCATGTAAACGGCCGCCAGACCCTCGGCGAAGACATCGCAGACCTGGGCGGGATCGCCGCTGCATACGACGCCTTCCACGCCTCGCTCCAAGGCCAGCCCGCAATGCCGGTCGGCGGCCTCACCGGCGACCAGCAGTTCTTCCTCGCCTTCGGGCAGGCGTGGCAATCCAAGGCTCGCGAGGCCGCCGAGCGGCGACAGATCGCCACCGATCCCCACGCGCCCGCACAGTTCCGCGCTGACACCGTCCGCAACAGCGATGCCTGGTACCCGGCATTCGACGTCAAACCCGGGGAAGCCCTTTATTTGGCGCCGGATAAGCGCGTCCATATCTGGTAGCAATCCGGGGCCGGGCAAAACACTATTTTTCAAGCTTCGATCAAGATTCAATCTGACAAAGCGCCTGACACTTTTGGGTTACATCTTTCGTTACTCTGTTGCGTTTATAGTCAACCTGCCGAATCAGATTGACTTTGTATCTCTTGTTTTTCTCCCGCGCTCGCCTCCAGCCCAACTGGTTGCGAGAGATGGAATCCTGCTATGGTTTCACCGCTAGTGCACCTCATTTACGTGAGTACGGCTACGCGCCACTTTGGACTCGACGAGTTAAACACTCCTCTTGACCAGTCTCACCTCAACAACCAACTCCTCGATATCACCGGCATCCTGCTCTACAAGGATGGCCGCACCCGCAAGCTATTGCTTGCGGAATAAAATTCGCAGCCCTTAAGGACGCTCGAGATCATCAACTCCTTCACCTTCGCCTTTCAGCCCATTGTCGACGTCGTCAAGCAGGAGATCGTCTCCTACGAGGCCCTCGTGCGCGGACCCAACGCCGAGCCTGCACCGCAGCTCTTTGCCGCAGTGCCGCCGGAGCTGCTCCACCAATTCGATCAGCAGTGCCGCACCCAGGCGATCGCGCTCGCCCAGACTCTTGCTGTCCCGTGCTCACTCAACCTGAACATCATTCCCACCGACCTTCACACCGCCGAAGAGGCCATTCTCAGCACCATCGCCGCAGCCAGCGAAGGCCGCTTCCCGCTGGACCGCATCGTGCTCGAAATCTCCGAGACCGTCGTCATCGCGGACCTCGAGCGCTTCAACGAGCTCATCCTGCTCTACCGCAGCATGGGGTTCAAGCTCGCCATCGACGACTTCGGCTCCGGCAACTCCGGCCTCAACCTGCTGGCCGACTTCCAGCCCGACCAGATCAAGCTCGACAAAGGCCTCGTCCGCGGCATCGAGCACAGCGGCCCCCGCCAATCCATCGTCCGCGCTATCTTCTCCGTTTGCCGCGATCTCGGCATCGACCTCATCGCCGAGGGCGTAGAAACCGTCGAAGAATACCACCGCCTCCGTGAACTGGGCATCACGCTCTATCAGGGCTATCTCTTCGCCCGCCCCGGCTTCCAACACCTGCCGTCGGTCCACTTTCCCGTCGGGTCGTAACCCACCCCGCAAGCTTCGCTCGTCTCTTTCTGCAAGAATGTCTGTCAGGGAGAAGCATGAGCCTCATCATCGCCGCCATCCGTTCCGGTACAGACCCCATTGCCCCGCTGCCGCCGGCGACCTTCCACCGCACTCTGGAAGACCCCATCTACTGCCCCAAGTGCGAAGCCAGCTACAACCTCGTCGTCGACTATGACCAGGCCATCGGGCGGCACTTCGCCAACGAATCCCGCCGACATCTCACCATGCTCCGCAAAGCCGTAATGATGGGCCACACCACCGACCACCGCGTCACCCACTTCGAGACCAACGGCGTTATCGTGCTGAGCCATACGCCACCAAGGCCGGATCCCCCCATCACCGCGCTCAAACCGCTCACCAAGCTCATCAACTAGCTTCCGGCTCCCTTTGCTCCCTGACGCCCTCTGCGTGGGCGCTTTCGCCCTTCGCAGGTATCAAACCTGCTAAAATAGACCTCTGTGAGCCTGTCTACCACCCTCGACGGCGCCGCTCCCGAGACCACCCTAAAAGAACCCCACCGCCCTACGGTCGGCTTCGTCTCGCTCGGCTGCCCCAAGAACCTCGTTGACTCCGAGGTCATGATGGGTCTGCTCCATCGCGGCGGTGCCCAGTTGACCCCGAAGGCCGAGGACGCCGAAATTCTCGTCGTCAACACCTGCAGCTTCATCGACTCCGCCAAGCAGGAGTCCGTCGACACCATCCTCGAGATGGTGCAGCACAAGATCGGCAACGGCGGCAAAGCGCAGCGCCTCATCGTGGCCGGCTGCCTGGTCGAGCGCTACCGCGACGAGATCATGAAGAACATCCCGGAGGTCGATGCCGTCGTCGGCACCGGCGAACTGGAAGCCATCCTCGAAGCCGCCGGTCTGAACCGCCACACGCCCGAGGCCAGCAACTCGCCCTTCGCGATTCTCACTACAGCCCAAATCGACCGCCACGCAAGCGCCGTCAACCAGCACTCGCGCCCCGATTCTGACTCCCCACAAATTCTTCACGAAACCACGCGGAGCGTCTCGCCCGACGCGCAGTCGCGCCCCGAAGGCGACGCCCGCGAGGCCGCTGGCCGCTTCTCGCGCGAGGCCTGGGATGGCGCCACTGCCGCGCTGCCCAGCTACCTGTACTCCGACGAGACACCCCGCATCCTCACCACGCCACGCGCCTCGGCCTACATCAAGATCGCTGAAGGTTGCGACCACCCGTGCAGCTTCTGCATCATCCCCCAGCTACGCGGCAAGTTCCGCTCGCGCCCGCTGGCCAGCATCGTGGCGGAGGCCAAATCGCTGATCGCACAGGGCGTCCGCGAGATCACCCTCATCGGCCAGGACACCACCTGCTACGGCGAAGACCTCCCAGTGGACGCTCTCACCGGCAAGCGACCAGAACTGGCCGATCTCCTTGACGCGCTAGCGCCGCTCGAAGGCCTCAAGTGGCTCCGCTTCCTCTACGCCTACCCGAACAAGATCACCACGCGCCTGCTGGAGTCGATCGCAAAGCACGACACCGTCGCCAAATACCTCGACGTTCCACTACAGCACGCCAGCGCGAACGTCCTGCGCCGCATGAAGCGCGGAGGCTCCGCGGACCGCTTCCTCCAGATCATCGAGAAGGCCCGCAAGATCGTCCCGAACCTCGTCCTCCGCACCAGCTTCATCGTCGGCTTCCCCGGCGAGACGGAAGCCGATTTTGAAGAGCTCCTCGCCTTCGTCCAGGCCGCGCAGATCGACTGGCTCGGGGTCTTCAGCTACTCCGACGAAGAGGGCGCGGGCGCCTCCGATCTCGACCAGAAAGTTCCGAAGCGCACCATCGAATCCCGCCGCCGCCGCCTCATGCGCCTGCAGCAGAAGATCAGCACCAAGGCCCGCAAGCAGTGGATCGGCCGCGAGCTCGACATCCTCGTCGAAGGCGAGAGCGAAGAGACAGAACTCCTCTGGCAGGGCCGCTCGCTCGACCAGGCGCCGGAGATCGACGGCAAGGTGCTGATCAACGACTTCGGCCCCCACGAGATCCTGGTCCCCGGCACCTTCTATCGCGCTGAGATCACCGAGAGCCACGACTACGACGTAGTCGCAAGAATCCTTGAATAACTTTTTCTAATATGGCATCCTGTAACTGTTTTTAGTTGCAAAGCATTAAAAACGATGATCGGCCAGCGGCAAGCGGAGAAACAATGTCCCGGCAAGATAAAGCTTTGAAACGGTTATTGTCAATTCCTAAAGACTTCACCTGGTCAGAACTCGTAACACTCATGAAGGGTCTTTCCTACGACCTTCAAAAAGCCGGCGGCTCTGGACGCAAGTTCGTCCTGAGGGAATCGAAATCAACTCTTTTCATCCACGAGCCTCACCCTGCAAAGGTACTCAAGCCCTACCAGGTTCGCGATGTGGTTCATCATCTTTCCAAGGATGGTTTTCTGGAATGAACGAAACATTACAGCACAAGGGATACAACGGTTCGGTACTCTACAGCGCTGAGGACGAGATGCTTCACGGTCGCGTACTCGGCATTCGAGACACAATTAGTTATGGCGGAACAACGGTAAAGTCTCTTGCCAAAAACTTCCGTGATGCTGTGGATGAATATCTGCGCTTTTGCGAGGAAACCGGTAAGGTGCCTAACCCGCCTTTCAAGGGAAGTTTCAATGTTCGCGTGAGTCCGGACCTTCACCAACGTGCATCGCTCTACGCCGAACAGCATGATATGAAGCTGAACACGGTGGTCCAAAACGCACTCAGCGAATATCTCGACCCCGCAGCCTGACTCCCGGAACACAACCATGACCAAAACCGTCCCCTGCCCCATCTGCAAAAAGCCCGTCCTCACCACCGACCCCAACGTCCCCTTCTGCTCCGACCGTTGCCGCACCATCGACCTCGGCAAGTGGGCCTCGGGCGACTACAAGATCAGCTCACCCATCCTCGACCCCGACCTGCTCGAAGACCTCGAACACGCCCAGCAACAGCGACACCCCACCGACGAATCCAAGTGGAAAAATTAGCTTCGTCTTTATTCACTATTCACTACTCACTATTCACCGCACCACCAAAGCAAAAGGGCCCCAACCGGGGCCCTTCGCAATTTTCCAACTAGCTACGACTTAGGAAGTCGCGCCATGCTGCACAGCAGCGTTATAACCAGCCTCGAAGTTCTGGAGGTAAGCATCGCGCTCCGGTCCCTTCTTCACCTTCGGATGCAAATACAGATAGCTCGACTTCGCGTCGATCTTCCGTTTTGCAGTTGCATCCAGTTTCGCCGCTTCGATACCGTCGCGGTAGCCGGCCTGCGCCTGCTCCGTACCGGCCGGAGGCGTGTTCCAATCCTGCACGGAACTGTTCTGGGTCTGGGTATTCTGGGCCAGCGACAACATAGGTACGCCGGTCATCATCGCCACTGCGATCAGTGGTGTTGCAATGCGCATTAACTTCTTCATAGTTCCCTCTTTATTACATTTGGGCTAAAATTTCGCCCTACTCTTGCTGGTCAAAGTGCACCACCAAAACAGACGTACACTACGCCGAAATGGATGCAATTTGCAAGCTACTTTGTGCGATAAATGCGCATTAATATTTGACTTCGCAGATACCCCCTCCCACACCCCGCTACCCCGGTAAAATTCATTCATGCAAGTAGTTGAAAAGAAGACAAAATGGGCCTGGTCGCTGGCAACCTTTTTCGGCGCCGGATACTTTAAACCCGGCCCCGGAACCTACGGCTCCATCGCCGCTCTGCTCCTCTGGTACGCCGCCGCGCACGCCTTCCACCCAACCCCCGCGGTCCTCGCGCTGGCCACCCTCTTCGCCGCGCTGCTGCTCACCGACCTCGGCATCCGCGCCTCCACAGTCGTCGCCCGCGAATCCGGTCGCAAAGATCCCGGCTTCGTCGTCATCGACGAGGTCGCCGGCCAACTCATCGCCCTCATCCTCATGCCCGCCGATCCGGCCCACGCCGCGCTCGCGCTGCTGCTCTTCCGCCTCTTCGACATCTTCAAGCCCTGGCCCATCCGCAAGCTCGAAGCCCTGCCCGAGGGCGCCGGCATCATGCTCGACGACGTCGCCGCCGGCCTCTTCGCGCTCCTCGTCGGGCTCGCCATAACGCATCTCTTCCCTCACCTGCGCTAGGCTGTACACATGGCTTTGCTGCACCCTACCCGGCCCGACGCTCCACACCTCGATTCGCTCACCCCCGGCGCGGCCATTCCCGGCGGCACTCTGGAGCTGCGTGGCACCCACCTCCTGCGGCATCGCGATGACGCTCACCTACCCCACGCCACCTTCGGCGAGACCGAAGCCTCCCTCGACGTCTCCCGCGAAACCCGCGCCGTCGTCCGCGTCCCCAACGGCGCCATCTCCAGCGATCTCGTCCTGCACCGCGACGGCCTCACCTCGAACATCCTCCACGCCAACGTAGGCGTCCCTATGGCCGAGGAACTGCATCTCGTCTCCAACCCCGCCGTCGACGCCGACAACAATCTCTTCGCCATGGTCTCCGGCCCCCGCGGCGAGCGCGTCCCGGTCAGCATCTTCCGCATCGACCGCGACCTGCAGGTCCGGCCCTTCGTCCGCGACATCCTCAACGTCTCCGCGCTCGCCTTCGACCCCGAAGGCTACCTCTACGCCAGCTCCCGCGCCGAGGGCGCTATCTACCGCATCTCGCCGCAGGGAGCCGTCTCCACCTTCGCCGAAGGCATGGGCATCGCCACCGGCATCGCCTTCGACAAACACGGCTATCTCTTCGTCGGCGACCGCTCCGGCACCATCTTCAAGATCGGCCCTAGTGGCAGCAAAGCCTCCGGCGAGGTCTTCGTCTTCGCCACGCTCGAGCCCTCGGTCGCCGCCTACCACCTCGCCTTCCGCGACGACGGCACCCTGCTCGTCACCGCTCCCACTACCAGCAGCAACCAGAACATCTACGCCATCGACCCCGACGGCAACACCACCATCTTCTACCACGGCCTGGGCCGCCCGCAGGGCATGGCGCTGGACGTCGACAACAACCTCTACGTAGCCGCCTCTCTGCATGGCCACCGCGGCATCATCCGCATCGACGAAGACCACAACGCCGAGCTAATCGTCAGCGGCAACGACCTCGTAGGCCTCTGCTTCCTCGAAGACGGCTGCGCCGCCCTCGCCAGCAACTCCACGATCTTCCACATCGACCTCGGCATCCAAGGAAGAGCGCTCGCATGAACGCATTGAGGTCGCACGAGAATTGATCGCTGAAATCATCGCCGTAGGCTCCGAGATGCTCACCCCGCATCGTCAGGACACGAACTCTCTCTACCTCACGCAGGGCCTCAACGACCTCGGCGTCTCCGTCGCATTCAAGACCATCGTCGGCGACAACCGCCAGCACCTCACCGATGCCATCCGCATCGCCCTCTCGCGCGCAGACATCGTTCTGCTCTCCGGCGGCCTCGGCCCCACCGAAGACGACCTCACCCGCGAGTGTACCGCCGACGCCCTCGGCCTTGAGCTCCACACCGATCCCACCACCCTTATCGCGATGCAGCAGCGCTTCGTCGCCCGTCGTATGGCCATGCCCCCCAACAACGCCAAACAGGCCCAGCTCCTCGACGGCGCCACGCTGCTCCCCAACCCCAACGGCAGCGCCCCCGGCCAATATCTCGACATCACCGTCGATGCGCACCGCAAGATCGTGATCCTGCTCCCCGGCCCACCCAAAGAGCTCAAACCCCTCTTCGACGAAGCCGCAAAGCCTCGCCTCGCCGCCTCTTTGCCGCCACGCTTCCTCGCCAAACGCCAACTCCGCATGGCCCTCATACCCGAGAGCACGGTCGATGCCCGCACCGCGCCCATCTACCAGCAGTTCCCCGACGTCGAAACCACCATCCTCGCCGGCCACGGAGAGATCCAGCTCCACTTCCTCGCCACCAAACCCACTCTCAAAGAAGCGCAGCAACGCGTGGACGAGGTCACGGAGCTCGTCGAGCACGAGATGGGCGACGACATCTTCTCCTCCCACGGCGAGAGCCTCGAAGAAGTAGTCCTCCTCATGCTCGGCCTCCACAACCAGACCCTCGCCGTCGCCGAAAGCTGCACCGGCGGCCTGCTCGCCGAGCGCCTCACCACCATCCCCAACAGCTCCCGCACCTTCCTCGGCGGAGCCATCGTCTATACGCCCATCGCCAAGACCGCTCTCGCCCACGTCCCCGCAGACCTCATCGAGCAACACGGCTCCGTCTCCGAGCCAGTAGCCCGCGCACTGGCCGAAGGCATACGTAAAGCGACCGGCGCCACGCTCGGCCTCAGCATCACCGGCATCGCCGGCCCCACGCTCATGTCCGGCGCGGACACTGGCAAGCCCGTCGGCCTCGTCTACATCGGCCTTGCAGACGGCGAAGACACCCAGGTCAAGCAACTTCAGATCCTCGGCGACCGTGATCGCATCCGTCTCTGGTCTACGCAACACGCCCTCGAACTCCTCCGCCACCGCCTCCAGTAATCCGCAATACTTCACACCCATCGTGCAAGCGCCTTTACACCGCCGTCACAAGAATCCACGGCGCAACTTGGTACACTCACCCAATAGATGAACCACCCCGCCCTCATTCTCGCGACCGCCTATCTCCTCGGTTCGATCCCCTTCGGCTACATCCTCGTCCGCCTCTTCCTGCATCAGGACATCCGCGCCACCGGCTCCGGCAACATCGGCGCCACCAACGTCGCCCGCTCCGGCGCTAGGGGCCTCGGCATGGCCACACTGGCCCTCGACGCCCTGAAAGGCGCCGCCGCAGTCCTCCTCGCAAAGCACCTGGCACCCGGCAATCTAGACATCGCCGCCCTCGCCGCAGTCTTCGCCATCCTCGGCCACGTCTTCCCCATCTGGCTCGGCTTCAAGGGCGGCAAAGGCGTCGCCACCGCGCTCGGCGTCTACCTCGCGCTCTCCTGGCCCACAGCTCTCTCGGCGCTCGCAGTCTTTATCGTGGCACTCCTGCTTAGCAAATACGTCTCACTCGCCTCGGTCCTTGGGGCCATCACGCTCCCGCTCTTCTTCTACTTCTTCGTCCCCGACCACTCCCTCACCATCGTGTGTAGTGTCCTCTTCATCTCGCTTCTGGTGATCGTCAAGCACCACCAGAACATCCGCCGTCTCCTTGCCGGCACCGAAAGCAAATTCGGCAGCAGCAAGCCCAAAACCCAAGCGAGCAACGCATGAGCCGTATCGCCATTCTCGGAGCCGGTGCCTGGGGCACGGCTCTCGCAGTCTCCCTCGCCCGACGCGGCGGCCACGATATCTCTCTCTGGTCACACTCGGCTGCTCACGCCGAAGAGCTCACCGACTCCGGCGTGAACCTCCGCTACCTTCCCGGCTTCGTCCTCCCCGTCGACGTCCGCATCACCGCCCGGCTCACCCACGCCATCATCGGCGCAGAAATCATCCTCAGTGTCGTACCCTCGCAGCATCTGCGCGGCGTCATGGACGAGCTAGCCCACGCCCTCAACCCTCACCAGGTCCTGATCTCCGCCTCCAAGGGCATCGAAGAGAAAACCTTCCTGCGCATGACGCAGATCTTCCGCGAGCACGCACCGGAGAACCCCATCGGCGTCCTAAGCGGCCCGTCTTTCGCGCAGGAGGTCGCCGCCGGCATGCCTACCGCGCTCGCCATCGCGACCGATGATCTCGACACCCAGCAACCCCTCGCCCTCAAGCTGCAGGACGCCTTTACGTCGCCCACCCTCCGCGTCTACCGCAACGACGACGTCATCGGCACCGAGCTTGGCGGCGCGCTCAAGAACGTCATCGCCCTCGCCTCCGGCGTCGTCACCGGCCTCGACCTCGGCTCCAACTCCGCTGCCGCTCTCATCACCCGCGGCATCGCCGAGATCACCCGCCTCTCCATAGCCTGCGGCGGCCGCCGCGACACCCTCGCCGGCCTCGCCGGCATCGGCGATCTCGTCCTCACCTGCACCGGCGGCCTCTCCCGCAATCGCGCCGTCGGCATCGAGCTCGGCCGCGGACGCAAGCTCCCCGAGATCCTCGCTGGGCTCAACGGTAAGGTTGCCGAAGGCGTCCGCAGCACCACAGCCGCGCTCGGCCTCGCCGCCCGATACGGCGTAGAGATGCCCATCACCGAGCAGGTAGCGGCCATCCTCCACGAAGACAAATCCCCCCGCGACGCCATCCGCGAACTAATGTCCCGCCCCGGTCGCACCGAGTAACCCCACAAAGCTGCTCGTTCTTGCAGCATCCCAAACCCTCCCGACCCGCTATCATCCTCGCAGCTAGCCTTCGAGGTCTCCGATGCTCCTGCACCCCAAGCGACTCGTCCTCCTTCTCGCGGCCACCCTCTGCCTCGCCGTCCACGCACAAGCGCCCACCACCGCGCCTGTCACCGTCGGCGGCCAGGAGATATTCAGCGTCCGCAACATTCTCTCCTTCCCTGCCAGGGACCGCGCCACCATCATCACCGGCAGGATCGACCACCTCGCCAAAGATCTCGCCCTCAACCCGCAATCCATCTCCGTAACCGACACCGAACAGACCACCGAAATCGCCGCCGCCGATCTGCTCCTCATGTCCGTCACCGACTCGGACGCCGCCGGCACCGGCAAATCCCGTCACGACCTCGCCATCGATCACGCCCATCGCATCAGCGTCGCCGTCATCGCCCTGCGCAGCCAATAC
>Ga0302314_10018448_pt1 | contig 11638 bp, 11 predicted proteins | sample III_Palsa_N2_3_FD_200533 | JGI IMG/M metagenome (GOLD analysis project Ga0302314, IMG submission 200533) | Peat permafrost microbial communities from Stordalen Mire near Abisko, Sweden - III_Palsa_N2_3 | ecosystem: Environmental > Terrestrial > Soil > Palsa > Peat permafrost | place: Sweden... | reverse complement strand
CGCAAACTCGCCGTCCGTTCGGCCGCCAGCCGCGCCGTCATGGCGATATCGGGCAGCGACGGCTCGAACCGGATCTGGATCGCCTGCCAGGCGATCAGGGCCCCCGGATCTGCGTCGACCGCCGCGGTGCGGGCGAACTCGATCCGGTCGGTCAGGCGATCCAGCGCCTGCGCCAGCCGGCGCACCCGGTCGCGCTCGATTGGCGAGAGACCCTCAGCGGTCTCCGCACCACGGGCCGGCCGCGCCACAAGGCGCACGCCCTCCCGCTGATCCTGCAGGTTCAGCGTCATCAGCCACCCAGCCCCTAGCCCCGGCGCAGGCGATGCTCCCGAGAAGGAACAGTGTCTGCGCCGCCTGACGTTCACGCCAGTGCGTGCACGCGCTTGGCGAGCGTGTGCCCAACAGTACGGTTAATAAAGACTATATATCGTAACGGGCGAGTGTCTCAGCCGACCGGGGAAGGCGTCACCGGCGGGGCGGTGGTGAAGGGGGCGATGCCGAAGCGGGGATAGACTTCGGTCGGGTAGTAGAAGGTCCCGTCCTTGACCACCATGCGGATGGTCTTGATCGCCTTCAGGTCCTGGATCGGGTCGCCGGGGATCAGGAAGAAGTCGGCCAGCTTGCCCTTTTCGATCGAGCCCATGCGCTGGTCCTGGCCGGTGTACCTGGCGCTGTCCCAGGTGGCGCGCTTGAGGATCTCGGGCGCGGTGAACCCGGCGCGCTGATAGAGTTCGAGCTCGCGGTGATAGGTAAACGAGCCGCCGGTGTCGGTGCCGAACACGATGAAGATACCGCGGTCGTGCAGCATCCTGACCACCGCGACCAGCTTGTCGAAGGCGCCGCGATAGGCCCGGTCGTCGCCCGGGGCCGAGGTGTCGGTCCACGCCTTCATGTCGTCGCGCCGCCAGCCGATCGGCATGTGCTCGAAATAGTCGACCGCGCCAGGCGGGATCTCGCCGTCGCGGTTCTGGGTCAGCTGTTCGTGGATGCCGAGGGTGGGGTCGATCGCCTTCTTGCCGTCGACCATCAGCTGGATCGTGTGCTGCACCTTGGGGCTCTGCAGGTCGAGCTCCGGCAGGCGCTTCAGCGCGGTCAGGCGGAACAGGGTGCGGGTGTCCTCGCCCGGCCCGATCACCCAGCCCAGCACGAACTGGTTGATGTGGGTCATCTCGTCGTAGCCGGCCTCGATCATCTGGTCGGCGGTGGCGAAGGCGGGCACGTGGCCGGCGACCCGCATGCCCAGCTTGTGCGCCTCCTGGGTCATGGCCGGGACCCAGGCCGGGTTCATGCTGTTGTAGATCTTGATCTGCCAGAAATCGCGCGCGCCGTACCAGCGCACGGCGTCGATCGCCGCCTGCTGGCTGTCGACGACGATACCGTTCTGGGCGCTGAACGGGCTCTTACCCTCGATGAAGCCCGAGCGGATCACGTGCGGGCCGCCGATCTCGCCCGCGTCCACGCGCTTGATCAGCGTGTCGAGCACGGCGTTGTCGTTGCCCATGTCGCGCACGGTGGTGATGCCGGCCATCAGGTTCAGCAGCGCCCCGTCCTGCGACAGGTGGGAATGCATCTCGTAGAAGCCGGCCACCAGGGTTCCGCCCTGGCCGTCGATGGTGGTTTCGCCCGGCGTCGGCGGACTGTCCGGGGCTTCGACCGCCGCGATCACCTTGCCGCTGACCAGCACCGATACCGGGCCGGTCAGGGTCGAGGTCTTAGGATCGAACAGGTGGACGTTGGTGATCCGCACGGCCCCGGCATAGCGGTGGGCGGCGGCCTTTTCGATGTCGACGAAGCGTTGGGTCGACCATTGGGCGGCCAGGGTACGCAGCCGCACCTCCTCGCCCTCATAGCCCTTGCGCACCAGCACCGAGCGCGCGCTGACCTCGGCGAACAGATCGCCGTTGGCGTCGAGCAGCATGGTCTCGGGCGTGAGCTGGATGCCGGTCAGATCGTAGCGCGTCACCTGCGCCGGACCGCCGGCGCCCTGCACGGTCAGGGTCTCTCCTTTGGTCAGGGTCAGGGTCCCGCCGGGCAGGACCTTCAGGTTCATGCCCGGCGCCTTCATGAGGGCGTGGGCGATGATCTGGTCCTCCCACGGGCTGCCGGCCTGGGTCACATAGAGGGCGGGCGCGGCGATCGTGGCCGAACCCTTGCCGGTGGAGTCGAGCCATTCGGCCTTGCCGCCGGCCTGGGTGAAATGCTCCTCGACCTTGCTGCCGAAGGTGGTGGCGCCCTTGACGGTCCAGGCCATCGGCAGCCCGTCAGGCCCGGTGCGGATGGTCTCGGCGATGGTCGGACCGCGGCCGTTGTTCTTGATGTCGAAATCGACGGTGGTGACCTCGCCCTTGGTGTCGGCGATCAGATGGCCGACGACCTTGCCGCCCTGGATGACAGAGAAGCTCGCGGTCTGCGCGGCGGCGAGGGCCGGCGTCAGCACGAGGACGGCGAGGGCGAGGGATGCGAGCTTGGCCATGCGGTGGCTTAGATCACGCCGCACCGGGAGCGTAAACGCGGGTCGTACTCCCCCATCTCGCGATGGGGGAGATTGTTCGTGCGGGCCGGTTACGCGCCGGGTTCGTAGTGCAGGGTGATATCGCCGATGCCGGCCGCGACGTTGAGCCCGGTGTTGCCCTCGATGCTCAAGGGTTGCAGGGCGACGTTCTTGTGCGAACCGCCGACCAGGGCGTTGGCCGAGGCGCCGACCACCACCGAGGCGCCGGCGGTCAGGCCGCCGTAGTGACCCGAAAGGCCGCCGCGGCCGACATCCGGTCCCGGGGCGACGACAGTCCAGAGCAGGACGCCCGACTTCTGGTAGCCGATGTCGACGCCGAACTTGGAGATGGAGCCGCTGTAGTGCTCCACATGGCCGTTGCCGCCGTCATAGACGCAACGCACGGCGTGCGAGGAGCCGAAGATGAAGCCCCAGCCGCTGGCCTCGTGGCATTGCAGGGTGCCGATCTTCACGCCGCCGTGGTCCTGGGCGAGGGCCGGGGCGGCGACGAGGGCGCCGACGGCGGCGACCGCCGCCAGCAGCGGGATACGGTGGGAGCCCGGCCGACGGCCGGTGGATTGGTTGTTCACGATGATCATCCTTGTTCTGGAGTTCTGAAAAGCATTCAGCCCCTGCGTCCGACCGCCCGCGCGGGCGCAAACCCAAGCTCGGGTCTGGACCCCCAGAGTAATGTGAAGCGACGCTTGGGGTTCCCAGGCGAGGCATCCTCCAAAGGTATTGGAGACATTCGGACACAGTCTTTGCCGGCCCCGTCGCGGAGCGCTAAGCGGGTTATGGCGTGGCGGAGCAGGCGCGAAAGGCAAGCCGCCGACCCACTGCGGGCCACTATCCCAGCGTCCGGCGCAGTCCCTGTTCGTAAGGGACCGGCTCGCTGTAGCCGAGCTCACGTCGGATCGGAGCGGTGTCGTAGGCGATGTCCTGAGCGAGGTTGAAGCCCTCCGTCGGGGCCGACGTCGCCTCGCGGTGCGGCAGCCCGGCCAGACGTTCGCCGACGGTGGGCGTGATCGCCTCGCCGACATTATAGGTCCGCCCCGGCGCGGCCGGGTGGTGCGCCGCCAGCACCGCCGCCGCCGCGACATTCTCCACATAGCCGTGGGTCCACTTCCAGCGGGGATGGGCGGCGAAACCGTAGACGGTGGCGAGGTCCGCGTTGCCGTCGGGTCCATAAACCTTGGGCAAGCGCAGGATCACAGAGGGTAGGGCTGCGGCCTCGCGGAAGGCCTGCTCCACCGGGATCTTGTCGTAGTCATGCAACCTGTCGCCGGGGTTGGTCGCCGGCGTGCGGTAGGGATAGAGCCGTTCGCGCAGGGGCGAGGTGTCGGCGTTCAGCGGGGTCGGTTCGATCGGCCCGGGCTCGTGGCCGGTGAAGCGGCCGTAGGCGCGATAGACGTCGCCGCTGGAGAGCGCCACCAGTCGCCCGGCGCGCCCCGTCAGGGCGGCGACCGCGGTCCGGGCGTCCGCCTCGATCATGGCCAGGACATGGATCACCACGTCCGGCTCGCCATGACGGAGGGCCGCTTCGTAGGGGGCGAGCGCGCTCAGCGGCGTATCGCTGATCACCGAAATCGCATCGGCCGGCAGGTCGGCCGCAGCCCGCCGGCCGCGATGGAGCACGACCACCCGGTCGCCGCGCGCCAGGAGCTGCGCAGTGATCCACGACCCGATGGACCCGGTCCCGCCGACCACCAGCGCGCGCATGTCCGCTCCTCGGGATTCAGCCCCCTTGAATTGAGACGGGCGAAGACTTGAATGCAATGGTCGTGAAGAGGGGAGCGGTTCGGATGGCGGAGCTGACGGTGCGTCCGTTTCTGATGTTCGAGGGCCGGGCGTCTGAGGCGCTCGAGTTCTACGTCTCGCTGTTTCGGAAGGCGCAGGTCGTGGAGGTCGAGCGCTATGGCCCGGGCGAACTCGGCGCCGAGGGCTCGATCAAGCGGGCGCAGTTCACGATCGGCGACCAGGCGATGATGTGCATCGACAGCCCGGTGAAGCATGCCTTCAGCTTCACGCCGTCGGTCTCGTTCTTCGTCGAGTGCACGTCCGAGGCGGAGCTGAGCGGACTGGTCACGGCGCTCAAGGCGGGCGGCGCCGAGCTGATGCCGCTCGGCGACTACGGCTTCAGCCGGCTGTTCGCCTGGGTGAACGACCGGTTCGGCGTGTCCTGGCAGCTGAACCTGGCGTGAGGTGGGCCGGGTCTACTCCGGTTCGAAATAGAGGTGGTGGTGATTGCGGCAGCCGGGGTTGAAGGGCGCCTGGCATGAAGGGCACCGGCTGCTCGAGGCCAGGTAGGCGTGCACGCTGAGCTCGGATCCGCAGGCGCCGCAGAGGATCGCAGGCTGGTCCCATTCGGCCTTCGGCCACACTTGCACGGCGTGGTCCTCCAGCGCCTCGTGGCAATCCTGGCAGGCGTAGTAGCGTCCGCAGCAGCGCATCTTGATGGCGATGATGTCGAGTGGACTGCGCCAGTGGGCGCAGCGGGTCTCGGGGTCGAGGTCGAGGCCATGGACGGGCGGGCGCATGACCTGTCCCGGTGCACGCGGGCGCGGCCAGGGTCAAGCCGCCGGCTCGCCAGCGCCGGACGGGCACGGTAAGACGACGGCCTGGGAGAATGAACCTCACATGTGGGAAAACGAAACCCTCGAGCGCGCGCGGCAGGCTTTCGCAGACCAGTTCGAGGCCGGCGAGGCGATGGTCGTCTATCGGCGGAAATCCAAGGGCGATCCCGTGGCGCTGACCGTCCGGGAGCGCGACGCGCTGATCTTCGAGTTCAACCGGCGGGTAGGCTGGCTTTATGCGGCGCTGATCGGCCTGGTGGTCCTGATCATGCTGGGCGCCTGGGTCGCGGCGACGGTGCTGCGCCTGCGCCTGAACGTGGTTGGGATCGCCCTCGTGCTCGGGCCGATCGCGGCGGCCTACCTGCTGGCCGAGCGCTGGATCTGGAATGCGCCGCAACGGCTGATCGCGCGGCAGGGTGCGCTCTCTGGCGAGGTGGAACAGAAGGCTGCTTCGCCCGAGCTATGATCCGCTCATCCCGGCGAATGCCGGGACCCAGATCATAAGGCTCAATGGGGTGGCGTTCTGGCGCCCGCTTGTTTTTGAAGGCGGCGCCATACGATCTGGATCCCGGCATTCGCCGGGACGAGCGGAATTTGGGAGGCCGGAAGACCTATCCTCCCAAAGCTTCCTCCACCTGCCCCAGCCGTTCCTTGCCGAAGAACATCTCCTCGCCGACGAAGAAGGTGGGGATGCCGAACACGCCGCGGTCGACGGCGGCCTGGGTATTCGCCATCAGCTTTGCCTTCACCGCGTCGTCCTGGGTCCGGGGCGCGAGATCGCCCAGGCCGGCCTTGTCGAGCACGCCCTGCACCACGGCCGGATCGTCCATCTTCAGCCCGTCCTCCCACATGGCCGGCAGCACCGTCTCCACATAGGGGATCAGCCGGCCGCTCAGCTCCGCCGCCGCGGCGCCGCGCATGATCATCAGGGTGTTGACCGGGAAGTGCGGGTTCATCCGGAACCGGGTCAGCTCGTGCTTCTCCACGAACCGCCGGGTCTCCAGCATCTCGTAGGCGAGCTTGCCCTTGACCCCACCGAAGGCGAGCATCGGGGCCTGGTTGCCGGTGGCCTTGAAGATGCCGCCGAGCAGGCAGGGATTGAGTTTCAGGCTCGCCCCGGTGCGCTCCAGGATCGCAGGGATCACCCGGTAGGCCAGGTAGGCGTTGGGGCTGCCGAAGTCGAAGATGAACTCCAGCGTCTTCTCGGTCCGACTCATCGTGCTCTCCCCCTCACCACGGTTCCGACCAGGGCCTGAGGTCCATCTCGAAGGTCCACGCCGAGCGGCCCTGGTTGTGCAGCCAGACATAGTTCCTGGCGATCTCATCCGGCTTCAGGATGGTGTCGGCGGCGAGGCGATCTTCGACGTCGCCCAGGCGCTGGCGGCTGAAGGTCCCGTCGATCGAGCCGTCGCAGATCACGTGCGCCACATGGACACCCTTGGGGCCGAGCTCACGGGCCATGCTCTGGGCCAGGGCCCTCAAGGCATGCTTGGCGCCCGAAAACGCCGAGAACTCGGCCCGGCCGCGGACGCTGGCGGTGGCGCCGGTGAACAGGATGGTTCCCCGGCCGCGTGGCGACATCACCCGCGCCGCCTCGCGGCCGGCGATGAAGCCCGACAGGGCCGCCATCTCCCACACCTTGGTGTAGACCCGGGTGGTGGTCTCGACGGTCGGAAACCAGACGTTCGCACCGATGTTGAACACCACGACCTCCAGCGGGCCGATCTCGGCCTCGATCCGGTCGACCAGGGCGATCATGTCGGTCTCCTCGCGAGCATCGACGCCGAAGGCGTGCGCTTCGCCGCCGCCCGAGCGGATCTCGGCGGCCAGCGCCTCCAGCTCCGGCAGGTTGCGCGGCCGGCGGGTGAGGCAGACGGCCAGCCCCTCGGCCGCGAAGGCCCGCGCCACCGAGGCGCCGACGCCGGGACCCGCGCCGACCACCAGGCAGGCGCCGCGTTTGGGGGCATCGGCGGTCATGGAAGCGCTCCGGTCTGGACGGACGCTTAACTCAGTATCGAAACTGTACTAAGTCAAGCGGGAAGGTGCAGGCCCCAAAGAGGAATGAGCGATGAAGTGGGATGCATTGGCCGAGGAACGCTGTTCGATGGCCCGGTCGCTGGCGGTGGTCGGCGACCGCTGGACGCTGATGATTCTGCGCGACTGCTTCCTCGGCGTGCGCCGGTTCGACGGCTTCCAGGCCCGGCTCGGCATCTCGCGCGCGATCGTCGCCGATCGGCTGGAGATCCTGGTCCGGGAAGGGGTGTTGTCCAGGGCCGCCTATCAGGACCGGCCAGTGCGCCACGAGTACCGCCTGACCCCTAAGGGGCTGGAGCTGCACCCGGCGGTGATGGCCCTGGTCCGTTGGGGCGACCGCCACTACGCGGGTGAAAAGGGCGCGCCCTTGCTGCACCGGCACAAGGCCTGCGGCTGCGACTTCCACCCGGTGCAGACCTGCTCGGAATGTGGGGAGGTCGTGGATGCGCGGGGCGTCGAGGTGAGGGCGGGGCCGGGGGCTTAGAGCCGCCCACCACCCCTCCCACCCCCATCCTCTGAATTGTCGTCATCCCGGAAAGGCCGAAGGCCTTGTCCGGGACCCATCTCCTGCGCTTGGCCTTTGCGGGGTGGGCTTGCATGTGAGGTTCTGGGTCCCGGATAAGCGCTTCGCGCTTTCCGGGATGACGACAACGAGGAGCGAGGCCCATACCCCGCCGTCAAACTTACGCCTTTGCTTGGTCGCAATATTCGCGTGATCGGCTGCTATCGCCGATCCTGGAGGGGTGGGCTGTAGAGATGAGGTCATCCGGTGATCAAACTGAGCAATAGCAGGCTGATGGCGGGCGCCGCCATGGGACTGGTGGTGGCGGGCGGCGCGGTCGCCTTTACGAGCGCGCGGGCCGCGGGACCGGTGAACGCCTCCGGCGCCGCGCCCGCAGGCGTGCCGCAATCCTTCGCCGACATCTTCCAGAAGGTCTCGCCCGCCGTGGTGTCGATCGACATCACCGGCCGCGCCAGTCCGAGCGAAGTGGCGATGATGCAGGGGCAGGGCGACGAGGACGAGCAGGGCGGGGCCGGCCAGGCGCCGCCGCTCCCGTTCCCTCTGCCGCCAGGCTTCCAGTTCAAGCGCTTCGGCCAGGGTCCGGGCGGCCAGCAGCCGGACGGCAAGGACCTGCCCAAGATCGCCGCCTCGGGCTCGGGCTTCTTCATTTCGGCCGATGGCTACATCGTCACCAACAACCATGTGGTCGAGCACGCGGACACCATCACCGTGCGCACCGCCGACAAGCAGGTCTTGAAGGCGCATCTGGTCGGCCGCGATCCGACCACGGATCTGGCGGTGGTCAAGGTCGACGGCGGAAACCATCCGTTCGTGTCGTTCGAGGACGCGGCCAAGCCGCGCGTCGGCGACTGGGTGGTGGCCGTCGGCAATCCGTTCGGTCTCGGCGGCACTGCCACGGCCGGCATCGTCTCGGCGCTCGGCCGTGAGAACGTCGATGACACCCGGCTGGTCGACTACATGCAGATCGACGCGCCGATCAACCGCGGCAACTCGGGCGGCCCGACCTTCGACGTCTACGGCCGGGTGGTGGGGGTCAACACCGCCATCTACTCGCCCTCGGGCGGCTCGGTCGGCATCGGCTTCGACATCCCCGCCGACGTGGCCTCCAGCATCACCCGGCAGATCATTGCCGGCGGCAAGGTGCAGCACGGTTACATCGGGGCGACGATCCAGGGTGTGACGCCCGAGATGTCGGCCAGCCTGGGCCTGAAGACCACCGACGGCGCCATCGTCGCCGCGCTCAGCGACGGCGGCCCCGCCGAGAAGAGCGGCATGCGGATCGGCGACGTGGTGCTGGCGGTGAACGGCAAGTCCGTCGCCTCCGCCAACGACCTGACCCGCCAGGTGGCGTTCTCGCACCCCGGCGATGTGCTGCGCCTGGCCGTGCTGCGCGACGGCAAGCGGATCGATGTCGACCTGCACGCGGGCCTGCGTCCGTCCGAGGCCCAGATCGCCCGCATGGCCAACGGCGGCGCCGGCGGCGAGGACGACGGGGCTGATGGCGGCGACGCCAAATCCTCCGGCCCACATGTGCTCGGCATGGGTCTGGCCCAGCTCGACCAGGCGGAACGCCAGCGCTTCAGCGTGAAGCCCGGCGTGACCGGGGTGGTGGTCGAAAGCGTCGGCGAGAACTCCGACGCGGCCGACAAGGGCCTCAAGGCCGGCGACGTGATCGTCAAGGCCGGCGCCCACGCGGCGGCTCAGCCCGCGGACGTGGCCGCCGCGGTCGCCGACGCCAGGCGTGACGGCCGCAAGTCGGTCCTGCTGCTGGTCAACCGCGACGGCCAGACCGTGTTCGTCCCGGTCGATCTCGACAAGCTGGGGTAGGGACTCCACCCGCTCGGCCAGGCACGGCATCCAGCATGGGGCGGGCGCGGATCGGCTGCACCCGCCTCATCTCTGACCCTGGAGGGCGGCATGATCCTCAGCCTGATCCTGTCCATCCTGCTGGCTGGGCAAGGCGCGTCCGGCGGCCCGGCGGCGGCGGCGCCCGCCTGCACCTACACCCAGGGCGCGGACACCATCGCTGTCCCCGGTCATGCGTTCGCCGCGGCGCCGACGGCGGATGGGTGCTGGCTGTTCGTATCGCTGAACGGGCAGGGCCGGATGCGCGGCGTCGCCGTGCTGAAGAACGTGGCGGGGCGCTTCACCCTGGTCCGCACCGTCCCGCTGCGCGACAACACCTTCGGCCTCAGCCTGACCCACGACGGCGCTCTGCTGATGGTGGCCGGCGGCGACGCGGTCGATGTGCTGAGCGTGCCGCGGCTCCAGGGCGAGGCAGGCGATCCGGTGCTGGGCCGCGCGGCGGAAGGCCCGGGCGCGGGCTCGATCGAACTGATCGCGAGCGGCGACGACCGGCTGCTGTTCGTCAGCGAGGAGCAGGCCGCCCGAGTGGTCGTACTGGACCTGGAGCGCGTGCGGCGTGGCGAGTTCGGGGCCAAGGCGGTGATCGGATATGTCCCGCAAGGTCTCGCGCCGGTGGGGCTGGCCCTGTCGCCCGACGGCCGCTTCCTGTTCGCGACCAGCCAGCGCATGCCCGCGGGGGCCACGTTTCCGACCCGCTGCCAGGCCGAGTCCGAAGAGGAGGGTGGCGGGCTGCATCCCGAAGGGGGTCTTTCGCTGATCGACGTCGCCAGAGCGCGCACCGACCCTGCGCATGCCTTGCTCGCCGTGGCGCCGGCGGGCTGCAATCCGGTCCGCGTCGGCCTGAGCGGCGATGGGGCAAGGGCCTGGGTGACGGCGCGCGGCGAGAACGCCGTCTACGGCTTCGACGTCGCCGGGCTGACGGCGACGCCGCCCAGACCGTCGCGCACCCGGTATCCCGCGGGGGACTCGCCGGTGGGCGTCGCGGTCCAGCCGGGCTCGGGCGTCGTCTGGGTCAGCGATTCCAACCGGTTCTCGCCGGGTCGACAGGGTGAGCTGCAATCGATCGCGTTGGCGCCGGGTCAGGCCCCCGTTGTACTCAGGAGTCGACGATTTCCCCGCGATCTTGCCTTCCTGCCCGACGGCCGGACGCTGGTCGTGGCCCAGTTCGGCTCGGATGCGGTGCAACTGGCGCCCGTTCCGTGAGCCGTCTCGACGAGGCGATTGTCGGCGCCTCTCTGCGCAACGAGGCTTGACCGGCGGCGCCGGTCGACGCCTCTAGTCCACAGTGACGCTTCGGGGGCGGTGGATGACGCAGATCGACGCTCAGGCGACCGAAGGCGGGTTGCTGAAGCCCGGCCGCTGGCTGCGGCTGAGGGTGATGGGGTGGATGATCGTCCTCACCGTCGCGCTCATTGCGCTGGCTAATATAGAGCCCTTGGGGCGGCTGGCGCTGCATCGGCCGGTCGGCCGGTCGGGGCCGATCGGGGCCCTGGCCGGCGTGGCGCTCGCCTATGCGGCCTATGTGGGGGCGGTGTGGCGGGGCGAGCGGCGGCGGCCGGCGGAACTGGCGCTGCGCCCCCTGCCTGAGGAGCTGCTCTACGGCCTGGCGATCGGCGCGGCCATGTTCGCGCTGGTGTTCATGATCCTGGAATGGACGGGCGCCTACAGCCTCAGCCCGGGCGGCGAGACCCAGTGGCTTCGGGCGGGCGCCGGCGCGCTCGGCGCCGGGCTGTCCGAGGAGCTGGTGTTCCGGGCGGTGATTTTCCGCCTGCTGATGCGCGCCTTCGGCCCCTGGTGGGCGCTGCTGGCCTCGGCCGCCCTGTTCGGCGCGGCGCATCTGATGAACCCGCACGCGAGCCTGATGGCGGGGACGGCGATCGCGGTCGAGGCCGGGCTGATGCTGGCGGCCCTCTACCTCGTCACCGGCCGGCTGTGGCTGGCGGTCGGGGCGCATGTGGCGTGGAACTTCACTCAGGGGACGATCTTCGGGGCCGCGGTCTCGGGTCACAGCGAGGTGGGCGCCCTGTATCTGGCCACCCTCAACCGCCAGCGCCCCGACTGGCTCACCGGCGGCGACTTCGGCCCGGAAGCCTCCCTGCCGGCCATGCTGGTGGGGCTGGCGGTATTCCTCCTCGCGCTCCTGGTCTGGCT
>Ga0302314_10018447_pt1 | contig 11639 bp, 10 predicted proteins | sample III_Palsa_N2_3_FD_200533 | JGI IMG/M metagenome (GOLD analysis project Ga0302314, IMG submission 200533) | Peat permafrost microbial communities from Stordalen Mire near Abisko, Sweden - III_Palsa_N2_3 | ecosystem: Environmental > Terrestrial > Soil > Palsa > Peat permafrost | place: Sweden... | reverse complement strand
TCAGTCCGCCCCGAAGCTCACACGCAAATTTGGTCTTAAGGACCTTTAAACTTGGTTAATTGTGAACCCTTCGAAAACGAATCTAGGGTGATTTGGATTCGCGTCGCAAGGCTCGTCGTTAACTATTTTTGTCACTGGAATCGTACGAAATTTTGTCGAAGCTTTGCTGGATTCATACCAGCTTAAGGCCGGTGCGACAAAATATCGGACGGACTCGTTTTCCGTGGGGAGTCAAGCATTGCGCAGCCTGGTGGCCGCCGTTGAGCGGATCGATCCGCTCATTGTGTATGGTCGAGTCGCCGCCGTGAGCGGCCTATTGATCGAGGCGCGTGGCGGTTTGACGCGGCTGGCGGTGGGCGCCCGCGCCGAGATCGAGCGCCGGGGCGACACCCCACTGGCCGCCGAGGTCGTAGGCTTTCGCGAGACCCGGGCTTTGCTGATGCCGTTTGGATCGCTGGAGGGCATCGCCCCCGGCGCGGAGATCAAGATCGCCCCAGACGCGGCCTCCATCCGTCCAAGCCTCGGCTGGCGCGGCCGGATCGTAAACGCGTTCGGCGAGCCGGTGGACGGCAAGGGTCCCTTGCGCCAGGGACCGGCCGCCTATCCGCTTCGTCGTCCGGCCCCGTCGGCTCACGCGAGGGGCAGGGTCGGAGCTCGGCTTGATCTCGGCGTGCGGGCCATGAACGTGTTCACCACCTGCTGCCGCGGTCAGCGGCTGGGCGTGTTCGCCGGCTCCGGCGTCGGCAAGTCGGTGCTGCTGTCCATGCTGGCGCGCGAGGCGACTTGCGACGCCGTCGTCGTCGGCCTGATCGGCGAGCGGGGCCGAGAAGTTCGCGAGTTTATCGAGGAGACGCTCGGCGAGGAGGGGCTGAAGCGCGCCATCGTCGTGGTCGCCACCTCCGATGAGCCGGCGCTGATGCGCCGCCAGGCCGCCTACACCACCATGGCCGTGGCGGAATATCTCCGCGACCAGGGTCAGGAAGTGCTCTGCCTGATGGATTCCGTGACTCGCTTCGCCATGGCTCAGCGCGAGATCGGCCTGGCCGCTGGCGAGCCCCCGACCACCAAGGGCTACACCCCCACTGTCTTCACCGAACTGCCCAAGCTGCTGGAACGGGCGGGGCCCGGTCCGATCCGGCCGGATGGCACGGAGGCGGGCCCTATCACCGGCCTGTTCACCGTGCTGGTGGACGGGGACGACCACAACGAGCCTATCGCCGACGCGGTGCGCGGGATTCTCGACGGCCACATCGTGATGGAGCGGGCCATCGCCGAGCGTGGCCGCTTCCCGGCGATCAATGTGCTGAAGTCGATCAGCCGGACCATGCCGGCCTGCCAGTTGCCGGAGGAGCGGATGATCGTCACCGCCGCGCGGCGAACCCTGGCGGCCTATTCGGACATGGAGGAGTTGATCCGCATCGGCGCCTATCGCGCCGGCGCCGATCCGCAGGTGGACCGGGCGATCCGGCTCAATCCGGCGCTGGAGGCCTTCATGTCTCAAGATAAGGAGGAGGCCACCAGCCTGGAGGAAAGCTTCCGGCGACTGGGGACCATCCTTACGGCTGAAGCCGCATGAGCTGGCGCGACGCCCTGGTGCGGATTTCCACTTATGACGTCGACGAGCTGCGCAAGCGGCTGGCTGTCATCCTCGACCGGCGCTCCGACCTGGAGATGAAGCTGGTGATGCTCGCCGCCGAGGCTGAGGCGGAAATGCGCCATGCGGACCAGGACGCCGAACTGCGGGTCTATCGCGCCGGCTTCCTGGCGGGGGTGAAGGCTCGTCGCGAGCGCATCAACGAGGAGATCGAGGTCGTGCGACACGAAGAGGCTGGCGCCCGCGATGCGCTCAACCAGGCCTTCGAAGCCCAGAAGAAATTCGAACGCGTCGCCGAAATCGCCCGCATCGCCGAGGTCAAACAGGCCGCCCGGGTGGAGATGGCCGAGATGGATGAGTTGGGCCTGCGGGCCAAGAGGGCGTGAGGGGTCGCCGATCTCATTCCTCTCCCGATGGGGGAGGGGGACCGCGAAGCGGTGGAGGGACCCTGGCCGCTACGCTGGCAGCGACGAATAATATTCGCCCCCTCAGTCGGCTACGCCGACTGGCTCCCCCAGCGGGGGAGCAAGGTTCGCCCAGCCAAAATCGCCGAGCCTTGCTCGTGACAGCTGGAGCCCTGGTCGTCTCCGCCTGCGGGCCGAAATCGCGGGGCCAGGATCTGCCCACAAACCTCCCGCCGCTCAAGTCCGTCTGCCCGGCGCCGGTCGGCTGCGCGGTGACCTCGCAGCGCCTGGCCGATCCGGCGTTCGCCGATCTACTGATCCGCAACGTCTCCCAGCTCACCGCCGAGTGGGAGATGAAGATGGAGTACATTCTCCAGCCCGACGGCTCGTTCCGCTTCGACGCGCCCGACGCCATCGCCGCCTTCGCGCGCAACAATGACATGCGTCTCTTCGGCCATACCCTGGTCTGGTATGCTCAGGACCCAGCGGCGTTTCATCCCCTGGACGGCAAACCAGGTCCGTTCGCCGACGCCTTGCGCAACTACATCCTGGCCACTGTCGGCCGGTATCGCGGCCGCGCCGCCGGATGGGACGTGGTCAACGAAGCGGTGGCCGAGGACGGGGAGGGGCTGCGCGACTGTCTCTGGAGCCGCAACCTGGGCCAGATCGACTATATGCGCCGCGCTTTCGATGATGCCCGCGAGGCCGATCCAGACGCCGTGCTGCTGATCAACGACTATAATCTGGAGAGCCTGCCGAAGAAGCGCGCCACCTTCATGCGGCTGGTGGAGACCCTGCTCAAGGCTGGTGCGCCGGTGACCGGGATCGGAACCCAGACCCACATCGCCGCCGACCTGAAACCGGGCGCGGTGACGACGGCCATCCGCGATCTGGCGAGCTTGGGTCTGCCCATCCACGTGTCTGAACTGGACATCTCGCTTAACCGGGGCCGAGGACTACTGACTTCGGACGCCGATCTCGGAGCGGCGCAGAACCGGTTGGCCACGGAGGTCGCCGAGGCGTTCGCGGCCTTATCCGCGCGCCAAAGGTTCGCCTTCACCGTCTGGGGATTGCGAGGCGGCGATTCGTGGTTGCGTAGCCCGAAGGAAAATCCGCATCCGCCCTGGGACCAGCCGTCGCCCTTCGACGACGCCGGGCAGCCGCGGCCGATGCTGGCCGCGCTGGAACGGGGTTTCGGCGCGAAGGCCTAGTAATTCAGGGGCGGCTGGGTCGGCGGCGGGGCGGATTGCGGCGCGGCGCGCTGTTCAGCCCGCGCGGCGAACAGGGCGTCGTCATTGCGGCGCAGGGCGCGCAGATCGTCGCTGATGCGGAAAATGGCGATGTAGAACTCGCAGACCGCGCGCCAGAGCAGGGTCAGGGCGACCACCACAAGGACGCCGGCCACCAGCAATGGACCGCCGAGCAGCCAGCCGGACAGGCCGTCTTCGCGCATGGCCAGGCCGACGCCAGCGCCCACGACCGAGAACCCGATCAGGGCGATGATGCCCAGGCCAGCCCAATAGATCAGCAGGATGACCTGGCCCGCGACCATGCGGTCGAAGGTCAGGAAGCTACCGATCCCGCCGGATGAGGCTTTCCGCTTTTGGGTGGCGCGCGCCATGACGGTTCCGTTGATACAAGACTCTGCCGTCGCTTCGGCGGTTTTCGCTACCAGCCCGCGAGCCGTCACGCAACGTTATGCCGCCCCAGAGGCGACCCGTCAGATGGTTCCTACCGTTTTCAGACGAGCCTTGGGGTGGATTTCGTTCTGGCTCATCACCACGGTCTGGCCGCGGAAGCGTTCGATGATGGAGCGGACATAGGGGCGGATCACCGGGCCGGTGAGCAGCACGGCTGCGTCGCCCGCCAGAGCCGCGCGTTCGAAGGTCTCGCGCACGCCGCGAATGAAATCCTGCAGTTTTGTGGGGGCCAGCGCCAGCTGCTTGTCTTCGCCCTGGCCGATCAGGGCGTCGGCGAAGGCCTGTTCCCACTCGGCGGACAGGGTGATGATCGGCAGGTTGCCGTCGTCGCCCTTGTTCTGCCAGCAGAGCTGCCGACCCAGGCGCGCGCGCACCGCCTCCACCAGATTGGTCAGCGAGGAGGTGTGCGGCGCGGCCTCCGCCAGGGCTTCGAGAATGGCGCCGAGATCGCGGATCGAGACCCGCTCCTTCAGCAGCGACTGCAGCACCCGCTGCAGGGTGGTGTTGGACACCACCGACGGGATCAGATCCTCCACCAGCTTCTTCTGCTCCGCCGGCAGGTCCTTCAGCAGCTTCTGCACCTCCGTATAGGAGAGCAGGTCCGACATGTTCTCCTTCAGGATCTCGGTAAGGTGGGTGGTCAGCACGGTCGCGGGATCGACGATGGTGTAGCCGCGGAAGGTGGCTTCCTCGCGCAGGGACTCGTCGATCCAGGTCGCCGGCAGGCCGAAGGCTGGTTCGCGCACGTGCTCGCCCGGCATGTCCACCTGGCCCCCGCGCGGATCCATGGCCATCAGGTGATTGAGCCGCACCTCGCCGGTCCCGGACTCCATTTCCTTGATGCGGATGGCATAGCCCAGGGTCGGCAGGCGCATGTTGTCGAGGATGCGCACCGGCGGCATGACGAAGCCGAACTCGGTGGCCAGGGTGCGCCGCAGCGCCTTGATCTGGTCGGTAAGGCGGCGGCCCTCCAGGTCATTGATCAGCACCAGAAGGCCATAGCCCAGCTCGACCTTCACATCGTCGATGGCCAGGGTCGCGGAGATTGGCTCCTCGGCCTGTTCGGCCGGCTTGGCGGCGCCGGGCGCGGCGGCCACGGGGGTGCGGGCCTTTTGCGCGCGCCGCCAGGCCAGGGCGCCGGCGCCGATGGAGATGGCCGCGAACGGCAACACCGGCATACCGGGGATCAGGGCGATCACGCCCCCCGCCGCCGAGACCATGCCCAGCGCCGCGGGGTTCATCGCCAACTGCAGGGTCAGCGCCTTGTCCGCCGCGCCTTCGACCCCGGCCTTGGAGACCAGGAAGCCGGCGGCGATCGAGATCACCAGGGCAGGGACCTGGCTGACCAGGCCGTCGCCGATGGTCATGACGGTATAGGTGGTCGCCGCCTGGGTGATCGGCAGGCCATGTTGGAAGACGCCGATCAGGATGCCGCCGACGATGTTGATCCCGACGATCACCAGGCTGGCGACGGCGTCGCCGCGCACGAACTTGGAGGCGCCGTCCATGGAGCCGAAGAAGGTGGATTCCTGCTCCAGCTCCTTGCGGCGCAGCTTGGCGGTGTCCTGGTCGATCAGGCCGGACGACAGATCGGCGTCGATGGCCATCTGCTTGCCGGGCATGGAGTCCAGGGTGAAGCGGGCCGCCACTTCGGCGATCCGGCCTGAACCCTTGGTGACCACGACGAAGTTCACCAGCACCAGGATGGCGAAGACAATGACGCCGATGATGTAGTTGCCCTGCATCATCAACTGGCCGAACGCCTGGATGATGTGGCCGGCGCCTTGCGTGCCTTCCTGGCCGTGCCCCAGGATCAGGCGGGTGGACGCCAGGTTCAGGCCTAGCCGGAACAGGGTCGTCACCAGCAGCACCGTCGGAAACGACGTGAACTCCAGCGGCTTCTTGATCATCAGCGAGGTCATCAGGATCAGGACCGCGCTGGTGATCGAGAGCGCCAGCAGCATGTCCAGCATGAAGGCCGGAACCGGCAGGATCAGCAGGACGATGATGCCGACGACGCCGAGCGCCAGGCCCACATCGCCGCGCGACACCCAGCTCAGCACATCCTTGGCGCTGGGGCGGTTGGTCGATGAGAAGGGAAGGGCGGGATTAGCCAACGACGCCCACTCCAGCGATATGGTTCAACGCCAACCGCCCGACTTCGGCGAAGGCGTCATCGTGTGAATTGTCCAGCGCGCCGGCGACCTCAAGGTAGACGGCGATAAGGATCGGCGCGCCGGCGGGCGGCGCGAAGAAGGCGACATCGCCGGCGGTGGTCGAGCCGAGGCCGGTCTTGTGACCCATGCGCCATCCCGGCGGCGTGGCGGCCTTCAGGCGGTTGGGGCTGGTCGAGCAGGCCTCCAGCCAGCTGTTCAGCTTGGCCAAGGACGGCGCTGAAAGCGCCTTGCCGAAAAGGATGGCGCGCCAGAGGCCGGTCATGGAGGCGGGCGTGGTGGTGTCGTGCGGATCGTCGCCGGGACCGGGGCGGTTAAGCGTCGGCTCGGTCCGGTCCAGCCGGGTCACGCCATCGCCGAGCGAGCGGATATAGTGTGTCACTCCCGCCGGACCGCCCAGGGCCGCGAGGATCAGGTTGGCGCAGGTGTTGTCGCTGAGTTCGACGGCCGCCGCGCAAATCGTCTCCAGTGTCATCCCGCCCTGGGCGAGGTTGGCCTTGGCGACCGGGGCGTATTCCTGCAGGTCGGCGGGGCCATAGGCGATCCAGCGGTCGAGATGCTCCTGCCCGCGATCGACCCGAGCCAGCACGGCTGACACAGCCAGCGCCTTGAAGGTGCTGCACATCAAAAAGCGTTCGTCCGCGCGCCAGGCTACCGTCTGGCCGCCGCCAATGCGCCCGGCCCACACGCCCAGCCGCCCGCCGGTCCGCGATTCGATCGCCTTGAACCGGGTGTCGAGCGCAGGCTCCGCAAGCGCCGGCGCGGCCGCGACGGAGGCCGTCACGCCCAGGCCGAAACCGCGGCGGGTCAGCAGAAGGCGTCGCTCAGGCCGCATTCGCGCCCAGGCCCTGTGGCGCGGGGACCGAAACGCCGGCCTCGGAATACTCCTTCAGCTTGTTGCGCAGGGTGCGGATGGAGATGCCGAGGATGTTGGCCGCGTGGGTGCGGTTGCCGAAGCAGTGGCTGAGCGTGTCGATGATCAGCTGCTGTTCGACCTCCGCCACCGTCTGGCCGACGAAGGAGCGCTGGGCGGCTTCAGCGGCCAGGGACGCAACCCGGGCGGTCTGAGCGTCGGGCGCGCCGCTCAGGGGCTGGCCGTCCGGCAGGCGGATCGCGAACTCTTCGATCTCCGGTCCCGTGGACAGCAGCACCGCGCGGTGCATGGCGTTTTCCAGCTCGCGGACATTGCCGGGCCAGCGGTGGGTCGCCAGACGTTGACGCGCGGACAGCGCTAGCGGTCGCGTCGGCACGCCGTTGGCGATGGCGTACTTCTTCACGAAATATTCCGCGAGCGCGATCACATCGCCCGGCCGCTCCCGCAAGGGGGGCAGACGCAGGTTCACGACGTTCAGCCGATAGAGCAGGTCCTCGCGGAACGTCCCTTCGCGCACGGCCTGGACCAGGTCACGGTTGGAGGTGGCGAGGATGCGGATGTCGATCTTGACGGGCCGCGAGCCGCCGACCCGGTCGATCTCCCGCTCCTGCACGGCGCGCAGCAGCTTGGCCTGCAGGCGGCCGTCCATTTCGGAGATTTCGTCCAGCAGCAGCGTGCCGCCGTCGGCTTCCTCGAACTTGCCGATCCGCCGCGCCAAGGCGCCGGTGAAGGCGCCCTTCTCGTGGCCGAACAGCTCGCTTTCGAGCAGGTTCTCGGGGATGGCGGCGCAGTTGACGCTGATGAAGGGGCGTTGGGCTCTGCGGGACTTCTGATGGACGTAACGGGCCATCACCTCCTTGCCGACGCCGCTCTCGCCGGTGATCAGGATAGAGGCGTCGGAGCCCGCCACCTGGTCGGCGAGGGCGAGCACGCCCTGCATCGCGGGATCGCGAGCCACCAGCGGGCGATTGTCATCCGACACCGCCGCCAGCACCGCGGCGATCAGATCGGCGTCCGGGGGCAGGGGGATGAATTCCTTGGCCCCGGCGCGGATCGCATCGCCCGCCCGTTTGGGATCGGCGCCGACCCCGCAGGCCACCACCGGCACCCGGATCCGCTCCGCCTCGTTGGCGGCGATCAGGGCGGCGATGTCGAGGTCGTAGTCGACCATCAGCAAGTCCGCGCCCTGGCCGGCGCGCAGGGCGTGGGTCGCCTGCTCGCAGGTCTCGACGTGGGCCACCTTCGCCCCGGCGTTCATCGCGATTTTCACCGCGTTGGACAGTTGTCCATTCAGTCGTCCGACGACCAGAAGTCGCATGGAAAGTCTCCTTAAATCACGAGGGTCGTCAGACCGCCGTGTCGCCGTCCTTGATGATTTCAGTCATGGTCACGCCCAACCGCTCGTCGACGACGACCACTTCGCCGCGCGCCACCAGGCGGTTGTTCACATAGATGTCGATCGCCTCGCCGACCTTGCGGTCCAGCTCCAGCACGCTGCCTTGGCCCAGCTGAAGCAGCTGGGCGACGGAGAGGCTGGCTCTGCCCAGCACCGCGGAGATGTGCACGGGCACCCCGAACACCGGCGCGAGGTCGGCGGCGCTCTTATCGCCGGGGTCGATCTCCAACTCCGACGCCAGCGGCGTGTTCGGTTCGAACTCCGCCAGGGGCATCTTGGTGGCTTCGGTTGTGGGATCGTCGGCCATGTGGCGGCTTTCAGGTGGAGGGGGAAAGGGTGAGAGGTTCGGCGTGCAGGCCTTCGGCCGCCACGGCGGTGCGCAGGGCCGCTTCGACGCGGGCCGAGGCTTCGGCCGGATCGAAGGCGGCGCGGCCATCGCCCCAGTCGAGTACGAACCCGGCCGGCGGCAGCCTGGGCTCGTCCTTGACCAGGATCTGGCCTGGATAGCCGAGGGATTGGGCAAGATTTTCGAGCGCGGTCCGGCTGCGCTCGACCATGTCGCCGTTGACCCTCACGATCAGCCTGGGCTGGGATTCGATTTCGCGGGCGAGGCTTTCCAGCGCCGCGCTCACGGGCGCCTCGGGGAACTGCTCAAGCGCCGCGCCGGCGATGGCTTTCGCGGCGGCCAGGGCTAGTTCGGCGCTGGCCTCGCGGTGTTCATGCACCAGGGCGGTCAGCGCCGGCAAAGCCGCCTTGACCGTCCCGGCGATGTCGGCGAGCGCGGCGGCGGCTGCCTGTTCGGCGCGGGCGACGACCGACCGCTCGCCCTCGGCGAACGCCTGGGTCCGCTCGGCCTGAACCTCTTCGGGCAAGTAGGAGCGTTTCGCGCGGGGCGCGGTGGCGCTGATGTCGCCGGCGTCGTCGAAGACGGTGTCGAAAGCGAACTTCTGGTGGGGCATGGTTGTCATGGGCGGGCGCTCAATAGATCAGCTCGTCGTCGCCGCCGGACCCGGCCAGCATGATCTCGCCCTTGGCGGCGAGGTCCTTGGCCACCTGGACCATGGCCATCTGGGCGGCGTCCACGTCGCGCAGGCGCACCGGGCCCATGCTCTCCATGTCCTCGCGCATGATCTTGGAAGCGCGCTCGCTCATGTTGGAGAAGAACATCTCGCGCAGGGCGTCGGAAGCGCCCTTCAGCGCCAGGCTCAGCTGAACCTTGTCCACCCCCCGCAGCAGGGTCTGCACCCCGCCGGGATCGAGTTTGTTCAAATCTTCGAACACGAACATCAGCGCGCGGATGCGTTCGGCGGATTCCCGGTTGCGCTCCTCCAGGGCGGCGATGAAGCGCGCCTCGGTCTGACGGTCGAAGTTGTTGAAGATGTCCGCCATCATCTCGTGGCTGTCGCGTTTGGAGGTGCGCGCCAGGTTGGACATGAACTCCGTGCGCAGCGTCTGTTCGATCTTGTCGAGGATTTCCCGCTGCACCGGCTCCATGCGCAGCATGCGGGTGACGCATTCCAGGGCGAAGTCTTCGGGCAGGGCGGCCAGCACCCGGGCCGAATGCTCGCCCTTGATCTTCGACAGCACCACCGCGACGGTCTGCGGGTATTCGTTCTTCAGATAGTTGGCCAGCACCGCCTCGTTCACATTGGCGAGCTTGTCCCACATGGTGCGGCCCGCCGGCCCGCGGATCTCCTCCATGAGGTTGTCGACCTTGTCGGACGGCATGAAGGACTGCAGCAGGCGCTGGGTCTGCTCGAACGAGCCCATCACCGCGCCGGTGCCGCCCATTCCGGAGATGAATTCGACCAGCAATTCCTCGATGACGGTGGACGAGACCGTGCCGAGGCTGGCCATGGCCTGGGACAGTTCCTTGATTTCCTCCTCGTCCAGCGCCTGCCAGAGCGCCGTGTGCTCCTCGCCGAGCGCCAGCATGATGACAGCCGCCTTTTCCGGCCCCGACAGCCGTGCAGGATCGACGATGGTCTTTTTTCCGGCCACGGGCGTCCTCAGGCCTCATGCAGCCAGCTGCGAAGGATCGAGATTGATTCCTCCGGATGCTTGTCGACGAATTCCGAGACGCTCTTGACCGACGAGACGCGGACCTGACCCTCGATCTGGGCCATGTTGATGCGCTGATCCATGTCGCTTGGCTTTGGACCTGACAGAGCCAGGGAGCCGTCCGCCATGCCGCCGCCACCGGCGATCTGCAGCATGCCGCCGCCCGATTGCCCGCCGCCTGCCGCGCCGTTGGCCAGGGCCTGCATCGCCCCAGGCCCACCGCCACTCGCCGTCGCCAGAAGCGGGCGAACCACAAAGAAGATGATCAGCGCCGCCACCGCCGCTCCGATCAGCAGCTCCAGGCCGCGCATCAGGTCGTTCTTGTCGAAGTCGGTCAGCTTGGAAGCCGCCGCCGTCCCGCCGGTGACGCCGTCGTGGGCGAAGCGGACATTGATGACGCTGATCTGGTCGCCGCGGGTCTGGTCGAAGCCGACCGCCGAGCGGACCAGCTGCTCGATGTGCTGCATCTCCTGCGGTGTCCGTGCGGTGTAGCCGGTCACGGAGCCCTTGGCGTCGTAGGTCGTCACGCCATCCACCGCCACGGCCACCGACAGCTTCTTGACCGCGCCGGGCATGGCGACGGTGGTCTTGGTGATCTTGGAGATTTCGTAGTTGGTGGTCTCGGTGTTCTGGTCGCTGGACGTGCCGTTGCTGGTCGTGCTGCCCGGGGCGCCCGGCGTGCCGGGAACGTTCGCCGACGCCGTGCTCGGGCCGCCATTGTTGGCGTCGGCCTGCTTGGAATTTTCGCCGGAGGTCTGGGTGGAGCGGACGATGCCGCCCGAGCCGTCAGGGTCGAACTTCTCTTCCTGGGTGGTAACCTGGTCGAGATCCACGTCCGCCGTGACCTGCACCCGGGCATTGCCAGGGCCGACGACGCCTTCGACCAATTCCTTGATCCGCTTCTTTATATTTTCCTCGGTGGCGTTGCGGTGGTCGTTCGCGGCGGCGTCCGCCTCGGCGCTGCCGTCGCCGCCGCCCAGCATTTTGGAATTCTGATCGACGATGGTGACTCGTTCCGGCTTCAGGTTGGGCACCGCGCCGGCCACAAGGTTCTGCAAGGCGCGAACCTGATCGGACGCGGGCTCGCGGCCGCCGACGCCGATGACCACGGAGGCGGAGGGCTGCTCTTCCTGGTCCTCGAACAACTGGTGCTTAGGCAGGACCAGCTGGACGCGGGCGAAAGTTACGCCGTCAAGAGAGCGGATGGTGCGCGCCAACTCGCCTTCCAGCGCTCGCTGGCGGTTCAGCTGTTGAACGAAGTCGGTTTGGCCAAGCGCGCTGGCGTTATCGAAAATCTCGTAGCCGACCGATCCGGAGGTCGGCAGGCCTTTGGATGACAGCATCAGGCGCGTCGAGGCGACCTTGTCGCGCGGCACCATGATGGTCGAGCCGTCGCCCTTGGCGTCATACTTGATGCCCGCGGCGCTCAGCGCCTG
>Ga0302314_10018441_pt1 | contig 11642 bp, 7 predicted proteins | sample III_Palsa_N2_3_FD_200533 | JGI IMG/M metagenome (GOLD analysis project Ga0302314, IMG submission 200533) | Peat permafrost microbial communities from Stordalen Mire near Abisko, Sweden - III_Palsa_N2_3 | ecosystem: Environmental > Terrestrial > Soil > Palsa > Peat permafrost | place: Sweden... | reverse complement strand
GGCGCACCGCCAACGAGCTGGCTGACGCCCTGATGGTCCTCAGCCGCGCGATCGGCGTGTTCGTCGAGTCCGGCACCGAGCGCGAGCAGGCTGCGCGGCTGGTGGAGCTGCAGGGCGCGGCACTCGACCGTTGCGCCGCGCGCGCCGGCAGCGCGCTATCAGGTCTCGACGCGGCTGATCGCGAGGACGAGCTGACCGACACGCTGGCTGAGCTAGGCGTTCCCGAACCATGGACGCTCAGCCCGCCGCTCGCGATCGCCGGGATCGAACCGAGCTTCCTGCGCGAGGTCGCTGAGACGGCCGGCGACATCTCAGTCCCGGTACTGCGCTGGATCGTGGCGTCGCTCTCGGCCCGTCAGCTGGCGGCCGAACTGGGGCAGTCGACCGAGCAGATGAGCCAGCTGGTCAAGGCGATCAAGACCTACGCCTACATGGACCGTGGTGAGGTCGTCCAGGTCGATCTGCGCGAGGGCCTCGAAACCACGCTCACGATCCTCGGCCACAAGCTCAAGCACACGACGATCGAGGTCAAGCGCGACTACGACCCCGCGCTCGGCGTGGTCATGGTCCACGGGGCTGAGCTCAACCAGGTCTGGACCAACCTGCTCGACAACGCGATCGACGCGCTCGGCGAGAGCGGCACGATCACGATCACCACCCGCGCCGACGGCGACTGCGCCGAGGTCGATATCGCAGACGACGGCCCCGGCATCCCAGACCTGATCCGCAAGCGTGTCTTTGACCCGTTCTTCACCACCAAGGAAGTTGGGCAGGGCACCGGGCTTGGCCTCGACACGGCGCGGCGGATCCTGGTGGAGCGCCACCGCGGTTCACTGACGCTGGAGTCCCGGCCCGGGCACACCGTCTTCCGCGCTCGACTCCCGGTCGACGCCGCCAAGCACTGAGCGCTACTGCGGCGCTGCCGGGGTTTCCGGAGCAGTTGCGGTCGCCCGAGCCACCGGTGGTTCGGCGATGACCGCATTCGGGTCGAGCTCGTCGATCGCGGCACGGTAGCCGGCCGACAGTCGCTGGACCAGCGGCCTCGCGCTGGCGTGCAGCCTGTCCATCGCTGTTGCAAGCAGCTCACGGCTCGGCCGGCCGGGGTGGCCGATTAGTGAGGACGAGCTTGCCCTGAACATGACGCCGGTCAAACGCTGGACGTTCTCAAGGAAGATCCGGGCTTCGGGATCGTCGAACAGCGACGGCGAGCTGGTCAACAGCATGTTGGCCAGGGCCCGCAACTCGTCGGGTGCGTCGCTCTCAGGCTCGGCGGGCGCGTCGAGAATCGCCAGCACTGACTCATAGGTTCGCTGGGCCTGGTCGTAGACAATGATCCCCTGGACCGCGACCGAGCTCGCGCGGTCATTGCGCTGCCGGCGCGCCACCACCTCGTCCACGAGCAGTGCAGCCACGCCCAGCACCAAGAGGTTCGAGATGATCGAGGCGCTCAGCGTGTGGCGGTCCCACCAGCCGCTGAAGCTGTGCGCCGTGAGGTCGAGCACCACAAGCACCACAAGCGCCGCGGCGATCCCGGCCGCCGCCAACCGTCTCGGTGTCAGTTTGTCGCCCACCTTGGCCAGGGTTAGACCGAGCGGACGACGCGGGCGTGCTCGCGCAGGGTCTCTGCCGGGTCCTCCCCGGGCTGGCGGCCGAAGCCGCAGTACATCGCGACCCCGAAGTCATCGAGGTAGCGCGAAGCGGTGGCGTGACGCAGCTTGACCCCGGGCTCGCCGTCGAGCGGCAGCACGATCCCGAGAAACACGCGCGCGCTGCCGGGCTCGAGGTCCACGAGCGGGCGGAAGAACGAGCGGTCCTCACTGCGCAGGTAGCGCGGGCCTGCCAGATGCAGCCAGTCGACGGTGCGTCCCGACTCGCTGACGGCGAAGTTGGCCATGCGCACCAGCACCTGATAGTCGCGGGCCTCGTACATCGGCCACTCAGGAAAGGTCCCATAACAGAGGTGGTACCCGACCAGGGTCTCCTGCGGGATCAGCCGCGTGAGCCGCGTTACCGGCCCCGCGAAGCGCTCCCAAGCGCCCTCATTGGTCCAGGCCAGCACGCCCTCGATGTCCTGCGTCTCGTAGGCGCAGTCCCACTGGATCGCCAGATCCTCGGGCGGGATCGAGTCAAACAGCCGCGGCAGCTCACGCGCGATCAGGTCCTCGTAGCCCGCCTCGGCGCGCGGATAGTCGTTTGCGAAGTCCGCCTTGAACGCGTTCATCGCGCTCGACGGGAACGGCAGGCCGATCTGAAAGCGCAGGTGACCCGGAATCACGCCGGCGTCGCGCAGCTCCTTGAAGAGCTGATAGGAGCTGATCGCAACGTCGATCCGCGGCCAGTTGCCGAAGCGCACGCGCTCCACCCCTTCGCGCACGCTGAACACGGGCGTCTCATAGGCGTGGCGGGGCAGGCCCGTAGGTGACGGCGTCTCCGAGATGACGACCACGTCCTCACTGGGACGGATCAGTCGCTCGCGCTCGTAGCTAACCCAGCCGCCCATCGGACCGGTCTCGCCGTCCGGTAGCGCGAACACCAGGTCACCGAACAGCTCGGCGCCGGCTCTGAAGGCCTGATCAGCCGAATCCGCCGGCAGGCTGCCGACCAGCAACATCTTGCTGTTGACACGTCGTTCCGTCATCTCACTCCCTCGGTGGTTCCCAATAGAGAACCACAACCGTTGAGGTCGTAGCCGCCCATGCGCCCGACCTCGAAGCGGAACGCGTGCCCGGTCAGCAGGTTGCCGAGCGACTCGACCCCAGGGTGTTGTTCCCAGCGGCGGTCGAGTGAGATCTCGACCGTGTGCGACTCGAGCGCGACAAAATGCAGGCCGGCGCTGCGAGCGGCGGCCTCGGTGGTGATCGCCGCACAGCCGAGCGCCGCGGCGGCCCGCGCGGCGGGCGCGTGCCCGGATGCGATTGTGCCTGCCGGCAGCTCACGCCCGAGCGCGCTCTCGGCCCGGCGCAGAGCCTGCTGGGCGGCGGCCGACTGGTCGCGCTGAACGATCGGGACCAGCTGATCGAGGCAGTCCTCCAAGCTCTTGACGCTCGACGCGAGCGCCGGCGCGATCCCGAGGCCAACCTGCCAGCGCGCCAAGTGCATGCGCAGCACCGGCACCGGCGCCTGCTGCAGATGGCCGGTAGGTCCGTGAGCTACGGCGGCGTGCACGCCGCCGTCACGGAGCGCCGCGATCGCCTGACCGCTGGTGGCGTCGAGTGCCAGCAGAGCTGCCGGGCCGGCGCCGCTGAGCATCGTCTCGGCGATCTGCAGCGCCGGGTCGCAGCCCGCGATCACCAGGCAGCCGGGCTGAACCTCAACCTGCGCCCGGATCCCGGCTGGGCTCGGCGAGGGCCTGCTCGTGCTCGGGCCGAAGAGCTGCTCCGCCGAACAACCCAGGGCCTCGGCGAGACGCAGCGCCGCATCGACCGAGGGCGTATTTACCCCGGCTTCGACCGCGACCACCAGCTGACGGCTGACGCCGGCGGCGCTCGCCAGTTCAACCTGGGTCAGTCCCAGCGCGATACGGCGGCGACGGACATTGCTGTCGGGACTCATCAGCGGATTATCTCTGCCAGGATCCTGGCATCAGATTTTCGTAAGACCTTCTTGCCAGGATTCTGGCGTCGGGGTTTTGACAGACACGGGCCTAGAGCCCAGAGAGGTAGATATGCGAGCACGACGTGCAAAGTCCGCCTTGGTGAGCGCAGCGATCGTGGCTACCGCCGCGTTCAGCGCAGTTGGGATTGGCCTAGCTTCCACCGCCAGCGCAGCGAGCAAGTCAAAGCCGGCGAGCGCCAAGGGCAGCGGCGACGTCGATGTGATCTCCGCCGGCTCCCTACAGACGCTGATGACCAAGATCGCGCCCGCTTTCAAGGCCGCGACCGGTTACACGCTGGTCGACACCTCGGGCGGGTCCTCGAGTGACGCCGCCGAAATCAAGGACAAGGTCGACGTTGAAGACGTCTTCGTCAGCGCCTCACCCGCGGTCGACGCAACACTCGAGGGCAGCAAGAACGGCCGCTGGGTGTCGTGGTACGGAGACTTCGCAGCATCACCGGAGGTGCTGGGCTACTACCCCAAGAGCAAGTTCGCCAAGGATCTGAAGACGATGCCCTGGTACAAGGTGATCACGATGCCGGGCTTCCGCCTCGGACGCACCAACCCGACCCAGGACCCAGGCGGCGTGCTCGCAGCCGCAGCACTCAAAGAGACAGCCAAGGCGCAGCCGAAGTACGCAGCCGCGCTGAAGAAGCTGGCGACGGAGAGCTCGGATGAGTACGTCGAGGACACCGAAGAAGCCGACATCCAGACCGGGCAGCTCGATGCCTCGTTCATGTACGAGGCCGACGCCAACTCCCAGAAGAGCCCGTTCGTGAGCCTGACCGGCACCAAGCTGGCCGGCGACTACACGATCACGATCGTCAAGAATGCACCGCATGTGGCCGCAGCCGAAGCGTTCACCGAGTTCCTGCTCGGCTCCAAAGGCCAGGCCGCGATGAAGGCCGACCACTTTGAGATCGTCTCACCGGCGAAGCTCAGCGGCTCCGGCGTTCCGAGCGCACTCACGAGCGTCTTCAAGTAGTGACCGCTGGCAGGGCGCCGCGCCCGCTCCGCTGGCTCGGCGCCCTGCTGGTTCTGTATCTGACGTACCCGGTCGCGGCGTTCATCGTCCGCGTCATCAGCGGCCACAACGAGGGCTGGAACGGTGCCGGGCTCTGGTCCGCACTGGGCGTATCAGTGGAGGGCGCGACGATCTCCCTGCTGATCGGGGTCGTGACCGCGATCCCATTGGCCTACATCCTGGCTCACCACCGTGGCTGGCTGTCCGAAGCCGTCGGGGTCCTCGTGCAGCTGCCGCTGGCGGTGCCGCCGCTGATCAGCGGCATCCTCTTGATCTACATCGTCGGCCCCTACTCGTTCCTCGGCCAGCTCTCAGGTCAGCGCCTGACCGAGACGATCTACGGCGTCATCATCGCCCAGTCGTTCGTCTCGGCGCCGTTCCTGATCGTGGTGGCGCGTAGCGCCTTCCAGGCCGTCGACCCCTCCTTGGGGGACGTCGCCGCAACGCTCGGCCACGGTCCGTTGGCGCGCTTCCTGCGGGTCGATGTGCCTGCCGCTTCGGACGGCTTGCGCACCGGAATGATCCTGATGTGGCTGCGGGCGTTCGGCGAGTACGGCACGGTCGTGGTGCTCGCCTACCACCCTTACAGCCTGCCGGTCTACGTCGACAACCTGTTCTCCTCGGTGCCGCTCTCACAGGCGCAGGCACCCACGATCCTCGCGTTCGCCGTGGCTGCGTTGGCGATCAGCGCCAGTCACGTCCGGCTCGGTTGGCTCCGGCGCGGGACCCCGCCGATCCCGGCGCCGGCGGCACCGGTCTCGACACCCGCGACCCCGGTCGGCTTCGATCTCCACGCAACCGTTGGCAGCTTCCATCTGCAGGTGGTTCACGCGGAGGCCGGCCAACGCCTCGCGGTCGTCGGGCCATCGGGCTCGGGCAAATCGGTCACGCTTCGAGCGCTCGCCGGCCTGCTCGGACCTGGCGCCGGGCGGGTGAACTTCGGCGGTCTCGACGTGAGCAAGCTGGCGCCCGAACGACGCCAACTCGGATACGTTCCGCAGGGTTTCGGCCTGATCCCCGGACGTACGGTCTGGCAACAGGCGATCTTTGGCGTGGGAGCGGACCCGGCCAGGGCCGCCTGGTGGCTTGAGACCTTGCAACTCGAGGGTCTGCTCGACCGGCTACCGGAGCAACTCTCTGGAGGGCAGCGTCAGCGAGTCAGCCTGGCGCGGGCGCTCGCCACAGATCCTCGGGTGGTGCTGCTCGATGAGCCGTTCTCGGCGCTCGACGCACCCGTGCGATCCGAGCTGCGGCGGGAGCTGCGGCGCCTGCAGCGCGAAGTCAACCTCTCAACCGTGCTGGTCACGCACGACCCCGAGGAGGCGGCGATGCTTGCCGACGAGATCATGGTCGTGAGCAACGGGCGCGTATTGCAGGCCGGAAGCTGCCGCAATGTCTACCAGCGTCCCGCCTCGGTCGAGATCGGGCGCCTGCTTGGAATCGACAACCTCTTCGAGGGCGGCGTTCCGGCCGGGCTCACGACCGGCCTACCAACTGGCCAGCCGGCGCTCTGGCAGGTGCCGCCCGAGGCGATCCGAGTCGATCCGCAGGCAGCGGCGGCGCGCGGCGACCGGCCAGGAGTCGAGCTTGGGCTGGGCCTGGTCACCGACGTGATCGACCTCGGCCGCACGGTCGAGCTGGTCGTTGCGCTGGATCGTGGCGGAGAGCTGCGCGCGCGAACCGTGGAGCTGCCGGATCTGGTCGTTGGCAGCCGCTGCAGGATGCAGGCCGACGCTGACGCGCTCTCGGTCTGGGCGGCACCTGCACCGCAATGACTAGATGACCGCTGCCTGCTTGCGATCGAGCACCCAGGCCTCGAACTCCGCGACCGGCATCGCTTTCGCGTAGAGCCAGCCCTGGGCGAGCAGGTCGGGCTTGATCGCGAGCAGTAACTCCCGCTGTGCCGGGGTCTCGACACCTTCGGCCACCACCTTCAGTCCACTTGCGGAGGCGATGTCAACTACGGCCTGCACGACCGCGCGATCAACGGGTGAGCGTTCCATCGACTGAACGAAGGCGCGGTCTATCTTGACCGTGTCGAGCGGGAAATCCCGCAAGTGAGCGAGCGACGAGTGCCCCGTACCGAAATCATCAAGCGCAATCCGGTATCCACAGTCAACCAGCTCCGCGAGCGCCTCGACTACGTCCTGCTCGACGTCCATCAGCGCGCCCTCGGTGATCTCGATGTGGAGAACTCCGTCGCTGGTCTCGAGGCCCGACTCCACGAGCATGGCGTTGATCCCCTCGACCAGCAGGGGGTCGCGCAGCCTGATGGCGGCGAGGTTGTATGCGTAGCCATGATTGAGCCAGCCATTGCCGTGGCGGGCTTTGAAGTCCGCGACTATCGCCAGCAGTTGGTGCGCCACCGTCTGCGAGACCACTGCCATCAGCGCTGAGTCCTTCTCGGCTTCGGGCAGGAACTCTCCGGGCAACATCAGTCCTCGCTCCGGATGGTTCCAACGCACGAGCGCCTCCGCACCGACGGGGGCGCCATCTGACAGTTGGACGATCGGCTGCAGATAGACCTCCAGCTCACCGCGCTCGCAGGCGCTGTACAGGCTCGCCGTGAGCAATGGGGTCGGGAGCTGTGGGCCGCGGTCGATCCGCTCGGCCACCACGACTCGCTGGGCCCCGCGCCCCTTGGCCTCGCGCATGTTGCGCTCGGCCGCGCGGATCAGTCCAGCTCCCTGCTCCCCTGGCATCGCGGCAGCGGCACCAACTGAGAATCGCACCGGCACATCGTCAGCCCCCAGCAGTTCAGCGAGGCCTGCCTCGCTCTCCATGCCGTGGGCGAAGACGCTGATGAACTGGTCGTCGGCAGCATGGCGGGCGGCGAGCATGAACGTGTCTGCACCGAGCCGCGCGCAGATCCAAGCGCCCGGTTGGGCACTCGCGACCTTCGCGAACCTCGACCCAACGCGTTTGAGCAAAAGGTCACCCGCCTCGCGCCCGAGGTGCTGGTTGACCGTGCGGAAGTTGTCGACGTCGCAGACCCAAACCGCCGGGCGGCGTCCCCGCGCCAGCTCGTAGTCCAGCGCTCGTTCCGCGCCGCCACGCGAGAGCATGCCCGTCAGCTGATCTCGTGCGAACTGTGTCCCGGACCTCCAGATCGCGAGCGCAAGGCCCGCGGCCAGAATGATCGCGGCGGCTCGCAAGGTCATGCCGGTGTGCGGCACTTCGACCGTGAAGCCGCGGACCCCGATGAAGTACGCGGCGTCGACCCACGCGATCACAAGGAGAACCACGGTCACGACACAGCCGACGGCGATCGGAACCCAGTCCTGGTAGAAGGTCAACACGATCATCGCCAGCGGGCCGAGCGTGAAGTTGCCCACATACCGCAGCAGATAGAGCTGCTCGAGCATGAGCGCAAGGGCCACGCAGATCTCTCTGCTCCTGCGGGAGAGGGTCGGGACCGTAGCCCCGGCGCTGAGCACGACAGGCGCGGCGGCATAAAGCCACTGGTTGCCGTCGTGCTCATGGTCAACGATCGTGAATACGACCATGAACAGAGCAAGGAACCAGGCGCTCTGGACGATGTGACGGTGCCTGCGACCCCATGCCTGGTCGTCCAAAAGCGAGCCGTCCACCGACGCTCCGAAAGCCCTCAACTGCTCGACGACCGTGGTGAACAACTAGACCCTCCCTGGATCTCGCTCGGAGAAGATTACGCTCACCGCCGCGGCGACGCCCGCGTGTTTCACGCGACCGCTGCCCGCTTGCGCCCGTCGACCCAAGCTTCGAACTCACCGACCGGCATCGCCTCTGCGTAGAGCCACCCCTGGGCCAGCAGGTCCGGGTTGATCTCAAGTAGCGCCTCCCGCTGCGCCGCAGTCTCGACGCCCACGGCGATCACGTCGAGCCCGGTCGCGAAAGCGATGTCTACAACAGCTCGAACGATCGCCCGGTCGATTGGTGAGCGACCCATCGACTGGATGAAGGCCATGTCAATCTTGGCGGTGTCAAGCGGGAACTCGCGGAGATGCGCAAGCGACGAATGGCCCGTGCCAAACTCATCTAGGGCAACTCGGTAGCCGCTTGCCCGGAGCGTTGCGAGCAGTTTGGAAGCGTCATTGTGAAGCTCCATCAACGCGCTTTCGCTGACTTCCAGGTGGACGGCTCCGTCCGAGTCCTGCAAGCCAGCTCTGACGAGCGCCGCGGCGATCTGCTCGGGAAGCAGCGGATCCAGCAGACGGACAGCCGCAAGGTTGTAGGAATAGCCGTAGCCGAGCCAATCGCGGCCACGGCGCCCGATGAACTCAGCGGCGATTTCCAAGAACCTTCTGCCGAGGTAGTCATCGATCACCGCCATCAGGCCCGAGTCGTGCTGGGCTTCCGGGAGGAATTCCCCTGGCAGTACCACTCCGCGTTCTGGATGGTTCCACCGAGCCAGCGCCTCCGCGCCAACCGGCATGCCGTCAGCGAGCCGCACAATCGGCTTGAGATAGAGCTCGAGTTCACCGCGCTCAGTGGCGCGGTACAGCTCCGTGCTGAGCAACGGCGAGGCACTATTGGCCACCCGGTCCATGCTGCCCTGCACAACCACGCGCAGTGTCCCCCTGCCCTTTGCTCGCAACATGTTGCGCTCACCTGCCTGCACCAATCCCGCCCCGTCCTCCCCGGGCACGGCAGCGGCGCCGCCAACCGTGAGCCGGATCGGGAGCTCATCACCCGGCGCGCCGACTCTGGCGAGGCCACTCTGCTCCTCAATCTGATGCGCGAAGACGCTGATGAACTCGTCGTCCGGGGCGTGCCTACACGCCATCAAGAAAGTGTCGCCGCCAAGCCGCGCGCAGAACCACGAGCCGTCCTGCTTGCGCGCCAGGTGCCTGAGCCTGTGGGCAACGCGTGTCAAAACGTGATCACCCGCTTCGGCGCCGAGCTGGTGACTGATCGTGCGGAAGTTGTCGACATCACAGACCCACACCGCCGGGCGCTGACCGTTAGAGATCGCCCGGTCAAGCGCATGCTCAGCCCCGGCGTGAGAGAGCATTCCTGTGAGCTGGTCACGCCCGAGCTGCGTTCCGGCTCGCCATACCGCAAACGAAAGCGGTACCGATAGGAAGATCGCCGCCGCTCTCAGAGTCATGCCGGTGTGCGGCGTTTCCGGCCGCAGCGCGGTGAATGCATGGAACAACGATGGGTCCACCCAGGCGAGCAGGGCGACCACGGAGATGTATAGGCAACCCAGGAATATCGGCAGCCAATCCTGGTAGAAGGTGATGAGGATTACCGAGAGTGGTCCGACTGTGAAGTTGCCGATGAAGGCCACGGTGTAGAACTCCGCAACGGCGAAGGCAACCGTCGCGAGCACCTCTCGCTTGCGCCTGGAGAGCCGTTCACTGCGCGCGACGGCCAGGCATGCGACCGCGATGGTCACATACAGCCACTGCCGAGGTGGGGACTTAGGGTCCACAAGCGTGAAGCAGACCGCAAACAAAGTCAGAGCCCAGGCGATCCTTAGGATCACGCGGTGTCGACGTTGCCAGGTGCTGTCGTCCAGCAGCGATCCGTCTATCGACGACGTGAACTCTCTAACCCTCTGGACCGCTCTGGCTAAAGGCATACCTTCCCCCCGCCGTTACGGTACCGCCCGGCGGTCAGGAAGTGGCGCCGCCAGCGAAGGTAACTTCAAGGATCGGGCGCTCCGGCTGACGTGGTGCGTCTAGCTCAGCGATCAGTTCGGCGGCGCGCACGCGCATCCGCTTCACACCCTCGAGTTTGATCTCCTCGTAGCCGCGAACGAACTCCGGAAGCTGTGCGATTTCTAGGACGGTGCCGGCGGTCGCCGGGTCAAGCCGACTCAGTGCGGTCGCCATCAGCGACTGGTACTCGCCGATCAGCGCCCGCTCAGTGCGGCGCACGCCCGCGCGACCGAACGGGTCGAGGCCGGTGCCGCGGAGCCGCCGGCCCGACCGCAGCAGCTTGAACAACGGCTTCGCCGAAGCACCGAAGCGCAGCTTGTGATCGAGTCCGAAGGCGCGCATCAGCGGCGGGTGCAGCAGCACCTGGACACGCACGTTGTCACCGAACTCAGCCTGCAATCGCGCCTGCTCGAAAGTGTCCAGATGCAGCCGGGCGACTTCATACTCGTCCTTGTAGGCCATCAGCTTGAAGAGGCCGCGCGCGTAGGCGTCGGCGATCCGATCGGCGCCGTCGCTGTCCTGCAGGTGCTCGCGGGCAGCCGCGACAACCGCGTTGACGTCCTCCAGATACCGGTTCGCGTAGCGGCCGTCCTGGTAGGCGGTCAGCTCGGCGGTGCGATTGCGCAGCAGGTCGTCGAGACTTTCGGGGGCGCTCGAGCGTGGCGTGTTGTCGCGACCGAGCGCTGCGTCGAGCGCAGCGCGGTCTGCGATCGCCGCCCGGCCCCAGCGGAAGGCTGCGAGGTTGGCTTCGACCGCGGCGCCATTCATCTCGATCGCGCGTTCAATCGCGGCGGCTTCGAGTGGCAGCGCGCCGTGTTGGAAGGCGGCACCGATCAACAGCATGTTGGCCTGCATGTGGTCACCAAAGAGCTGCTCTGAGATCGACTCGGCGCTAAGCGTAACGGCGTCGCTCGCGCGCGTTGCGTGGCGTACAAGACCGATCAGGCGTGCTGAGACCGGCAACGGCACGTCCGGCTGCGTGACGTTGGCCGCGGTCGGGCTGACGTCACTGTTCATCACTGCGACTGTGCGCTCCGGGTCGAGCGTCTCGAGCGTACCCGGGGCCACACAACCGAGCAGGTCGTAGCCGAGCAGGACATCAACCGACTGGCTGGTGGCGCGGATCTGGCCCTCGATCGGCTTGCTCGCGATCCGCAGGTCGGAGATCACCGGCCCGCCCTTCTGGGCGAGTCCCGTCTGCTCGAGCCCGCTCGCGTAACGACCTTCAAGGAAGGCGGCCATGCGCAGGATCGCGGCGACCGTGACAACACCTGTGCCGCCGACGCCTGGCATCCGGATCAGGACGTCCTGCGGTACTCGCAGTTCGGGGGTCGGGAGGTCCGTGGGCGGGGTCGGGACAGCCTTGTGGCTGTCCCGAC
>Ga0302314_10018438_pt1 | contig 11645 bp, 12 predicted proteins | sample III_Palsa_N2_3_FD_200533 | JGI IMG/M metagenome (GOLD analysis project Ga0302314, IMG submission 200533) | Peat permafrost microbial communities from Stordalen Mire near Abisko, Sweden - III_Palsa_N2_3 | ecosystem: Environmental > Terrestrial > Soil > Palsa > Peat permafrost | place: Sweden... | reverse complement strand
CCGCGCGCCGGCCGCGCCGTCGCCGCCGGCGGCCAGGCCGCGCTCGACGTGGCGGCGGCCGAAGATGTGCTCGGCCGCCTGGTCGGAGATGCTGATCGGGGCGGCGCCGGATGGGCCCCCCATGCATTTCTGCAGGCCCGCCGTGACCAGGTCCGCGCCCCACGCGTCCGCCGGCGCCGCCATGCCGCCGAGGGTCGCGGTGGCGTCGACATAGAGCAGGGCGTCGTAGCGGCGGCAGATCTCGCCCACCGGCGCGATGGGCTGGGCCATGGTCGTGGAGGTGTCGCCGTGCACCGCCGCCACCAGACGCGGCCGGACCCGCTTGACAGCATCCTCCACGGCCTGCGGGTCGATGACCGTTCCCCACTCCCCCTCCACCGTGGTCACTCGCGCGCCGCAGCGCTCGGCGATCTCGGTGAGCAGCAGGCCGAAGCGGCCGGCGTTGAGCACCACGGCGTCCTCGCCGGGCGACAGCGTCGAGACCAGGGCCGCCTCGATCGCCGCACGAGAGGTGCCGTCGATCAGGAACGTCCAGCGGTTGGCGGTCTCGAACACCTGGCGATAGAGCGCCATGGTCTGGTTCATGTAGGTGGTGAACTCGGGATCGAACTGGCCGAGCAGCTGCACCGACATGGCGCGCAGCACGCGCGGGTGCACGTTGATCGGGCCGGGCCCCATCAGCAACCGCGCCGGGTGATCGAGTTCGCCGAAGGTGTCGGTCATTCGAGGCCCTCGGGTCCGCCTTGTTCGAGCCCATCGCGCTCCAGAATGTCGATGAACGCCAGCATTGCCAGAGCGGCGAGGGCGCAGTCGTCGGCGCGCACGGCCTCGGCCGGATTGTGGCTGACCCCGCCGGCGCAGCGGATGAACAGCATGGCCGTGGGGCACAGCGCCGCCAGGCTCATGGCGTCGTGGGCCGCGCCGCTCGGCAACCGCCGTGGGGTCACGCCGACCGCCTGGACCGCGACGCCCAGCCTGCCGATCAGGGCTGGATCGCAGGCGCACTCCGGCAGCGCCTGCAGGAGCTCGGAGGAGGCGCCCAGGCCCCGACGCGCAGCGATCGCGTCGATCTCGGCCAGGACCCGCTCCACGGCCGCATCGCGCGCCGCCGATGTCTCCGCCCGGATGTCCAGCGAGATTTCGACGGCGCCCGGAATCACGTTGAAACCGCCCGGGTACGCCGACATCCGCCCCACCGTGCCGACCAGCCCCGCCTCGCCGCCGGAGCAGATCCGCTCCACCGCGAGGATCGCCTCGGCCGCCGCCGGGGCCGGATCTCGCCTCAGCCGCATCGGCGTCGTGCCGGCGTGGCCGGCGACGCCGGTGAAGCGGACGGCCAGTCGCTTCTGGGCCGCGATGGCGGTGACGATCCCGATCGGGAGGTCCTCCGCTTCCAGCACCGGCCCCTGCTCGATGTGCGCCTCCAGGAAGGCCAGCAACTCGCCGGGGCGCCGTGCCGCCGTCGCCGGCTCCGTCTGCGGCAGGCCGAACGCGGCGAAGGCGTCGGCCAGACTGCACCCGGCGGCGTCGCGCATCGCCAGCATCGCCGCGTCCGCCCGTCCCGCCACCGCCCGGCTGCAGGTCATCGCGGCAGGAAAGCGCGAGCCTTCCTCGTCGCCGAAGGCGATCACCTCGATCGCGAACGGGAGCCGGCGGCCGGCGTCGCGCAGCGCCTGTACGCAGTCTATACCCAGCGTCACCCCCAGCGGTCCGTCGTAGCGTCCGCCGTTTGGCACGCTGTCGATGTGCGAGCCGATCATCAGGGCTGGCGCGGCAGGCGTCCTGCCCTCGTAGCGGCCGATCAGATTGGCGGCGGCGTCGAGCCGAACGGCCATCCCCGCCTCCGTCATCCAGCCGCTCAGCGTATCCAGCGCGGCGCGGTGGGCCGGCGTCAGGAAGCGCCGGGTCAGGCGCCCGGCGGCCTCGCTGTACGGGGGCTCGCCGAGCTCATCGCAGCGGCTCGCCGCTCGGGCGCCAGGGACGAAGCAACCCGCCATCAGCTGCCCCGATAGGTCGAGTAGCCGAAGGGGGAGACGAGCAGCGGCACATGAAGGTGTTGGTCGGCATCGGCGACGGTGAAGTCGATCACGACGGTCTCCAGGAACCCCGGTTCGGCGCTCGTCGCGCCCGCGCCGCGGAAATAGGCGCCAATGTCGAACTCCAACCGGTAGCCGCCCGCGGTCAGCTCGTCCGGGGCCAGCAACCGGCTGCGCCCGTCCGCGTCGGCCCGCGACGCGGCGAGCTGTCGCCAACCATCGCCGGACTTCGCCAACAGCCGGATGGCGACACCCGCGGCTGGCCGACCGCCGGCGAGATCCAGCACGTGCGTCGTCAACCCGCTCATCGCGCCTCGGCCAAGTCCGCTTGTCTCCGACAGAACCGCACGTCTTGTGCAACGCCGGCTCAGTGTGGCGCCGCGGCCGTGGCCCCGCCAGACCCGCCGCCGGCGGCCGTCCCCCGCGCTTCGAAGAGTCGCCAAGCCGCAGGCGCAACGGGCGCCCCCGCCCAAGTTCATGGCAACGGACGCGTTTCTCGCTTCCCCGGCGCGGTCCAGTCGGCGGAACCGGCTTCGTCGGGAAACAATTAGTATTGACTAATTGATTAGCGTCTGCTAATTCATTTTCCCATGACCAAAGGCGCTGACATCGACGCCGTGATGCGCACGCTCGCCGATCCCACCCGGCGCGGCGTGTTCGAGCGGATCGCCCTGTCGGACGAGATCACCGTGGTCGAGCTGACCCGCGGGAGCGGCGTGACGCAGGGCGCCATCTCCCAGCATCTCAGAACGCTGAAGCAGGCCGGCCTGGTCGCCGAGCGTCCCATGGGGCGCAACGTCTTCTATCGTGCCGAGCCCGAAGGTCTTGCCCCGCTGGTCGACTGGATGAGCTGCTACGGCGCCTTCTGGCGCGACAACTTCGCCAACCTCAGAGTGCTCCTGAAGGAGATCGATCCATGAACGACGCCGCCTTGAAGTCCGCCACGCAGGACATCGTCATCGACGAAGTCTTCCCGCACGCGCCGGAGACCGTCTGGAAGACGCTGACCACCGCCGATCTCATCGCGCGCTGGATCCCGATGCCGCCGACGGGGTTCGAGCCTGTGGAGGGCCGTCGCTTCACGTTCCAGACGACGCCGGCCGGGGCGTGGGACGGCGCTATCCACTGCCAGATCCTGGAAGTGAAGCCGAACGAGCGCCTGTCCTGGTCCTGGAAGAGCGGACACGCGGGAAACGCCGGCTATGGCGCGCTGCTGGACACCGTCGTCGCCTTTACGCTTTCCAAGGTCGGACACGGCACGCGCGTCCGCCTCGTTCACTCAGGGTTCGTCAAGCCCAGGAACGACATCGCCTTCAAGAACATGGGCGAGGGCTGGAAGAAGGTTGTCGCCACCGTCGGCGCCATCGCCGGCGATCAGAACTGAAGCGGAGATCTCGCCATGAACACGCCCCCGATCGTGTCCCCGCAGGCATGGGACGCCGCCCGCGAGCAGATGCTCGTAAAAGAGAAAGCCTTCACCCTCACTCGCGACGCACTGGCCGCCGAGCGTCGGCGCATGCCCTGGATGGCCGTGGAGAAATCGTACGCCTTCGACGGACCCGAAGGCAGGGTGAGCCTGACGGATCTGTTCGCCGGCCGCCGCCAGTTGATCGTCTACCGCGCCTTCTTCGAGCCCGGTGTGTTCGGCTGGCCCGACCACGCATGCCGCGGATGCTCGTTCGGCGCCGACCAGGTCGCCCATCTGGCCCACCTGAACGCCCGCGACACCACGCTCGTCTACGCCTCGCGCGCGCCGCAGGCGGACATCGCGCGCCTGAAGGCGCGGATGGGCTGGGAGATGCCTTGGTATACGATCACCGACAGCTTCGACGCCGATTTTGGCGTGGACGAATGGCACGGCCACAACGTCTTCATCCGCGATGGCGGGCGCGTGTTCCGCACCTACTTCGTCAACAGCCGCGGCGACGAGGCGATGGGGACCACCTGGAACTTCCTCGACATCACGCCGCTGGGCCGCCAGGAGGCGTGGGAGGATTCGCCGGAGGGCTACCCCCAGACTCCGCCGTACAAATGGTGGAACTGGCACGACGACTATGCCGACGCGCCGGTCGACCCGAAGTGGGTGGCGGTGTCCGACGCGGCTGAAGCGACGTGGAAAAACCCCGACGAATAGGCGGAACATGAGTGAGACCGACAACGGCGCATCCGGCTGGCTGAGCCTCGCGGCCGCGCCGACCTTCGCGATCATGGCGCTGCTGGCCAGTATTCCCGGGGGCGGCCGGGCGGACATGATCTGCTCGGCCGCGCATGCCTCACCGGTCGGCGGAATGGTCCCTATGTACCTGCTGATGACCGCCTTCCACGCGACGCCCTGGCTCAAGCTGGTTTCCGGTCTTCGACAGCGCGTCGGGGCGTCCTGATCGGTTCAACCGCCGGTCTTCCGCCAGGCCACATCGGTTCCTTCCCGACGATCCACAAACCCGACGACCGCGCCGGCGGCGTCGCGTTGAAAAATCTTCCGCGTTCGCAGCTGGCCGGGAACGAAGAAGACGTCGCGAAGCTCCGCAGCGAGGGGAACGGGCGGCCGGCCCTCGCGGGTTCCGACCAGCACTCCGTCGCGGAGGGCGATCACGTAGGTCAGATCCGGACCGGCGCGATACGATCCCACGTAGTCGGCAAGCTCACGGCTGGAGAGCTGGATCGGCGGGGGCTCCGCGAGGAAATAGCTGGTATGCAGGAGCATGACCCGCCAGCCTGACGGCGTGTTGCGCCAGGTCTCGCTGAACACGAACGTCGAGCGCAGCGTCTGACCGTGATAGAACTCGGTCTCGGCGTCTTCATGGACGACGATGGCGACGTCGCCGGATCGCACCATCCGATACTTCACGATCTTGATCTGCCCGGATGTATTGGGTGGAAGCGGCTTGAGCTGATCGAGGAACGCCTTGCGGCTCATCGTGACATTGTTCTCGTCGAGATAGAGGGCGCCGGGCGCCAGCGCCGCCGCCCAGGTCGCCCGGTCTCCCGGAGCGATGGCGTCCAGGAGGGCCTGGTCCTTCGCCCTCAGCGTCTGTTCGAGCCGATCGTCCGACCTCGCCGCACCACCGAGCGCCACAGCCAGGACCATGCCCGTCAACATCACCCGATCCTCCCTGCATATATGTCTTGGACCTCACTGATCGGCGAGAGGTGCGGTCTTTTTCCCGTCATCCGCTGCCTCCCGAAGCCTTTCCGCGCGGAGCAGGCTGGTCAGATCGGCGATCGCTGCGCTCAGCTGCAGCACTTCCTTTTCGCGAAGTTCATCGATCTTCTGGTGCAGCAGTTCGATCTCGAGCTCGGCCTTGATGTTGATCTTGTAGTCGTTCTCAGCCTCCTTCCGATCGATGTCCTGCTGGCGGTTCTGCGCCATCATGATGAACGGCGCGGCATAAGCCGCCTGGAACGAAAGAGCGAGGTTCAACAGGATGAACGGGTAGGGGTCCCATTTGCGGATGAAGGCGGTGACGTTGAGCACGATCCACACCGCGAGGAGCACCGACTGGATGATGATGAAGGACCACGAACCCATGGTCGCGGCCACCCTGTCGGCGATCCTCTGGCCGAGGGTGGGTCCCACGGCGGGCGCCTCGCCCTCGCCGCCCGACGGCCGTTCGCTGCGGCGCACGCTGCGCAGCCGGGTAAGCAGCTCCCGCTCAGCGTCATGAAGCTGATGCTTCAAGTGGTCGGCGGTCATCGGTATCCCCTCCTAGTGACAGCTCGGGGCGACATCAACACCACTTCCGTACAGTGTTTGCATGAGGCGTGAACATCCTGCGTGGGCCCGGCGCAAAGCGCGTTCCGACCGTCTCGGAAACTCTCTAAGATTCGAGGCTCGATAGGAGGGGCCGATGACACGTCCGTTCGCTGGTCTGGCTCTGGCCTTGTGCCTGGCGTCCGGGGGCGCCGCGTCGGCGCAGCCTGACAGCGGGGCCTCGGAAAGCGTGGGCTATGACCTCGTGATCCGCGGCGGGCTCGTCTACGACGGTTCTGGCGGCGAGCCCTATGCCGCCGACGTGGCGGTGAGGGGCGACCGCATCGCGGCCATCGCCTCGCATATCCAGCAGCGCGGCAAGGTCGAGCTGGACGCCCGCGGCAAGGCCGTCTCGCCGGGCTTCATCAACATGCTTTCCCATCCCGAGGAGAGCCTGCTGGTCGACGGCCGCGCCTTGAGCGACCTCTCCCAGGGGGTGACGCTCGAGGTGATCGGCGAGGACTCTATGGGACCGCTGACGCCGCGGATGAAGGCGCTCATGGCCCAGCGCGAGACCGATATCAGCTTTCCGGTCACCTGGACCACGCTCGGCCAGTACATGGAAGGACTGGAGAAGAGGGGGATCTCGCCCAACGTCGCCGCCTTCGTCGGCGAAGGCACGGTGCGCGCCAACCTGCTCGGCGAGGACGACATCCGGCCCACGCCCGAGCAGCTCAAGGCCATGGAGTCGCTGACGAGGCAGGCGATGGAGGAGGGGGCGCTGGGCCTCACGACGGCGCTGATCTATGCGCCGAACACCTACGCCAAGACCCCGGAACTGGTCGACCTGGCCAAGGTCTCCGCAGCGTGCGGAGGCATCTATATCGCCCACATCCGCGACGAAAGCGCCGGTCTGCTCGGCGCGATCCAGGAGACCATCGATATCGCCAGGGCGTCCGGCGCCCCCGCCGAGATCTACCACTTCAAACAGTCCGGGCGGGACAACTGGGACAAGCTGGACGCCGCCGTGGCGATGATCAACGCGGCCCGCGTCGCCGGCGTGCGGATCACGGCTGACATGTACACCTACCCCGCCAGCGCCACCGGCCTCGACGCGGCCATGCCGGCCTGGGTCCAGGACGGGGGCCTGGAGAAATGGATCGAGCGCCTGAAGGATCCGGCGATCCGCACCCGGGTGGCCGCCGAAATGGCCGACCCGCATCCCCACTGGGACAACGCCTTCCACAACGCCGGGGCGGACGGCACCCTGTTCCTGAGCTTCAAGACCGAGCGTTTGAAGCCCTTGATCGGCAAGACTCTGGCCGAGGTCGCACGGGCGCGCGGCAAGAGCCCCGAGGAGACCGCAATGGACCTGGTGGTCGAGGACGGCACGCGCGTCGAGGTCGCCTATTTCGGGATGCGCGAGGCCAACCTGCGGCGAGAGGTCGCTCTGCCCTGGATGGCCTTCGATTCCGACGCCTCGGCGCCGGCCCCGGAAGGCGTATTTCTGAAGTCCGCCGTGCATCCCCGCGCCTATGGCAGTTTTGCCCGCCTGCTCGGCAAGTACGTCCGCGAGAACCACGACCTCTCGCTGCAGGAGGCCGTGCGGCGGCTGACCAGTTTCCCGGCCGAGACCCTGTCCCTGACCGATCGCGGCCGCCTGAAGCCAGGATACTACGCCGACATCGTCGTCTTCGATCCGAAGGTCATCGCCGACAAAGCCACCTTCGCCCAGCCGCACCAGCTGGCGGTGGGGGTCGACGATGTCCTGGTGAACGGCGGTCTCGCGCTCGAGGACGGCAGGGCGACGGGGGCGCCCACGGGCCGCTTCGTGCGCGGCCGCGCCTGGACCGGCGCGCCGGGCGGCGGTTGTCGGGCCTCCGCCGACGACTGGACGTGGGCAAGGTGAAGCGCCGTCCGCGCTCGCGGTCGGCCTTTGACCTGCCGGGCGACATGTCCGACGTTGTCGCATGACCATTCCTTCGCGGCGGCTCGCTTTGATCACCGGGGCTTCCGCCGGGATCGGGCTGGCGTTCGCCAGGGCGTACGCGGCCCGCGGGTTCGATATCGCGCTGGTGGCGCGGCGCAAGGACCGGTTGGCCGCCATCGCCATCGAGCTTACCGCCGCGCACGGGATCGAGGCCATGGCGCTGCCGGCCGATCTGTCGATCCCCGACGCCCACGCGCCGATCATGGCGGCTCTTGCGGAGAGCGGACGGGCGGCGGACATCCTGGTGAACAACGCCGGCTTCGGCATTCCCCGTCGTTTCACCGATACGCCGTGGAGCGAACAGCGCGACTTCCTGATGAGCATGGCCGTGGCGCCCTGCGCGCTCGCCTACGCCGTCATCCCCGGAATGGTCGAACGTCGCTGGGGGCGGATCATCAACCTCGGCTCGATCGCCGGGTTCGCGCCCGGCGTCACGGGCAATACGCTCTACCCCGGCGTCAAGAGCCTGATTATCCGCCTCAGCCAGGCGCTGGACGCCGAATATCGGGACAAGGGCCTGAAGGTCACCGCGCTCTGCCCGGGGGCCACCCGGAGCGAGTTCGCCGCCGAGGCCGGCTATCAGCACCTGCTCCGCCCGTCGGCCGTCGCGCATTCCCAGAGCGCCGAACAGGTCGTCGAGATCGGCATCCGCGCCAACGAAGCGGGCCGCGTCGTCGTCATTCCCGGCTGGCGAAACCGCCTGGCGGTGGCGCTGATGCGGGCGCTGCCCGAACCCCTGGTGCGCGCCGCCATCGACGCGGTCGCTCCCCGTTACCTCGTCCCCCGCGACCACACAGGGTCCTGAGCATGTCCAAGCACTACGATGTGATCGTGATCGGCTCCGGGGCGGGCGGCGCCACGCTGGCCCAGCGCCTCGCGCCGACCGGCAAGTCCATTCTGATCCTGGAACGCGGCGAGCACCTGCCGCGCGAGGCCGAAAACTGGGACCCCAAGGCGGTGTTCATCGAGAACCGGTATCGCACCAAGGAGCTCTGGTACGACAGCCACGGCCGGTCGTTCCATCCCAACACCCACTACTGGGTCGGCGGCAACACCAGCTTCTACGGCGCGGCCCTGATGCGGCTGCGCGAAGGGGATTTCCACCAGACGCAGCACAAGGGCGGGATCTCGCCAGCGTGGCCGATCGACTATCAGGACCTGAAACCCTTCTACGACGAGGCCGAGACGCTGTGGAAGGTGCACGGGACCCGTGGGCTCGACCCGGCCGAGCCTGCCGGTTCGCCGCCCTACAGCGAACCTGCCATCGCCGACGACCCCGGCGTGGCGCAGCTCAGGACTCACCTGGAGGGACAGGGCTGGCGGCCTTTCCCCCTGCCGCTCGGGGTCGACTGGGAGGAGGGCCGTCCCTTGGCCACCCCTTGCATCAAGTGCCGGACGTGCGGCGGCTACCCCTGCCTCCTGAAGGCCAAGTGCGACGCGCGGACCCGCGCCATCGAGCCGACCCTGGCGTATCCCAACGTCACGCTGCTGACCGGACGCAAGGCCGTGCGGCTCCTCACCGATCCCTCCGGCCGGACGGTGTCGGCGGTCGTCACCGAGAGCGCCGTGGAGGGGAAGGAGACGTGGACAGGCGACATCGTGGTGCTGGCCGCCGGCGCCGTGAACACCGCGGTGCTGCTTCTGGCCTCCGCCAACCCCGCCCACCCGAACGGTCTGGCCAACGGCTCGGACCAGGTCGGGCGCAACTACGTCTTCCATACGCTGACGGCGATGGTCTCGCTGACCCTGGCGCCGATGCACTTCCAGTTTCCCAAGACCCTGGCGGTCAACGACTTCTACTGGAGGGACCCGCGCGGCGGCTTCGACTTCCCCATGGGACACATCCAGCTGCTCGAGTACATGTCGGCCCAGACGCTCGAGGGCCAGCTGTCGCAATTCCTGCCGCCCGCGCTGGCGCCGGCTTTCGTGTTCGACGCGGTCGCCGAGCGGCTGCTGAGTTTCCTGGTCATCTCAGAAGACCTGCCCGATCCCGACAACCGCATCCGGTTGTCGGCCGATGGCCGCATCTTCGTCGACTACAAGCACAACAACCTCGAAGGCCACGAGCGCCTGGTGAGCACGCTGCAGCAGGCGCTGAACGGGTTCGTCAGCCACGCGCACCCGATCAGCCAGCATCACCTGGAGCTCTCGTCGCTGCTGCCGATCTACGGGACAGCCCACCAGGCCGGCACCCTGCGCTTCGGAAGCGACCCCGCCGCTTCGGTGCTGGATCCCTGGTGCAAGGCGCACGAGGTCGACAACCTCTACGTCGTCGACACGGGATTCTTCGTCACCTCGTCGGCCGTCAACCCCACCCTGACCGCCGTCGCCAACGCCATGAGGATCGGCGACCACCTGAAGGAAAGGCTGGGCGCCTGATGCGCCACGCGGGGCCGAGGCGGGGTTGGTTCGGCCTCCTCACTTCACCGGCGGCAGGGTGATCGGATCGGGCGGTTGCGAGGCCGGCCAGGGGCGGTTGTAGCGCGCCATGATGTCACCGGTCGCCGCCTCCCAGCGGGCCTTGCCGAAGGCTTTGTAGGTCTGGAAGGGGTTGCAGTACTCCCTCATGCGGAACGCCAAACCGTCCTTGCTGGTGATCAGGGAGAAATAGCGCTGCGTATAGGCGCCGTCCGCCGTTGCGCCACCGCCATGGCTTTCGATGATGACGGTGTCGGGGTCGCTGGTAGGATAGGCGCCGACCAGCGTCGTCGAGAATCTGGGCACGACGCTCAGCAGCAACTCCATGAACCTGCCGGTCGCCTCGCGGCCGATCATCACGACCGGCGTCTCGAACATCGGCCCTTCCCAGATGGCGTCCTCATGGAGCGCCTCGGCCCAGATCGCCCGCTGCTCCTCCAGCGTCGTCGGCTGACCACCGAAAGCGTCGGTGAGGGTCTTTTTCGGCACGGGCGGTTCCTCCTGTTTCGTTGTGCATAACGTGGTCTATTTATCGGCGAACGTCATGCCCAACGACGCGCCGCTGTCTGCGGGACGCTAAAACAGCGGCGGGGCGTCGGCGCTGTTGAACTCGACCCTCAACAGCTTGGCCACCGTGGGAGCGATGGCGCGCATGTCGATCTCGCCGAGCGAACCGCGCCTAGGCAGGTCGGGTCCATCGATGATCAGGGTCGCGTGCATCTCCGGATGGTCGGGGAAGTAGCCGTGCATGCCTCTGTAGAAGCCCGGCGTGACAACCAGCGGGCCGGTCGTCCTGCCCCCGAACTCATAGCCGATCTTGGCGTCGATGAAGTCGTCCATGTTCGGGGCTCCCCCCATGCGGGCGATCTCTTCGCGCCCGATCACCCGGCTGACGCCCGACGCCGGATCGGCCGTCAGCTTCGCCATCAGGGCGTCGACCCGGGCCTTGAGCGCCGGATCGTCGCGCCGGGCCAGCACCACACCCGCGGACCCGCCGGACGTCCATGGCGCGGCGTCCCAGGCGATGACCTTGCCGGCCGGATCGAGCGTCATCAGTCCGGCCTGAACAAAGGCGGGGATCAGGTTCACATCGTGCTCTACGGGCGCGAAGCCGTGGTCGGAAACGACGACCACGATCAGGTCCGGCTCCGCGGCGCGGGCCGCGGCGACCACGCTCGCGATGTCGGAGTCGATCCGGGCCAGGGCGGCGTGGGCCTCCGGCGAGCCGGGACCATGCAGGTGTTGTTCCTCGTCCAGGCTGGAGAGGTGCAGGGTGAAGAGCGTCGGCTTCTTGAGTTCATAGATCGCGGCGGCGGCCTTGGCCTTGGCGGTGTCGGCGTCCGGGGTGGTGTCGCCCATGTCCGCCAATGTCACCCCGGCTTTTTCGAAGATCGCATCGGCGAGGCCCGGCGTCGTGAGGGCGTGTTCGAGCTTGGCGTCTTCGGCGTTGTGGGCTCGCCAGTATTCCGGGATGTTGTCGTCGATCGCCGGCTGATCGACGGTCACCGGC
>Ga0302314_10018437_pt1 | contig 11646 bp, 9 predicted proteins | sample III_Palsa_N2_3_FD_200533 | JGI IMG/M metagenome (GOLD analysis project Ga0302314, IMG submission 200533) | Peat permafrost microbial communities from Stordalen Mire near Abisko, Sweden - III_Palsa_N2_3 | ecosystem: Environmental > Terrestrial > Soil > Palsa > Peat permafrost | place: Sweden... | reverse complement strand
ACGGCGATCCACCACGTCGGCCAGCGCGCCCGCCGGGATGGCCAGGAGAAAGATGGCCAGGCTGTCGGCCGATTCGAGGAGCGCGACGTGCAGCGGCGTCGGGCTGAGCGACGTCATGAGCCAGCCCTCGCCCACCTCGTGCGTCCACGCGCCGAAGTCCGACGCGAGCCCGGCGATCCAGAGGGCACGGAAGGTCGGGTGCCGCAGAGGGCTCCAGACCGAGGGTGCGGGCGGGTCGGCCGGCGCGGGACCGAGGCTCGCGGCTTCGCGCGCGATTCTACGCTCCCGCGGCCGCCTTCTTCTCCTTCTTCTTCTTCTGCTTCTCCTTGGTGGAGAGCTTCGGCTTGTTGTCCTTCTTGCCCTTCTCGATTCCCTTGGCCATCAGAGCCTCCTCGCGGCCAAGACTACTCAACCCCGCGCAAAAGAGGAAAGTGCGTTGTGCCGCGGCCATGGAGAGCGCTACGCGCAGAGGCGCAGGAGCGCGAAGACCAGCACCCCGGTCACCGACACATAGAGCCAGATGGGGAAGGTGTAGCGCGCGATCTTCTTGTGGCGGGGGAAACGCCCCGACAGCGAGAAGAAGAGGCTCATGAAGACCAGCGGCAAGGCCACGGCGGAGAGGGTGACGTGGGTGATGAGGATGAAGAAGTAGACGGGGCGCATGAGGCCGTGCCCCCCGAAGGGCGTGTCGCCGTGCACCGCGTGATAGACGATGTACGAAACGAGAAAGAGCGCCGAGGCGCCCAGGGAGGTCAAGACGCGTCGCGAGTGGGTCACCACGTCGCGACGGCGGATGGCGCGGTAGGCGAGGACGAGGAAGAGCGCGCTGGTCCCGTTGAGCAGCGCGTTGACGGCGGGGAGGCAGGAGACCCAGGCGGGGACCTCGGCGGCGCGGCCGTGACCGTAGATGACGCCGACCAGGACGAGGAGCGCGACGGCGCTGACGGCGAGCACCAGCCAGGTGGCCTTCTGCGGGCTCGTCGCCCGGAGCGCCGCCATCTGGAGGGGAGAGCGTGCCGCCATGCCGGCGCTATAGCATCGAAACCCATCGGAGCTAACCTCCGGGCCATGACCCAACACGCCGACGACCAGGTCGACCTCGGGGCCCCTTGCGAGCATGCCCCTCAGGCGAAGATTCACTCCGTGCATCGCCCGGGGAAGGCCTGCGTCGACTGCCTGCGCATCGGGGGCCAGTGGGTGCACCTCCGCGAGTGCCTGACCTGCGGACACGTGGCCTGCTGCGACTCGTCCCCGAACCGCCACGCCACGGCGCACTTTCACGCCAGCAAGCACCCTATCGTCACCTCGCTCGAGCCGGGCGAGCACTGGACCTGGTGCTACATCGACGAGGTCACGCTGAGCGCCGAGGAGGAATGAGCCGACCGTCGGGAGGCTGTGGCGCGCGCGTGGCTCAGCCGAACTGGATGGCCGACACGGCGACGCCCATGACCTCGTCGTGGAACACCCGCTTGCCGCGATCGTCGCCTGCCGCACCTGCCGTGACCATGAGCGGGAGCAGGTGCTCCTCGCGCGGGTGGCTCTGACGGGCCGACGGCGCGCGTGTCCACGCGGCCAGGGCGGCGTCGCGCTGGGGGCGGTTCTGCGACGCGACCTCACCGAGCCAGGCGTCGAACTGCACCGAGGGCGCATGCGCGGCGGCGGTGTTGAAGCCGCGCATGTTGTGATAGCTCATCCCGCTGCCGAGAAGGAGGACCCCCTCGTCCCGCAGAGGGGCCAGCGCGCGGCCCATGGCCAGGTGCTCGGCGGCATCGAGTCCGGTGCGCAGGGACAGCTGGACGGTGGGGATCTGCGCCTCGGGATAGGCCACCTTGAGCGGAACGAAGACCCCATGGTCGAAGCCCCGGCTCGCGTCCTCGCCCGACTCGAAGCCCGCGCCGGAGAGGAGATGGCGCACCCGCGACGCCAGCTCGGGCGCACCGGGCGCGGGCCACGTCAGGCGGTAGGTATTGGCGGGAAAGCCGTAGTAGTCGTAGAGGAGCGGCGGCGCGGCGGAAGAGGTCACCGTCGGCACCGGCGCCTCCCAGTGGGCCGAGACCACCAGAAGGGCGCGCGGCTTTTCGGGGAGCGAGGCATCGACGCTGCGCAGCCATGCGGCCATCCGGTCCCAGGTGTCGGGGGGGCCCATCGTCCACTCCATGAAGAAGCAGGGGCCACCGCCGTGCGGCAGGTAGAGCGTCGGAAGCTTCATCGCAGGGAAATGTTTAAGGCGCCACCCGCCGACCGCAAGATGGCCGAGAGCTGTAGCCTCTGAATCCCCACGGAGACACCGAGCACGATGGATTCGCTACCCAGCTACGCCGGCGCCGACCTCACCAGTGAGGAGGTGGGCATCCCGCTGGCGCTGCTCCTTCTTCTCCTGGTCGGCCTACTTCTTCCCCCCGGCGAGCGACGACGGGCGCGAACCGGCGTGGTGCTGCTGGGGCTCTCCATGGTCTGCGGCGTGGCGCGCTTCTTCTTCCGGGCGGAGGCTTCGGTGCGGCGCCCGCTGCTCTTCGCCGCCACCTTTTTTCTGCTGGCCTCCATCGGGAGAAGCCTGGTGCTCCTTCTGGTCGACGTGCTGCTGGGGCGGCGCACGGCGCGCTCGGCGCCCAAGATCTTCCGCGATCTCTCCACCGGGATCGTCTACCTGGTCGTGGCGCTGGTGGCGCTGCGGGCCGTCGGCGTGGAGCCGGGCTCCATCCTCACCACCTCGGCGCTGCTGACCGCGGTCATCGGTCTCTCGCTGCAGGACACGCTGGGCAACCTGGTCTCCGGGCTGGCGCTACAGATGCAGCGGCCCTTCGACGTGGGCGACTGGATCGAGGTGGACACCCAGGCCGGGCAGGTGACGGAGGTGACCTGGCGCGCGACCAGCATCATGACCCTGGACCGGATCGAGGTGATCCTGCCCAATGCCAGCGTGGCCAAGGCCGCCATTCGCAACTACTCGCGTCCCTCCAAGGTCTCGCGCCGCAAGCTGGTCATCGGCATCACCTACGCCGCCATCCCCAGCGAGGTCCACGCCGTCCTCGGCGCCGCAGCCGCCGATGCGCCGGGCGTCCTGCCCTCACCCGCCGCGCGCGCTCGCACCAAGTCCTTCGGCGAGAGCTCCATCCTCTACGAGGTGCTCTTCTTCGTGGACGACTTCGCGCGCTCGCTCGACGTGGACGGCGCGGTGGCGGACCGCATCTACCACGCGCTCGAGCGGCACGGGATCGCCGTCCCCTTCCCCACGCGCGCCGTGCTGCTGGCTCCCCCGACGCCGACCGGCGAGAAGAAGCGCGACGACGAGCGCGCGCGCATCGCACGGGTGATGGGGGCGCTCGAGCTGATGCAGCGCCTGCCGGAGGACTCGCGGGGGGTGCTCATCGAGCGGGCGGCGCTGCGCCGGCATGGCCCGGGAGAGACGGTGGTTCGCAAGGGGGATCCCAGCCGGGAGATGTTCATCGTCGAGAGGGGGGCGCTGGCGGTGGAGGTGCCGCGCGATCCGGAGGGGGTCTCGGAGGTGGCGCAGCTGGTCGCCGGCGAATACTTCGGCGAGATGGGCCTGCTCACCGGCGAGGTGCGGTCCGCCACCGTGCGCGCCAAGACCGTCTGCGACCTCGTGGTCATCGATCAGGACGCCTTCCACCAGGTGCTCGCCGCGCATCCCGAGGTGATCGAACACATGGGGGGTCTGCTCGCATCGCGGCAGGCCGGCCTGGAGGCGGCGGCGGCCTCCGACGAACGCAGACCTCCTGCCGAGGAACGCCAGCGCCACTTCATCAGCCAGATTCGCAGCTTCTTCAAGCTGGTGTAGTCCACCAGCCGCTCTCGCGCCGGGTTCACTGGTAAAAGCCGACGGCCGCGTGGCTGACGATGGAGCCGTCCTCCGCGTCGACGGTCTGCTCGTAGTGCAAGACCCGTCCGTGCGCTCCACCCGACACGCTTCGCAACAGCGACCAGATGGGCGCCAGGCCGCAGACCCGGCGGGCGTCGAGATCGCGCGACACGTGCTCCCAGAAGGCCGCGCTGTCCACCGCGATGGCTTGCTCCAGCGACTCCCGGTCCGCGCTCTCCAGCGCCGCGCGCTGCTCGGCGTCGCAGGGGCGCTCGTCGCCGAAGCGGGGACCCACGTGCGCCAGGTCGGCCCCGGCGACCACCACGACGCGCCCCGGGCGCGACTCGACCAGGGCCCGCGCGCCCTCGATGAAGCTCGCCACGCGCGCATCGTCCGCCGGATCCTCCCCGCTCGCCTGCTGCGCTCCCAGACCGGCCAGGACCGGCACGATGCGAAAGGGCCGCGTCCCCAGCAGGTGCTTCAGAAAGACCACCTGGAATTCCAGGGAGTGCTCGCGCTTGTGGTTGAACTGATCGGCGTAGGGATCGAACCCGTCGGCGTGCATGGCCAGCGCGTCGATGCTCTCCGTATCGGGATCGACGTTCCCCAGCGGGGTGGCGAAGGCCTTGCGGCACAGGGCGAAGGGGGCGCCCATCGGCGCATGCGACGTGCCGAAGAGGACGAAGGTGTCGACCTCCGGAGGGAGGGCCGCCGCCAGCGCGCCGTACGCATGCCCGTAGCCCAGCGCCCCGCGCCAGGGATCGATGTGCGGCGCGACCAGCCCCACCATCGTCCCCTCCCCGGCCGCCGCCACCGCCGCGCCCCTTCCCGCCTGGCTCGCCGCCTCCAGGCAGGACTGGTCGATGTACCGCCGCAGCTTCGCCGCCTCCCGGTGGTAGGCCCCTCCGGCGTGGGTGGCCGGTCGCACGCTGGCCTCGGCGAAATCGCGCTCCACCCGGGCGCGTGCCTGACGGAACACCGCGCCATCGAGAAAGAGCCCTCGCTCGAGTTCGGCCGCCAGCCGCACCACCACCTCCACCCCCAGCTCCGCGCCGAGCTCCCTCGACGCCTCGCGCGCGATCTCCTCGCAGGTGCGCCGCCCGGTGAAGCGCGAGACCACCGGGACGAGCATGGGCGGGATGACGGCGTTGGCGTCGGTCACCCCTTGGGTGTCGCGGAGGACCAGCACCTTGCCGTGCTCGCGGTCAGGAACGACGATCGACTCGACGGGGCGAAGCGCGGGCAGAGAGTAGCGGTCCATCGGGTCCATTCTAGGTACCATCCCACCCTTGGCCCGCGCCTCGCCTTTCGTCCGGTCGCTCGCGTTTCCGCCGCTGGTGGGTGGGGTGTACATGCTCGCCCTCGCCACGTGGGCCGCGCAGAGCCCCACCGTGGACGAGCGGTCGGGCGGAGCGCAGGCGCGGCAGATCGAAGCGCTGGTCCACGGGACGTTCGGGGAGGAGATCGCGCGCGTCGGGGTGGCCATCGTGGCCACCGCCCTGGTCGTCGGCGCCCTCCTCGGGTGGGCGGCGCGAGGGCTGGCGGAGCTCCGCGACCGACTCGACGGTGCCGCTCCTTCGCGCTCGGCGCTGCGCGAGGGGGCGCTCCTCCTCGCCCTGGTGGCGGGCCTGCACGGAGCGCTGGAGCTCTGGGGAATGGCGCACGATCCACCCCTCTACGCCGACGCCTGGTACGCGCGCGGAGGGCTGCGCCGCACCGTGCAAGTCGTGGCCACCGACGTCCTCGGCCCACGGGGGATCGCGTCGCTCGCGCTGCTCCTGCTGGCCCTCTTCCTGGCGGGGCCGCCCTCGCGCTGGGCGTCCTGGCCGCGTCGCCTGGTGCGCGTGAAGCGCCGTCTCGCCGAGGCGGGGGCGCTCGCGGGGGGCGTGGCGGTGCTGGCGCTCCTCGTCGGCACGGTGCCCGCGGCCCGCGCCCGTGCAGGCGCCGGTGAGGCTCGCCCCAACGTGGTCATCCTCGCCGCCGACTCGCTGCGCGCGGACCGCCTCGACCCGCGCACCGCGCCGCATCTCTCGGCCCTCGCCGGCCGGGGGACTCGCTTCGACCGGGCCTACGTCTCGCTGCCGCGCACCTTCCCCTCCTGGGTCACGCTGCTCACCGGCCGGCACCCCCATCACCACGGCATCCGCTCCATGTTCCCGCGCTGGGAGGAGCGCGCGCGGGACTTCGATGCGCTGCCCGAGCGGCTGGCGCGGGCGGGCTACGCCACGGGGGTGGTCAGCGACTACGCGGGCGACGTCTTCTCGCGCATCGATCTGGGCTTCGGCCGGGTGGACGTGCCGGAGTTCGACTTCCGCCAGCTGGTGCGGCAGCGGGCGCTCGAGCGCGAGACGCCGCTCATGCCGGTGCTCCACTCGGCTCTCGGACGCGCGGCCTTCCCGGTGATGCGGGAGATGAACGACGCCGCCGATCCCGGCATGCTGGCGCGCGACGCGGTCCGCGCCATGCGCACCCTGGAGGCGCGTGGCCCGTTCTTCCTGGTGGTCTTCTTCTCCACGGCGCACTTTCCCTACGCCGCACCCGCTCCCTACTACCGGCGCTTCGCCGCTGACGACTACCGCGGGCGCTACAAGTACGACAAGCCGGTGGGCCTGGGGCACCAGGCGCCGCCCGACGCCCGCGACGAGGTGCAGGTGCGCGCGCTCTACGACGGCGCGGTCGCGGCCATCGACGACGCGGCGCAGTCCTTCCTCGACGCCATGGCCAGCGACGGGATCGCCGGGCGCACCGTGGTGGTGGTCACAGCCGATCACGGCGAGACGCTGTACGACCACGGGCACGGGGCCGGACACGGCGACCACCTCTTCGGCGACGAGGGGACGCACGTGCCGCTGGTGGTGGTGGACCCCCGCCAGAGAACGCCGCGCCGCGAGACCGGCATCGTGCGCGACGTCGATCTCGCGCCGACGGTCTACGCGCTGACCGGGGTGCCGCCGCCGGGGGACCTGGATGGGCAGTCCCTGGTTCCGGCCCTGAGCGGTGAGCCGCTCCCACCCCGGCGCGCGTACGCCGAGACCGGACTCTGGTTCACCGAGGACATCCCCGGGCTGCCGGCGGAGCTGCGCCTTCCCTACCCCGGCATCGCACGCCTGTCGGAGGTGGACACGCAGCACGGCGACGAGCTGGTCCTGCAGAAGGCCATGCGTCCGCTCACCCTCGTCGCCAAGCACCGCATGGTGCGCGACGAGCGCTGGAAGCTCCTTTACGTGCCGACGCGGAAGGGGGTGCGCTGGATGCTCTACGACACGGTGGCCGACCCCGGCGAGACGCAGGAGGTCGCCGCGCTCCACGCCGACGTCCTGGCACGGCTCGAAAGTGAGCTGTGGAGCTGGATGCGCCTCGATCCCGACATGATCGAACGCGGCGGGTACCTCGTGCCGCGCGATGCACGCGTGCGCAGCGCGGGCGACGGCGACGTGAGCCTGGTGCGGCTCGAGGGAGGGGGCCAAGACCCGCCCCCGGCGCAGGCCACGCCTTGAAGCCTCTCGTACCGCCGGGGGTGGCCCGCTGGCTTCCGCGCGTCGCGGTGGCGCTGGGGGTGGTCCTCTCGGCCATCCTGGTCTGGCGCGACGGGGGCGGAGCGGACGCGCGCCTGCCGCCGCCGAGGGCCGACGCGGCCCCCGAGGGGACGCGCGTGTCGAATACGGGGCATGGCGCGGAGGCCTACGAGGTGGTCGCGCGGCTGGTCGAGAAGCTGCCCGAGGCGCGCATCGACGTCCCCACGCTGGGTGCCGCGGAGAGCACCCTCCAGCCCTACTGGCGAAAGATGCGGGTCCCCTGGACGCACCTGCCGGGGGTCCCCGGTCAGCTCGCCATGACGCTCGCCGTGCGCACCAGCCGCGACTTCGAGACGCAGTGGATGGTGCCTGTTCAAAGCGGCGACACCTGGTTCCCCGAAGCGCGCATCTGGAACATGAACGAAGGCAGCTTCGACCAACGCGAGGCCATCTTCGCGCCTGCGCCGGCTACCCTGGCGTTCCGCCTCGACCTGCCGCCCCGCGCCCGGCTGCGCCTGGCGCCGGCGGTGCTGGCCCCGATGCCGTCGACCACGGTCTTCGAGGTGACGCTGGTGGATGCTGCCGGAGCCGAGCACGCGCTGTCGCAGACGCGCCTCACCGGCTACGAGGCAAGGCGCTGGACCGACGTCGACACCGACCTGGGACCGTGGAGCGGGCAGCGGGTGGAGCTGCGGCTTCGGACATCGAGCGACAAGCCCGCCGCCTACGAGAAGAAGTGGATGCCGTCGTCCCACCCGGCCGCGTCGCGCCCTTCCCCGGAGCATCGCGGTGTGCCGGCGGCCCCGGACTCGGGGAACGTGGACGTCCTGGCCACGCCGGCCATGGCCCTGGCGCTGTGGGGCGACCCGGTGATCGTCGCCCGGCAACCGACGCGCGTGCCGTACGACGTGCTCTGGATCGTGGTCGACGCGCTGCGGCCGGACGTGGCGGCCTCCCTGCACGACCCCGCCGAAGACGCGGCGGAGCTGGCCGCCCCTCGCCCGCCGCTCGAGGCGCGACTACCCGCGGTGCCCGGGCTGATGCCGGCCATCGACGGCCTGGCCGGGCGCGGCGTGCGCTTCACCCACGCCTGGTCGGCCGGCGCCTGGACGCGTCCGGGGACGCTCGCCATGCTCACCGGCGAGCGCTCCAGCGAACTGGGCATCGACACGCGTGACTGGATCCTCGGCGCCGGTCCAATCTCGCGCTACTACGCCGCCGAGCCGCCGCTCGTTTCTCTCATCTTGCGCAGGAGCGGGGTGGAGACGGCGGCCTTCGTGAACAACTTCTTCATGGCCGGCTACGTCACGGTGGGCCTCGACATGGGCTTCGAGCGGGTGACCGATCACCGCTATCGCGTGCGCGATACGGCGGAGATCACCAAGGATGCGCTGGCCTGGCTGGACGGGCACGCGGAGAGCCGGTTCTTTCTCTTCGTGAACTACAACTCGCCGCACGAGCCCTACGATCCCCCCAAGGAGATGCTGGCGCGCGTGCCGCCACCGCCGCGGGGGCCGCACGACCGCCAGGTGCGAGCCTACATGGCCGAGGGCGCCAAGGACGACGCCGCCATCGGCGCGCTCCTCGACAAGCTCGCGGCGCTCGGGCTCTCCCGGTCGACGCTGGTGGTGGTCACCTCGGACCACGGCGAGACGCTCTCCTCGGCGCACGCCGGTTTCGCCGCGGACCACCTGCCGGTGCGCTTCCACCACGCCGTGGGAAACTTCGAGGAGACGACGCGCATCCCCATCGTGATGGCGCTGCCCGGCGTCCTCGACGGGGGCCGCGCGGTGACCGAGCGGGTGCGCAACGTGGACCTCGCGCCGACGGTGCTGGAGCTGGAGGGCCTGGAGGCCGATCCGCGCATGAGCGGCAAATCCCTGGTGCCCCTGGCACGCGGCCAGAAGGAGGCCGAGCCGCGCGTGGTGGTCACCGAGGGACGGGGATCGCGCGGCATCTTGTGGGGGCGCTGGCGGCTGGTGGTGCACGACACGGGAGACGCCGACGACGAGCTCTACGATCGTGACCAGGATCCCGGCGAGCGGCGCAGCGTGGCGCGGTCGCACCCCGACGAGGTGGCCACCCTGAAGGCACGGCTCACGGCGGCGCTGGCCAACGTGAGGGCCGCCGATTCCGCGCCGGACGAGCCGGCCCGCCTGCCCGTCGTGCACGTGCGCTTTGCGGGGGCGGGCGCCGCGCATCATGTGACCGGTGCCTTCACGGCCGGCGACGGCAAGCACGGGGCCAGCGTCTTGGCGGAGGCAGTGGGCGCTCGGCGAGAGGCGGTCCGCCTGGACGGGCCGCGGGTGGACTTCGCGCTCGACACCGCGGCTGAGGGCCTGGTCGGCCTCGACCTGCGCGTGGATCCGCCCGGGGCGCCGATATCGTGGGAGCTCTTTCTCGACGACGCCCCCTGGCCCGACCGGGCCACCTTCTCCGGCCCCTTCGGCCTGCCCGCCGTGGCCTCCCTCACCGGCATCGTCAACGACGAGGCGCGCGCCGAGGTGTACGCCGCGGCGTTGCCCACCATCGATCCGTCACGCGACCTCGGCGTTTTCGTCACCCGCGACCGGCCGGGCGACCTGGCCGGCAGCCCGCCGACCGGCGGAGGCGAGGGCGCGGCGGAAATGCAGCGCATGCTCCAGCAGTGGGGATATGCGCACGGGAGTCACTAGGGGCGGCGAATGCCGTCCCCGTCCTGGAACGTCACGACGGAGTCGAATGCCGTCCGCGTCCTGGATCATCACGACGGAGTCCGTTGGGCTTTGCCCGACGGACTCCTAGGGCGAAGGTCGGCTAGACACGTCGGAAAGCGCGCTACTGTGCGCGGCGATGCGACTGGCGAGTCTCCTCGGCCCGGAACTCAAGCAACTCCTCAAGGAGGACCCCGATCAGGTGCGCGATCTCCTCGACGAGATCCACCCGGAGGATCTGGCGGATCTCGTAGGCGATCTGGATCCCGACGAAGCCGGGGAGCTGCTGGCGCGGATGCCGGCGGAGGACGCCGCCCCGATCTTCGAGCGTCTGGACGAGCAGGAGCAGGAAGACCTGGTCGAGCAGATGCCGCCGCAGTCGGTCGCGCAAATCGCCAGCGAGATGTCGGCCGACGACCGCGCCGACCTCTTCAGCACCCTCCCCGAGAAGATGGGGGACCAGCTCTTCGAGGCCCTGGAGAAGGTCGACCCCGCCGCCGCGCAGGAGGTCCGCGACATCGAGAAGTTCCCCGCCACCAGCGCGGGCCACCTGATGACGACGGACTACGTCGCGGTCTCGCCGCGCGTCCTCGTGTCCGAGGCGCTGGACATGGTCCGCCAGCGCGCCCGCGAGCGCGAGCAGTTCGTCTACGTGGTCTACGTGGTCGACCACGAGGGGATGCTGGCGGGGACGGTGAGCCTGCGCGAGCTTCTCATCTCCGGCGCCGACCAGGGCATCGCCGAGGTGATGCGCACCAACGTGCTCTCGGTGCTGCCGACCAGCGACCAGGAGGACGTGGCGCGCCGCATGGCGAAGTACGACCTCAACGTCATCCCGGTGGTGGCCGAGGACGGCAAGCTCCTCGGGGTCATCACCATCGACGACATCATCGACGTCCTCGTCCAGGAGCAGACGGAGGACGTGCAGAAGATCGGCGGCGTCGAGCCCCTCGATCTACCTTACTTTCAGACCAGCTTCCTCACCTTCATCAAGAAGCGCGCGGGGTGGCTCATCATCCTCTTCGTGGAGGAGTTTTTCACGCAGACGGCGCTCCGCTACTACGACCCGGTGATGGAGGCGGTGAAAGGCGCGCTCCTCTACGTCCCCCTCCTCATCTCGGCGGGGGGAAACTCCGGCTCGCAGTCCTCGACGCTGGTCATTCGCGGCCTGGCCCTGGGGGAGATCAAGCTGAAGGACTGGTGGCGCATTCTCTTTCGCGAGCTCTTCATGGGGATCCTGCTGGGGCTGATGATCGCCGGGATCGCCATGGGACGCGTGCTCATGTATCCCGATCAGTCGCTGCGCTTCGCCATCACGGTGGGGCTCACGGTGCTTTGCATCATCATCACCGGGTGCACGGTGGGCGCCATGCTGCCGCTCATCCTCCGGCGCTTCGGGATCGACCCGGCGACGAGCTCGACCCCCTTCATCGCCAGCCTGGTCGACACCCTGGGCGTCCTCATTTACGCCCACGTGGCCATGACCGTGATGCACGACGTCATCGCTGCGGCGCAGGCGCGCGGCCCGGTGCCTTAGCCTAGCCCGGATTATTCACGACCTTGTCGAGCATGGCGCGATTCCTCGGCGCTTTCCGGGCATCTCGACGTCGGGCGGGCT
>Ga0302314_10018436_pt1 | contig 11646 bp, 13 predicted proteins | sample III_Palsa_N2_3_FD_200533 | JGI IMG/M metagenome (GOLD analysis project Ga0302314, IMG submission 200533) | Peat permafrost microbial communities from Stordalen Mire near Abisko, Sweden - III_Palsa_N2_3 | ecosystem: Environmental > Terrestrial > Soil > Palsa > Peat permafrost | place: Sweden... | reverse complement strand
GTCGCTTGGCAACACCCAGGACGTGGCGGTGCGGTACTGGCTCAAGCAGAACGGCCTGACGACAACCGAGACCGGCGGCGGGGATGTGGCGATCAAGCCGACCACCCCGAACTCCGCGGCCGTACTTGAATTTGAGTCCGGCCAGATCGCCGGCGCGTCCGAGCCCGCGCCCTACGACATCGAGATGGTCAAGGACGGTGGGAAGGTGCTGCTCTCCGAGCCCGGCGTGACGACGGAGCTGATGGTCACCCAGTCGTTCCTCAGCGCGCACCCGGCGGTCGTGGCTGACCTGCTCAAGGCGAACATCCAGGCGATCAACTTGATCAAGTCGTCCCCGACCGCTGCCGAGACGGCCGCCGGTGCCGAGCTCGCCGCCCTCAGCGGCAAGGCGCTGAAGGCGTCCCTGGTGGCCGCGTCGTTCAAGGAGATCACCTTCACGGTCGACCCGGACGCCACGTCGCTGACCACGGACTCCCAGCAGGCCGTGAGCCTCGGGCTGCTCAAGCCGGTCAGCCTGTCGGGCATCTTCGACCTCACCCCGCTGAACACGCTGCTGACCGCCGCAGGCCAGCCGAACGTGAGCTCGTGACGGACCGATGAGCACCAACACGATGACGGAAACGCCGGCCGGGGTCACCCTGGCCGGCGTCTCTAAGGTGTACGGGAACGGCGGGCGCGCGGTGCCCGCCCTCGACCACGTGTCGCTCTCCGTCGCTCCCGGGGAGTTCATCTGCCTGATCGGTGCCTCCGGCTGCGGCAAGTCCACGCTGCTCAACCTGGTGGCCGGGCTCGACACGCCCACGGGCGGCACGATCTCCGTCAAGGGGCGGGTCGCGATGATGTTCCAGGAGCCCGGGCTGTTTCCCTGGCTCACCGCGGCCGGCAATATCGAGCTCGCGCTGCGCGCCAAGGGCGTGGGCCGTCTCGAGCGCAAGAGGCGTGCGCTCGAGCTGCTCGACACGGTCCACCTCGGTGGCTTCGGCCCCAAGCAGCCGCATGAGCTGTCCGGCGGCATGCGCCAGCGGGTCGCGCTCGCCCGCGCCCTGGCGCAGGACGCCGACGTGCTGCTGATGGACGAGCCGTTCGGCGCGCTCGACGCGATGACGCGTGACCTGCTCCACGATGAGCTTGATCGGGTCCGCGAGGGCCGGAACCTGACCGTCCTGTTCGTCACGCATAACGTCCGCGAGGCGGCCCGCCTGGGCGACCGCGTGGTGCTGCTGTCCAGCCGCCCGGGCAAGGTGATCGCCGAGTACCCGGTGCCCATACCGCGACCGCGCCGGATCGATTCCGCGCCGGTTTCAGAGCTGGCCGGCTCGATCACCGACCGGCTGCGCGAGGAGGTGAGCCGCCATGGCCAGTGACCTCGGTCCGCAGCCGGTGTCCGAGGGAACCCAGATAGCGATCGCGGAACTGGCCGGGCTCGACGCACTCGACCTGGTGGGCCGGGGCCCGAGCCGCGGCGGAAGCCTGGCACTGCGTTTCTGGCGGGCGCTGTGGCCCAAGCTGGCCGCGATCGCCCTCGTGGGCGTCATCTGGGAACTGATCTATGCCGACGGCTACAAGCATGGCATCTTCCCCGGCCCCGGACCTACGATGGCGGCCCTGGGGGACCAGGTGCGGACCGGGCTGCTGTGGCACGCGATCGGCACCACGCTCGAGCGCGCGCTCATCGGCTTTGCCATGGCCACGCTGATCGGGTGCCTGATCGGCGCCCTGGTCTCCCGCATCCGCCCGCTCCGGGCCGCGGTGGGGTCGCTGATCACCGGCCTGCAGACGATGCCCTCGATCGCCTGGTTCCCGTTCGCGATCATCCTGTTCGGTGTCAACACGGAGGCGATCTTGTTCGTCATCGTGCTCGGCGCCGCGCCGTCGATCGCCAACGGGCTGATCACCGGGGTGGACTACACGCCGCCGCTGCTGCTCAAGGCGGGCACGATGATGGGGCTGCGCAGGCTCTCGCTTTACCGGCACCTGATCCTGCCCGCGTCGCTGCCGAGCGTCGTGGCCGGACTCAAGCAGGGCTGGTCGTTCGCCTGGCGCTCGCTGATGGCGGGCGAGCTGCTGGTGATAGTCGCGAACCAGCCATCGATCGGCGTGCTGCTCAGCACTTACCAGGACCAGTCCGACATGGAGGACGCCGTCGCGATCATGATCGTGATCCTGATCATCGGCCTGGTGGTCGACAGCGTGTTCGGCCGGGCGGACCATACGATCCGCAAGCGCTGGGGGCTCGTGTAGGTCCGCGGAGAAAATCTTCCCGAATTGTTACCGATGCTGGGTGTTATGGCGCGAACACGAACGACACTTGTGTAACTTAATTCCGATGTGTTAGTTCGGCCTACACGGGGAGACGACACAGATGGATCACAAGGACGCCGGAACGCGGGTCACAGAACCGGAGCTTGACGAGGCCCTGGCCAGGGCCATCCGCCTGCTCATCTCCGAAGCAGTCGAGGCGAGCGCGACGCCGAACGCCAGGTCGTCCGCCTAACACGCGCCCCGCACGGCGCATCGCATCAGCGCTGAAGATCTGGCCGCCTATGGCCGGTCAGATCTTCAGCGCTGATCCATGTGCGGGCTCATCCAGCCGATAACAGCAAGAAGTATCGGGATCTTCTCAGCCGGGTCGCGGGTTCTTATGCCCCCGATCGAGCCACTGGCCCGCTTCGGCCCCGCCCTCTACGCCTAGCGGCCGCGACCCCTTTTGCCGTGCTCACTCGCCCGTCCCGGCGTCGGCAAGCTCGCACACGATGTCCAGGTGGCCGAGGTGGCGGGCGTACTCCTGCAGGAGGTGGAACAGGACGCGCTCGAGCGTGGCGGGCGGTTCACCGTCCCAGCGCTCGCCGGGCTGGCCGACCTCGTCCAGATTGTGGTTCTCGATCACCGCGTGGCTGCGTGCCGCCTGCTCTGTCAGCTTGACGAGCAGGTCGTCGAGGGTTTCCTCCGGTGCGACGTACCAGCGATCATCGCGCCTGTCGCCCCATGGGTCGGCCACCGTTCGCCCCTCGAATCCCCACTCAAGCCAGCGCAGCTCGACGTAGGTCAGATGCTTGAGCAGCTCGATCGGCGTCCAGCCCGACGGGAGCCGGCTCCGGCGCGACTCGCCCTCGGGCAGTTCGCGCAGCTTGGCGGCCAGCCGGTCGCGGAAGTAGTCCAGGTACCGCAGGAACAGTTCAGCGCGCGATCCGGCCGGGGCGGTTGGCTCAGGGAACGGGATGATGTCCATGGCCTGGAGCGTAGTGACTCCACTGCTCCTGGTGGGAGCGGCTTTACAGGTGGCATGTTAGGCCTCCTGTTGGGCAAGCCCTGCCCGGCCCGCGGGCCTGCTGTCCTGATCGCGCCGACCAGGATCGGCCTAGCTTCCTAGTATTCCTATAGATTAACGTGACATATAGGGGAGAGCTTCTCTGGTACATACCGAACACGGTCGAGGCAGGGATCCGCGGCGACGACGTCGCGTCCGGTTGGGCCGACTTGGAGCGGTCGGTCACGCTCGCCCGCATGGCGGAGGACCAAGGGTGGGGCGGTGCGCTGCTCGGCACGAGCTGGGGACGCCCGGACACGTTCACCGTCGCCACCGCGCTCGCGGCGCGGACCACCACCTTCAAGCCGCTGATCGCGATCAGGCCTGGTTACTGGCGGCCCGCCCACTTCGCGAGCGCCGCCGCCACGCTCGACCACCTGACCGGGGGACGGGTCCTCGTCAACATCGTCAGCGGCCAGGACAACCTGGCGGCCTACGGCGACCACGAGGCCGACCGCGGCGCGCGGTACGCGCGGACGCGGGAGTTCATGCGGCTCGTCCGGTTGCTGTGGACGTCGGAGAGCGTCACCTACCGGGGCGAGCACTTCGGTGTCGAGGGGTCCACGGTGGTGCCGCGGCCGTACGGCTTTGAGCATGGCCGGCATCCTCGGCTGTATTTCGGCGGTGCCTCGCCCGAGGCGGAGGCCGTGGCGGCGGCCGAGGCGGACGTGCAGCTCTTCTGGGGCGAACCGCTCGACGCGATCGCCGCGCGGATCGACCGGCTGCGCGGCCTGACCGAGTCCGTTGGCCGGGAGCACGCGCCGCTTGAGTTCGGGCTGCGAATCACGGCAGTGGTACGGGAGGACGGCGACGAGGCCTGGCGCGACGCGCGGGCGCGGGTGGCGGCGATGGCCGACGGCGTCGGCGTGCCCCGCCTCGGCGGCGTCCACCGGGCGGCCGCGCAGCGGGGCAAGGCGGTCGGACAGCAGCGGCTGCTCGACCTGGCCGAACGCGGTGAGGTTCTCGACTCCTGCCTCTACACGGCGCCAGGCACCGTGGGCGGCGGCGGCGCGGCGACGACCTGGCTCGTCGGCGCCTACGACGAGGTCGCCGCCGCGCTCCGCAAGTACGGTGACCTGGGCATCAGCCACTTCATCATCTCGGACGCGCCATACCTGCGCGAGTGCGCCAGGATCGGCGACGAGATCCTGCCCCGGCTGCGCGCCGACAGCGGTGCCGTGGCGGACGAACCTCAATTCTCCTGAACGGACCGTGGTTTCACGTCGACGGTGCCCGCACCGACTGGGAGCGGATGACCAGGATCGAGGTCACCGGGGCCGTGGCGGGACTCGCGCTGCTTGGCACTCTTTCAGCGTCCCTCGCGGCTGCCCTGTCAGCCACGGAGGGCCGCGAGGCGCCCGCGATCACCTTCGTGGTCGCCGCCTCCGGGCTGAGTTTCCTCGGCATCGGCGCGGCGTTCTGGGCGCTCGTCGTCGGCCTGCTTGTACGCGCCGTGCTGGCCAAGCCCGCGGCTAAGTTGTCGCCACCAGCGGGTCCTCAGCCACCTGATTAAGCACCCCAGGCCAGTGCGGATCGCGGCCGAACTGGAAGAATGCTGGCGTGGACTTCCTAATCGACCGGATGACCCGTCAGGGTCTGGCCGCGAGGTCCGCGGCCACAACGGCCGGGGTGGCGGCCTTCGCGCTCGGCCTCCAGGCGCAGGACACCGGCGCCGCCAGGCTCGGCGTGCGTGCCCGGTCGGACGCCGTCGACGAGGCGTGTGTCATCAACGCGCTGCACCACGAGCGGAGCGCCGTTCGGACCTGGTTGATGCGGTCGACCGTCCACCTAGTCGCGGCCGACGACCTGCTGTGGATGGCGGCCCTGTTCGGGCCGCTGATCGAGCGGCGATTTCGGACGCGGTGGCGGCAGCTTGGCATCACCGAGCCGGTGATCGAGGCGGCCATCGCGCATGCGCGCGAGCTGCTCGACGACAACGAGCTGACCCGCCACGAGCTCGCCGCGGAGCTCGCCGCGCGCGGTATCAGGCTGGGGGAGGACGGGCAGGCCCCCACCCACCTGCTGGTCGCGTTGAGCGCCCGCGGTCTCACCTGCCGCGGCCCGGACCGGGGCCGTGACGCCACCTTCGTCCTCGTCGATAACTGGGTCGCGCCAACTCCGCGACCTCCCGACCCGATGGCCGAGCTGGCGCGCCGGTACTTCCGCGCGTTCGGTCCGGCTACCGCGGCGGACTTCACGGCTTGGTCGGGGCTGCCCTCGGGTGCGGCGATCGCCTCGATCCGTGACGAGCTGAGTGAGGTCGAATTCGACGGGCGGCGCGGCTGGGCGCTCGGCGACGTCGAGCCGTCCCCGGGGTTCAGGCTGCTGCCCATGTTCGACAACTACCTGCTCGGATACCGCGACCGGACGGCGATGCTCGATGCCCGGATGCAGGCCCAGGTGTATGTCGGAGGCATCATCAAGGCCACCGTCGTGTGCGACGGCCGAGTGATCGGCATCTGGCGTCTGGCGCGGTCCGGCCGCTCGGCCGCCATCCGGGTCGCCCCGTTCGAGCGGTTCACGCCCCGGCACCACGGCGAGCTTGAGCGGGAGCGGGCCGACATCGAACGATTCCTCGGCCGACCTGTTGGCCTTGAAATCGAGGGATGAGAGGGATGAGAGGGCTACACCGCCACCGACTTCAATAACCACAGTGGCCCCCAGACGGTCACCGAGGGCACGGACGCCATCGTCACGCTGGCGACCGAGGGCCCCGAGGCGGGCACGGGCCGTTTCATCGACCGCTTCGGCCTCGTCAACTGGTAGCCCGTCAGCTAGTAGCGGCTTGCACCTGACATCGTGATAGGTCTTACCGTTCAGGCATGGGTTCCGCGCAGGAGAACGGCAGTACTCCCGGTAACACCCCCGGCTGGACGGTCGGCGACCTGGCCCAGGCGACGGGCCTGTCGCAGCGGGTGCTCAGGCACTGGGAACAGCTCGGCCTGGTCACGCCGGCCAGGACCCGGGCCGGCCATCGCCGCTACGGTCCGAGCGCGATCACCCGGCTGTACCGGGCCCTGGCGCTGCGTCAGGCCGGCCTGCGCCTTGGGCAGATCAAGACGCTGCTCGACGCGGAAGACCCCAAGTCGGCGGCGACGACCCTGCGCGCCCACCTGGCCGAGTTGGACGCCGACCTACAACGGCGGGGCCTGCTGCGCGACCGGCTCGCCGCCGCTCTCGGCGCCATGGACGGCCAGGACCGTGACGGCCTCGACCGGCCGCCGGTCGATGACGCCGAACTGCTCATGAAGGTGATCGAGACGATGACGATGTTCGACGGGTACGTACACGGCTACCGGACCGAGGAGAACATCAGGCTGCACGACCAGGCCGACACCCTGTCGGAGCTGCTGCACGCCGACACCGGTTTCCCGGCAGGCAGCGCGGTGCTTGAGGTCGGCTGCGGCGTGGGTGCGCAGACCGTGGCCGTCGCCGAGCGCAGCCCAGGAGCTAGCCTCACCGCCATCGACCTGTCCGCCGCGTCGCTCGCCGCCGCCAGGAAACGAACCCGCGACGCCGGACTGCCGGACGTCGCGTTCGTTCGGGCAGACATCTATACGCTGCCCCGCCCCGATGGCCCCCTTGCCGCCGCGACGTTCGACCACGTCTTCGTCTGCTTCCTGCTCGAGCACCTGCCCCGGCCGATCGAGGCCCTGCGGCGGCTGGCCGCGATGCTCAGGCCGGGCGGCACGATCACCGTGATCGAAGGCGATCACGGTTCGGCCTACTTCCACCCGGACAGTTCCGCCGCGCGTGACGCGATCGCCTGCCAGGTGGCACTGCAGCGTAACGCGGGCGGCGACGCCCTGATCGGCCGCCGGCTGTACCCGCTGCTCGCCGAGGCGGGTTATGCGGACGTGACCGTCTCACCGCGGATGGTCTACGTCGACCACAGCCGACCGCGGTTCGCCGACCGGTTCGTCCGCAACACCTTCACCGCGATGATCGAAGGCATCCGCGAGCCCGCCCTCGCCGCCGGCCTCACCGCACCCGACCATTTCGACGCCGGCATCCGCGACCTGCTACGGACGGCCGAACCCGACGGCACCTTCTGCTACACGTTCTTCAAAGCCACCGCCCGCAAGAGCACCGCCCGCACCTGATCACCAGAGGCGGGCGGTGGCGATCCTGGCGCCCTCGGCGAGCGCCTCGAAGTCCGACTCCAAGCATGGCAGCCGCGAGTCCCACCGTGACCTGCGGGACTCGCGCGTCACCCGTGACTCGCCGGCGGCCACCATGGTCGCAGGCTCGCTCGGTTCCTACGGTGCCGCTAGGGCCGTTGCTCGTGGCATCCTGGGAACCGGCATCTTCAGCACTCGCACCGGAGGCGACTATCGACGCGGATGTGATCGTGGTGGGAGCCGGGCTCGCGGGCCTGGCGGCGGCGGCCGAGGCGGCCGAGGCGGGACGGAAGGTCCTGCTGCTCGACCAGGAGCCCGAGCAGTCGCTTGGCGGACAGGCGTGGTGGTCGTTCGGCGGCCTGTTCTTCGTGGACTCGCCCGAGCAGCGGCGGCTCCGGGTTCGCGACAGTGTCGAGCTCGCCTGGCAGGATTGGCTCGGCACCGCCGGCTTCGACCGGCCAGAGGATGAGCTGCCACGGAAGTGGGCCAGGGCGTACGTCGAGTTCGCGGCCACCGAGAAGCGTGACTGGCTGCGCCAGATGGGCCATCGGGTCGTGCCCGTCGTCGGCTGGGCAGAACGCGGCGGCTCGGACGCCACCGGTCCAGGCAACACCGTCCCACGGTTCCACATCACCTGGGGCACGGGAACCGGCGTGGTCGAGCCCTTCGAGCGGCGGGTACGCGCGGCGGCCGACACGGGCCGGCTCGAGTTCAGGTTCCGGCACCGGGTGGACGCGATCACCACCACGAACGGCGTCGTCGACGGTGTGGCGGGGACGGTACTCGAGCCGAGCGGCGTCGAACGCGGCAGGCCCACCTCCCGCACCCCGGTCGGGCGGTTCGAGTTGCATGCGCAGGCGGTCATCGTCGCCTCGGGAGGCATCGGCGCCAACCACGAGCTGGTTCGCCAGGCGTGGCCTGACCGGCTCGGTACCCCGCCGGCCCACATGCTGTCCGGCGTCCCCGCGCACGTCGACGGTGCGATGATCGGCGTCACCGAGCGGGCCGGCGGCCAGGTCATCAACTGGGACCGGATGTGGCACTACGTCGAGGGCATCACCAACTGGAACCCGATCTGGCCGCTGCACGGCATCCGGATCCTGCCAGGCCCGTCCTCGCTGTGGCTCGACGCCACCGGGCGTCGGCTGCCGGGCCCGCTTTACCCGGGTTTCGACACCCTGGCAACGCTCGAGTACCTGCGGCACACCGGCTACGACCACTCCTGGTTCATCCTCACGAAGAAGATCATCGCGAAGGAGTTCGCGCTGTCGGGCTCGGAACAGAACCCCGACCTCACCGGGCGGGACCGCCGGGCGATGATCACCAGCCGCCTCGGCGGCCGGATTCCCGGGCCCGTTCAGGCGTTCCTCGACCACGGCGAGGACTTCGTGACCGCACCGACGCTGCGCGAGCTCGTCGCCGCGATGAACAAGGTCACCGGGGGAGACCCGACGCTCGACGCCGACTCCATCGACAAAGAGATAACAGCAAGGGATAGAGACGCCACGGGACCGTTCGGTAAAGATGGGCAGTTGACCGCGATTCGAGGCGCGCGGGCCTACCTGGGGGACCGCCTCATGCGCGTCGCGCGTCCGCATACCCTGCTCGACCCGGCGAACGGACCGCTGATCGCCGTCCGCCTGCACGTGCTCACGAGGAAGTCGCTCGGCGGGCTGCACACCGACCTGTCGTCCCGGGTGCTTTCCGCCGGAGGCAACCCGATTCCCGGGCTGTACGCCGTGGGGGAGGCGGCCGGGTTCGGCGGCGGCGGAATGCACGGTTACCGATCTCTTGAGGGAACGTTCCTCGGCGGCTGCCTCTTCTCCGGTCGCGTCGCGGGCCGCGCCGCCGCTGCGGCCGCGAGTTAAGCGGTCGTAAGTCGCCTGCCGTCCGATTCTCTGCCGTCTCCTGCGAAGCGGACTTTACGGTCACGGAACCCAACGGCACGCCGAACCGCGACTTCAACGTGGCGATCGAGAACATGGGCACGCTCGCGACGCCCGACGGCACCTGCAGTTCGGACAACACCCTGCATCAGCCGGACGTCGCCTGCTGGTACTCGGTGATCCCCGCGCTGCTACCCGACCCGAGCCAGTACGACAACAGCCACGGCGGGATCCGGGTTCATGCTTGACAACCTTGCCACCTACGGCCAAGGCGACACCCGGATCGCGGTGTTCGACTAGACCGGTCTTAGCGCGCTTGACAGCCCGGGCTGCATCGCATGCGGCGAGCTGAAGTTCGGCCCGCGACCAACTACATCCAGTACCGTTCCTATTCACTGAGCGGTAGTGGGTACCGGGTCAGCGGGCGGCCCCGGACGGTCCTGGGTCGCCTGGGCGGGCGGGGGTGTGGCGCGGTCTGGTGCCGCGGGTGCGGCTGCCGCTGGGCCTTGCGGGGCCTGCCTTTCCTGTTCGCGCGGTGGCCTGCGGGCGCTCGGGGGGTAGCTCTCCGGCGGCTGATCCTCTGGTCGGCGCCGGTCACACCTGCCCGTCTGCGCGCCCGGTGGCCGTGCGCACGCCTTCCAATCACCACGGCCGCCGCATGGTGGCCGGTGGCGTCCGGGGAAGCCTGCTGCCTGAGCGGGGCCTCCCAGTGCTGGCGGCCCCACCGGGAGGTGTAGGCCGGGTCGACGGCGATCACGCTCAGGCCCTGGTTATGGGCCATCTGGGTGAGCCGATCCCTGAACCTGGCGGTCGGGATGCCGCCCGTGAGCCGGCGGAAGGACCGGCCGCGCCTGCCGCGGGAGGGCCGGCGGCCGTGCTTGTCCCGGCCCAGGGCGCGCGCGTCGGCGAAGTCCAGGTCCTCGATCGCCACGGCACGGCAGCCGTGGTCTTTTGCCACCCGGATCAGGGTGCTGATCGCGTCCCGCAGCAGCCCGTCGCGGTGCGGGGCCGGCAGCCCGGCCAGCGCCAGGGGGACGGTGACCGGGGGACCGGCCGGGTTGCCGTCCGGCAGCACCGCCCACGCGGCGAGATGATCATGGTTGAGGTCCACGGCCAGCACCGGGGCCGCGCACAGCTCTTCGATAGCGGGCGCGGGGACCTGCGGCACGCGCCACGATGCGTCCAGGTACCAGCGGCCCCTGGCGGGGTCGTAGCTGATGTCGTAGCGGATGGCGCCGGTGGCTGCCTGGGCGGCGACCTCGTCGCCGCGGGTGCGGGAAGCTCGCCTGGCACGACAGGCGGTAGCGCCCATGCGGCCGATTCGCCAGGTGCGCCAGCGGGGCGGGCAGCTTCAGCTCCAGCCAGCCCTCGCCGGGGTGCCAGCGGATCGTCTCGTTCCCCCATGCCTTGGCCGCCTCGCCGTCGGCGGTGATGAACCACCGCCTGGCCTCCCAGCGCGCCCGCCACCCGGACTCGGTGAGCCCCGCGGAGTCAAGGTTGTGCCGTGCCTTCGCCAGCCGGGCGCCGCCACGGCAGATACTCGCGTGCCCGCTCTCCAGCGGGCGCTCGACGGCGGCGGCCCGCGACCGCAGCCGCTGCAGGCGCTGCTGCTTGTGCCATCGCTCCGCTTGGGTGGCGTACCCGCGCGCCCGGCCGTGCCGCCCGCCGGCCGGCACCGCCAGGCGGGCCCCGATCTGCCGGGTCCTCGCCTGCAGCGACGCGCGTTCCGCGAGCAGGTTCCGTTCGGCCAGCGCCCGCAGGTCATCGGTGGTGCGGGTGATCGCCCCCGCCCACCGTGAACTGGACCCGGCGGTCAGCGCGCGTTTCCGCTCGCGCCTGGATGCCGCCCGGCCCGCCCCGTCCAGCCGCCCTTCCCGCACCCGCGCGGCAAGGTCGGCAGAGGCCAGTGACCCCAGGTGCGCGCCGACGGCCGCCAGCACGTCCCCATCCTGGCCGGACGCCCGCAGCCGCGTGCGGACTCTCGCCCCGGCAGGGGCGGCGGCCACGAACGGGGCGCTGATCGCGCGCAGCCCGCTCACCCGGCCGCCCCGAGGCCAGCCTTCGCCGCCCACGTCGGCGGTCTCGCGACCTGCCGGCCCGGGTCGCCCCGCTGGTCACGCGGGGGAATCCGCGCGTACGGCCCGCGCCGGGCCGGAGCGAGCGCGGCGCCAGCGGCAGCCAGCACCGGCCGGGAGCTGGCTGCCCTCACCGCCGGAACGGGTAGCGTCGCCTCCCGGAACCAGCGATATGCCGTCTGTGGGTGCAGGCCCCGCAACCACTCCAATCCGGTCAAGTTCACGCTCACAGCATATCATTAGAACTGGTGTACGCT
>Ga0302314_10018435_pt1 | contig 11646 bp, 11 predicted proteins | sample III_Palsa_N2_3_FD_200533 | JGI IMG/M metagenome (GOLD analysis project Ga0302314, IMG submission 200533) | Peat permafrost microbial communities from Stordalen Mire near Abisko, Sweden - III_Palsa_N2_3 | ecosystem: Environmental > Terrestrial > Soil > Palsa > Peat permafrost | place: Sweden... | reverse complement strand
GGAGTTCGAAGCCGCCCAGCCAGACTTATCCACACTTATCCACAACCCTGTGGACCGCGTCCCGCGGCCCACAGAAACAACAACCACTGTCCCTAATTAATCTGTCTCACCCAAGGGGGTCACCCCATTTTGACGATCGGCAAGTTTTTGCGCGCCAGCGCCGCCCGAGCCGGACATTCGGGGTCATTCGTTCCGATTGACGATGTCAAAGACCGTGCGAGACCAAAGGTAATCCCGCACCCCGGAGCCAACACCGCCAGTGATTCGTCGTCAAGTCGCTCGTTGTCGCGCCGCCTGCGGCGCTGAACTATCGCTAGGTCCCCGCCCCATACCGCAACCCGTCCACCAGCAAAGCCACCATGCGCCGCGCCTGCGCCGGCCCGCCGCCGTGGGACGTCGAGCTGAGATTGGCGACGGCGTTCAAGAGATCGCCCGGATCGACGTCGGCGCGCACGTCGCCGGCTGCGGCGGCGGCGGCAAGCAGGGTTCGGAACGCCGGCTTCAGCCGCTCACGGAAATAGGCGGGCAACGGCTCGAAGGCCGGATTTCCCGAATGCAGGGCCGCTGACAGACCGCGCTTGGCGGCGATGAAGTCCACGTAGCGCTGCATCCACAGCGCCAGCGCCTCACCCGGCGGGTGCTCGGCCGCCAGCATCGGCGCGGCGTCGGCGCAGGCGTCGACCTCGTGGCGGAAGACGGCGGCGACGAGGTCCGAACGCTGCGGAAAGTGGCGATAGACGGTGCCGACGCCAACGCCGGCCTTGGCCGCGATCTCCCGCACCGGCGCATCTACCCCTGACGCCGCGAAGACAGCCATCGCCGCTTCCAGCAGGGCGTCCAGGTTGCGCTGGGCGTCGGCGCGCAGGGGCCGGGACGCCGCCTCACTCACCGTCAAATCTCCTCTTGCCAAAACGGAACGTGGTTCCGTATATATGTGGAATGCCGTTCCGCTTCTAGACGCCTTCGCGCCAGGCGGCAACGCTCACCCATCCAAAGGAGCCCAGCCATGCCGGACAAACCCGTCGCCCTCGTCACCGGGGCCAATCAAGGCATCGGTCTCCAGATCGCCAAGGATCTCGTGACCCACGGCTTCACCGTGCTGGTCGGCTCGCGCGATCTCGGGCGAGGCGAGGCGGCGGCCAAAGAAATCGGGCCGGGCGCCATCGCGCTTCAACTCGATGTCACGGATCACGCTTCGGTCGCCGCCGCGGCGGCGCGAATCCAGGGCGAATTCGGCCGCCTCGACCTGCTCATCCAGAACGCGGCCATCTCAAACACCGGGCTGCAGCCAGGCATGTCGATCGAGGAGTATTCCAAGTCGACCCGGCCGAGCGTCGTCTCCCTCGCCGAGATGCGCGCGGTCTGGGACACCAACGTCTTCGGCGTTCTGGCCGTCTACCAGGCGATGCTGCCGTTGCTGCGCGCCTCGCCGGTGTCGCGCATCGTCAACGTGTCGAGCGGCGTCGGCTCGCTGACGATCAATTCGGACCCGGCCTTCCACTATCGCGCCATCTTCAGCCCGGTTTACTCGGCGTCCAAGACCGCGCTCAACGCCATCACGGTCGCCATGGCGATCGAACTGGAGCCGGAGGGAATCAAGGTCAGCGCCGTCTCCCCCGGCTACACCAAGACCAACCTCAACGGCTACCAGGGCACGGAGACGCTCGAGGAAGGCGCCCGCGAGGCGGTGCGCGTCGCCCTGCTCGGCCGCGACGGCCCGACGGGCGCGTTTACGCGCTGGCAGGGCGAGACGATCCCGTGGTGACCGAGACGCGAGCGAAGGCCAACTCATGGGAGAGGTGCGGATGCGCGTATTTCTGACCGGCGCCACCGGCTTCATCGGTTCCTTCCTCGTGCCGGAACTCATCAGCGCGGGCCATCACGTGGTCGGGCTCAGCCGCTCGGACGCCGGCGCCGAGACGCTCGGCCGCGCCGGGGCGGAGGTCTTCCGCGGCGACGTGAACGACCTGGATCGGCTGCGCGTCGCCGCGGCGGCGGCCGACGGCGTCATCCACGCGGCCTTCAACCATGACTTCTCCAACCTGAAGCAGCACAGCGAGGCCGATCGCAAGGTCATCGAGACGCTGGGCGCGGCGCTGGCCGGCTCTGACCGCCCCCTCGTCGTCACCTCCGGCACGGGCCTTATCCGGTCAAGGACCGGCGGCCCGGCGGTGGAGACCGACGATCCCCCCACCTCGGCTGAGTTCCCCCGCGCCGCCACCGAGGAGGCGGCGGACGCCCTGATCGCCAAGGGCGGGCGGGTGATGGTGATGCGGCTGCCGCAGGTCCACGACACCCGCAGGTTCGGTCGGATATCGGAACATATCCGGCTGGCGCGGCAAAAGGGCTGGGTGGCCTATATTGGCGACGGCGCGAACCGCTTGCCGGCCGTGCATGTCTCCGACGCCGTCCGGCTCTATCGGCTCGCGCTCGAGAACGGTAAGTCCGGCGGCCGCTACCATGCCGTGGGCGAGGACGGCGTCGCCCAGCGCGACATCGCCGAGGCGATCGGCGCGGCACTGGGGATGCCGGCCCGGTCGATCACGCCGGAGGCGGCGCCGACGTACTTCGGCGACTTGGCGAACCTCATCACGATCGACCTTGCCGCTTCCGGCGTGTGGACCCGCCAACAGCTGGGCTGGAACCCCACCGGGCCAGACCTACTGACCGACCTGCGCAACATGGATTAAGGCGAAGATCTAGCTGGGTGAGGAAAGCCATGTTCAAGGGTGTGGATCATGTCGTCGTGGCCGTGCGGGATATCGAGGCCGCCGTCAGCCGTTACGAGACCATCTATGGGATGAGCGTCACGACGCGCGCCGAGGAGGCGGCGGCCAGTATGAAGATGGCCTTCTTCCGGTTCGCCGACACCTACACCGTGCTGGTGTCCAGCAGCGACGGGACGGGCCGGATCGCCGCCTGGATCAACGAGCGGGGCGAAAGCGTCTGGATCGTCGCCATGAAGGTCGATGACATCACCGCAACCGTGACGGAACTTCGCGATAAGGGCGTCAGCCTCATCGGCGATCCCGGCCCAGGTGTGCCGGCGAAGGGGCGGCGGGTGTTCATCGACGCCGCCGAAACCGGCGGTTACCTGATGCAGCTGATTGAACGTTGAGCGTCGCGCGGCGTCCGCCCTCCGGCGCTCAGCTCGTCGCCGCATAGATCATCACCCCTGTCGCTACGGCGAGGTTGAGGCTGTCGGCGCGGCCGCGCATCGGGATCTTGACGGTCACGTCGCAGGCCGCCGCCAGCTCGGGCGTCAGGCCGGCCTGTTCGTTGCCCATCAGGATCAAGCTGGGCGCGGCGTAGGTCGCAGCGCCGAAGTCGGTCGTGGCGCTGAGCAACGTTCCCACCACCGAGCCCGGCCAAACGGCGCGCCAGCTGAGGAACTCAGCGACACTCGCCTTGGCGATCTTCACCGCGAACACCGAGCCCATGGTCGCGCGCACCGCCTCCACCGAATAGGGATCGCAGCAGTCGCCGACCAGGATCACCCCGCCGCAGCCGGCCGCGTCGGCGGTGCGGATGATGGTCCCGAGGTTGCCGGGGTCGCGCACCGCCTCCAGCGCCACCCAGCAGGCCGCGGCTGTCGGATCGAGCGCCGTCAGCGGCGCGAACGTCTGGTCGAACACCGCCAGCACCGTCTGCGGATTGTCGCGGCGGGAGATCTTGGCCAGGATATCGCGGCTGACCTCGATCGCCTCGCCGCCGGCCGCCTCGGTGGCGGCGCGGGCGCGGCGGGCCAAGGGGTGGGCGATCGCCTCGGCGCTGTAGAGCAAGGTGCGCGGCGCATGGCCCAGCTCCACCGCCTCGGTGACGATCTTCAGCCCCTCGGCGAGGAACTGGCCGCTTTCCTCGCGGGCCTTGCGCATGTGCAGCGCCCGCACCGCCTTGACGGTCGGATTGGCGAGCGAGGTGATCGCCCGGCTCAAGGCCCAATTCTTTCTTGGGGGGCGCTCCAGCGGGCGAAGAACGAGACCCCGACGCCGCGCTCGCCGCCTTCCTCCATCAGCGCCAGCTCGCCCCAGTCGACGGTCCCGCCGCGTCCCGCCAGCGCGTCGGCCAGCAAGCCGGCCAGCGCCAGGCCGGAGATCCGCTCCGCATAGCCGTTCAGCAGCAGGAACGAGGCGTCGTCCGAGAGCAGGTCGGCGCAGTCGGCGACCAGGTTCGGCAAGTCCTCCAGCAACCGCCACACCTCGCCGCCAGGTCCGCGCCCATATTTCGGCGGATCGAGGATGATCCCGTCGTACTTCGCCTCGCGCCGAATCTCGCGCTGCACCCATTTGCGCGCATCCTCGGTCAGCCAGCGGATCGGCCGGTCGGCGAGGCCGGACAACTCGGCGTTCTCCCGCGCCCAAGCCACGGCGCGGCGCGAGGCGTCGACATGGGTGACCGACGCCCCCGCCTTGGCGCAGACCAGGCTAGCCACGCCGGTATAGCCAAACAAATTCAGTAGCTTTTCCGGCTTTCTTGAACCTCTGAGACGCGCATCGAGCCACTCCCAGTTCGCCGCTTGCTCCGGAAAGAAGCCGAGATGGCGAAACGGCGTGAACCGTCCCAGGAACTTCACCCCCCGCCAGGCCAGCGGGAACGGTTCAAGCGCCGCGCCGCCGAATCGCCAGCGCCCCGCGTCCTCTTCGCCATCGGGATCGAACACCGCGTCGGCCGCATCCCACGCCGCATCGGCCAGCGCCGGCCGCCAGAGACACTGCGGCTCGGGCCGCACCACCCGATAGCCGCCGTAGCGCTCCAGCTTGCGGCCGCTCCCTGAGTCGATCAGTCCGTAGTCGTCCCAAGCGCCGGTGCGCATCACGGTCGGAAGGGGCGCGATAACGGGGCGGGAAGTCGGCGTCATCGGCATGGCTTAGCGGCCCGCGCGCCCCGGCGTCCAGCGGCGCGAGAGCAGGCCTTGCCCGGCGGCGCGTTAACGCCTTTAGTGACGCGTCGCTGAATTTCAAGGGTGCGGGTCGATGAGTCTTGTCGAGCAGAAGCCGATCAGGTCGGCGCGCAAGGCCAAGGGCGACGGCCATCTGCGCCGCATTGAGATTCTCGAAGCCGCGGAGCGCATCTTCGTCGCCGAGGGCTACGAAGGCGCCACGATCCGCAAGATCGCCGACGAGGTGGGCGTTTCCTCGACCGCGCTCTACATGCACTTCCACGACAAGGACGAAATCCTGCACGAGATCGGCGTGGCCGCCATGCAGGCGCTGCTGCAGCAGAACAGCGCCCTGGCCGCACGGCCGGTCGATGCGGTGACACGGGTGCGGCTGATGCTGGAAGCCTATGTCCGCATGGGTCTGGAGCATCCCAACGCCTACCGGCTGGTGTTCTGCGCGGCGCCGCGCGGCGACGGCGGGGTCCGCATCGCCACCGCTGAGATCGGCTCGCTCTGCTACGACCGCTATACCGGCGTGGTGCGCGAGATCGCCGAGGCCGGCCGCCTGCGCATTTCCGATCCCGACTGCGCCGCCCAGGCCCTCTGGGCCGCCTGCCACGGCCTCGTCGCCCTGATGATCACCCGCCCCACCGTCGACTGGGCGCCCGCGGAAGACCTCACCGCCGCCGTGATCGGGGGCCTGCTGCGCGGCCTGGTGACGGACTAGCTCTCCGGAAGTCGCGCCGCCGACCGCTCGCGGCCGTTCTGGTGCGAGGTGAGCCCGCTTGCCGGACCGTCGCCCTCGATATCGAAGCTCACCTGGGCGTCGGCGACCTGCCAGAAGAAGCTGGTCGGGGTCTCCGGGAAGATTTCGTAGGCGCCCTGGTCAGCGACCTGGGCGAAGAGCCGGGTCCCGTCGCGGGTGACGGTGATGACGGTCCCGGGTTTGTACTGGTAGCGGCCGACGCAGCGCTCCAGCGCCGCAGCGTCCAGCGTGATCGCCTGGCGCACGATCGGCGGCGGCGCCAGCGACGAGCCGGTCAGCAGGTGGAAGCCGATATCGTCGCCGCCACGCTCGGTCGAGGCGTTGGTCAGCACCACGACGCCGGCGCCGATGTCGAAGCGCAGGCCCAGGAAGGCGCGATAGCCGCCGGTGCCGCCGTTGTGCCAGACCACCTCCGCGCCGCGTCGCTGGGTGATGTGCCAGCCGAGCGCGATCTGGGTGTGGTCCGCCTCGGTCGGCCGGCGCGGCTCAAGCTGATCGCGCATCGCCTCGGCGAGCGCCGAATCTCGCAGGCCGAGCTCAGCCTCCGCGAAGATCAGCAGGTCGGAAACCGTCGAGCGCAGCGCGCCGGCGCCGGCGAGCGTCGGCAGATGCCAGTCGGCCACCGGCGTCAGGTCGCGGTCGTGCCCGTGGGCGCTGCGCGCCGTCATCGCCGGGCTGGGCGCCATCGCCGTGCTGGTCATGCCGAGCGGCCCGGTGATCCGGTCTCGGACCAGGGCTTCGAAATCGAAACCGGCGCGCTGAGCGAGCGCTTGGCCGAGCAGACCCGCGCCCAGGTTCGAGTACTCATAGCGGGCGCCGATGTCGCGGGTGAGTTCGTGTCGGTGAAGGAAGGCGTGCAGGTGGGCGACCGTGTAGTCCGCGTAGGGATCGGCGCGCGACGCCATCGGCATGTCGCCAGGCAGGCGCGGCAGGCCGGAGGTGTGGGTGGCCAGATCAATCAGGGTGATCTGCCGGCCGCCGCGTTCCGGCGCCCTGACGCCCGCCGGCAGGTAGTCGGAGACCGCATCGTCCAGCGCCGCCTCGCCACGCCGGACCATGTCCGCCAGCAGCAGCGAGGTGAACACCTTGGTGATCGAGCCGATCTCGAACACCGTGTCCGCGTCCACCGCCCGATCTCCGCCGCGCAAGCTGACGCCGTGGGCGACGGTGCGCCGGCCGGCCGCGTCGACCACACCCACGGCGATGCCGACGCCGGATCGCTCGGCGTCGATCCGCTCGGCCAGGATCGCGGCGATGGCCTTGTCGGCCGGGATCCGCCAGGTCGCGTCAGTCATCGCGCCCACGCCTCCTTGGTGTTCCCGCGCCGGCAGAACTGACCACCGCGCGGAGGTCGCGTCCAGCCGTCCGGCCGTGTATGGCGTCTTTGATCGGGGGACGATGCGGACAGTGGAACGAGCGTCGAAGCATCTGGCGTGGTTGCCGTTGGTCCTCGGGTTGGCGCTCTGCGCCGGGCCCGCGTTCGCCCAGCCGCGCATCGTCTCGCTCGACCAGTGCGCCGACCAATATGTGCTGGCGCTGGCGCCGCGGGACGAGATCGCCGGCGTTTCCAAGCGGGCGCTGAACGCCGATTCTTATCTTCGCGCCCGCGCCGCCGGCCTGCCGGAGCTGCGGCCGACGCTGGAGTCGATCCTGGGCGCCCGCGCCAACCTCGCCGTCACCTACTGGGGCGCCGATCCCCGGCTTTCGGACGCCTTGCGGCGCCGCGGCGTCGCCGTGGTGCAGATCGACGAGGCGACCGACTTTCCCGGCGTCCGCGCCGACGTGCGCAAGGTCGCCGGTGCGCTGGGCCAGCCGGCCGCCGGCGCGGCGCTGATCGCCCGCATGGACGCCAGCCTGGCGCACAGCCGCGGTGCCTGGGGCGGCGCGCGGGCGCTCTATCTGACCCCCGGCGGCTTCACGGCCGGGCAGGGGACGCTGATCGGGGCGATGATGGCGGCGGCGGGCCTCGCCTCGGCGAGCGCGGATCCCAACTACGGCCCGGACTCGCTCGAGCAGCTGGTCTGGAACCCGCCGGCGGCGCTGGTGCTGGGGTTCTTCCGCGATCTTTCGGGCGGCCGACAGCATTGGACGGTCGCTGGAAACGGCTATCTCCGCGGCCTGGTCCGCCAACGCGCGATCGCCTCGCTGCCCGGCGCGTTGCTCGGCTGCCCGGCGTGGTTCGCCGCCGATGGCGCAGCCGCCCTCGCCGCGGCGCGTCCGGCGAAGGCGAGCTGACGGCGCGTGCGACTTCTCGTCTTGCTCACCCTGCTGCTGGCCGCCGCGCTCGCCCTGTCGGTGGCGTTTGGCGAGACCGGCCTCAGCTTGAGCCAATACGCGAGCGCGTTCGCCAACCCCGGCTCGCCCGCCGCCGAGATCCTGTTCGGCATCCGAGCGCCCAGAGCCTGCGCCGCCGCGCTGGTCGGCGCCGCGCTCGGCCTGGCCGGCGCAGTGATGCAGGGCCTGCTGCGCAATCCGCTGGCCGAACCCGGCGTGCTCGGCGTCTCGGCCTGGTCCGGCTGCGCGGCGGCGGCGGTGATCGCCTTCGGCGTCGGCGCGGCGCCGGACGTGATCGAGCTGGCGGCGCTGGGCGGCGCGCTGGGGGCCGGCGCGGTGATCGCGTTGCTGGCGGCCCGCTTCCGCGAGCCTGAGACGCTGATCCTGTTCGGTGTCGCCCTGGCGGCGCTCGGCGGCGCCCTCACCGCCCTGATCTTCAACCTGTCGCCGTCGCCGATCACGCTCTCGGAGATCAACGCCTGGCTCCAGGGCTCGGTCGCCAACCGCGACTGGAGCGACCTCGGTGCGGCGCTCTTGCCCATGGTTCCAGGCGCGGCGCTCTGCGCCTACGCCGCCGGCGGCCTGAAGATGCTGACCCTGGGCGAGGAGACCGCCGCCGTCTCCGGCCTGCCGATGGCGCGCCTCAGGGTCTGCGCCGTCGCCGGCGCGGCGCTGCTGACCGGGGCGTCGGTGGCGATGGCGGGGGTGATCGGTTTCGTCGGCCTCGCCGCGCCGCATCTGGTGCGGGGCTCCGTCTACGACGACCCAGCCCGTACCCTCGCACCGTCAGCGCTGGCCGGCGCGATCCTGCTGACCCTCGCCGACCTCGTCGCCCGCGTCATTCCCAGCGAGCAGGAGCTGCGGCTGGGCGTCGTCACCGCCCTCTTCGGCGCGCCGTTGTTCGCCCTGGTCGCCTGGCGCGCGGCGCGGAGCTGGCGGGCGTGAGCGCGGCGCTCGAACTCAAGGACGTCACCGTCCGCCGCGCCGGCCGAGAGATTCTCAACGACGTCTCGCTCGCCATCGCTGGCGGCGAGATGCTGGGCCTCGTCGGTCCCAACGGCGCCGGTAAGAGCACCTTGCTGCGGGCGGCGCTCGGCTTGCAGCCCCACGCGTCCGGCGCGGTCGAGCTCGGCGGCCAGGCGCTCGGCGCGCTGAGCGGCCCCGAGCGCGCCGCCATGGCCGGCTACCTGCCGCAGGAGCGCCGCGTCGCCTGGAACATGCCGGCCCGAGACATCGCCGCCCTCGGCGCCGCGAACCTGGAGGCCAGCAGGGCGCGCGAGGTCGCCGAAGCCTGCCTCGCCGAGCTGGAGGTGGGCGACCTCGCCGGCCGCGGCGTGCTCGACATGTCCGGCGGCGAGCGGGCGCGGGTGCTGCTGGCGCGGCTGCTCGCCACCCGCGCCCCGCTGCTGATCGCCGACGAGCCCGCTACCGGCCTCGACCCGGAGGCCCAGCTGCTGATCTTGGAACGCCTGCGCCAGCGCGCCGTCGAGGGCGCCGCGGTGCTGGTGACCTCGCACGATCTCGCTCTGGCGGCGCGTTTCTGCGACCGCCTGGCGGTGCTCGACCACGGCCGGATGCGCATCGTCGCCGAGCCGATGGCGGCGCTTTCGCCGGACATCCTGGCCGAGGTCTTCGGCCTCGACGGCGCGCTCATGCCCTCCGAAGCCGGCCCGACCCTCGTCGCCCGCCGCCGCCCTACCGCGTCCCGCTGACGCTCGGGACCTCGGGCGTCAGCGACGCGCTTTGCTCATAGTGATAGCCGCCGCGCCGCAGGTCCGCCGGCAGCGTCAGCTTGCCGGTCCCGCCGGCCAGCCGGGCGCGGTAGACCTGCACGCCCTCCATCACCCGCATCACATAGTCGCGGGTCTCGGTGAACGGGATGCATTCGATGAAGTCGGCCGGGTCGGTCGAGGCGGTGCGCGGGTCGCCGCAGAACGTCGTCCACTCGGTCGGCCGCCCCGGCCCGGCGTTATAGGCCGCCGTGGCCATCACATAGGAGCCGCTGAACTGGTCGACGAGCTGGCCCAGGAAGGCCGAGCCGAGCTGCATGTTGAAGTCGGCGTCCTGCAGTCGCTCCGGCCCGTAGGAATAGCCCAGCTTGCGCGCCACGATCGACGCCGTGCCCGGCATCAACTGCATCATCCCGGTGGCCCCGGCGGGCGAGCGAATATGCGGATCGAAGCCGCTCTCCTGGCGGGTGATGCCGAGGATGAACGCCGCCTCCACCGGACCCACGCCGGTGGGCGTCGCATGCAGCGGATAGCCGCGTTCGGGCAGGATGTAGCCGTGCTTGGCGGCGTTGCGCACCACCTTCATCGACAGGAACTGGTCGCCCTCGCCGCGCACCAGGTCCACCAGCATGGCCGCCTCCTGGGCGCTGGGCAGGGTGTCTGAGAGGCCGATGACGAAGTTGGCGAAGGTGTCCTTGGCCCCGATCTCGGCGATCATCCGCGCCGCGCGGACCTGGTCGCGATCCTCGAAGCGGGCGCGGTCGGCCGAGGTGATCACCGGGTCCCGGCCGATGCTGATCTCGGTCAGGCCAGCCTTGGCGGCGGCGAGCTGGCCGTAGAAGGCGGTCGGGTAGTGCGCCGCCTCGGCGTAGAACAGCTGGGCGTTCACCGGGTCGCCCATCGCCTCGGCGGCGCGGCCCCGCCAATAATAGGCCCGGCTCAAGGTGATCGGCGAGGAGCCGATCTCCTGCAGCCGCGCGAAATGCCGGTCGGCGAGCCTGGGGTCCTTCAGCCGGGTCAGCGCTAGCCAGCCGGCGTAGAACTCGGCCTCGAGCCCGTCCGAGCCGGCATCGACGCCGCTGTCGGCCGCGGCGCGGTAGGCGGCGCGCCCGTCGCCGGCCCTGAGCGCGGCGATCACCAGCGGCTTGCGCAGCTTCCACATCCGGCTCTGCGCGTCCTCGGGGATCGCGCTGGCGTGGTCGTTCAGCAGCGACGCCTCGCCGCCGTCATCGCCGTGGCGTCCGTCGCGCAGCGCCTCTTCATAGGCGACGCCGGGCGTGTTCCGCAGCGAAGCGGGCAGGGCCGCGACCAGCGCGTCGCCCTGGCCGCCGCGCAGCGCGATCCGCGCCTGCGCCAAAGCGTTCTGGTCCGGCGACAGGAACGGCAGCAGCGCCCGCGCCGCCTCGCCCTGCGAGCCATAGAGCAGCAGGTCCTCCCGCGCGGCGTCGTCGTCGGCGGTCAGGTAGGACGAGAACCGGCTCATCATCAGCTGCTGCTGGTCGGCGTCGAAGGAACGGGTGCGCCAGACATGCCGAATCACCGCCGCGGCCTGGGCCGATTGGCCGGTGGCTTGGTAGGCGGCCGCCAGCGCCATCGCGCCCTGAGCCGTGGTGGGGTCGGCGCCGGCGAACCAGTCGATGGTCGCACGGGGCCCGAGGCCGCCGCCCTCCATCACCTTCTCGGCCGCCGCCTCGCGCCCCGCCGCGCCCGGCCAGCCGGCCAGATCGCGCCGCGCCCCGTCCAGCTCGGCGTAGCTCAGCCCGTCCGGATTGGTCTCGATCAGCGCCCAGAGCGCGATCTTTCGCGCCAAAGGATCGGAAAGCTCGCCCATTTCGTTGCGGATTTTCGCCGCATCGCCCATTCGCGCCGCGTCCAGCAGGCTGGCGAGGGTGCGGGCGTCCGAATCGTTCAGCGGCTGGCGCACCGAATATTGCAGCGTCTGGGCGGAGTAGGTGTCGCCCGCCAGGGCGGCGCCGGTGACAGCCACGCCTCCGACC
>Ga0302314_10018433_pt1 | contig 11647 bp, 12 predicted proteins | sample III_Palsa_N2_3_FD_200533 | JGI IMG/M metagenome (GOLD analysis project Ga0302314, IMG submission 200533) | Peat permafrost microbial communities from Stordalen Mire near Abisko, Sweden - III_Palsa_N2_3 | ecosystem: Environmental > Terrestrial > Soil > Palsa > Peat permafrost | place: Sweden... | reverse complement strand
CGATCAGCACATTCTGCGTCATCCTGGTCGCCCTCATCGCCGGACGCGGCAACGCCACCGCCTTCACGTTCGGAGCAGCGATCTTCGCCGCCTACAGCGCGGTCGTCTACAGCAGGCACCGCGTGCTTGCGCTGTTCAGCCTGGCCGTCGGCGCGGTCGTCGTCACCACGATCTACCCGAACCTGACACCTCCGGTGGAACCGCAGTACACCGCCCTGCTGGTGCTGCTGCCGACGGTAGCCGTCGGCAACATGGTGCGCGCCTGGCAGCAGCGGGCCGGCTCGGCCTCGGATCAGCTGCGCCGGGCGGAAGCGGAGCACGAGGCCGCGACGCAGCGGGCCCTCGCGCTGGAGCGGGCGCGGATCGCCAGCGAACTGCACGACGTGGTGACGCACAACGTGAGCGTCATGGTGGTGCAGGCAGGTGCGGCGCGGCGGGTGCTGGACAGCTCGACCTCGGACGCCCGGGAGGCACTGCTGGCGATCGAGGACAGCGGGCGCAACGCGATGACCGAGCTCCGCCACCTGCTCAGCCTGCTCGCTCCCGAGGGTTCCACGCCGGAGGCAGACGTACTGCGGCCGCAGCCCGGCCTGGACCTGGTTCCCGAGCTGGTGGGCGGCGTCGGCGCGGCCGGCCTGCCGGTGTCGCTCTCCGTTAGCGGGACCCGGCGAGAGCTGCCGGCCGGTCTCGATCTGGCCGCGTACCGGGTGGTGCAGGAAGCGCTCACTAACGTGCTCAAGCACGCGCCTGCGGCTAGCACCGCGGTCCGTATCGCGTATCGCGACGACGACCTGCTGATAGAAGTCACCGACGACGGGGCCGCGCTGACTGTGCGCGAGCCCGGCAGCGAGTCGGGCGGCGAGCACGGCAGCGGGCGCGGACTGCTCGGGCTGCGGGAGCGGATCGCGATCTACGGCGGGTCGCTGGACGCTGGCCCGCGGCCCGGCGGCGGCTGGCGGGTGCGGGCGACGATCCCGCTGGACGCCGAGGCCCGGGGCATGCTTCCGTCGCACCTTCCCGCCGAGGCGGCATCGGCATGAGCGACCAGCCGACAGTAGTGATCGCCGATGACCAGGCACTGGTGCGGGGCGGGTTCCGGATGATCCTGAACTCGGCCGGCATCGCGGTGGTGGCCGAAGCCGCGGACGGCAAGGAAGCGGTCGCCGCCGCGCTCAAGCACAGGCCGGACGTCGTGCTGATGGATGTCCGCATGCCAGGAATGGACGGGCTGGAGGCGACCAGGCACATCCTCGCCGCCCGGTCCCCGGATGTCGCGGCTGGCGGTCCCCGGATCATCATCCTCACCACGTTCGACCTCGACCAGTACGTCTACGCGGCGCTGACCGCCGGGGCCAGCGGCTTCCTGCTCAAGGACGTCTCGCCGGAACACCTGATCGCGGCCGTCCAGCTAGTGCGCACCGGCGACGCCCTGCTCGCCCCGACCATCACCCGCCGCCTGGTCGAGCGCTTCGCCCCCCGCGCCGCCTCGCCTGGACATGACCTGTCCGCACTGACACCGCGCGAGCTCGAGGTACTCGGCCTGATCGCACGCGGCCTCAGCAACGCGGAGCTCGCCGCGTCTCTGACGCTCAGCGAAGCGACGGTCAAGACCCACGTCGCACGCATCCTCACCAAGCTAGGCCTGCGCGACCGCGTCCAGGCCGTAGTCCTGGCCTACGAGACCGGCCTGGTCGCCCCCGGCAGCCCGGCCAGGCCAGCACCCTAACCCCTCGCCCGCCCGGCATTTCCCCGATGTGGACGGCAACCACGCGCAGCACGGCCAGGTGGGCGAATCGGCTCAATCAGCAAGGCTCCAGGGGCCGGTGCCCGAGATCTTGCGCGGCGAGATGCGCGTCACGAAACCCGCGGGGTAGTTGTCTCCAGGCGGCGGGAACTGGCCGTTAGTGATTTTGCGGAGCACGTCTACCGCTCCGCCTTCCTCGACGCGCGCGATTCCCTTGATCACCAGGTAGGGGCTGAACCCTTCGAACGGGACATCGGACTCGACCGATAGCGTCACCCGCGGGTCGCGCCGGATGTTGCGCAGCTTCAGGTAGTCAGCGAGATGACCGGCGACGATCTCGTCCCCGTCCCAGCCGACGTAGACGCACGTCACCTGGGGGGTGCCGTCGGGGTTGATGGTGGCCAGGTGAACGAGCCGCCCCGAGTCCACGGCTGCCCTCGTGACCTCATTGAGCCGGATGGGACCGTCAGTCATCGTCTCTCCCTATTTAGCGCTCTCGGATTGAGAGGTCACCGGAGTTCCCAGCCGTCCGACGCCATAGGCGTTGACCGCAGATAGAAGACTCCGCCTCGCCAGCAGGCAACTCCGAACCTAGGCGAAGCATTCCTCCGACACGGTGCTCAGATCCCGGGTTGGTCCACCGCCACAGCGGGCGGGGTGCCCGCACCAAGCCCGGGGCTCGGCCGCCCTGAAACTCGAGTTGGCTGCGGCGTCGGCGAGGACGACACTGGCCGACATCCAGACCTTGCGTAATTCGGTTTTATCGCATTAATCGCCCGAATATTTGCGCTTGATTCGGGATGTGTGGCAAGTCAAGGTGGGACGTGGACGCACCTCCCTCAAGCGCCCGGAGACGAGACATCATGCCCTACTACCGAGTCGCCGGCAGCGTCCCGCCCAAGCGGCACACCCAGCACCGTGCCCCAGACGGGAGCCTCTACTTCGAGGAGCTGGTGGGGGAGGAGGGCTTCTCCGCTGACTCCTCGCTGCTATACCACCTGCGCATTCCCTCGGCCGTAGCCGAGTACCGGGTATGGGAGCTGCCGGACCAGTCCACGGTGCCCAACCACCCGCTGGCCCCGCGGCCTTGGCGACCGCGTTGACCACCGCGATCGCCTGCGGGAGAAGGCCGCTCTGGGCGAGCTGGGCGGGCAGGTTGGCGGCGGAGACCGACGGGGCGATCGCGCCGATGACCGCGATGCTGAGGGCCTGGCCGAGGTCGCGCATCATGTTGATCGTCCCGGACGCCATGCAGGCCTTGCTGAGCTCGACGGAGTTGACCGCCGCGCCCGAGACCGAGGAGACGATCAGCCGGTAACGGCCCACCCCGGGCGCCCAGGCTCGCCCTCCCGATCGCGGTATGCTCTTCAGCAGTCTACCAATCACTGTTAGTTTGTAGGTAGCGAAGTACGGCCCGAGACAATCCTCGGCGGCCGCGAGGGCTTTGGGGAGAGGGTGAGCGACGAGTTGACCGGTTCAGCCGCGACATCGCCGGGGCCACTGGCCGGCGTGTCGGTGATCGACGTGAGCACGATGGGCCCGGGTCCGTTCGCCTCGATGGTGCTCGCCGACTTCGGGGCCGAGGTGATCGAGATCCGGCGCCCGGTGCCGGGTGAAGTGGACGCCGCCGACCAGTTCCTCCGCGGGAAGCAGCAGCTCACCATCGATCTGCGCGCGCCGGGGGGCGCGGAACTGATCAGCCGGCTGAGCGACACCGCCGACGTGTTCCTGGAGGGCTACCGCCCCGGGACCATGGAACGCCGCGGGCTGGGTCCTTCCGTGCTGATGGAGCGCAACCCCCGGCTGGTCTATACCCGGCTCACCGGGTGGGGCCAGGACGGCCCCTACGCGACGCTGGCCGGGCACGATGTCAACTACGTCGCCATCGGCGGCCCGCTCGGCGCGGTCGGCTCCGACGCCCCGGTCCCTGCGCTGAACCTGCTGGGCGACTTCGCGAGCGGATCCTTCCCGGCGGTGCTGGGCACCGTGCTCGCCCTGCTGGCCCGTGAGCGCACCGGCCGGGGGCAGGTGGTCGACGCCGGGATGGTTGACGGCGCCGCGTACCTGCTCTTCGCGCAGTTCTGCGAGCTCGGTCGCGGCGAGTGGCACGGCCGGGGAACCGGCCTGCTCTCCGGGGTCGCCCCGTTCTACGGCGTCTACCAGTGCGCGGACGGCCGGTGGATGTCGGTCGGGTCGATCGAGAGCAAGTTCTACGCCCAACTGCTGGACGGGCTCGGGCTTGACCGCGAAATGCTGGGCCGGCAACACGACCGCGCGCACTGGCCCGCGGCGCGGGCGGCGATCGCGCAGGTCTTCGCCACGCGCCCGCGCGACCACTGGACCGCGGTGTTCGCCGGCACGGACGCGTGCGTGTACCCGGTGCTGGAACTGGCCGAGACCGCCGCCGACGCCCATGTCGCCGCGCGCGGGTCGGTACGGACGGACGACGCGGGCCGCCCGCAGGTCAGGCCGGCGCCGCGGCTGAGCGACACACCGGGGATCGCCGGAGAGGTCAGGCCGACCGGCCGCGCCGCGCAGTGCGAGCTGCTCGCGTCGCGGGGCATCACCGCCGGGGACGTCAGCCGCTACCAGCGGACCGGCGCGCTGCACCTGCCGTCCGCCTGAACCGGGCCCATGATGATGCGCTCGGTAAACCGGCGGGACGACCCCGCGTACGACCGGTTCCGCTTCGACGCGGCCCGCGAGTACGCCGCGGGGCCGCAGCAGATCGTCACCTCAGGCCAGATCGGTGATCCCGGCGCGGACATGGCCGGTCAGGTCGCCGGCGCGCTTGACAACATCGCGGACTTGCTGGGCCTAGCCGGCTACACGCTGGCCGATATCACCCGGCTGGGCATCTACACGACCGACGTCGAGGCCTTCCTGGCGCAGTGGGGGGGCGTGCGGGCCCGCTTCGAACCGGACGCGGTGCCGCCCAACACGCTCGTTCAGGTCGTGCGGTTCGCGCATCCGGCCGTCCAGGTCGAGATCGAGGCCAGCGCCGCGCGCTGAGCGCCGCCCGGGATCACTTGTGACGGCTTACCAAACGTTGTATGGTAAACCGGAGTCGCCTCGCCGCCGCGGAGGAAGTTGATGACAGCCCACACCAGCCGTCCGGAATCCGTCAGCTTCGATAACACCGATCCCGAGGTCATTCACGATCTGTACGCGCGCGTCACCGAGGTCCAGGAACAGTGCCCGGTGGCCTGGAGCGACGCATCGGGCGGGTTCTGGATGCTCACCAAGTACGACGACATCGTCGAGGCATCGCGGGACTGGCAGACCTACACGGTTACCCAGGGGATCATGATCCCGCCGACCGGCGCGAGCATGCCGGTCATACCGGCTGAACTCGATCCCCCGCGGCACACCATGCTGCGCAAGCTCGTGCTGCCCAATTTCACCGAGAAGGCCCTGCAGCCGTGGACCGCGGGCGTGCGGCAGATCATCGCCGATGCCTTCGCGCCCGTGCTCACGCTGGGCAAGGCCGACATCGTGGTGGACATCGCCCGGCCGGTGCCGGTACTCGCGATCTGCCTGATCCTGGGCATCGACCGCGACTGGCGCCGGATCAGGCAGCTAGCCGAAGACTTCCTTTCCGCGACCGGAAAGCAGGAGGCCCGGGCGAAGGCCGCCGAACTCGAGGCGTTCCTGGAGGAGGAGATCGAGGCGCGCCGCGGCCAGCCGGTACGCGACCTGCTCGGCGCCTACGTGAACGCGGACGTCGGCGGCGAGACCATCCCGCCGCAGGAGTTGCTCGGGCTCGTCCAGCTGCTCGTGGTCGCCGGGCACGAGACGACGGTCAACGGCATGGGCATGCTGCTGTACCGGCTGTGTGCCGAGCCCGGGCTGCGGGAACGGGTCCTCGCGGACCGGTCGCTGGTCGACAAGGTCATCGACGAGACGCTCCGGCTGCACCCCCCGGTCTGGAATATGGCCCGGACAGCGCGCGAGGAGACGACCGTCCGCGGCTCGACGCTATGCCCGGGGGAGAAGGTGATGCTGGTCTACGGAGCCGCGAACCGGGACCCGGACAAGTTCGAGAATCCCGGCACCTTCGACATCGACCGGGCGGGAATCACGCAGCACCTGACGTTCGGCAGCGGCCGGCACCGCTGCATCGGCGAGGTGCTCGCCCGGCTCGAACTGCGGCTGACCCTCAACTACGTGCTTGACACCGTGCCTGACATCGAGCTCAACGGTGAACCGGTCTTCGGCGGCGGCACCAACCAGTACGGCCCGCGGTCGGTCCCGGTCAGGTTCACCCCGCTTGGCGGCTGACGACGCCGTGGCCGCAGCAGAAGCCCCGTTCGACTCCGGCCGGTTCCGGCACGTTCTCGGGCACTTCGCCACGGGCGTGGCGGTCATCACCGCGATCGGGCCATCGGGGCCGGTCGGCATGGTGGTCAGCTCGTTCACCTCGGTGTCCCTCGAGCCGCCACTGGTTGCCTTTCTGCCGGACAAGTCCTCCACGAGCTGGCCGAACATCCGCGCCGCCGGGGCGTTCTGCGTGAACATCCTCAGCGCGGGACAGGAGGCGCTCTGTGCCCAGTTCGCGCGCAAGGGAATCGACAAGTTCGCCGGCGTCAGCTGGCGGGCCGCGTCGTCGGGGGCGCCGATCCTCGACGGTGGCATGGCGTGGATCGACTGCGAGCTGACCCAGACGTTCGAATCCGGCGACCACTACATCGCGATCGGGCGCGTGCTGCAACTCGAGGCGGCCGAGTACGGCGTTCCGCTGGTGTTCTTCCAGGGCGGATACGGTCACTTCCAGGTCCCGCGCTCGCCCGCGTCCGCGACCGTCACCTCCGCAGTGCCGTCCGAGCGCTCCGCCGAGGCCGCCGGGTCGGCCGTCGATCCGTTCGAGGGCGGATGGTTCGACGAACTGGCCCGGGTGACCGGGATGGACGCGGGTGACCTGCGCCGCTACGCGAAGTCCACCGAAGGCCTGGTCGACGAGCTCGTCGGCGGCTACGTCCGTGCGTTCTGCGCCGAGTGCACCGGCATCTCCCGGCGTTCGGTGCCGGCCGCCGAGATGGTCGGCGACCTGCTCCAGGCCGCCTTCGGCTCCATGGAGGACAACCGGGTGGCCATCATGATCTTGGAGAACGAGCGGCAGTATCTCGCGACACGGCCAGAGTTCGGCTACCTGGAGCCCCTCCAGCGGGCCATCGATCAGGTCTGGCTGAGCACGCTGCGGCGGGGTATCGACGACGGCGACTTCCGCGCCGAGCTCGATGTCCGGCTCGCCTACCGGTTCATCCGCGACGTGCTGTTCATGGCGGCCCGGCGCTGCAACCCCGGTCGTCCCGGGCCGCGCGTGGACAGCGCGCACGTCGCCCCCACCTACCGGGCGCTGATCTTGAACGGCCTGCTCCGCTGACGGCGACCGGTCAACCGGTGTTCTGCGGGGACATCACCGGCACGTAGGCGGAGAGCCCGCCGTCGATGACGAGCGTCTGGGCGGTCATGAACGAACTCGCCGCCGAGGCGAGATAGACGACCGCGGCCGCGATGTCTTCGGCCGTGCCGAGACGGGGAACCAGGTGAGCGGCCAGCAGATTCGCCACGTATTCCTCGCCCACGGTCTCGCGCAGGCCCGGCGTGGCGATAATTCCCGGCGCGATCCCGTTGCAACGGATGCCGAACCGCCCGTACTCGGTGGCGACCATGCGCACGAGCTGATCCAGGCCGGCCTTCGCGACCGAGTAGGCGGTGCGCGCGCTGCTCCCCGTCCGTCCCTTGATCGAGCTGGTCAGCACGATCGACCCGCCGCCGGCGCTGCGCATCGACGGGATCACGTGCTTACAGCCGAGCATGTTGCCGCGCAGCACCACTGCCATCACGAGATCCCAGAGTTCGACGTCCATGCGGGCGACGTCGAGGTCACGGCTCATGACCGCTCCGCCGGTGGGTGCCGCATTGCCGTGCAGCACGGTGATCGGCCCGAGCGCGGCCTCGGTGCGGGCCACCACCGCCGTCCAGTCGTCTTCCACCGCGACGTCGAGCACGTGCGCGACCGCGCGGCCGCCGCTGCGTTCGATCTCCTTCGCCACCCGCTCCGCGGAGTCGCCGACGAGGTCCGTGACGGCCACCGCCGCGCCGTGCGCGGCCAGCGCACGGACCGCGGCCGCGCCGATCCCGGAGCCGGCTCCGGTCACCAGCGCGACTTGCCCGGTCAGGTCCTGTTCGTCCGCTGCGCTCATTGCCGCTCCACCCTCGCCGGATATGTATGGCCGCTAGATAAGATAACCTACTAATGTTTGGTAATCAATGGTGGATTAGGCGACGGGTCAGCGAACGCCAGGCCAGCATTGTTTGGGCGGAGAGTGCCGCTCCGGTAGGCTTTAGCGAATACTTACAGACGGAGGGCATCGATGGCACGACCGAGGGTTCCGCTTATCTCGCGCCGTAAAGCGCTCGAGGCCGCTCTGGAGATCATCGACAGCGAAGGGCTCAAGGCGCTGAGCATCCGGCACCTGGGCGAGGTGATGAACGTCAACGGGGCCTCGCTGTACCACCACTTCAAGGACAAGGACGACATCCTCGTCGGCGTCGCCCAGCTGGCCCTGGCCGACGTTACCGCCCCGCGTTCGGATTCCGACAACTGGCGTGTCTGGCTCCCGCTGAACGCATACCGCACCCGGCAGGTCCTGATTGCCCACCCCGAGCTCATCCCGCTCATGCTGCGCCGGATCCCGCTCGGCATCGGCAGCCAGGAAATGGAAGCGAGCGTGGCCCGGCTGCGGGACGAAGGCGTCGAGATGAGCGTCATCGCCCCGCTGATGGAGTCGTTCGAGCTGCTGGCCATTTCCAGCGCCCTGCAGACGGTCGGCGGGGCCGGCAGCGCCGCGGAGCGCGAGCAGGCCTACGGCGCCGAGGACTCGGTGTACCAGCAGGCCCAGAAGGAGCGGGGTCTGTCCAATGACGAGCTGTTCGAAGTAGTCTGCGCGGCGCTGATCGCCTCGGTCGAGAGCGCGGTCCACCTTAAGGAGACGCGAGCGGCCATCGGCACCGCCTTCGCGGCGGCGGCCGCTCCGGTGCCCACGCCCAAGGCCCGGCGGGCCCGCAGCGCAACGGCGAGCAAGGGCGCCGTCGATCAGCCGGCCGCCGCGGCGGGGGAGTCGGCGCCAGCCCCGCGCAAGCGTGCGCCCGCGGCCAAGGCCGCCGGAACCCCGGCCAAGCCCGACGCCGCAAAGGCTAGCGGAACCCCGCGGAAGCCGGCCGCCAAGGCTACGGCGCCCGCGCGCAAGCCGGCCGCCGCGGCCGGGAAGACCGCGGCGGCCGGGGCAGCGGGCAGGACCCGTCGGGCTACCGCGGCGCGTCCGGCGCGACGCGACTGAGTGCCGCCGAGGCCTCCCTGCGGCCGGCCCACGGCACCTCCGTTCCGCTCCAACCCCCCGAGATCGTCCGAATCTCATCTGCGCGTCGATCTTTACCAAACGTCGTTGCATAAGTCCGGCCGGACATTGTATGGTGAACGGGAACCGCCCGCCGAGGGCGACTTCGCCCCGATCTCACTGTCGGGCCCAGCTACCAATTCATCCGCGACATTCTGTTTTCGGCTGCGCGGCGGTATAGCTCTGGTCGTCCCGAGCCACGGCCGCTAACGGCCGATCCCTCTCCGTTATGGGGCGAGTATGAAGACACTCCTTATCGGCGGCTCGGGACCGACTGGTCCGCATGTCCTGGCTGGACTGCTCGACCGAGGTCACGATGTCACGGTCTTGCACCGCGGGCTTCATGAGCTCGATGGCGATCTCCCGGTCCGGCACATTCACGCTGATCCGCACTTTCGCGAGACGCTAGCCGATGCCGTCCGCGGCGAACGTTTTGACCTCGTACTGTCCATGTACGGCCGCATGATTGTCGCGGCCGAGGTATTCGCGGGCCGTTGCGAGCATCTGGTCTGCATCGGGGGCGTGCCGGTGTACCGGGGACTGCTCGATCCCCGTCTGGGCGAGCCGTACGGCATGGCGCTGCTCGCCGATGAAGACGGCCCGTTGGCGCAGCAAGACGGCGCGTCTTCTGCCATCGCCGCGAAGATGGTCCAAGCCGAACGAAGGATGTTCGACTCCGCGGAAGCCGGGGCGTACGGAGCTACCGTGATTCGGTACCCGCAGATTTACGGTCCGCGGAACGTGCTTCCGACTGAGTGGATCATTGTCCGCCGGATACTGGACGGCCGCAAGCGCATGGTGCTGCCCGACCACGGCTTGTGGGTCATATCCCGGTGCGCGGCACGAAATGCCGCCGCTCTCGTGCTGGCCGTCTGCGATGCGGGGACACGTGCGTTCGGGCGGGCGTACAACGCCGCCGACGACGAGCAGTTCACCATCCGTCAGTGGTCGGAGCTCGTGGCCCGTGCGGCTGGCGGCAGTCTTGAATTCGTCGGCGTTCCCAGTGAGTTCTGCGCTGCCGTACTCGGCGGTGTCCTGCCACCCGGGGCCGAGCCGCACATGCTGGTTACGGCCGAGCGAGCACGGCGGGAACTGGGATATAGCGCGGCAACAAGCGCCCGGGAAGCGCTGGCGGAATCCGTGGCCTGGCTCAAGGCCCATCCGGTGACACCGGAGAGCCATCCGACGTTTGCGGCCAGTTTTGATTACGACTGGGAAGACCAGATCATCGCGGCGTATGAGCGCGCGGCCCGCTGGATCAGGCAGGCCGCGCCCCAGCCGCGGATCGAAGTACGGCATCCGATGCCGCATCCGCAGGCGCCGTCACTTACCGGGGACGGGCAGGGACGTTGAGGATGATGCGCCACTTACGGCGTGGCGCCGTCCTGCGGGATCGGTGACTTCTGGCCTCCCGCGCGGCCACCGCCCAGCATGGCCACGTAAATGTTCTCGACCTCGGGCGCGTTCGCCGCGTCGCCCCCGGTAACCAGGGAGCCGTGGTTGAGCAGGTACCAGCGGTCAGCGACGGCCAGAACGCGCCGGGCCTGCTGCTCCACGAGGAGCGCCGCGAGCCCCGACCGGTCGCAGGCGGACCGGATAGCCGTGAGCAGCCGGTCGGCGATGAGCGGCGCCAGCCCGAGAGACAGTTCATCGACGAGCAGCGCCGATGGCTCGGCCGCCAGTGCCCGCGCGAGCGCGATCATCTGCTGCTGCCCGCCGGAGAGCAGGCTCGCCCGGCGGTCCAGGTGCGGTTCGAGCTCGGGGAAGGCCTGCAGCGCAGCCCGGACACCGCCTCGTCCGAGCCGGAGATTGTCGCGCACGCTCAGGGTGAAGATGACCGACCGTTCTTCCGGCACGAAGGCCAGGCCGTTGCGCGCCATCCGATGCAACGGCGCCGCGACCGCCGCGCCACGCCAGCGGATCACGCCGGACATCCTCGGCAGCACACCCGCCGCAGCCAGGAGCGTTGTCGTCTTGCCCGCGCCATTGGGCCCGAACAGCGCGGCGATCTCGCCCGCGCGGACCTCGATACTGACGTCGCGGACGGCCGGGACATCTCCGTAACCCGCGGTGAACCGCTCGAGCGCGAACACGACCTCACCCGGTCCCGGCTGCCGGGCTGCTGTCCCCGGTATCGCTGGCTGCGTCGCCATGAAGTCCACCTCGTACTCAATCTATTGACACTTGATTGGATCGGTAAGCTTTCCGGCGGGCTGCCGCTAGCGGCCTCGCTCCGCGGACAGGTCAGCCTGCAACTCGCGCCGTCGGGTCCGGGGCACTGCCCAGGTAGGCATCGATGACCAGCTGATCCGAGAGAATCGCACCGGGCGCACCGGAGGCGAGGACCCGGCCGCCGTCGAGTACGGTCACGTGGTCGCTGATAGCGAGGATCATGTCCACCCGGTGCTCGATGAGCAAGACCGCTACGCCCCAGGAATCGGCTAGGTGGCGGATGAGGTGGGACAGGTCGGCCACCTCGTGGTCGTCGAGTCCGGCCGCCGGT
>Ga0302314_10018430_pt1 | contig 11648 bp, 9 predicted proteins | sample III_Palsa_N2_3_FD_200533 | JGI IMG/M metagenome (GOLD analysis project Ga0302314, IMG submission 200533) | Peat permafrost microbial communities from Stordalen Mire near Abisko, Sweden - III_Palsa_N2_3 | ecosystem: Environmental > Terrestrial > Soil > Palsa > Peat permafrost | place: Sweden... | reverse complement strand
CGGCGCGAAGATCGAGTCCGTGTGCCGGCTATGGACGCCGTAGGGCGCCAAAACCTCGCTGACCAGGGTCGAGAGATAGAGCAGCGCCAGGATCGCGCCCGAAATCACGGCCAGGCGGTGGCGCTTCAGCTTCCACCACATCATCCGCCATTGGGACGCGCGGTAATAGCGGTCCTGGGCCGCGGTCATCGCCTCGACCCGGTTCGGCTCGAACGGCTCGTCCGAGACGAAATGTTCCAAAGGTGCTTTGGGTGCGGTCATTTACTGCTCCCGCCGCCCAGACGAATGCGCGGGTCCAGCGCCGCCAGCGCCAGATCGGAGAGGAACACGCCGATCACGGTCAGAAGCGACATGCACATCAGGAACGAGCCGGCCAGATACATGTCCTGGGCTCTGAGCGCATCCAGCAGCATCGGCCCGGTCGTCGGCAGCGACAGCACGACCGACACGATCGCCGAGCCTGAAATCACATGGGGCAAGAGCGTGCCGATATCGGCGATGAACGGGTTCAGCGACATGCGCAGCGGGTATTTCATCAGGGTCTTGAATGGCGACAGGCCCTTGGCGCGCGCGGTCGTGACGTACTGCTTCTGCAGCTCGTCCAACAGATTGGCGCGTAAACGCCGGATCATGCCGGCGGTGCCGGACGTGCCGATGACGATGACCGGAATCCAGAGATGCGCCAGCACCGAGACCAGCTTGGCCAGGCTCCAGGGCTCCCCGATGAAGCGATCGTCCATCAGCCCGCCGATCGAGATGCCGAACCAGGTGTTGGCCAGATAGAGCAGCACCAAAGCCAAGAGGAAATTCGGCGTTGCCAGGCCGACGAAGCCCAAAAAGGTCAGGCCGTAGTCGCTCCAGCTATATTGATGCGTCGCCGAATAGATGCCGATCGGAAACGCGACGATCCAGGTGAACAGGATGGTGGTGACGCTGACGATGAAGGTCAGCCACAGCCGGTCGCCGACCACTTGGGTCACCGGCAGGTTATAGGCGAAGGAATAGCCCATATCGCCGTGCAGCAGACCCCAGACCCAATAGAGATATTGCTGCCATGCCGGCCGGTCGAGCCCGTACATCTCGCGCAGGTACGCCATCTTCTGCGGATCGACCGCCTCGCCCTGGGCCTGCAGCTCGGCCATGTAGGTCGACAGATAATCGCCCGGCGGCAGCTGGATGATGATGAACACGATCAGGCTGATCGCGAGCAGGGTCGGGATCATGACCAGCAGCCGATGGACGATATAGCCGAACATGCGTCTCGTCCCTTTCTAGGAGGGCTGGTCGGCCGGCGTTTCCGGGACGAACCAGAAACGGTCGGGCTTGTAGACGCCGAAGAAGGCGCCGGGATCGAAGTTGTAGACGCCTTGTTCCGGCACGTTGCGCAGCTGGTCCGACACCACGACCGGCTGGGGCACCTGGGCGCAGAGCCCGATGGTGAAGACCTGGTCGGCATGGATCGCCAGCATGCGTTTCCACGCCAATTGCCGGGCGTCGAAATCCGTCGCGTTCATCCAGTCGTGGGCGAGATGCATCAGATCGACGCCCATCGGCATATCGGGCGCCTCGCCGGACATGCCGTGGGTCTCGTAATATTGCCCCCAACGCGGCCATTGCCAGTCGTTCTGCAGGGTCGGCGCCAGCGCGGACGGGTCCATCTCGGCATTGGCCAGACCATTCTCCATGCCGCGGTCGATCGCCATCATGGTCTCGCCGCTGAAGATGCGGTTATGCATCAGCTCGATCTGCTGGTTCTTGGCGAACAGCTTGATGCCGACCTCGCGCCAGGTGTCGCGGATCAGCTCCAGCACGTCGCCTTCCTCGGCGACCGAGCCGGCGGTCTCGACCACGATCTGCAGCGGCCGTCCGTCCGGCAACAGGCGAGTGCCCTCGCTGTCCCGCTTGGTCAGGCCGATCTCGTCCAGCAGGCGCTTTGCCTGGGCCGGATCATACCCGGCCCAGGCCTGGGCGTTCTTGGCGTCATAGAGCGGCGAGTCCGGCAGCATGGTGTTCTGCGCTTCCAGCGCCAGCCCGTAATAGATGACGTTGTTGATCTCGTGCCGGTCGATCGCGAGCGACAGGGCCCGGCGGAAGCGCACGTCGCGCAGTAGCTTGCGCCAGACCGGGTCATTGAAATTCAGGTTCGGATAGAGGGCCAGCTGGCTGCCGTAGCCGGTCTTCCACAAGCGCACGCGATAGCCGTTGCGCGCCTCGCCGGCCTTCAGGAACGTGTAATTGTCGAAGCGCAGATAGCGCGATTGCAGATCGACCTCGCCGGCGCCGACCTTGACCGGGATGATCTTGCTGTCGGCGACCGCGGCATTGATCCGGTCGATATAGGGCAATTGCCGGCCCTCGCGGTCGACCCGGTAATAATACGGGTTGCGCACGAACAGAAAGCGCTCGGACGGCGGCTTCGTCGTCAGCACCCAGGGATCGAGCGTCGGCAGGTCCGGATTGTCGTTGCGGATCGGATTGTCCATCCGATTGTGCAGCTGCGCCCAGTTCCGCGTGTGGCCGTCGGCGACCAGGGCTGCGAGTTTGGCCTTGTCGGCATATTTGACGTGGAATTGCTTCAGATAATGCGACGGCCGATAGATCGTGACCGGGGTCGGGCTCGCCAGCATCTGCAGAAAGGTCGGCATCGGTTCCGACCAGGAATAGCGCACGGTCAGCGGGTCCAGGATCTCGACCTTGGGCTTCTCGCCCTCGCGGATCAGCGCCACCGGCGGGCCGGTCGGCGACAGCATCTGGTTGTTGGCAATATCCTCCCACCAATAGCGGAAGTCCTCGGCCGTGAACGGCGCGCCGTCGGACCAGCGATGGCCGGGCCGCAGATGCAGCGTGTAGACGCGCTGATCCTTCTGGTCGACGCTGGCCAGCATGTCCGGCACCAGGTCGTAATTGGGCGTATAGGCCATCAGCCGGGCATAGCCGATGATGGCGAGCAGCCGCGTGTCGCGCGGGCTGCCGATCAGCACCTTGAGTTCGCCGCCCGGCTGGCCTGGCCGTCCTTGCTCGATCGCCGGATCGGAGGGCACGCGCTCCGCGACCGGCGGTAGCTTGCCGGCCGCGACATCGGCCGCGAGCGACGGCGTCTCGACATAGCTCAGCGCCTGGGCCTGGCCGGCCGCCAGCAGCATCAGCAGGATCGCAAGCAGACGCCTCATGATAGGGCCTCGACGGTTTCGACCGCCTCGACCCAATGGCCGCCGCCCAGATCGACCGGCGCCGGGTCATGGGTCTCGTCGCGGGTATAGGGCATGGCCCAGGCGGCGGGGTTCGACGCCTTGCCGCCCATTAGCGCCTCGAAATCCAGCTTATGGTTCAGATCCGGCGTCGGCACGGCCGCCAGCAGGGCCTTGGTATAGGGATGGCGCGGGTCGCGGAACAGGGTCCGGCGCGGCGCCAGCTCGACGATGCGGCCGGCGCACATGACTGCGATCCGGTCGGCGACGTAATCGACCACCGCCAGATTATGCGACACGAACAGGTAGGTCAGGCCGAGCCGCTGTTGCAGGTCCTTCAGCAGGTTCAGCACCTGGGCCTGGATCGACACGTCGAGCGCCGAGACCGGCTCGTCGCAGATCAGCAGGTCGGGATTGAGGGCGAGCGCCCGGGCGATGCCGATGCGTTGGCGCTGGCCGCCCGAGAAGCTGTGCGGATAGCGCTTCAGCTGGTTGCGATCGAGCCCGACCAGCTGCACCAGTTCCTCGACCCGGGCGCGCCGCTCGGCGGCATCGCCGATGCCATGGACCAGCAGCGGTTCGGCCAGGATGTCGAACACGTTCATGCGAGGGTTCAAGGCGCTGAACGGGTCCTGAAACACATATTGCACCCGCCGGCGGAACTTGGTCAGGTCCTTGCCTTCGAGCGCCAGCACGTCGATCTCGGTGTCGCCGTCGCGGAAACGGACGGCGCCCGAATCCGGCGTGATCGCGCGCAGCAGCATCTTCGACAAAGTGGTCTTGCCGCAGCCGCTCTCGCCGACCAGGCCCAGGCATTCACCGGTTTGGACTTCAAGGCTGATGCCGTCGACCGCCTTGACCCGTTCGCCGCCCTTGCGGGTGGCATAGCTCTTGGCCAGCCGGTCGATGGTCAAGAGCGGCAGCGCGCCGACCTCATGGGCCACGGCGCGCGGCGCCAGGAATTTCGTCTCGGAGATCGGCGGGATCTCGCGGATCGGCACCAGCCGGTCCTCCGGTCCCATGTCGAAGCGCGGCACTGCCGCCAGCAGCGCCTTCAGGTACGGATGGCGCGGATCCGTGAACAGATCCCGGGATGTGCCCTGCTCGACGATCTTGCCGCGATACATCACCACGACCTCTTCGGCGACATTGGCGACGACGCCCAGGTCGTGGGTGATGATCAGCAGCGCCATGCCCAGCTCGGCCTGCAGGTCCTGGATCAGCTTCAGGATCTGGGCCTGAATCGTGACATCCAGCGCCGTGGTCGGCTCGTCGGCGATCAGGAGGGCCGGGCGGCAGACCAGCGCCATGGCGATCATCGCCCGCTGGCGCAGCCCGCCCGACAGCTCGAACGGATATGTGCCCAGCGCTTTCTTGGGATTCTTGAAGCCCACCAGCCGCAGCATCTCGGCGGTCAGCTCCAGAGCTGCGGCTTTGTTCGTCTGTCGATGCAGCAGCAGCGCCTCGGAAATCTGGTCGCCGACCGTATGCAGCGGCGACAGCGAGGTCATCGGTTCTTGAAAGATGATCGAGATGCCGTCGCCGCGGATGCTGCGCATGGCGGCGCCGTTGCGGTCGAGCGTCGCGATGTCGACCACGCCCGGCGCGTCCGGATCGGTGAACAGGATCTGTCCGCCGGTAATGCGCCCGACCGGCGGCAGGATGCCCATGATCGCCTGGCTGACCACCGATTTGCCGGAACCGCTCTCGCCGACCAGGGCGACGGTGCCGCCGTGGGGCACGCGGAACGACACGCCGCGCACCGCCTCGAACGGGCCGGCCGGTGTCGCGAAACTGACCTTGAGGTCGCGGATCTCGAGGAGATTTGGCATCAGGCGGCAACCCCGCCCGGCACCGAGATATCGAGGGCGACGAGATTGCCCTCGGTCGATGGATCGACAGAAAGGCCACGGGCCGCCGCGGCCTTGGCCGCCGCCCGGACGATCTCCTCGAACCCCTCGATCTGGCTTTCGATCGCCAGCTTGGCGCCGGCGCCGCGCAAGGTCAGCTCCATCCAGCCGCGCTTGCGGTCGCGCCGGGTCGAGAAATAGCGCAGCTTCAAGGCTTCCAGCGAATTCCAGGTCACGCGCTTGCTGATCGGGCCGACGACGGCGATGCCGGCCTCATCCAGGACGATCCGGCTTTTGCCGCGCAGCAGGGTGCGGACGCCGAAGCTCAGCAGCAGCAGTGCCACCAGGCCGAAGATCAGATGCAGCACCCAATGCATCGGTGCCGAGGCGACGGCCAGGAAGGCGAGGCCGGCGCCGCCACGGGCATAGTCTTCCATCAGGCTGCGCGCGGGATAGCGATGTTCGGTCATGCCGGCCATAGCTCCGCGACCGAGACCCAGCGTGCGGCGCCATGGCCCCGGATCAGCCCGGCGAGATCGGCGGCGAACCGTTCGGTCGCCCGGTCGTCGAGCAGATGATGGGTCAGGAGCCCGACCGGTTCGTCCGCACCCGCGAGGCGCTGCTGCGCCAGCTGCCGGGTCGCCTCTGCGATCAGGTCCGGGGTCGGCCGGCAGCGCCGGGAGCCGTGCCAATCGATCGGATCGAGATGGCTGTTGATCTGGCGCAGCGCCGGGATCGCTTCGGCCTGACGGCGCAGGCCGGCGGTCGACAGGCCGATGAAGCCCGCTTGCGGCAGCAGTGCGACCAGCCCGTCGGCGATGCGGTTCCAGGGCGGCACCAGGATCGGCCGGAACTGGCGGCCGAACAGCGCCTCCAGCCGGCGACGGCCCGCATCGAGCGCCGCCGCCAGGGCGGCGGCCGGCCGATCGGCGCCCAGCTCGGCCTTCTTGGCCGATGCCGACGCATGATTGATATGGGCGATACCATGCTGCAACACGGTGACAGTGTCCGTCGTCCGGAGCCGGTCGGCAAGGGCGTCCGTTGCAATTTCCGGGATGACCGCCAGCGCCAGCGGCGCGTCGTCGGCGAGCGCCAGCAGCCGGTCGAGCGGCGGCGTTACCGTCGCCGCGTCATCGTCGCGCCACCAGAAGCGGGCGACCCGTCCCGCGTGGCCCCAGGCGTCCAGTTCCGCTTCGAGCGGCGCCCAGATCGACGTCCCGACGGACGGTGCGACGATGCGGGCTGACAGGCTCAAGGGCGGACAACCTTCTACGGAAGCTGGCGTTTCAGTTTCCTCTCTAGCATGGATCGGCGACCATTTGCAGGATCATACAGGCTGAATTTCGCGCCCCGTCCAGATCGACCGCCAGCGGCGGCGGGACCTGGGCCCGGTCGATCGCCAGGGCCAGGCGGGCGGGGTCGAGCGTGTCGGCCTCGACCATCTGGGCGACACCGGCCGCTGTCAACAGGCGGGCGCGCAGGGTCTGCTCGGTTTCCGCGGCCTCGGCGAACGGCACCAGCACCATCGGTACGCGAGCCTGCAGCAACTCGATCGCGGTATTGTAGCCGGCCTGGCTGATCGAGAGGGCGGCCCGGGTGAACAGCGCCGGCAGATCGGCGCGGAACCGCTCGATCACGATGCCGTCATCGGCACGGCATGCCAGCTCGGCGAAATCCGCCTCGGGCAGATTATGGCCGGTGATCAGCCGCCAGGGCGTGCGGGCATGGCGCGTCAGCGGTCGGGCCGCGAGCGCCGTCCGCAGCAGGGCGGCACCGACGACACCGCCGCCGGCCGAAACCACGACCTCGCCCGCGGGCGTGTCGGCCGTCGCCGTCGCCATCGTCGGTGCGACGAAGCCGGTATAGGCGATGCGCCGGGTCAGTTGCTCCGCCTCGGGCAGGCTGCCCTCCAGCCGGATCAGCCGCGGGTCGGCATGGACCAGCAGCCGGTCATAGTCGCCGAGGAAGCGATCGACCATCGCCTGCCGCCTTGCCGGGTCGGGCTTCGCCACCAGGATGTCGCGGATCGAGGCGACCAGGATCGGCCGCGGCCGGGTGGCGCGGATCGCGTCGATCAATGGCTCCAGTTCGAACCGCAGCGCCCGCCGCCCGAACGGATAAGTCTCGGTCATGACCAGGTCGGGCCGGCTCTCGGCGAAGGCGTCCAGCACCAGCCGGCGACGCTCGGCCCGCAGAGCGTCGTCGAGCGGGCGGTCGTCCGGGTCGACCAGGCTGCGGAAGCTGGCATCGGTCGCCTTCAGCGGCGGCAGCTGCACGACCCGGCCGCCCTCCAGGCGAAAGCCCGGCAACGGCATGCCGCCGGTCAGCAACGTCACGGCGGCACCCTTGGCGATCAGCGCGCGGGCGACCAGCGCCGCCCGCTGCAGATGGCCGGTGCCCAGCAGGTGCTGGACATGGATCAGCACGCGCGTCATCGGCCGAGCGCGATATTGGCCTGGATCAGGCGGGGCGTGCCGTCGGGGGCGAGCTCGAACAGATGCAGCATCGCCGGCCGCAGCTTGACCGGCGGATCGCCCGCCATGTCCCAGCCGGTGGCGAGCGCCAGCAGGGCGCGCAGCACGCCCTTGTGGGTCACGGCGCCGGTCGGCAAGGCTTCGGTCGCCAGCCGGACCAGCAGCGGCCGTAGCCGCGCCTGCACCAGCCTCGGGCTTTCGCCGCCGGGCGGGTTGAAATCCAGCCCACGCGCCTCGATCTCGCCCATGCCGACCGGATCGGCCGCGCGCAGTGCCGCCAGGGTATGACCCTCCCAATCGCCCCAGGCCATCTCGATCAGCGCCGGTTCGACGGTCGGTTTGACCGCCAGGCATTCCGCGGTTTCGAGCGCACGGTGCAAGGGGCTCGCGAGCCAGCGGAAGCCCGCGACCGCGTCGGGCAGGGCCCAGTGATTGGCGGCGGCCCGGCCGCGCTGGCTCAGCGACGGATCGCATCGGCCTTGCAGCCGACCGCTCTCGTTCCAAGCCGTCGGCGCGTGGCGCAGCACGGCGAAGGCGGTCATGCCAGGCTCCGCAGGATATCGTCGAGCTGGCGGGCTGCGGCGGCCAGGCCGTGACGGCGCGTGACATAATCGACGGCGGCACCGCCCATGGCCCGGCGGCGCGCCGGATCGTCGAGCAGGGCCGCGATCGCGTCGGCCAGGGCCGCGACGTCGCCGTCGGCCGTCAGCAGCCCGGTTTCGCCATCGGCCACGATCGACGGCACGCCGCCGACCCGGCCGGCGACCACGGGCACGCCGGCGGCCTCCGCCTCCAACAGCGCCATGCCCCAGGCCTCACGCACCGCCGGCCAGACCAGCAGGTCGGCGGCGGCGACCAGGTCGGGAATTCGGTCCTGCGCGCCCAGCCAGGCCACGCGCCGGCCGAGCGGGGCCAGCGCCGTCGCCACATCGTCGCGCGCGCGGCCGTCGCCGATCACCAGCAAGCGCCAGGGCCGATCCAGCAGCCGGCTCAGCGCCTGGCCCAGCAGGTGATACGACGCCAGCTTGTCGCCCGGCCGCATCATGGCGACCGCAATCAGCCAGGGCTGGTCCGGGTCGAGATCCTGGGTCTGGGCGAGGGCGCGGCGGGTCGCCGCCCGCTGCTGGCGGGCCGCCTCGAACGGCCCGGTATCGAGGAACGGCGGCAGGCTATGGTAGCGCGCCGGGTCGGCCAGCAGCGGCCGCACGCATTCGGCGTCGGCGGGATTGAGGCCGATGACCGCGTCGGCCCGGGCCAGTGCCGCCGCGACGGCGGCATGGCCGGCGGCCCACGGGCCATCCGCCTGTTTCGGCGCGAACGACGCTTCGGCCACGACATAGGGAATGCCCAGCCGGTCGGCCACGGCCGGGCCGATCAGGTCCGGCGCCTTGTGATAGAGGTGATAGGTGAACCACAGGTCCGGTGCCGGTTCGGGCGCGATCCGGTCGGCCAGCCGGCGGCCGAGTCCCGCCAGCCGCGCCTGGCGTACCGGGTCGCCGGCGCCGTCGCGGCTGCGGAACCGGCTCATGATCCGGATCTCATGGCCGGCCTGGCCGAGCGCGTCGATCAGCAGCCGCGCCATCAGCCGATCGCCGGACGGGATCGGGTGGCCGGGCGGCTTCAGCGGCGCGTAGAAGCCGACACGCATGCTGTCTCGTCCGTCTCGACCCCGCCCAGCAACGCCGCCAGCCGATCGATCGTTGCCTGGAAGCCGAAGCGCTCGCGCACCCGGGCGGCACCCGCGGCGGCCAGGCGGGCGCGCAGATCTGGGGTCGCCATCAGCCGCTCGAGCGCCGCCGTCAGCCCGGCGACATCGCCCGGCTCGACCAGCAGCCCGGTGCGCTCAGGCTCGATCAATTCCGGAATGGCCGCGATCCGGGTGGCGAGACAGGCGAGCCGCTGGCTCTGGGCCTCCATCAGCACATTGGGCAGCCCGTCGCGATCGCCATCCTCGGCGATCCGGCTCGCCAGCACGAACAGGTCGGCGCTGCGATAGGCGGCCAGCACCGCCTCCTGCGCGGCGGCACCGCGCCATTCGATCCGGTCGGCCAGGCCCAGCGCGGACGCGCGCGCCTTCAGCGCCGCCGCATCCGGTCCGCCGCCGATATGGACGAAGCGCCAGTGGCAATCCGCCGGCAGCCGCGCCAGGGCGTCGAGCAGATCGGGATAGCCCTTTTTCGCGACCGCGCGGCCGACTGACAGCAGCCGGACCGGCCGGTCCGGGTCGCGGCCGTCGCGCCGGTCGACCTCGGCCGTCATCGCCGGAAAGCGGCGGAAATCCAGGCCGTGATAGCCCAGCAGGACCGGCTTGCCCGGCGGGCTCAATTCCGCCAGGTGATCGCGGCCGACCGCGGTGCAGGTGACGGCCCAGGCGCAATCGGCCAGCTTCTCGCGCTTTTCCCAGGCGGGCGAGGTCCAGATGTCCTTGGCATGGGCCGAGACCGCCCAGGGCAGGCCGGTAAGCCGGGCGGCATAGCGCGCGACCGAGGCCGGGGTATGCAGGAAATGGGCATAGAGCGTTTCGACGCCGGCCGGCAGTTCCGCCGCCAGCACCAGCGCCTGGCCCCAGCGGCGCAGCCGGCTCCGCGTCGGATCGCGGCGCAGGTCCCGCAGGAACAGCCGCCGCGTTGCGGCATAGGCCGGCAGGCGGCGGACGCGGCGCCAAGCGCGCAACACGCGCAGCGGGGCGTCATGCAGATATTCGGGCAGGTAATTGACCGATGCCGCGATCTCGCGATGGATCGGGTGGACCGTCTTGTCGGTCGGCCGCCTGAGCGAGATCAGGTCCAAGGTCAGGCCGGCCTGTTCCAGCGCGCGGATCTCCTGGGCGATGAAGGTCTCGCTGAGACGAGGGTAGCCTTTGACGACGACGGCGATCCGTCTCATGCGGACGGGCGGCTGTGCCGACGGGCGGGCTGGCTCGGCCGGATCACGGCCGGCCGGTCGATCAGGCCGAGCGCCAGGCTGTTGACCTGGTCGAGCCCGTCCAGCAGCCCATCGACATGGCGTGCCGACGGAACCGATTGGCCGGGCAGGCGGCGCAGCGCCTCGATCATCGCATGGGGGCTGCGGATCTCATCGTTTTCCAGCATGCGGGCCAGGCCCAGCTGCTGGGCCCGTTCGGCGCGCAGGAACTGCTCCAGCCGCGGCTCGGTCCGGGGCACGATCAGCGCCTTTTTGTCGAAGGACAGGATCTCGCAGAAGGTGTTGTAACCGCCCATGGCGACGACGCCGGCGGCACCCTGGACCAGCCGTTCCAGCTTGGCGTCGAACGTGATCGCCTGCAGCCGCGGGTTGGCCGCGACTCGGGCGGCGAAGGCGGCCTGGCGCTCGGTCGACATGAACGGCCCGAACACCAGCAAGGCCGGCCACGGCAGGTCGTCGGTCGTCTCGTAGGCGGAGATGACCCAGTCGATCATGGTCTCGCCATCGCCGCCGCCGCCGGGCGTCACCAGCAGATAGGGCTCGTCGAACGGGGCGGCGACGCCGGCCGTAGCGAGCGTCGGCGCGTTGCGCTTCAGATAGCCAGTGTAGCGCATCTTGTCGCGGACCGAGGCCGGCACCGGCAAGCCTGCGAGCGGGTCGCAGATTTCGGGCAGGCCATAGACCCAGATCTGTTCGTAGAGATCCTCGAGCGCCGGCATGACCAGCTTGCGCGCCCACTCTTCCTCCAGCTGTCCCGGCTCGTCCATGATGTCGCGCAGGCCCAGCACCGAGGGCACGCCGCGGTCGCGCATCAGCTCCAGCGTCGGGCGCACTTCGCCGCGCAATCCCAGGGGCTCTTTGTCGACGATGAACAGATCGGGGTCGAAGATCGACGCGGTATGGCGCATGATGGATGCACGCATTTCCAACGTCTCTTCGATCGCAAACGGCAGGTTGAGCGAGGTGTAGGCGCCGTTCCGCAGTTTGATGACGCCTGGAACGCGCACAAAATCCACTCGCGTGCGGAAATCGAAGCTTCCAATGATTGGCGAACCCGATAGGATCAGGACAGAAAGACGCGGATCGGCATCAACCAACGCATGCGCGATCGTCCTGCAGCGCCTCAGATGGCCAAGGCCCATGCTGTCGTGGCTATATATCAGGACGCGCTTATGTGGGCGTGGAGACAACATCTTGACCGTCGGAACAGC
>Ga0302314_10018427_pt1 | contig 11649 bp, 6 predicted proteins | sample III_Palsa_N2_3_FD_200533 | JGI IMG/M metagenome (GOLD analysis project Ga0302314, IMG submission 200533) | Peat permafrost microbial communities from Stordalen Mire near Abisko, Sweden - III_Palsa_N2_3 | ecosystem: Environmental > Terrestrial > Soil > Palsa > Peat permafrost | place: Sweden... | reverse complement strand
CCACGGGAGTCCATTCTGGGCCCTCGAAGTGTGCGGTCTTAATGCCAACGATGGTGTCTGGATACTTAAGCGCCATGGCCGCAGTGGCTGCGCCATCCATGTCGGCAGTATTGTTTTCGTACTTGGGTCCGCGCATGCCCGAACCTACGATGTTGAGCAGCGCGAAGACGCGCGTCTTAGAACGATCGATGATGCGTTGTTTGAAGTCTTCGAAGTTGCGCCATCCTGAGCAGCCGGCATCGACAACTGTAGTGACGCCAACGCGGAAGGTGAATCCATCCGGCGGGACACTGTTATCGCCGGCATACGAGCTGCGCTCACCGGTTCCTGCGTAGACATGCACGTGAATATCGATAAGCCCTGGAGTGACATAGAGCCCCTGGACATCGATCGTCTTGAGGGCATCGGACGATGGCAAGTGAGCAGAGACTTTGGCGATTTTGCCATCTTTGATCGCTACGTCCATCACCGAGTCGATGTGATTCTTGTCGTCTAGAACGTGGCCGCCCCGCAGAATCAAGTCATACGGGAAGCTTGACGGAGCGATCGATCCAGTCTGCGCATGGAGAGAGCTGCTTGTCGACACTGCGAGCGCCAAGCAGAATGCTGAGATTCTATTGACGCTTGTCTTGTTGAGAAAAGAATGAATCATGAAACCTCTTTGTACGCGCGATGGCGTGAGTTAGTTTGCCCTCTCCTGTAGGAAGGGCCCGCGTCGATCGCTTGCGTTGCACGTGGGCCTGGTTACGGTGACGATTGCTAATCCGGAGAAGCTTAGGCGCGCGTACCCTGCCAGGTCGCGTCTCCGTATTCGCCCATGTGGACCGATCCGCTTGCGTGGTTGCCCTGCACGTCGCCCTTGAACGTCCAGGGAATCACATTGCCGCTGACGGCCATGACACTACGAAGCTCAATCTGGTTCGCGTGGATGCTTCCCTTGAGATCGGCCTTGTACAACTCGCCCTGCTGCGTGCCGGTGATGTCGTTGCCATTCTGAGTGAGTGCGATGTGCTGCTCGCCGATGCCGCGTGAGTATTGAATCGAAATGTTCCAAGCGCCGGCTACGTTTGCAGGTTCACCGGCGGGAATGACCGGGTCGTCGTAGTGCCGGGGATTGGTGAGTGCCTTGTATATCGCGTCAGCAACGATGCGGTCTTCACCGGGGTCCATCATGTAGGGCATGACGGTGATGGAGCTGGCCATGTTGTTGGGACGGACTCCAGAGCCACCGTCTACCAGGATGCGCGGCGTACCGGCATCGAGAGCGGCAACGAGTTCGGTTCCGGTGATCTTAAGCTGGGCCGCGTCCCAGTGGATGCGGAGACGCGGAGCCTTGTTGGACAGATCTTCTGGCTGCAGGTATTCGGTAGTAACAGAGGGCAGGCTCTTTACGCGCGACTCGATGTGCCGGAGCCACGAGAGCCACTCGCGTTGCTCGGCGTCGTGATCGCGCTTGTACCATTGACGCACAGCGGCCAGCAGGCCCATCACTTCTTCCTTGCTGCATTTGTAGGCGCGGCCATAGTTGTGATGAGGGGCGGCTTGAAAATAGGCGGCGCGGCAGAGATCCTTTTGTCCGATGAGCATGCCCGAGGACTGCGGACCACGCATGCATTTTCCACCGGAGTATCCAACCAGTGTGGCCCCATGCCGGATGTGGATGTTCGGTACTAACGGCTCTTCTGCTGCTGCATCGACAAACACCGGGACATTCTTCTCATTGGCGATGGCGCAGATGCTAGGGATGCTGAGCGGCCCCTTTTCTGCATCGGGACTGGAGAGAATGTAGATCATCGCGGTGCGCTCCGATAGCTTCGCACGCAGTTCCTCCGCGGAATCAACTTCGACGAGTTCAGCACCCGTCATGCGGATGCCGAAGTCATATGGGTTGCGCGAGTACTTGGGGATGATGACCTGATCGCGTCCCTTGATATAGGGAAGAGCCTGCGACTTCTCCGGATCCGTTCCGGCGATGCAGGCTACAGTCGCAAGTGCAATTGCAGCTTCGCAGCCAGTGGTCGCAATGCCCCACTCCGCACCTGTGAGTTGGCCCAGTTCTTTGCCTACGCCGTCCATCAGTTCATCGAGATGGACGAAGTAGTAAGATGCCTCGAGCATGGCTGCTTTTACCTGAGGGAGCGAGCGAGAGCCACTGATGATGGTGAAGGTTCCGCGCGCGTTAAGAATAGGGCGAACGCCAATCTGGGTGTATAGATTGTCCGCGTCTGTACCCTTGCGCGTGGGCAATGGGGAATCAGAGACCGATTCCGGATCTGCATAGGAGATGACGCCTGCCGCTAGAGGCGAGACCGAAGCAGCGGCCCCGATAGCAGAGATCATCCCGGACCGCTTGAGCAGTTGGCGCCGTGACCACAGTTTGGTGCTGAATAGGGACATAGTTATTTAATTCCTTCTTGGTAGATGAGCATTCGTTGGGTGTGGCGCCACGACAGCGATCTTGCATCCGCCGATTCTGCTGCGCGATCAGATATAAGCGATGAGGTCGATCTCAACCAGAGAATTGCCAGGGATGCCGCCGGCAGGAGCAACTGTCGTCCTCACCGGAGGGATCTTGCCCCAGCGCCCTGCGTAGACCGTGTTCATCTTGGCCCAGTCGTTGATGTCATTGAGATAGACGTTGACTTTGAGGACCTTCTCCATCGAAGAGCCTGCGCTGACGAGGTTCTTTTCCAGCTCATCCAGGACGTGCTGTGTATGCTCTTCGATCGTGCCTTTGAAGTGCGCTCCCACGCCGGCGAGAAACAGCAGATTGCCGTAGGAGACTGCACTCGAAAAGAGCGGTACAGATGCCGCTGCATTATCGGTGTTGGTCTTGGCAGGATACGACTTTTTCTCGAGCACGCCGGTCGCTTGAGCTTCCACGGACTTAACAGCGACCACGCCGCCAGTTACCGCTGCGGCGGCTGTAACTGCATTCTTGAGAAGGTTTCTTCTAGACTGCTTTTGCATGAGAGCTCCTTGGACAAAGTGTTAGTTTTTTGAAGGTACAGAGGAGGTATTCAGCCTTTAGGGCTTCTCAGAGCGGCGCGCAAGCTGCGGCCGACAATTTCTGCTTCCCCAGACTGTAACATCCATGTACCGACAACAATAGTATTCTCGTTTGAATGCGTACCCAACCGGCCAGAAGCACCGGTAGCTGGATTCAGTTCGATCTGCGGTCTGTGACTGCGGAGGCGTTCCTGCACCTGCTTTGGAGTGATTCCCACTACGTTGGGATCGTAGGCAAGGATGAGATGAGGCACGTGATTGGCGATCTCCGGCACGAAGATTTCAGTCTTCATGGTCGGGATGTCTTTGACAATTTGAATGATTGTATCGGCGCGGCGCAGATATTCCACCTCATTGGCTTCGTCGCTCTGCTCAAAGAGCCAGTCGACTGCCGCGACCATGCCTACGATCTGTTCCTTTGCTACCTTCATGCCACGCCCGATTGCGTCGGAGTTGGGACTATCGTTTTCGATCGCGAGATCCGTGAGGTGCTTCTTGCCCAACAGCAGGCCGGCGTTTTGTGGTCCGCGAATTCCCTTCCCGCCAGAAAAGCAGACCAGATCAAAACCCATGCCTGTGTATTTCCATAGGTTTTCGATCGGAGGCATGTCGGCCGCTGCGTCTAGGTGACATGGAACTCCATGCTTATGGGCGATCTCGAGCCAGGTCTGGCGATCGATTTCTCCAGCCTCGGCGGCGTTGAAGAAATTTGTCATGACTGTCTTTGATGTGAAGGCCCGCTTGTAGTCTTCTACTGTTACGACCTCAACGATTCGCGCACCGCAGAGAAGCATGGCGTGGTCGTATTCGTAACGATGGCCTTTCTGGACGATGACTTCATTCTTCAACGCACTCACGTCTTGCGGTATCTGTTCGGCTCGCGCGCCATTGGCCGACGCGATACATGCTGCGGTAGCGAGAGTGAGAGCGGCGGAAGCTCCTGAAGTGACCAATGCTCCTTCGCACCGCAGCCTCTCGGCAAGATATTCGCCCGATGCTTTCTGGAGGTCTTTGAGCACTACAGGATGGAGCGCTGCCTGCGCGACGGCGCGCTGCACTTGTGGAGGCATCACGGCCGCAGTCAAATAGGTGTAGGTTCCCGCGGCGTTGATGATTTTCTGCACACCGAGCTTGTCATAGTAATCCTCTTCTGAGCTGGCGTTCGTGTGGTCAGCTTTGGCTTCCGCGGCAGACGTGAAGACCGAAGAAGCCCCCAGCGTCCCGAGCAACGCTTGGGACCATCCGAGAAATCGGCGGCGGGTGAAGAGACTACGTTGTGCGCTGCTTGACATTAGCAAGTCCCCTGAACTGCCCTTCTGCTACCAATCGAAATGAATGAGATCCAATGCGCCCTCTTGCGTAAACTCTGCTTCGGCTAAATCCTGCCGAACTGCTTTACGGCCTCGGTGATCGAATGAAATTTCTCAATAAACGGGTACATCGAGTGTTCGCTGTTGTCGAGCTGCTGCGCTTTGATGAGAACTTCCGCCGCATGTTCTCGAGGGACAACCACAACGCCGTCTTGATCGGCGACGACGATATCGTTGGCGTTTACCTTGACGCCATCGCAGTCGACAGAAATGTTCATGCCTCCGAAGCGATAGTGGCCAACCGAAGTCGAAGGAACGGGCCCGGTGGAATATACGGGAAAGCCAATCCTCTTGAGCTGCGGCAGGTCGCGCACACCGCCGTCGATCACCGCGCCAGCGAATCCGCGCGAGAACATTGCCGTGCCCATGAGGCCTCCCATGCCGGCGATGTCTGCTCCGTCTTCGACCTGCATTACGTAGACGGAGCCAGTACCGCCAGAGTCTATCGCATTTAGCATGCCGGTCAGGGCTTCGGGATCCTGATTCTCCTGTTTGATGAGTTTTACCGTGAGTGCAGTACCCGCGAATTTGGTCGGAAACACGGATTGCATATGGTGCGACATGTAGCGCTTCTGGTGGAAGAGCTGTTCGATCGCGTCAGAGACGGAGGCGGCCTCAACGTGACGATAGGCCTCCAGCATTGCTGCTGGGTCGGCGTTGTACTCGGCGGCTGTCTTTGGCGTGTCCGCCAGCAAGACCGTGACGATTGCAAGAAGAGACGCGGTTGAGACAAGAGCAAGAACTGCGGAGCTCTTTCGCCAACGGAAAGAGGCTGGCCAGAACCACGGAGCCCGAAGGTTAGACAACTTTTTCATAGCAGCCTCGCATTAGCGCAAGATTTGACCTGCCTATGCTATACCTCCCATGGCTCAATGACGACAAGCAGGAGCCGGAATCGTGTCCGGCGAACGCAGGTGGCGCTCATCGGAAAATCCACGGCCGGAGCAAGCCGCCGGCCGCGGAACTGAGCGAGCGATGCTGATACGGGCTGCAGTTCAAAAGATGAACTTACCCGCAAACGATACTACTCGAGCCCCGGTTACCTCACCGGGAATTGTCTGCACACTGGTGATCGTACCGAAGTTGCTTGTACTCACGGCCGTGCCTGTGAGCGACGCTGCCCCGAGGGATGAATTTGGGTTGGCGGCACTGGGGTGATTGGTCACATTTTGCGCTTCCAGGCGAAGTTGAAATTTGGCTCTTTCCAGGATAGGAAAGTCCTTGAAGATGGAAAAGTTATCGTAGGTGAACCCTGGTCCATGCAAGTAATTCCTTGCCGTGTTGCCAAACGCATAATTGTAGGACTGAATGAGGGAGGTTGAGCCGGAGACAAGAGTCTCTTGGGCAACCGGTAGCGTGTACGCATCGCTATCGATGCAGCTTGCTGCACTTCCAGCGCGGAGTTCATTCTTTTGATTGCAGGTTGAGAAGGGCTTGTGCACCCAACTGGGACGCTCCGTGCCGGTGCTGAGGCCCGCGCTGTTGTAGCCGAGCGTGACGTTGAATGGTTCTCCGGTTTGCAAGTTCAAAACGTCGTTTAGCTGCCAACCGCCGATGGCTTCCTGCACCAGACTGCTCGCTCCTTTGAGCGCGGGCAGGTTGTAGGTGAGCACCCCTACAAAACGATGCCGGATATCCCAGTTCGAATTGCCGTAGTCGTAGGGTATGTAGTATGGATCAGTTGCGGTGCCGCCTCCGTTGGAGTCGCTGGAAATATCCAGGTCATGGGACCAGGTGTAGCTGAATTGTCCGGAGAATCCATTCGACAACCGTTGACGCAGGATCACATTCAATCCGTTGTAGTGAGAGTAAGCTAAATCCCTCAAATCGCGGATGGAGCCAAAGAGCTGATTGGGTCGCACCAGGCAAGTGGCCTGGCCGCAGCTACCCTGGGCGCTATTGACGCTCACCTTGGTGGGCTGAGAGAAGACAGATCCTGGCGCAATCTCATTCGGTTCGTTGTCGTACTGGCTGATGTCGAGATCCAGAGAATGGGAACCTACATACTGGGCTTCGATTGCCGCTCCCTTCCACAACTCTTCGCCAACCGAGACGTTCCATTGATAGCTGCGCTGCGTCTTGTTACGCGGATCGTAGGTCACTGCGCTTCCGTAAGTGCACTTCGGGGTGCAGGTACCAGTAACCGCCGATGCGGTCGCGGTTCCGGGCGTCGGGTTGGTGAAGGATAAGGGATTCGCAGCGGTTCCTTGCGCGTCGCTGAAGGTAAACGTGGCGCCAAAGGGATAGTTGTTGCTGGTCAATAAGGTAAAGCTGTTAAGTTGGTTGGCGTTATAGAAGAACCCGCCACCTCCGCGAACGACGGTTTTTTCGAAGGGGCGATAGGCGAAGCCGAGGCGCGGGCCCCAATTGTCGTGGGTTGCGCTGCCAAGTTTGAGACCGGGAACCGGCGTCCAGCTGGCCGCGGAATTCGCCGATGAGGTGGGTAGCAATTCCGTTTGAGCGACATTCATGATGCGGGTAAAGCCATTCAGACTAAAGGGAACAGTAGGCAAATCGTAACGAAGGCCATAGTTGATCGTCAGCTTGGGCGTGACCTGCCAGTTGTCGAGAGCAAAGAAGCCATCGCGCCACTCGGCGACTGATCCCTTGATGCTGTCTGGAGGCGTCTCAACGCTGTTGGGGAGGCCAAGTTCAAAGTCGGCGGCGCCGTAGCCGGTAACTGTGCCATTGAAGGTGAACTCGCCCAGAGATTCGTTGGTTGCAATGCGCCCCGTTTCCAGCCTGCGGAATTCGATGCCCGCCATATAGTTGTGCTTGCCACGGGTGTAACTGACCTGGTCGTATGCATCAATGGCGCGGTCGTCCTGGAACCAGTTGGTGCCGTTGTTTCCAATGCTCATTCCGCCGGCGGAAGTAACTTGGACGTTGGGAACACCGGGCTGGCCTTGAGTGGTGTCGTAGTTGAATCCAGGAATGCCCAGAGCGGTGCCGGCGCCTTTCAGTCCATTTTCGTACCAATAGTTCACAGCGTCGGTCAAGAAGGTATTCAGCCCGATACGGAAGTCGTTTACGAGCGTGGGCGTGATCATGTGGGTGTATCCGATGACGTAATTGCGACTGTTCGCGGGTCCGTAGCCGGCACTCACGGGAACCTCATTTCCATTGATGTACGTGAGGTCCTGCCAATGGAAGCGTCCGAATAGCTTGACATGCTCTCCGATGTTTTCGTCCACGCGCTCGAGCGTCTGGCGGATGAACAGCGAATTGGCATAAGGCACGTTGTAGAGGTTGTTGTTGACGCCCGAAACGTTGGGTCCTGGAACATAGGCTTGATACTTTTGCGCGATAGCGGCGGTACCGGTATTGATCTCGCTCGCTGGAATGACATTGTTCGGATAGGGGAGGCCGGTGTAGGGATCGGTCAACTGGATCGGAGTAGCCAGCGCTAGCAATGCCGAGAAATCGCCCTCTCCAGGATAGGCCGTACCGTTGCCTTCCATGGCGGGAGTCATGACAGTGGTTGTTCCCGTGGTCGTCACTTTTTGATTGATCTTCTCGTAGGCCCCGAAGAAGAAGGTCTTGTCGTGGCCGTTATAGAGTTTCGGAATCCACACTGGACCGCCAACATCGAAGCCGTATTGGTTGTAGTTCAGCGGCGTCTTCGCCTGGGTGGGTGAATCGAAGAAATTGTGCGCATCGAATGCTGTGTTCTTGATGTAATCATAAGCGGCGCCATGGAGTTGATTCGTGCCGTTCTTGCTCACAAGATTGATGTGCACGCCAAGGTAGGCTCCGTACTGAGCCGTGTAGTTGCCGCTCTGCATCTGAACTTCAGAGACCATGTCCGCACTGGGGCGCGTCGCTGTTACGTTGCCCAGATTGTTCATGATGGTGACACCATCCAGCGTCTGCTCGTTTTGCGTTTCGCGCTGCCCGGCGCCGATGAAATCCACGCCTGGAGGATTGCCGGAATAGCTTGTTTTGCTTCCGATAATGACATTGGAGGTCAGCGCTGCTTCTTCGAGCGCGTTATGCCCCTGAACCGGAAGGTCCTGCACCTGGCCGGCCGAGATCGTTTCGCCCAGTGTCGCATCGTCGGTCGACATCGGAGGCGTGTTCGCGGTGACTGTGATTGATGTATCCGCCGAGCCGACAGTCAGTGTGAAATCGGTGCGCACTGCCTGGTCTACGGGGACCACGACGCCCGTCTTGGTCAGCTTCTTGAAGCCTGCTTCTTCCACAGTGATGTCGTAAGTGCCGGGCAGAATGAAGGTGATGGCGTAGTATCCCGAATTGTTGGTGGTTGCGGCCGAAGTGACTTTGGTGCTCTCCTCGACAGCTACTACCTGGCTACCGCTGATGGGGCTGCCGCTGGGGTCCTGCACGGTTCCGACAAGCGATGTGTTGTTTGCTACCTGCGCCCGCATAAGGAGCGGACTTAACAGGATTATGAGAGAACAGACGATTACTTTCTTCACGGGAGGTCTCCTATGGAATCCTGGCGAGCCAGGTAGTTTTACCGGTTCGAATTGCATCAAGTGCCGAGGAGAGAAGTGCCTTGCCTATCCTGCGACAAACTGCGAGCTGTTTCTTGAATGTGATGATTGGATTACAGGACTGAAATGCTGTCATCGGTCTGTTGCCGGTGCAGTTTCTAGGCCATTTGCCCTAGGGTCTGCGGGCCATTTGGGCGTGGCTTGTCGATAGACAGACCAATGCGTCCGATCAGAACTGGTTGACCAGTTCGCAGGGCTCGACGCAGATGTGAAAGAGGATAGCGCCTACTTAGTCAAGGTGAACGAGACCGCGCTGGAGTGCGTAGATCGTTGCCTGGGTGCGATCTCGCGCGCCCATTTTGTCTAGTACTGCGCTTACATGAATGCGCACCGTTTTTTCCGCAATGCCGAGTTCATCGGCGATCTCACGGTTGCTGCATCCCTGGGTGATGCAAGTCAGGACCTCTGATTCGCGCGGAGTAAGCTCGATCGATGGCATGCGCTCTGCAAGGCGATCCAACGCCTCATGAGGAAGATAACGCAGACCACGATCCACATTCTGAATCGCATTGAGTACCTCTTCACCGCTCGCGTCCTTGGTGAGATAAGCCATGGCTCCGCCACGCACGGCGCGATAGATATCTTCGCTACCGTGAAGATTGGACAGAACGACGATCCGCGCATTGGGAAACTCGCGCCGCAGCTGGACAATCACGTCGAATCCACTGACTCGAGGTAGACGAAGATCAAGCACGACAACATCAGGACGCAGACTGCGGTACATGGCGACGCCCGATTCTCCGTCGCTGGCCTCGCCTACGACCAGGATCTGGGAGTGTCCAGAGAGCACGGAGTGCAACGCGATCCGAGCTAGAAAATGATCTTCGATCAAAAGAACGCGTATCTGTTTCATATCCCTATCCACCGTATGACATGATGTTCCTGACTGACCGGCTGTTGCAATGCGTTGAAGGATACTTTAACTGTGATCTCGGTGCCACTGTCCAAGGATGTGAGCACGCGGAGTGTACCACCTAGCTTGCGCGCTCGCTCTTCCATCACTGGAATGCCGAAATGGCCGCCGGAAGTGGTGGTGCGATCGGAGTATTGGAAGCCACAACCGTTGTCTTGGATTGACAGGACCAGGGCTTCACTCTCGTACTTCAAGCGAATCATGAGATGCGTGGCGTGCGCATGTCGGAGGGCATTCGAGACTGCTTCCTGTCCAATGCAGACGAGGTGATGGACGCAGCCCGGCGCCAGTGGCACTTCATCGCCATCTACATCGAAGCTGGTCTCGATCATCTCTGAGGTCATGTTCGCCGACAGCGTACGCGTCAGGGCATGTGAGAGTATGTTCGTTACTTCGTCGGTGTCACGCAGATCCCAGATAATCCGACGCGCTTCGGCTTGGCAGTGCGCCACCATGCTCCGCGCCAATTCACACGATTCGGCCGGCGGAGTGGATTCTGATTTGCTGTCGCGAAAGAGCTTTGCCGTCGCCTCGAGTTGCCAGGAAACCGCGGCAAAGCCCGCCATCAGGGTATCGTGACACTCACGAGAGATGCGGTTGCGTTCCTCGAGGACAATGCCGATGCGGCCTTTCAGCAACTGCACTCTGCGCCGAAACAGTTGCACCGTGATGCCGGCTGCGATGAGCACGACGGCAACATAAAAATACCAAGTCTGCCAGACGTACGGATATTGTTTGACCACAAGGTAGGCAACGGGCGACGACCACTCTTCTCCGCTACCTCTGGCCTGCACTTCGAAGCGATAGGTTCCCGGCGGAAGACGGCGATAACGCGCGGCGCGTGCGCGGGTGAGCGTCCAGCCTGCGTCGTATTTATCCAGGCGATAGCGAAACTCGATATGCGCCGGATTCGAGAGCAGCTTGGCGTTGAAGAAGAGGAGAATGTCACTGTGACCCGCTTCCAGGTCAAGACGCTGGTTGCTGCCGGCAGGAACAACGTCGGAAGCATTGGGATCGATGGAGAGTGTCCAGCCGGTGATGGTCGCTACTGGATTGGTAGCACCAACCTTTTCGGCTACGTCGGTCGTATGAACGAAGCCCTTGGTGGTTACGAACCAAAGCGTGCCATCGGGTAAACGCGCGGAACCAGGTTTGGATGGGCCGCCGCATTCGCTGGAGCGCATTCCATCCGCCTTGTCGAGAATCACGGAGGATAATGCGCTCCGCCGTCCATCGACCACGGCATGCAAATCGGCAAGAGAGACACGGACAATACCTCGCGATGTACCGAGCCACATGTGTCCGTCGGTGTCTTCAATGGCCGTATTGATCGAGAAATCAGGCAAACCCGCGCTCGGTGGAATCGGCGATATGTGGTTTTGCAAAACAGCAGCCAATCCGCCGCCCTTGGTAGCTGCCCAGACATACCCATCGCTGTCGAGAGTAAGCGAGAGAACGTTCGAACGATCGAAGCCGGGGATGATGGCGGCGATCCCGTTGCGAACCCGGTAAAGGCCTGTGCTGGTGCCGACCAGAATCGAGCCATCGCGATCCTGGATAAGGCATGTGATCAGCTGCGAACTCAGCAGTTGCGAGCGTTTGCGCTCTTCGGGTTCGCCAGACGGAAAATAGATTAGCCCCGTGTAAGTTCCTATCCACAGACCACCGGTACGATCGGGAAGGATTGCGCTTACAGCGTTTCCAGGTGACTCATTGCCTAGCAAATAATGGTGAAAGGAGCGACCGTCATAGCGATAGACTCCATCGAACCATGTGCCCACCCAAATCTGGCCGTTGCGATCCTCCGCCAAGGCTCGAATCGGAGTGGCGATTGGCATCG
>Ga0302314_10018426_pt1 | contig 11650 bp, 8 predicted proteins | sample III_Palsa_N2_3_FD_200533 | JGI IMG/M metagenome (GOLD analysis project Ga0302314, IMG submission 200533) | Peat permafrost microbial communities from Stordalen Mire near Abisko, Sweden - III_Palsa_N2_3 | ecosystem: Environmental > Terrestrial > Soil > Palsa > Peat permafrost | place: Sweden... | reverse complement strand
TCGATGCCACTTGCTTCCGGCTCCGACCCCACATGTTTCGTATCGCCGGCGCCGTGCGTCTTCCCGAAGGTGTGGCCGCCCGCGATGAGCGCCACCGTCTCTTCGTCATTCATCGCCATCCGGGCGAATGTCTCGCGGATGTCCTTGGCCGCAGCGACCGGATCTGGGTTGCCGTTCGGGCCTTGCGGGTTGACGTAAATGAGGCCCATCTGCACGGCCGCGAGCGGGTCTTCGAGCTCTCGGTCACCCGAGTAACGGTTGTCATCGAGCCACTTCTTCTCGGTGCCCCAGTAGATTTCTTGTTCGGGTTCCCAAATGTCCTTGCGTCCGCCGCCGAAACCGAAGGTCTTGAAGCCCATTGATTCCAGAGCGACGTTGCCCGTGAGGATCATCAGGTCGGCCCAGGAGATCTTCCGGCCGTATTTTTGCTTGATTGGCCAGAGCAGCCGACGTGCCTTGTCGAGGTGGACGTTGTCCGGCCAGCTGTTGAGGGGCGCAAAGCGCTGGGCGCCGGTGCCTGCGCCACCGCGCCCGTCGCCGGTGCGGTAGGTGCCGGCGCTATGCCATGCCATGCGGATGAAGAGAGGACCGTAGTGGCCAAAGTCCGCCGGCCACCACTCTTGCGAGTCGGTCATCAGCGCGAGGAGGTCCTTCTTCAGAGCCTTCAGGTCGAGGCTCTTGAACTCTTGGGAGTAGTTGAAGTCCTCGTCCATCGGGTTGGACTCGGACGAGTGCTGGTGCAGGAGAAACAGCTTCAACTGATTCGGCCACCAGTGGTGGTTCGCGGTGTCACTGCTGGCAACGGGATGGAACGGACACTTAGCTTCATCTGCCATGGACTCTCTCCTTAGAAGTTCGTTTGCACTCGACCCACCGTCCCGTGGTGCTGTGAAGGGAGTGGTCGGCTTCTTCCCACCGCTTATGGCCTGCTCCCCCGCTTCTGTTCTGGCTGTGCTTCGGTCTGTGACGTCTCCTGCAGCTTCTGGCACCTCGCACAAACCCCACGCACTTCGACCCGTGCATCGAGGATGCCGCCGAGGCTCTTGACGGAGCCGGGTACCCGCAAGCTGTTCAACTCCTCGCTCTCAAAGTCGCGAACCAGCCCACACTGCACACAGACGTAGTGGTGGTGCTGTTCGAGGTTCGCGTCGAACCGGATCCCCTCGCGCTTGGGCCCGAGCGTCGCGACGAGTCTGAGTTCGTGGAGCATCCACAGGGTTCGGTAGACCGTGTCGAGCGACACGGTCGGCATCCGCTCCTGCACGGCACGGAACAAGGACTCGGCATCGGGGTGCCCCTCCGTCGCCGCCAGCTCGCGGAAAATCTCGAGACGTTGGTGCGTCAGCTTGACGCCCGCATGCTTGGCGACCGCCTTCATGTGCTCAAGTCTCTGCTCGCTGCGAATTCGTTCCGAGTTGCGCATAGCTCCTAGTTGCGTATTATTCGCAGGTAAGAAAGTAGTGGGCGTCTCCACGTCAAGTCAAGCGACGCAGACGTCTGCTGACGAGGTCCTCTTCCATCCGAGCTGGCTGCGACCGCTGCGGCCCATCGGACCTCCTTCAGCGTCGCAGCCCCAGGCGCCGTCTGCGCTTAGACGTCAGCGTCTGCTTCGATTTCCACGAGCGCTCCGGGGGAAACAAGCGCCGCCTCGACCAGCGTGTTGGCGGGCTGGATGTGGCCGAAGCGCTCTCCATGCGCGCGCGCCACAGCCTCCCAGGACGCAATGTCGCGCACGAAAACGCGGGTGCGCACGACGTCTTCCAATCGCGCCCCGAGTGACTCGAGGGCGCCCTCCAGCTTGTCGATGACGAAGTGGGTTTGCGCCGCGGCGTCCGTGCCGCCGATGGCGCGGTCCCGATGGGTGGCCGTCGTGCCGGAGACCCAGATGCGGTTCCCCCGACGGACGGCTCGGCTATAGCCGGCGAGCGGCTCCCACGGGGTCCCGCTGAGGCAAAGCGTCCGGTCTCCCTTCTCGCGCGTCTCGTAGGGCGATGGGAAAGCGTCGACATGGTGGCTCAGGTCGCCGGAGGCGGTGAGAAACGGCGGCCGGCGGTACTCGTCTCCGCAGTCGCCGGGAATTGCTCGCAAGGGCTCCTGCGCCGCGGCCAATGCACGCCGGTCGTCGTCGTCGAGGGCGAGGGTGAAGAGGCGCGCGTTGTCTTCGAAGTGGGCGTGCTCTCCCAGCCGGGCTCCGACGATGATGCCGGCCACTGCCGGCTCGTCGAGAATTGCGCGACAGGCCACGTTGGCCATGGACACGCCGTGCTTTCGCGCCACGGCCTGCGTCGCGCGCAAGAGGCGTTGCAGCCCCTCCCAGCCCCCCGTCCCTTCCACGAAGCGCGCGTACTTCATGAGGGACCAGGTGGTGAGCTCGCGCTCGGAGGGTGCTGGGCGCTCGAGCCAACGCTCCGTCAGAAGGCCACCGGCCAAGGTGCCGTAGGCGAGCAGTTGCACCCCTCGCTCACGGCAGAGGGCGGACATGCGGCCGCGCGCCCTCTGGTCGAGCAGCGAGAAGGACACCTGGTTGGACACCACGCGGAAGCCGCTGCTGAGCGCGATGCGGAGATGCGCGGTGTCGAAGTTGACGAGTCCCAGATGGCCAATGAGCCCCTCTTCCTGGAGCTCCTGAAGAAAGACCAGGCAGTCGAGCCAGCTCGGGTGACTGAAGCGCCACGCGTGCAGCTGCATCAGGTCGACGCGGCTAGCCTTGAGACGGTCCAGCGCGCGCTGCACCGCCGTCCGAACCTCCTCCCGCGTCACGGCACCTGGCCGGGGGACCCACTTGGTGAGCAGCTGGATGCCATGGACTCCGCCCGCCTCGGGCATGTCCGTCCTGAAGCGGCCGGCCACCTCCTCCGCAGAGCCGTAGTGGTCCGCCATGTCGAAGGTGGTGAATCCCGCGGCAGCGTAGGCACCCATCGCGCGTGCCATGGCTACTTGGTCCAGAGTCCGTCCGTCGCGCTCCATGTCGGCGAGTTGCCACAAGCCGGTGACGACTCGGGAAATGCTCAGCCCTGGGGCGAGGTCTCGACGTTCGACGCGCGATGCCATCTGTCTTGTCAGCTCCTGCAGCAGCTCATTCGGGCGGAAGCGTGGAGAAAATTGCGTCGACGTTGACGCCGCGGCGGCGGAGGCCTCCGATTTCGCGAGCGTAGACCACGCTCCCGAGCCCCATCACCAACATCCACACGGGCGTGCTTCGGAAGTACCAGGCTGAGACGGAACCGGTGAGGTCCTGGAGGGTGTGCACCACGAGGAGGCCTCCGAGGAGCGCGATGCCGACGATGGAGAGGAGGCGCTGGGCACTGCGGCTACGAATGACGCGCACTTCTTGAGCCAGCGCTGGATTTCGTCCTGGAAGCGCCAGGACCGAGCAGCACATGAGGATGAAGGTCACCAACATGGACGTCACCAGCACGTCGACGCCGAGAAAGAAATCGCCGGCGAGATGACTCCCGAGGATTCCAAGCGAGGCCATGCCGGCGCTGAGGAGAATCGCGACGTGGGGGGTTCGAAAGCGCGGGTGCAGCGCGGCCACGGCCCGAGGGAAAATTCCGTCCTCGGCCCAGGCAAACATCAATCTCGAGACGCCGAGGAGCATCGCCGGGAGGTCCTTGGCCAGAGCCACTGCCGCACCGGCGACGATGGCAATGCGCAACGGTACGGGGAGCAGGATGCCGAGCAATCCGGGCGCGGAGATGTCGTGACGGACCGCTTCCTGTCGCACGTATTGCCAAGGGACGGCGTGGTACACCGCGGCGGCAAACAGCATGTAGAAGACGGTGACGATGCCAATCGAGAGGCCGATGGCCAGGGGCAATGCCCGGCCGGGGTTTCTGGCCTCGCCGCCCGCTTGGGCGATGGAATCGAAGCCGATGAAGCTGGAGAACAGGAGTGCGGCTGCGGTGATGAAGGTTCGAACAGGGTTCTCCCCGAATGAGGCAGCGGTGACCGCTCCCAGGCCAGCCGCCCTCTCGTAGTCCTCGGGGCTGAACCAAAATCCGACAACGATGACCAGTCCGCTGAGCAGGAAGGTCAACCCCACCAGCGGTACAAGGACTCGCTCGTAGGATTTGACACCGCGCAGGTTGACGAAAGCGAAGGTCCAGAGAACGAGAAGCGGGAGCACCAGGCGCACCGTTCCCGTCTCGAGCGCCGCGGCGGTGCCCATGGCCCCGCCGGCCAGCGCGACGTCCCGAAGAAAAGGTACCAGCAGATAGCTCACCACGCCGATGGCCACGCACAGCGAGAACCATTGCGAGAAGCTGGCGATGAAGCCCAGGTAGGGACTGAGGGCGCGGCTGGCGTAGACGTAGCTTCCCCCGGCGCGCGGCATCGCCGAGGCCAGGATGGCGTAGGCGAGTCCGGCGAAGATGGCTGGGATGGCAGCCACCGAGTACGCCACCAACACATGCGGGCCAATGCCGGGGACGTGGCGCTGAATCATGAAAGGAATCACGTTGATTCCTGCGCCGACCATCGAAGCGATCCCGGTCGAGGTGAGCCCAACCAGCCCCATCTCTCGCGCTAGGCCGGAACCCATTCGGCGACTCTGCACAACGACAATCCAGCGAGCAAGCCATTTGCTCGGAGCCCTGCAGAGCCCGAGTCGAGCAACGCTTCTTTGTTCAAGTCTCGCGATGCTCCGTCGCTTCTGGCTTGTCAGGCGCGCGCCCGCCAGCGGAACATCGCGCGATGCAGATTGGACTGACTTCGCTTCTCACGCTGGCGGCGGTGTCGCAGCTCGGCCCATCCTCGGCGCGCGCCGACGCTCCCCCTCCACTCACGGTGGCACGCATCGTCTCCCGCTCGCCGTCGTTGTTCGGAACTTCACCGTCCTCCCCCGCTTGGTCTCCCGATGGCAAGGCACTCGCCTTCCTCTGGAACGACCAGGCCATGCCGGCACGAGACATCTGGCTGGTGGAGCGCGATGGGGCCGTGCCTCGCCGCCTCACGCACGCCGCTGACGCCGGTGGCGGCGCCGTGTCGGAGTTCGTCTGGGCCTCGGGTGGCACGCTCCTCTACCTCTCCGGGGGTGAAATCCACCGCATCAACATCGACGGTAGCGCCGCGCAGACGCTGACCCCCGGCAAGGTGGAACGCGTTGGTCTCTCCGTGTCACCCGACGGGAAGATGGCCGCGTTCCTTCAGGATGGGGACTTGTGGCTGCTTTCACTTTCCGGGAGCTCTCCCGTCCAGGCCACCCACGTCGGTGTGAAACCCATCGGAAAGGTCCCGCTTGGCACCTACTACCACCCGGACGTCGAGATTGGCGGAGCCGACTGGGGGGAGACGACAGCCTACGCCTGGTCACCGGACAGCAAGCGCATCGCCGTCCACTACGTCGACCGCCGAGGCGTGCGTCGATTTCCGATTCCCTACTACCTGACGTCCGACGCCATCCTCAACGAGCTCCGCCGAGGAGCGCCCGGAGACGTGAACGAGGCACGCACGGTGGGGCTGCTCGATGTCGCGACGCGCAAGCTGCGCCTCCTCGAGCTTCCCAACACCTCCGCCTCACGCATCGTCGGCTTCGCCTGGTCGCCCCGGGGCCCACTGCTCATCGACCGCGAGAGCGACAACGCCATCGACCGAACACTCACCCTCTATGAGCCACAAGGCCGAAGCTTGCGCGACATTTGGACCGACCGTGGCGAGAACCGCATCTACAACAGCGTGGCCTCGGCCTGGCATCCGGACGGCCTTCGCGTCCTGCTCACCGGCGACCTCGACGACCGCTATCGCCTCTACCTTCTCACCCCGGGGGATGCCCATCCCAAGCCGCTGACCCAGGGGCCCTACGACGTGGATGGCGCCGCCCTGAGCGTGCCGGGCTCGTCGTACATCTATTACGTCTCGACCGAGCCTCGACCGGAAGAGCGACAAGTGTTTCGCATTCCGGCGGAGGGCGGGAACGCTCAGCGCGTCAGCTCGCTCGCCGGCCTGAACACACCCTTCGTCGCACCCGACGGGCAGACCGTGGCATTCCTTCGCAGCGACGACCGGACACCGATGGAGCTGTACATCGGAGACCGTCGCATCACGCATTCACCGCCGCCGGACTTCGCGCGCGCCCAATGGGCCAACGTCCGCTACGCCAGCTTCAAGGGGACGACGGCCGGCGTCGATTTGCACGTCCGCATCTTCGAGCCCCCCAACTTGGACCAGACCAAGCGCTACCCCGTCATCTTCGGGCCCGTGTACACGAACACCGTCCGTAACCACTGGGATGGCCGCTGGGAGGGACTCATGCAGCTGCTCGTGCAGCATGGGTACATCTTGGTGCAGCTCGACTCCCGCGGCAGCACGGGCTACGGCCGTGCCTTCCGTGAAAAGTTTCTCTCGGAGTGGGGAAGCTCGGACCTCGACGATTACCAAGACGCCGTCGCCTTCATGAAGTCCATCCCCTACGTCGACGCCAGCCGCTTCGGCATCTTCGGTAGCAGTTACGGCGGGCTCATCTCCATTTTCGCTCTCTTCAAGAAGCCAGGACTCTTCACGGCGGGCGTGGCGGCCGCGCCGGCGACCGACCCCCGTTACTTTGGCAGCGACGATGTCGCCATCGCACGAACGCCCAAGACCAACCCCGAGGTCTTCGAGAAAGGGCGGGCGGCTCAGTACGCGAAGAACCTCCGGGACCACCTCCTCATCATCCATGGCATGGCCGATGACGTGGTGCCTTTCCAGACGTCGGTGATGCTCGCCGAGGAACTCGTGCACCAGCACAAGGACTTCGACTTCGCCTTCACACCGGCGGCGACGCACCGCTGGGCGGCCCGAGAAGACGATGCCCTCTACCTGTTCGGGAAGCTGGTCTCCCACTTCGACCGGTGGCTTGGTCCAGGTCCGCGGTCGGCGTCTCAAAGCGCACAGTGATTGGGTTTCTATTCGCGCTGCTCGCCGCGACTCCTCCAGCCTGCCCTCCGTTCGAAGAGGTGGCCGCGCAAGTCTGGGAGTTCCGTGCGCGAACGATGCCCTTTTCGGCCGATGACATCCCCCGGCTGGAACGTCCGGCGGGCCTGGTGCGCTCCTGGTCCAAGGAGAGCGTCAACGAGCAGCGCGCCCAAGCCGGCGTGCTCGCCGCCTGCTTGACGCAGGTGACGGCCGGCGAATCGGCTTGGCCCCTGGCCAGACGCGTCGACGTCCGCCTCATCCGTTCGGCCCTGGCGCGCGTGCACTGGGAGCTTGACGTGAATCGCCGCTGGGAGCGCGATCCGGGTTTCTATCTGGACCAAGCGCTCACCCCGGTGCTGGAATTGCTCACCGAGCCACCACCCATCGGCAGCGCGCGTGCGCGCGAGCTCGTCGCCCGGCTGCGCAATGTCCCAAGCTTGCTGCAAGAGGGGAAAGCCAATCTTCAAGGCGACGCGGTCCCGCTCTTCGCGCAGCTGGCCCTGGCCAAGCTCGTGGACATTCGACAAACGCTGCACCGAGTCGAAACGTCCGTCTCGCCCCTCCTGCCCAAAGACGCCAGTCGCGGCGATTTCTCCGGGTCCATCGTCGCGGCCGCCGATGCCTTGGAATCATTCAGGAGTTGGCTCAACCAGAACACGTCGACGATGCGAGGGAGCGCCAGCGTTGGGCGCGCGGCCTACGTCTTCTTCCTCCAGCAGGTTGGGCTCATTCCTTACACGCCCGAGCAACTGCTTTCGATGGCTCAACAGGAGTGGGAACGCTCGGCTGCGGCCGAAGCCCTGGAGGTGCAGCGCAACGTGGGCCTACCCGCGCTCTCCTACTTCCCATCCAGCGAGCTCCAAATCGCGCGCTACCAAGAGGACGAGGCGGCGATTCGCCGCTTCATCGACAGTCGAGGCATCCTCTCCGTCCCGCCTGAGCTGCCCCATTTCACGGTCCGCCCGATACCGGAATACTTGGATGCGCTCGGGGATTTCGGCGAGCAGGACTGGTTCACCGGGCCATCGACCCTCGGCCGAGACGGCGTCCGTTGGCTCTACCCGCCTTCTCCGAAGCTCGGTTACTTCGGCAGGTCGGCCGCGCTCGATCCGCGACCGCTCATCACGCACGAGGGCATTCCCGGGCATTACTTCCAGCTCGCGCTCTCCTGGCGACATCCCGACCCGATTCGGCGCCACTACTCCGACTCGGGAGCCAACGAGGGCCTCGGCTTCTACGCCGAGGAGATGATGATGCGGTCCGGCCTCTACGACAGCAGCCCCCGCACCCGCGAGCTCGTCTGGGGAATGAGCCGCCTTCGTGCCGCCCGTGTCGTTGTCGACGTCAAGCTAGCGCTGGGGGAGATGACGCTGGCGGAGGCGGCCGATTACCTGGTGCAGCGCGGCCCGATGGACGTCCGCACGGCAAAGGTTGAAGCGTCGGCGTTCTCGGCGCAGCCCGGCCAAGCCATCAGCTACCAAACCGGCAAGCTCCAAATCGAGAAGCTGCTCGCCGAGACCCGCCTTCGCCAGGGGCAGGCATTTTCGCTCCGGCGCTTTGACGATGCGTTGTGCTTGAACGGGAACGTCCCGCTGGTCCTGCAGCGCTGGGAGTCGTTGGGAGCCGACGACGAGATGCGTCTGCTCGATGCTGCGCGTGCGCAGTGACCGGATGACCTCACCGCTTCCCCAGGGGACAGCGACCGAGCGAACAGGGAAACGCCCAGAGGTCGGGATTTCAAAACTTGCCATCTCAATAATGTAATTAATTGGGCCTCGTCGCTTAGCCGATGGCGTCTCCCTAGAGGACGAGCACCAGCCCAGCCGAGAAGGCGCCCTGGATGAAAGCGATGCCGGAGCCAACGACCAGGCCCGGTCCACCGTTGCCGGCGTAGAAACCCCCGCTGGTGACGTACACCGGCGCCAAGAGTCGAGCCTGGAGAACCACCGCGAGCTTCTCGGTGACGAAGAACCTCACACCGGCACCGAGTGTAAAGGCGAGTCGCCAGGTGTCGTGTACCGAGAAGAGCTCGCCGCTTTCGAGGCGGAGCGGTCCCGGCAGGAGGAGAATGGCCCCCACCGTCACGTCGCCGAAGCATTCGAAATCGCCACACCGGATGGTCTTCGTGATGCCGGCCTGGAAGTAGTTGATGTTGAGATGGTTCGGGAGGCTGCTGGCAGACGGGCCCGCCGATGCCGTGAAGTGCGCGTGGGTGTCGGAGAGGGTCCAGAGCACCTGGAGCTCGAATTCCGGGTCGACCGCATAGGTCACCGACGCGCCGTAGGTCGGTGCTGGGTCCACGCTGATGATTCCTCCAGCCGTGGAGACGTCCCCCGTGAATTGGTAGCCAACCCAGCCACTCAGCCTCACCGGTCCACGGCTCTCGACCGGGTCTGCACGCGCTGTCCGGGGAGCCGAAACCAGCGCCAGGGCGACGGCGAAGAGCGCAGGCGACCGCGGCGTGATGCCTCGCTTGCCATTGCAGAGCACTGAACGGAGAGCCTACCTCAGGTGCACGACACGGCCGTTTCCGAGGGGCGGCCCCGGGACGAAAACCGGCACGGCCTGCCAAGCGCTGCACCACCTTCGTGGACCCGAACAGCGTCTCGAGTGTTTGCAGCTCCGCCACGGCCTCTCGAACCAATGTCGTGCACCTTGCACGGGCGGTCGACACCCTTGGGGTATGAGCGCGGCCTCAACAAACCGTACCGCTGTCGCCTAGCAGCGTCCCACGGATGGACTGGGAGGCGCCCCTCAAGACGCCTTCCGCGGCGCATTCTCCGAGGCCACCTTCTGTGAGCAACTCGGCGCCGTCGCCGCTGCCTTTCGACTCGGCGACGTCACACGCGTGGACCACAAACGTGCACGTTCCGCCGCCGAGTGGCTGGCAGGGTGAAAGAGAGACGCCCCGCACGCAGAGTGCGAGCGCGCGAGCAGTCCTCCGTGTCGCGACGTCGCGCACTACCGAACACTCGGTACGCGACCTAACTCTGCGCCGTGGAAACCTTTCAGGACGCATCCACGAATTCGGACTCGGCCTTCACGCGGCGAGCCCCGCTGAATTTGGCGTCCTTCGTGCGCCTGAAAAGCCTTCTCGTGGCGGCCGACACTCCGCGGCCGAACTCCTCTTCGAACGAGCTGCTTCCGCACCCTCGTCGCAGTCCCCGAGGGCTGCAGCGCTGACGATTTCAAGAAAGCTCGAGCTTCAGGCCGTACCAACACCAACCAAAACAAACCGCGTAGTTGGGAATACGTCGGCCCGTTAGGAGCCGGATGTACCGAGGGGTCTATCTCTTTCCACTGCTGGTGTGCGGGCTCGCCTCGGCGCAGGAATCGGCGCCCCCCGACTCCGCCGCGCCAGCGGCCCCCAAACCCGCAGCGGCGATGAAGGCCGACGCCGGCGGAGACCAAGAAGAGGAAATCAGTCTCGACGACGTCAAGCCAGAGCCCCCACAGCCGGTCCTGTCCGTCGGTAACAAGCAGGTGGGTGCTTCGGTGCTGGGCCGTTTCGACATTGATTACGAGCTCATCAATCCGGGCAACAAGTACCCAGTCAGCTACAGCCAGCTGGTGAGCTACCACCACTTCGTCATCCTCGTGGCCCACGCTGGACCCATCTCTTTCGACGGAGAAATTACCCAACTGCTCTGGTACGAGGGAAAAGCTCAGGTCTCGAAGGACTTCACCATCGTCGCGGGGAAGATTCTTGTCCCCTTCGGCGCCACCGGCTGGCACCGCTACTACGGCGGCGTCCAGGGAAATCCTCTGGTCGGCATTTTCCTTCCAGTCATCTGGTCCGAGTTCGGCGCGGAAGTGGACTGGAATGGCTTCAGTGCTGGCGACTTCTCGCTCAGCCTCAACACTTACGTTGTGCAAGGCTTTGGCGCTGCGGCGGACGGCACGCCCAATACTCAAGTCTCGGCCACGACCACCGACATTTTTGCACCGGGGGGCCGCATCAACCTCAGCTGGGGCGACAAGGTGCACGGCTGGATTTCAGCATACGGCACCAAATGGGCGCCGACCGCCAACTGGCTGTACCTCATCGCCGGAGACCTCTCCACCGAGTGGGGACTCATCGACGTTCCCGTCCTCAGGGACCTCCGAGTGCGGTTGGGGATGGCTTACATGAATTGGGACACGCCTCAGTTGCAGCCGCCACAGCGAAACCTGGGCCGCCTCTGGCGCTACGGTGACTACGCGGAAATCGACTGGCGAACGCCGTTGAACCCCGCATACGTACGGCTCCGCTACGGCACATACATTCATGACGCGCGGATAAATCAAAACCTGGACCTCCACAACTGGAACCTGGCCGTGGTGTTGCCTCTTCCCTACGGCCTGTACACGTTCGTCGAGTACCAATGGAACATGGAAGCAATAGACGAAGTGAACAACGACGTACTGCGCATTGGCTTGGCGCTCGATTTCTAGAAAAGAAACACCCCAATGGTGAAACTCCCCCGCATCGATGAGCTTCCTCGAGTCGCCAGACTGGCAATCTCGGCGTATTTGCTGACGACCGGCCTCGGCTACAACTACGCGCTGTTGCAGCTGGGGATGAAGGTCGGGGTGACGCGCGCCGAGGTGGCCGCACACTACGCGGGCGGCAACGTCTCAGAGAGGCAGTCCGGCGCGAAGAAGGCGCCCGCGCCAGCTCCGACCGCCAAGGCCGACTCCGACGCGGAGGTGAACTTGGACTCCGCCACCATCGCCGTGCCAGCAGCGCCTCCGATGGAAACCATCCCTGCCCCGT